>Ga0255765_1000134_pt1 | contig 92516 bp, 57 predicted proteins | sample 041ome_8_FD_179965 | JGI IMG/M metagenome (GOLD analysis project Ga0255765, IMG submission 179965) | Coastal salt marsh microbial communities from the Groves Creek Marsh, Skidaway Island, Georgia - 041407BS metaG (version 2) | ecosystem: Environmental > Aquatic > Marine > Intertidal zone > Salt...
ACCCTAAACCCTAAACCCTAAACCCTAAACCCTAAACCCTAAACCCTAAACCCTAAACCCTAAACCCTAAACCCTAAACCCTAAACCCTAAACCCTAAACCCTAAACCCTAAACCCTAAACCCTAAAGAAAGACGAGCAGAAAGAGCAGAGTGAGCAGATGGACGACTTCAATATACTCTAGGTAGTAAATGGAAGTACCAACACATATCTTACAATGCTATTATAATCAAGTAATCACTATTTAAAGCTCTGTTGTTTATTTCCAGCTCGTGGGAAGGCTCTGGACTTCAAATTCGTTTTCCCGAAAGGCTCAATCCATTCTCCGCCGTCGAACCCTTTCTTGCCTTTTATCGCGTCGAGTCGTTTCTGCTCCGCAATTTTCTTCAACATGTCCGGACCCTTCATTATTTCTGCATGAACAGACTTAATACCGAGCAGTTTTTCTGTTTGCTCGATGATCTCTTTATGCGATTTCGCTCCTTTTGTCAGCTTTTTGAAGTCTTCCTGCTTCTCTTTCTCCATCTTGATGCGCTCTTCCTCTTCTGCGTCTGAATCCGCATCGGAATCATCGTTGATGCTAAAGCCTCCTCCGCTTGACAACAGCATCGCCTTTTTCTGACGCTTACGTAACGCAGCGGTGGCTCTCATTGCTTCGTCTTTGATGTTAATGATTCTGTTATCGTCCTCTTCGTCCTCTTCTTCATCGCTTACGACTTCGTCGTCCCGCGTCAAACCGAAACCGAATTTTTGGGTTGTTTTCTTGCGTATCGGTGCCGGCAGAGATATTCCACCGGCAATTTCTATGCGCTCTGATTTGTCTTTATTTCGCAACGCAACGCTTTTCAACAAGACGTCTCTTGACTTCCTTTTCTTGCCTTTCTGCTTACTTCTATTCTCCGTTTCTTCTCCATCCCGTACTCCGTCACCGTGAGCCGCGATGGAATGGTACGTGGGGAAAAGATTTTGTCTGTTACTTACTAGCTCTGCGTGGATGCGATCCGCAGCTTCCCTGGCTGCTTGTGCGTGGACTTCATTATCCTCATCATCGTTATCCTCATCGGAAGATGACATCATCATAGTCTTCATCATGCCTCCCGCTTTTTTCTTTTTTCTCTTCTTCATTTTTTCATCCGTGTGCGTCTCTTTCGTTTCCGCCGGTGTTGCTCTTTCTTGTTCTGCTTCATCGATGCTACTATTCTGCGCGTCTTTGTTGCTCTCGTCCTTTTCTTTTTCTTTCAACAGCATAGACGCTTCGTGTTCTCTACGGAAGAGTTCGCCCGCAGAAGGAGCGGCATTCACGGGAGAGCCTCTTTCTACGGCGCTTTTGATAATATCCGCTATGACGTGGCTGAACTTTGCCACGAGCGACGACTCACCTCGCGCCGTCGATACTACATCGCGCGCCGTTTTCGGTTGCTCTGATGCTAAACGAAGCATTAAAAAGCGAGGCATTACAAATCCTACGCTCTCATCATTCGCTCGCGCGCATTCGTCTCTCCACTTGAATAACGCTTCCATGGAGGCTTGCGCAACGGGCGATTTCAAAATTTCTTGTGAAAGCTGTGCTTGTTGCGCAGACCGAGATAGGGTATTCCCGTGTCCAGTGTTGCTATTCCCACCTCCAGCAACACTACCACCACTCGCATTAGCAGATTTCATCAGATCCTCGTGATAGGACAAGTCCGTAATCACTTGCGGCTCGTACGTCAATAGGCACACGTCTCGGGATTTCAGAAATACCGATTGGATGCATTCAACGCCACCTTTAGCATAGAGTTCCTGTTTTAATCGATCGTACACGTATAGTAAAGAGTGCGTATCGCTGCGCGCGTAATTTATCATTTCCCGACTCAAAGGCCTGAGACGCCAGTCTGCGAGTTGATACTTTTTTTCCGCCTTTATCCCACAATACTGTTTTAGAAGATACGCCAATCCGAAAGAAGGAAGCTCTAAAATGCGCGCGGCTTGTCCGGTATCAAACATATTTACCACGTATATGCCGAAATCTCTTTGAAGCCATATCATGTCCGAGTTTGCGCCGTGAAATACCTTCAACTTTTCTTCGTTTTCGAAGTGACGTCCAAGCGCAGGGCCAATCAAGTGACGGAGACTTAAAGCGTCCACGACAAAGTCTTTTTCGCGCGTTGATATTTGAATCAGACACGTAAAACCTCTGTAAGTTCGATACGAGTGATGCTCTAAATCAACTGCAAAGATTGATGCCTTTTCGAGCACTTCTTCGAGTTCCTCTAAACCTTTTTCGTTATCGACGAACGTGGCTGGATTCTCCTCATTCATAGGGGTTGGTAAAATCGGATCTGAACATTTCAGTTCCCAAAATTTTGCAGTCGCTTCGTCGACAGCGTCGTTATTCTTAGCATCCGTGTAATCCTCGATCGAATTAAATTTGAACGAATCGAGCAAAACGGAAGCTAATGGATGTTTCGACGTCGCCGAGGTGGAAGCTTTCTCTTTACCTCGAGGCGGAGGAAGTACAAATTTCAAGTCTGTTTCCGTGCGGTTATCAACGACGTCTTTGAATGCCTCTTGAGGACGAGAAACTGATGAACCGCCGCCGCGAAACGATGTCGTCGCCGCTGCCGAGTTATAATTGTTCTTTTTCCCACCCATCGATGCATCATTCTGTGTGCCCTTGGAGAGCTTTTCGTTCGCCGCCGTCACGTCTCCGCGTGCCTGCATGATGTGTTCGTCTATTTTATCGCACTGTTCGTCATTTTTAGCGACCAGAGTTTCAAACACGCGCTCGGTGCGAGCATCATCGTCATCATTATTTTCATCGTCGTTATTATTTTTCAGTTGTCCTTTCGCCGGAGCGAGATACTTTTCGCGTATCAAAGTTTCCGCGCGTTTGGCTACGGCGTCCAGCTCTTTTTCCATTGCTATTTTCGCGAAGATGAAATCCCCTCGGGAAGGGTATTTCACCTCATCCATCGACGACGACAGAAACGACGCTTTGCCGAGGATGGCTTTGTCGCCGCTCATTTTATTACTCGCGCGTGAACACTCTGTGAATTGCTACTCGTTTCCGCCCGCAGCATTTGGACGCCTTTTTTTTTGTTGTTGTTGTTGCGTGTTTGTGTTGTTTGTTGATGTCTACTTTTTTTCTATGTGTTGTGTGTTTTCGAGAGCGAAGAAAAAGAAGATTACCCCCACGATTTGAGAAGAACGGCACAAACGCATACACACTTACACACGCACGCGCGTGCAAAAAAAGAAGCGCCCACATCAGGAGAGCGCGCAATACGATTGACAGGATATATTCTACACATTAAATCGTAGGATCTCTTTTTATCCGCGTCTGTATCGTCGTCGTCGTCAAAGATGTTGATGATAAACACATCCTCCTCCTCCTCCTCCTCCTTCCTCTTCCTCATCGTTTGCGCTTTCACCATCCTCGCGGACACGTTTAGTAGCTCCGTCCTTCGAGTAACAGCGCTCGACGTGGAAGGATGTTTGACGTACAGATGGCAACCGAGAGAAAAACCTGGCTTTCACGTCTCCAACTCGTCTATTCAACGAACGCCAAAGCCACCACTCGGGTGCGAAAAATTACGAAAGTATAAGGACGAGGTGGATATTGGATACGTCGTCGTCGATCCGCTGCACGATCCGCACGAGTTTGCCTCTGAGTTAAAAGCAATAGTTGGAGGAAACGACGAGAAAGTAATGAACGAAAAAGAAGTTATAGTGATTATTGAAGACGAAGCGCCGGGAAAACCTTCAGGTGGCGGGCTTTTACATTCGCTCGGGGAAAAGGCGCACGACGAGAAAAGACACCAGGAGATTTGGACGAATACTCTCAAAGGCGATAATCATTATCTCGTGTACAGTTCGTCCGTTCTTGGACGCGCGAGAAGTTGGAACAGAGGAGCTACCATGGCACACGCTGCGAAATACGTAGTTTTAGCCACGGGTCATTCACTCCATGCGGCGACGCCAGAGTGGGTCGCCAACGCCGTCGCCTTGATGGAGGAACGTAAAAGTATGGTGTTAGTTGGGGGAAGAGCGTATGGAAAGTTAATGGCGTCGTCGACAAAGAAAACTTCCGGTAGCAGCTGGTTTGGTCGCAAACGACGCGCACTTCTCGGAGAGATGGACGACGAGGAGGACGACGTCGATGAAGGAGTATCTGGAAGAGGCGGCGTGAGCAGCATGGAACGATTGGGCGCCACGTTCACCCCCGGTTTATCCTCGGATGCACCCGTCGTCGTGCGAAGGCAAGCGTTTGTGAATCTCGGGCGATTTGCTCGAACCGTATGTCCGAAGAAAGGTGCGTGTCAAGGGAACGTCGTGGAGGAGCTCGCGGCCAGAGCGTGGCTCGCCGGTTACGAAACCGCGCTGTTGCCCACGGACAAAGATACAAAGGAAGAAGTATCGTGCGACGAGAGTTTAACCAACGATGTTTTATCCTCCGAAGATGTAGATACAATCTCGAGGCGCGTCAAAGGTGCCCCAAGCGTTGATGGGAATGATTTACCCGTTGTTCCGTTCCAGAGCGGCGAAGACGGAGATGTAACGGCGGATTTGTGGTTCGATTACGCACCCATACAAGGAAAGTGTAGACCGTTAGCGGAACCTGAAGATGAATGGACGGTTGAAAATTGTAAGGAGATTGACGACGCCGACGCCGCTTTGATGATTCAGTATTATAAAAGACCGAAGAATATAAAAGAAATTATCAAAGGCATTCGATTAGTTCCGGAAAAAGTCGAAGTGATTGTCATCAACGATTCAGAGTCGGACCACTGGGTATGGCGCAAGCAACTCGACAAGCCTGGTGACTTTCTGATATACATGCACAACAATCACGAGATTCGTGCGTATAACCGCGCGTCGCTTTTTGCAAATTCGAATATGCTCGTCACCTTACAAGATGACGACGTCCCCACGGGTACGAAGTGGTTAACGCAAGCGTTGACGCTATTTGAAAATCATCCCAAACTCACGTTTTTGAGCGGATACCGTGCACGAGGAGGCTTTCCGGGTGGAAACTACGGCGAAGGGCGCGGTAAGATCCCAACCTCGGACAAAAAAGCAAACGTACCTTTTATGTTTGCCTATAAATTAGTCGCTGGACCTTTGTTTTATCGAAGAGATGTGTTCATGCAAACTGGGATGTTTATGCTTTTATTTTCCTGCGCAGGAGATCCAGGTATTCACTTTGAGTACGAGTACTCGTTGCGCACGTGGTATTACGAGTATCAGGCTGGTTTGTATACTTGTAATTTCAAGCATCACGTGGGCGATTGGAAAAGTTCGGGAACGCGTGCGAGTAAAGAGAAAGAAGCGCGAAGACGATTAGTAGGGGTGAGAAACTCGCAGAACGTGAGGTTCATGTATAAAGGATTAGCTGGTGGGGGTAGAGAAGGCAAGCTGCTCGTGCGAGCCGGGGCTGTTCAAAAGATATTTGCGAGCGGCAAGCCGACGAATGTGGTCATTTAGGATTTTTTAAAATACACGTGCACTATTTACGGCCCAATGACATCTTCCCAAAGATGGACCAAGGAACGCCCCTATCGCCGTCGCTCTCGTCGTATATCCCTAAGTCTTCCTTTTGGTTCATGTTTCTTAAAAGATTCTCTCCCGTGATGACTTTTGTAGTGGACACGATGAAATCGACGCCGACATCGCTCGATTTTGACATTTGCCGTAAACACGCAATTTCAGCGCTCGTGACGCCGCCGATGAAACACACCATGACGACTGGTTTCTTCTTATACCCAGAAATATCTAAGGAGGATGATTTCGTATTATCCTTGGCTAAACTAATTTTTTTTGACAGCGAGTGGTAATTCGCAGATGTTTGCACCGCGCCTCCGTACTCGTTCAAGGACTGTCCGAGTTCGAACAAGTCGCCGCCGCGCAAGTGCTTGAGCGTCTCTTCGTGATGTTTCCATGAGCCGCGAATGGCGCTTTGAACTACGCGTATCGATAACGGCGCATATCCTGAGGATGAGTACGCGAATGTAATATCGCTCGACGATTCTTCCGAGACTGAATCGACGACGAGTTTCAGCGGTTTCTTCACATTTTGATAGGCTAAACGATTCGGATTATCCGCCGATGACTCTTTGCCGTAAAATAATCCGGCGTTTTCCAAAACGATTGAGTTCAAAATCCCGACGGCACCGTACGCGTGCATTACGTCTGTTCGAATCGAGTCAAACTTCTTCTCCGGAAGACCACCGTAGGTCTGCGAAGCCAGGCATGCAAGTTTCATAGCCATTTCCCAAGACTCACCTCTATATATCATCTCTTCTATTTCACTAATCACAGGATCAATCGGTCCACCTTCGATGCAGTGTCTTTCCATCTCCAGCTTTTGTCTGAAGAAATACGATTTTGATTTATCCAATAACGTCTTCGCTAGCGTCGAGTGTAAATCTAAGCCTGCGCCACCGATGTTGCCTTTCAACTTTCGAACGAAATCTCCTATTTCGCTCACGTTTTGATCCTCTACTTTGCCTTCCTTCAAAGCTTGATAATGAGCTTGCATTTCCGTCGAGCGGTCACGCAAGACACCACACGCTTTCCCAAAATTCAAATCGCGGATTTCTTTGAATAAAACATCGTTCGAGGATAATCGAGACTTGATGACCTTCGTCCGAGGTTTGCCATCTTCTCCTTCTCCTTCTTCGTCTTCCGAGCTGGCGTACTCTTCCCGCTCTTCACCCGATCTAACTTTGATAGTAACGACGCCATTTTTTATTCCTAGAATTTCATCCGTCAAGCCTTCGTACGTGAGCTGCGTGCAAAAAGGTGTGATGGGGTCAACTTCTCTGTCAAGCAAAACAATCGCGTCAACTAAACTTTCTCCAGCCTCTTCGCCCGGTTCGATCATATCTATTTCTCCTTCTACGATGGCTTCCCTTCTCAACCGCAACATAATCTCCGAAACGTCCTTCGCTAATCGCCCTTTGCCTTTGACGAGCGGTACTAAGCCTATGACATCGCGCTGAAGTTTGTGCAAAGCAGACGCGACGTAATACGCTGGCATATTATGTCCTTCGCATGCGATTTCTCGAAACGCGCTTTCGTATTCTAAAGTCAAAACGTCTGGTTCGAGCGGGATAAAATTTATGTCGCACTGCCGTAACTTCACGAGGTCCAGAATGCCTAAATTTTCTAAGAATTTCATGCAGAGTGAAGTGACGCGTGGTACCATGCAGACCGTCATCGTCGGTAACGGTGCCACGTCCGGGTGATCGTCGATGTCTGCATATTGGTCGTTCGTTGTTTGCTCTTCTTCTCTGACTTGTTTAATCAACTGTCGTCGAGCATCTCTCAAGGACAAAACGTGTTCAGCAATCGTTTTCATCATCTCATACCGCGGTCTACAGAAGAACAGGACGTCGTCTACGCTCGCATCGAGCTCTCCTCCTGACTCTAAGTAATACAATTGATCGACGCCATGTTGTTTTAAAGTTGACGTTTGGATGCACTGATTGAGAACGCCTGAGATTTTCCTGTCCAGAATTAACGACTTCTTTTTCCCTTTGAGTTTATTCACGACTTTCAATATGTTCCTCTTGTAAATCTCGCGCAACTTGGAGAAATCCACAGACGACCCGGTCTGAGTCAGATCGGTGAATGGATTTTGCGTCGACATGAGACGGTGTCACGCGCTAAAGAGAAAAGAAAAATGAAGCTCGTATGTAGTTCTTTTCAATGACGAGTTTATTTTGCAAAAGTACGACTCGTACTTTTTTAGAAAAGAGTTTGGGCTTCTTTTTCCCACATAAAACAATACCTATTATACACGAAGAAAGGATGACGGATAATAGCGAGCGCAGTTGAGATGGCGTCTGCCAATTCAGACGAAGAGCGCGTAATGGAAGAGCTGTTGCCACCTCTCGAGATATCGGAAACTTTCGTCGAAGAAGAAGATACTTTTGCAAAACAAAAAGCGCATGGACACGGAGTAGAGAGTTCGTTTCTCGATTTCTCGTTAAAGAGTCCCTTCGAAAAGCTCGTTTCCTCGATTGAATATGCCATGAACGGGTGGCTATTCGCATCAAATAACGAAGAACTTTTTCGAGACGAATCTTTTAAACGCCCCAGTGAATTTGGAGGAATACACTTGGCGTCCGTATCGAAAGCCATCGAACACAAACTGCATTTCAGGAGAGATTCGTACAAGCTCTCGTTGCACTTTGATTGGCGAAAGAAGACTTTGGTGCGTTTACGGGATACTTCGAAGAACGTAGACGACACGAGAAGGAATTTACAAAGATGGTTCAGATGTGACGCGTTCTTTGTTATTGAGCCCATGAGCTATAGCAAAAGGTTTATCGACAACGACGAGGCGGCTACGTTACGAAGCGCTGCTTCTGTGGCGATGCATAACTTGAATGTTTATCTCCCGGTTTTCACGCCTATCGATCGATCTTCGAATAGAAATTCAATCGTCGGTGCGTCCTTCTCAACAGAAAATGGGGCAGCGTGTTTTTATGAGTCAGATTCAATGATTGGTTTTTCCGGCGAGAATGCATTCTGTGCGCTTTCGAGCGGCGAGACGAGTAAGTCTGTTTTTTCGATTGCTCGTCGGAAATTGAAGCAACGCACCGCTGTTGCTCGAACGACGGTGTGCTATCGCATAGGTATGGACGGTTCGAGTTGTTCGATCGATGACGCTGTGTCAGGTTTACTCGAGGAAGTTTTGGATGAAGACGATTTAGAGCGCGATAATAGCATTGAAGTATCTCCAACTTCCTCTTCTTCCTCTTGGGATGACGACCAAGGTTGGTCGCAGTGGGTAACTTTACCGAACCCGTTTCATAGCATTGAACTGGATTGCTTCTTTGAGCGCGATGTCGATCTAAAAAAATGCATCGCGGATGGAAAACTTGTCGAAGATGGCGTGGAAAAAGCAAGCATCTACACGATACGTTCAATACCTCCTAATGACGGTGTTCTTCTCGGAGGTATAGCAGCTTTATCGGGAAATCCACCCACAGATATCTCCGAAACATCGCGCAATCGACAGCTACATGGTTTTAGTCTAGCGGAACTATTGCACATAAGCTCGAGTGAAATATTCGTGAATCGAGGCGAAAATTCCGCCAACATTTATTCCGCCGCGAGCGCAAGTGAAATCGCTTCTGACGAGTGGTGGATAGATAGACTAGGTGCACACCCACCACACGCACCGCCCGAGGCGCTCATGGACGACGTGTTGCTAGATTTATTTCAAGATTTTAGCAGCGATTGTCACGGGAACGATGGGATTGCGTGCATTCCTAAAACAACGCAAGAGTATAATTCTCTTCTCTCGAGAGTGGCCTTACACGCTCTAAAGCTAAAAAACTCGCGAGCAATTGCAGAGTTATGGAACAAGTTTACGAAAGAGTTACGGTACAAATATTGGGAACGCGGCGTACCTTTACCGAGAATGTCGAAGCGCGAACCAAATGAGATCGAAGTTGATCATTCTGCTTGCCTTTTGGAGCAACAGCTGCAGCTATTGAACGCTTGCATATATCGCCGTCTTCGTCAGAACGAAGGATTTGAGGCGACGAGTGCACAAACTGGATCTAATTTGAAAGACAAACGTAATCTGCTGAAACTTAAGAGAAGAGACTTCGGTATTGTGAATGAAAGAGAAAAGAATAAAAGCGAAAGCGTCTGGAAAGCTGACGATGATTTAGATTTGAATGCTCTTTTAAACGGTGATATGCCGCTCACCTCTGTGACCACCGTGAGCACGTCGGAAAAAGCAGAGGATGCGTTTGAAGACGCGAGCGACGCCGTGCTTATTTCTCCGCATGAAGAAGAAATTGTCGAACCTGAAACGCAGCTTCATCCAATATATACGGAGGAAAGTTTACACGCACTAGTAGGAGACGGCGGTGGAGATGACGCGAAAAGAAGGAACGCGCGTTTAGCTGTATCATACGAGATGCTCATCTCGGATATGAGTGCTTTTAAAGCTGCGAACCCAAGAGCAAATTTCGTTGATTTTGTGCGTTGGCATTCGCCGCGCGATTTCGTGGAAGGAGAAGTATCCGAGCGCATGTCCAAACCAGGAAATATGTGGGAAACATCATTTAAAGAAGCACAACCTATTGCTGCGTGCGATCAAAAGCTCTTGTTTGATCCGATTACAGAAGGCGAGCGCGTTTTGCATTTGTTAGAGACGGCCAAGTTCGATACGATATTGCGATATTTGTGTGCGCTTGGTGCCAATGGGGCATTTTATATCTACGCGAAATCGTGCATCGACAACTTACGGTGCGCGGAATTGATCCATTCGTTCTTAGAGGAAAAACTACAAAGATGTAGAGATGTTTGCGCATCTGTGTTTCGCGACGTAAAAAAAGCGACGAGGGAAGATTTCGCTCAAGCTGCCTACGAAATACAACTTATCGAGAGGTCGGCGAGTCGCGCGGCATCTTTGCGAAAACATATAGGCGAAAAAAGCGAGTTAGACTTTATCGTCGAACGTCTCTTTATCGATTCGATACAGCGTGAGTACGAGAGCGAAAATACAAGAGCAAACAAAGAGGAGGGGGACGACGACGCGGCGTTCAACGCTGTCGTCGGCGCTTATGTTCTATCGAACGAGAAAGAACAGTGTTTAGTAGTAGATAATATAGCCTCGCAGAAAAAGTTAGCCTGCGAATACGAAGTCCAGAGCGGTAAGAGCAGACTTCACGTTAGCGCGTCCGCTCGTTTCACGCGTGTCAGCGCGATTTCGTTGTGAATAAGTAATCATCTTTTTGACCTTTCTGAGCTGAAACTGAACACCTAACATAAATTTACAGCGTCCATGTCTCCATCGCTCTTTGCATTTTTTGGATCAAACGACACCATTTATGGATCGGTACGGATGCTATTGATGTCAAGTATGCTTTGGTTTGAGTGAAAACGGCGCACATTCGAAGAAAATGGATGTTGTTTACCCCCTTCACGCTTAGGGTGTTGTCATAGTTTACAATTTCTATCTATACATCATCTCTATCTACGCGCGTGTTCTACTTAGTAGCGCGAGCATATCGTTTACACTCAAACAAGAACGCTGCGTTGGTCACTCGAATGGCGTCCACGGATTTTTTCGCCTCTTCTCCACTCGCGCTCGTTTTCTCGCACGCGTCCGTATATTTGACGAGCAAAGAACTCAACGTGCGCTGCAAAATATCCATGCCGCGATTATAGTTGGAAAAGAGCGACACTATTTCGCTATTTATTTTTGTAATTTGTTGTTTCCATTGTTCCGAGAAAGCTTTCAAAATCTGTATCGATTGTTCCACCGCGGCGTCCGGCGAAGACTTCCCAAACTCTAATTTTTCAATTTGGAGCAACGCGTCGCCAAAATGGGCTTCTAATTCAATTTGGACGAACGCATCTGTTTCTATGATCAGCTGCTCGTCAAAGAATCCGAGTTCGTGCTCTAAATTTTCATCTGCGCTCAAAATCTGATGGATCAAATCGTAGTTATTCAACAAAAAACACGAACGACGTTTCGGCGTGGTGAATCGCTCCGCAAGTTTGACCAGTAAATCGTACTGCGCCATTCGCAAACGCTCCAAGTTATTTCGCAACTGGTTATCGCCACCCTCTAACTTTGATAAAACTGTCATGGATGCCGTAAACTCTGCGTACCTTTGAGTGACATAATGTGCGGAAACATCATCGACAAACAATTTCGTTTGATTTTTTGCATTCTCGCAAGCCGAAACTACAGATTTAATGTGCGCATCGAAGACCATCTTGAACTTGGGCCACAGCATGATGTTGACCTTGTCTAGGTGCGAATCCAAAGATGGAATTCTTCTTTTTTGCATCAATTTCTGGTGGCCACGATTAATCAATATAGCCAGCGCTAATCCAATGGCGTCAAAATTTGTATTGATTCCACTTTGCACGTATTCATCCATCGCTTGTAGCGGTTGCGCAAACACGTCCCGAAAGATTTGTGAGTCGCCTTTCCAAAAGTCTATGCAAAACAAGTACTCAAATGTCGCCATGTCGACTAACAATTTTTGAGAACTTCGAAAGATTGCTTCCCAGTGAAGTTTAGAGCCCGAACTCGAGTGCGCTATGATTGGCGCAGCCGTTTCAATGTTCGCGAGAATATTTGCGCGCTTTCCCAAGGAGAAGTTTGTGTGCGCGACTTTCCCGTCTTTGCTCGTCGATACCGTGCCAGCAATACCGCTTGCCTGTCCGAGAGAAGATAAAAAGTGGCCATTTGCGCCTTTACCGGTATTGGCGTTATTAGAAGACGTCGATGCAGATAACAACGTAGCAGAAGAAGAAGAGGCGGAAGAAGCCGACGCGTCCACGTCGCCGATGTATTGACCGTTCCTGTTCCTTGAACCGGGACCCGATTCGATTTTGAGAACGCTAAGCGCGGAAATGTAGTTTTGCAACGCCGCCTTCAACACTTTACCCATAGTTTCCACGTATAAAGCTCTGATTTCTCGAAAAATATCCGCGCCATGCACTTGCAGGAAATCCAAGAGAGGTTTGTACTTTTTCAAGACGTTTGTTTGCAACAATTGAATGTTTGTTTTTGGCTTTCTCAATGAATGAAACTTCTGGATGAAAAAGTCGCGAATTTTCTGGATAGCTTTGATTCGTAATCGCTCGAGTTCGGATTCAATGTCCGCAAACGCCGCATACGTCGCATCTTGGCCACCTCTTCTTTTCACGTCTCTCTTGAATATGAGTTTCTCTGAAAGCGCTTTACAGACGTGTATGTATTCGGTACCGTCGCCAACTTCCGTGGACAGAACTTTTGCGATTAAATCAGGCGATATCGTCAGCTGCTCCACGTACTCCCCGAGTGCTAGTTCTGTCTCTTTGCACTCCATTAACCTTTGCGTGACGTGACTGGATGAGCTTTGCAAGTTTGAAATTTCGCCGCTGATTTTGCCTAAATTCGTTTGGAAGTTTGATAAAACGTTCTCAATGTGCGCGAGCGTTTCGTCGCAGTTTTGAATCTTCTCCTGCAAAAGCACCAGATTATCGCACTCTTTCGCGTGATCTTTGATGGATTCGCTCTCGAGCTTGTGCAATCGATCGTTCGCAATCGATGCTTTCTCGTTGAGTTCCTCCAAAGAGGCACACTCCAACACGTTCTTTACGATTTCATGTCCGCTGTATTTCGTGATTAAATCAGAAATCTCCTCGGGAGAGAGGACGTCTCCTCTGTCCTCTTCGACGATCTGGACGTTCTGCCCTCTTCCGTCGCCTTCTCCGCCACCGCGTGAATGATGACTCATTTTTCAGTAACTCGTAAAAAAAGCGTCTATGTGGATGTATCTATAACTATTATACGAGTGTGCTGAGTGTTTGTGTGACGGACGGAAAAATGTCGATTTTTACAAGTACGAGTAGTATAGAAAGAGTCAAAAAAAGAGGAGGAGAGGTCGAGAGGACGAGCTCGATGTTTGAAAAAACGCTGATGGAAATCAATAAAACATGTAAAACTTTTTAAATCAAATCGGCTACATTCACGGGCATTTCGTCAATTTGCGTCGAGTAAAACTGCTCGATATCTCTAAGTGCCTGCGTGTCTTCCGCTTTCAAGAACGTAATCGCCACGCCTTTCCTGCCGTATCTCCCGGAACGACCAATTCTGTGGATGTAGTTTTCTCGGTTGTTTGGCAAATCGTAGTTTATGACCAAAGAGACTTGTTGGACGTCGATACCTCTGGCCCAAACGTCTGTGGTGATCAACACTCTCGTCGTTCCACCTCTAAACTCCGCCATGATGGCTTCTCTCTCCTTTTGCGGCATGTCGCCGTGCATAGACGACACCGTAAAATTATTCTGTCGCATCTTTTCCGTCAACCAATCTACTTTTTTCTTCGTGTTTACAAATATAACCGCCTGCGTGATGGTTAAAGTATCGTACAAATCGCACAGCGTATCAAATTTCCATTCCTCTTTTTCTACCGCGACGAAAAATTGCTTGATACCTTCCAACGTCAACTCATCTCTCTTAACTAAAATTCGAATCGGATCCGTCATGAACTTTGACGTCATGTCTAAAACTTCATTCGGAAGCGTCGCGGAGATTAGAACAACTTGCGTCTCCGGCGGAAGGTAGCGGTATATGTCGTATATTTGCTCTTTGAATCCTTTGTTTAGCATCTCGTCGGCCTCGTCGAGAATCAACGTTTTGATATTCTTCGTTCTCAAGTTGCGTCTTTTAATCATATCGAAGACTCTCCCCGGCGTCCCGGAAACTATGTGCACGCCGTAGTCTAATTTTCGAATGTCTTCGCCTATAGAACGTCCACCAATGCACGCGTGCACTTGCACGTTCATGTAATTTCCGAGCGCTAACGCTGTTTTCTCGGTTTGTACCGCTAATTCTCTCGTCGGGGATAACACCAACGCTTGCACTTCTCTTTGCGTTATATCGACCATCTGACACAGAGACAAGGAAATCATGCTCGTTTTCCCGGTGCCTGACTGCGCTTGTGCGATGACATCTCTCCCGCTCGTGATTGGCAGAACAGCTCTTTGCTGAATCGCGGATGGTTTTTCGAACCCGTACGCATATAATCCTCTGAGCAAATCTTCTCTGATCCCCATACCATCGAACGTGGAGGTCACGTTTACTTCTTTCGACGTCTCGAATTTCATTCTTTTGTCTTCATCGAAGTCAATTTTGTTGTTGTTGTTGCCTCCTCCCATAATGATGATATATTTATATAATATTGGCGTGCTCTTCTTTAAAAACAGTCGCGAACGGTGTTCTTCTTCGTCGTTTTCTCTTCTTTACTGCGTATTTGTGTAACGATCTCTTTTTTTATTTAAGTCGCGTGCGCGCGCTTGAGTGATTGATACACGAGGGGAGTTTTTTTTTGACGGCTTGCCGATCTTTCTCTCTCTTGTCTCTTCTTTTTTTTTTGGCGCGAGCTCTTCTTGTTTTTCTTCGCTTTTTTGGTCGTGTGGGCCTACACAATAAAAATAAACAACACGAAGCAAAAAGAAAACCAAAAACGCGTGGAACCATTTTATCTGCGTCATTTAAAAAAACATACACTTCGTATAAAGAATGGGAGTAGAGGGTGCACCGGAAGGGCCGGAGGACCCCATAGCGCAGATCTGCGTCACCTTAGGAACGGTGCGTGTCTTTCGGTTTTCAAAACACACGCGAGATACACGACAATACGCATACTCTTTTTTTCTTTCCTTTTATCGTTTTAGAGGTTTTTTCTTCCTTCGTCGTCGTCGTTCAAAAAACGCAGCCGCCGAGGAGGAGGAGTTTAGGAGACTCGTCGTTTACTTTGCTTCTTGTGTATTCTCTTTATCTCTCTCTCTACCATTCCGTGTTTGTTTCGTGGAGGACACGACGTTGTGCGAGTATTTCTGACTTTTCTCTTTATCTCTTTGATGTTATGCGACGACAAACACGCAGGTGTGCGCGATGGGAACGTCCGTCGTGGCGATGAAAGATGTCTTCAAAGCTGCGAAATGGCACGATTGTTACAAGTGCGGAGGGTGCAAAGAGATGAAGTGTAAACAGTGCAAAGGGTTCGGAAAAGTCGTCGGTCAGTTTCCAGAGGATGAGTTCGACGACGAGGGACGGTTTTTAGGTGCGTCACAACATCTCGTCTGTTTTATCTCTCTTTATTCTATATTTGCTTTTGTGTTTCAGCGCTTTTTACTCACAACGTCAAAAATCCCATTGTTTTTTCTTCTTCGAAACACACAAACAGGTTGGGATAGCAAGATTGAAAAAGGCGACACTTGGCCGTGTAGATTTTGTAGAGGCCGGGGTACTATTTTATGTACCACGTGCATGGGTAACGGTGGAGAAATATCCCCGTATACGATCGATTGGAGTAAATTCTCTGGAACGAAGCAGCCGTTTCAACAGTACGCGCGTAGAAACGTTTTCGACAAGTACTACGGTAGCCCAGTCGAGCCGGCATATTTAGAAGTTAAAGAGTACGAACGGTTAGAGAAGATGGATAAATGGGTGCGACGTAAGGAAAAGATGAAGAATCCATTCAATAAGTTTTACGTGAACGTGAGAGGTATCGCCGGGGATCAGCACATGGGTAAAGTAAAACCAAAACTCAGAAAGTACGTGGAGCAAGTTCAAGAAAGGTTGCGACGGAAGGACGAAAAGTTTGGAGTGAAAATACACGCCGAAGAGAGCGCTAAAATGGCAGCCGCAACGGACAAGAAGAAGAAAAAGAAAAAGACGAGCACGACGAATTAATCCGCGAGGAATTGATCTCATCGATCATCTTTTTCCTTTCAATATATATCTCTGTGTAACACTAATAACAATAACAAGAAAGCTTGATGTGGTACTCGTACAAACTTTTTTTACTTTTCTGGTCCTTTTTTTTCAAAGCGAGATTCTCTCTCATCATCCACAGGGTGACAGGACCACGAAAAACTGTGGAAAACATATCTTTCTCTCTTCTTCTCTCTTCTTCACTCTTCTTCGTCGTCGTCGTCCTCGTCGTCGCCATAAAAGTTACCCGACGCCGACAAATCATCAAAACGAGCAACAAGAGATCATCCGTTTTACAATGTCTCTTCGTTCATCGCTACCATCATCCCTCGCTGCGACGATACGAAGCAGTAAAGATAACACTACTTACACGCGAAGATGTTCGTCTTCACATCAAAAAGCATCATCGTCGAGGAACGGAGGAAAAAAGATGAATAGTATTAAAGTCTACGCTTCCTACGGCACTAACAGCAACAATCAGATCGTAGAAGATAAGTTAAAACCAGATTGGGCCGGGGATGACATCTTATCCAAAGCCGTCGATGCGGCGATTTCAAACAAGTTTCTTTACGAGGTCATCATGAAGCCAATGGCGAGGAAAACGCTGATTGATACCGCGGAAAAGAACGGCATCAAGTGGAGAGAAGTCGCGGAAGAGTTACAAAAGGACGAACGCTTGCAAACTAAATTTAACGAGATTGAAAACAGCTCGATCGAATACCCAGAATATTATTTAAAACCGTTTCACGCTTACACCGAAGGGAACTTGTGTTGGTTAGCGGCGTGCGAAGCCGAGTCGGCGACGTACTCGATGGCGTTGAGAGTATATCCGAAAGAACGAATCACTGCTATGGATGCGCAGCAACGGTTGCGTGATTCGTACACGGAAGCTTTGCGAGATCATCGCGAAAAATACAACGCTACGAATGTCGAACCAGAGATTATTGTGGATATTGGTTGTTCCGTGGGCATGAGCACGAGGTACATATCGAGACAGTTTCCGTCTGCGAAAACAATCGGCATGGATTTGTCTCCACACATGCTCGCGGTCGCGTCGTTACGAGACGAGCAAGAGCCCGACTCGAGTCAGCGCGAGTGGATTCACGGTAAAGGTGAAGACACAAAAATGGCTGAAAACTCCGTCGATGTCGTTTCCTTGGCGTTTGTGATTCACGAGTGTCCGGAAGCGGCGACGGATGCATTGATGAAGGAAGCGTTTCGCATTTTACGTCCGGGCGGCACGTTCATTATGACAGATAACAACCCGCAATCGGCGGTCATCCAAAAGCTTCCACCCGCCTTATTTACATTGATGAAATCCACGGAGCCGCACTCGAACGAGTACTACACCATTAATGTCGTGAACATGCTAAAAGCGAACGGGTTCGAGCACGCGCATCAAGAACAAACGGATCCGAGACACCGAACTGTGTTAGCATCCAAGCCGCTGTAAATTTTATCACTATTGAATTACACAACCTAAACCGTTATATTTTGAGATTTTCTACGCCTTTACCAATCGCTTTGCTATCGTTATCACTATTACTATCACTACCGTCACTATTATTAATACTGTTGTTGTCATTATCACTCAATTCCTTTTCTTCTTCTTCTTCTTCTTCTTCTTCCTCCTCTTCTTCTTCTTCCTCCTCTTCGGATGAGGGCGAATCGCTCGGCGGAAAAAGCATTTGTTGTATCCGCTCTTCCCTCGTCAACTCGCCTTCTTGTAGTTTCGGACCTGCCAGCCAATCGTCTTGCGCTTTCTTCACGTCTTCGGCGGTGGCGCACTCGGAATACGTCTCCAAAAGTTCTTCGTTTAAAGAGATGAATCCGTGCCCCCATTTGAACTTGTTCATCAGTTGTCTCGCGGCGTCGCCGTACCCGGCGCAATACAGCCCACCGGCTAAGGCTTCCGCACACGATAGCTTACAGGCTTTGCCGTAATTAACACCGTTCGCGGCTACCATCCATGGTAACAATCGAGGTGCTGCCCCATGAATTTTATTCCAGGGAACATCCTCGAGTCTGTTCCACGAACAGTCCACGACGGCTAACCCGTCCGAGCGAATCAAGTCATAATCCGCCGGCGATAAGTGTTCCGTCGCATCTGGCGTTAAGACGACTCCAGGGAACCGTTGCGACAAACGCAACTCTTTTAAGCAACCTAATCTGTGTAATTTTCTTCCCGTGCATCTTTTTGGATCGCACTGGCCTAAATCCCACATCGCCAACGGCACTGGAAAAGTAGTTGCTTTTCTTTTTTGTTCCTCCTCGACGTCGTCGTCGTCCTCGTAGTCCTCAGCGTCGCCCTCGTGTCGTCTCTCGCAGTTTTCATTCACGCACGAACAAAACCCACCGCCAAATCCTCGACTGTTCCTCGCCCACGGTGGATTTAACGTCCCCCCGCTGCTGTGACTATTCCCTCTGCCTTTCCCTCTCCCTTTTCCTCCTCCTCCTCCTCCTCCTCTTCCTCCTCTGCCGCCACCGGAGCTATTTTTCGATTTAGCTGCGCGTCCCATCTCCAAAAGCTATTCTTCCGATTGAAATGATTATATATGGGGTTATGCTGCTACAATTTGAACACAGAATACAGACAAAGCCAAAATGATGAGCGGCGGGGGCGAGTGCGGTTACAAGTTCGTTCTTACTCCAGTCTCCGCGCTCGATATTAAAAAAATGTTTGACGTGAGGGAAGCGCGAATTCCCCTCTTTCCCTCTTTCTTGTTTTGAGAGCGACTTTTACACTCTTTTTCGCCCTTCTTCTTCTTTTTTTCCAAAAATAAAAAAATCTTCATCTGCTTTGCGCGCCTCCTCCTTCTCCCCTCTTACGCGCGCACGGCACCGCGGTTTTATGTTTATTTATTCATCCATTTATTTATAAAAGAATGAACGTAGCAGCAACAACAACATCAACATCTTATTCTTCTTCGCGCGCTGCTAGCATTAACATCGCGTCGTCCTCAAGAAGAGGAAGAAGATTACAACAGACGACGATGAAGTCATCCCCCAAAACAGATATCGCGACGCAAAGAGAAGAGAAAGAAGAAGAAGAAGAACAGAGCACAGGCGTACAGCGAAATACCGAAAGACAAAGAAGAAGAGGAAACTACGCGCCTACGGAATTGGATATTCTGAACGATCCGTCGACGTTTGGTGAATGCATATATTCTCACGCCGATTGGTCGCACGCGTACGCGTCCACGAGAAAAGAATCTGAATACACCGTCGCGGCTGAAAATATTGTCGGAGAAATACCTAGCGAATTACGCGAAGGTATTTTGTACCGCGTAGGACCCGGGAAGTTCGAACGAGAGACACCGTACAAACACATGCTAGACGGTGATGGCCTCGCTTTACGCTTTGAGTTTAATAAAGACGGTAGCGTTCACTTTCTCTCCAAGTTTGTTCGGACGAAAGAGTTCAAAGAGGAAGAAGCGAGCGGGAAAATTCAGTACCGGGGCACATTCGGAACCATGCGAGAGGGCGGCATTCTGAACAATTTTGGCGATATTCGAACAAAAAACCTCGCAAATACGAATGTTTTGTGTTGGAACGACCGTGTTTTTGCTTTGTATGAAGCTGGACGTCCGGTGGAAATCGATGGAAAAACTCTGAATACGAGAGAATCTGGAAAAGAAGAATTCGATTTCGAGGGGTTAGTCCCAGAAGGCCAAGTTTTAAGTTTTGGTTTACCCAGAGAGCTTGAATCTAAAATTGGTTTGGGCGGGAAAGCGTTCACTGCGCACCCACACGTCGACCCAACCAAGGATGTTTTGTGCGCGTGGTGTTGGAGAAGTTTCGTCTACCCGGAAAAAGCGGTCGAGATTTCTTTTCACGAGTTTCCTCGAAACTCCTTCGTTCCGGAGAAAACGATCGTCGCTAGGTTAGAAGGATGTGAAGCAGCGCCGCACGATTTTGGCGTGACGCCAAAATATTACGTCATGGCTGTGAATAATCTCACAATTGACCCGTTGCCATATATTGCGGGATTAAAAGGAGCCGGAGAATGTTTGGTCTCGCAACCAGATTTGCCTCTCAAGTTTCACCTAATCCCTCGCGACGGTTCTTCCTCGCCGACTGTAATCGAAGGTCCCTCGAAAGCGTTTGAAATCCACACGCCATTCGCGCACGACGGCGTACCCATAGACGAGACGTTTGTGTTACCTCCAAACGAAGCGAATGACGAATTTGTTACGCTATATTCCGCGGGATGGGATGATTTCAAGGAGGGAACGTTCCTCGGCGAATGGGGCGCGAGCCAAGAGTGGGATTTTCCAATAGCCTCAAATTTAACGCCTGACTTCAACAACATAGACTCGACCGTTTTATGGCGATACGTCGTGAACATTACGAAGAAAACCATTAAACGAACCGCAGCACCTGGTTGCGAATCGCTTTGTATAGATCACCCGCACGTCAATCCGTTATACGAGGGAAAACGCGAGTGTCGTTTCGTATACGCTTCCTTGAGTAACTTTCGAGGCGTTAGCGGTCCGCCTCTTGGTTACGTCAAAATAGATTTGAAAACAGGCGAAAGAAAAGTATGGTGGGCAGGTAATCGCACGTTTTGTGAAGAAATAGTCGTGGTCCCGAAAGACGATGGAGTAAACGAAGACGACGTGTGGTTGCTCGGGATGTTTTCGTCTCACCAAGACGACTATCCGGACGGTCAGTCCGGGTTGTTTATTTTAGACGGCGCGAAAGTGGAAAGCGGTCCGGTAGCGACGATAAAACTGAACGAAAGAATATCCCACGGTTTGCACGGCACGTACGTGAAAAGATGAAGTGTAAATTAATAATAAATAGTAGTTTTCGTGATGATGATGATGATGATTTAATATCGTAGTATATATATAATAGTACAAGCTCTCATGGTAAATTCTGTTCTCTCTACTCTCCTTTTTTATTTTTCTAAAGCGGCTGCGGCGGTCCCTCTGACTGGAGCTTTTGGGATGATCCCAGCCTGCGATAATATCCGTCTCACCGTATCCGATGGCTGCGCTCCTACCGATAACCAATATTTAATCCTATCTATGTTTAAACCAACGTGTTTGTGTGAGTCCTTGGAAGGGATCGGGTCGTAGTGTCCGACCACTTCTAAATGTTTCCCATCCCTCGGCGCTCTCGAATCGGCGACGAATATCCTATAAAATGGTCTGTTCTTCTGCCCAAAACGAGCGAGACGTATTCGCACTGGCATTCTTATTCACGATATGCGCGCGAGCGTATCTTATCTAAATGTCTAGTTTTCTGTGTTTATATTTGTATGTGTGTGTGTGTATATTAATATACCGCCGTACGAGTTTGTGTTGTCAGGTTGTGTTTTTTTCTCTCGGTTTTTGCGAGAAAGAACAACAAAAATCACCACGAAACAAATCTCCGCGATAAATACTACCACAGTATATTTACACATCAAAATACGACAACAACAAAATAGAACGAAGAAACCATGCCCGCGTTTTCGAGAGCGGAAGGCGGTGGTAAAAAGAGCGGCGGCGTTCTCAGTCTTCCGATAATCTTGAAGAAGAAAGTAAACTTTGCGAAAATAAAAAAGGAAGGGAAAGAAGAGTTGGCGCAATGGACTTCGCAAAAAGTCACGGACATGTTATCGTTCGAAGATGAAGTTTTGAACGGCTTAATCTTGAACATGTTCGACGAGTGCAGCGAAACGGGCGAAGCCGTGGATGGAAGTAAGTTTTACGAACAGCTGCTTCCGTTTTTAGAGAAGGAGAATACGGAGATATTCATGACAGAGCTGTGGTCGTTGGTAACAAATTTGGATGAAGAAACTGGAGTGCCTAAAAAGTTCATCGAGGCCCGCGAGGCGCAAAAGAGAAAGAGAGAAGAGAAAGCGGATCAGTTTAGAAGAAACAGAGAAGATTTGGAACAGAGAAGAGATGCGCGACGCGGTAGAGATCGAGATCGAAGACGACAGCAGGGATACAGTGGTGGTGGTGGTAGTAGTAGTAGTGGTGGTAAGTTTCCGGGGCGTCGACGGTTTGACTCAAGAGAACGACAGCGGGATTTACCGTACGATAGATGATGTGAAATGTACCCTAATAGTATTGATTATGTATATACACGGTATGTAGCGTAGAATTATTAAGCCATGGTTTGTGTCTTTGGCCACTCTTGATAAATCCAACCTCTGAATTTCTCGCACGCCCCTAAGAAACCGGAATCTTTCGAATCAGAAATCACGTCGTCCCCGTGGACAAAGATGGCGCGCATTTCTAAATCGATTTCATCCTTGTTCGAGGAAGCCGAAGCCGCTAGCGCTTTCTCGTATTCGGCTTTTTCTTCCTTTAATAAGTCTTCAACTTCAACGCCCAATTCTTTCACCCACGCGTCGTGTTTCAAAGGACTTCCGGTGAGATTGTTCACCAATCCGAGGAAGCCCGGGTTTCCGCTCCCGTGCACCCAATAGTTCTCGATGAGCTCTTTACCGACGCGAGGATTATCGACGATGGTACCGTCCCCGGTGTTGAAAAAATATTCTCGAGTTTGGTGCACAGCCATTTCTGCGAAGACGTAGCCGTGGTAATAGCAACTCGACTCGTCGGCGAGAATGTGCGGCACTGACATCAACGGTCGTCCGGCTAAACCGCCTTGGATTTTCATTTCCACTTCATCCGCGACTCTCAAAACGTTTTCTGGAGTCAAGTCTTTCTCGTCCATTTCGTACAGCGCTTTTTCAAAGTACGGCACCGCGATCATACCTCGCAATTGAAAAACTTTATACGGGTGCTTTTCTTTAATCGAACGTTCGATCAATTCCCAGGGAATCGTTTCTCCCTTGCGGTTCTTCGCGTAGCGCGCTTGCCAGCTCGCGTCTTCGCAGAGCGCATCAAGGAACATCGATTGCGTTTCCGCCAACGCGACAGAGAAGGGCGCACGTTCTTGAGAAAACAAAGGAGATCCTTGGACAATGTTGGAAAAGTGCGCGGCGTGACCGCCTTCGTGCATCAACGTCGTCAACGCGGTGTTCCCGGACCCGATTTCATCCGGCGTCGCCAAAGAGGTGAAGTTCGTCTCGGATGGAATAAAGGTACCGTCTTGCGTCTTGTACGGCGCAGTCGGCCAGTGGCAAAAACCATTCGGGTATTTACCTTTACGATCGCAAAGATCCAAACGCATCGTCGCATTTTTGTATTTAATGTTCATCCTCGAAAAAGAGCGACCCCACACCTCCGGCGCGTACTCGAACGGATAGTACGGATCCGTAAGCTTTGTTAACTCGCCACTCAGCGCGAACCCGGTGTTCCACGGCTTCGTCGCGTCCTCCCCTTTCTCCTTCTTTAATCTTTCTAAAGCTTTATCTAACAACGGCTTTGTCGCTTGCTCTAATCCGTCGAGCATTTCGAAACATTTTTTCTTCGAGAATCCTTCGGCGTTGGTCACTTTTAAATCGTAAAAATCTTCAAAGCCGAGCTCGCGAGCGAAACGGTTGCGTTCTTTGATGATGTCGCAGAAACCGTTATCTAATAAGAACGGACCGTTTTTTCTCAACATTTCCCAGCACGATTTACGAACGCTTTCCTCGGGATCTGAACGCATTTTAGTCCGAATAACCGTCGGCGTCGTATCGACGACGTTCCCGTCTTTGTCCGTGTATTGCGTCTTCAAGTTGTTTCTGGATTTTTGTAAGGCGCCTTCTTTCTTCATCATAGATTCTCGCAGAGCTTTCGCAGAGTCCGATTCGACGATGTAACACTTCAGCGTCTTTTCGATTTGGTTCAAGACGATTCTCTGTTCCTCAGAGACGCTTCCGTCGTCGGCGTGTTTTAACAACTCTCTCACTTTCTCCAAAGTTTTCTGGTCGCCCAAGAACGTCTCCAACGCGTTGAACGAAGTGTTCAAGTTCTCCACGGAGTTACCGGTCAAATTCATCTTTGTCTCCCAAAAGTTATCCTCGTACGATTTGTGTCTTTGAAGGTAATCTCTGTTAAAGGTTTCGATGAACTCAGCCGTTGCATTTTGCTGAGCAGCAGCAGCAGAAGAAGAAGAAGCCATCGCGTTGATATTTCTTTCCGATGACGTTTTCCGATTGCAAAAGATTTTTATTCTTCTTCCTGTGGTCTTGGCACTAGAGAAACAAGAAAAAGAAGATGAAGAAGAAGATACGAAGGCAGACTTGGTCGTCGTCGTCGTCGTCGTCGTCGTTTTAGTTGCACTCACAGCAGCGGTAGTTCGAAGCGCAGCAAATCTTTGCATAGTCTTATCACGCACGCGCAAAGTGACGGGGAGAGAAGTTTGCTTTTTTTTGTTTTTCGTGTGTTGAGTGATGCGAGTAAATTGTTTCCTTTACGTACTATTATTACGTGTGACAGTGACGCGACCCGACGGCGCTCGTCTGTCTGCTTTGTGGGAGAAGAGGAAAAAAAAGGAAAAAGAGCGGAAGACAGAGAGGAGGAAGACAGAGAGAAATAGAACGCGAAGAAGAAGAAAAACAACAACAAGACAACAAAACAACAAAACAACAGAAATTGGTCCTGCAATCTCCACAAAAGGAAGGAAAAACTGAGATCGTTATGTTTGCAACAACAACAACAACAAAGACGAATTCCTTCTCCTCGAGGTCGTCCTCTTCTTTGCGTAAACCTCGCTCTTCGGCGAAGAAGAGCATCAACGCGACGGTGCGTGTTCTTTATGTATCTTCGCCCAAACCAAAGATTTGTCAAGTCGCAATTTACCCATTGACGAGGGTAAAAATCGATCAAATTTCTACGGCATACGCATACGCGTATTTAATATGAATACACACACACACAAACAATCAACTCTTTTCTCTCTCTCTTCGTGGCCGCACGCGCGCGCGTCTTTAACGTCAAACTTTCGATGTCACGTTCTTGCTTTTTATTTCGATGAAACTAACCTGTGCCTTGATTTCATATCCAAAACGTGCATAAATTATTATTGTTTTGTCTAAAAATGAGCAGACGAATGCGCAAGCTCGAGTGAACATCGCAGACTCAGTCACGCAGTTGGTGGGATGCACGCCGATGGTGTATTTGAATAAAGTGACCGAAGGAACAAAAGCAGAAGTCGCAGCAAAATTGGAAATCATGGAACCATGCTGTTCGGTGAAGGATAGAATTGGATTAGCGATGATAAACTCTGCCGAAAGAGAAGGGACGATATCGCCCGGGAAGTCATTACTCGTGGAACCGACGTCGGGGAACACCGGCATCGGCTTGGCATTTATCGCCGCGGCGAAAGGGTACGACTTAACTTTGACCATGCCAGCATCGATGTCTTTAGAGCGTAGAATCTTGTTGAAGGCGTTTGGGGCGAACTTAGTGTTGACAGACCCGGCAAAAGGGATGAAAGGAGCGGTGATGAAAGCGGAAGAGATTGCAAAAGAAAGCAAAAATTCAGTCATTTTACAACAATTCGAGAACCCGGCCAATCCACAAGTGCACTTCGAGACGACTGGTCCAGAAATTTGGGAAGATACGGCCGGTCAGATTGATATCTTAGTCTGCGGCGTCGGAACTGGTGGAACCATAACCGGCACTGGTCGTTATTTGAAATCGAAAAATCCAAACGTAAAAATCGTCGCGGTGGAACCGGCGGAGTCTCCGGTCCTGTCCGGCGGTTCTCCAGGTCCGCATAAAATTCAAGGTATTGGTGCTGGGTTCATCCCGGGAGTTCTCGATGTCGACATCATCGATGAGGTCATTCAGATCGCCTCGGACGATGCCATCGAGTGTGCGAAAGATTTAGCTTTGAAAGAGGGGTTGATGGTTGGTATTTCTTCCGGCGCGGCAGCCTTAGCGGCGATTCAACTCGCCGGGAGAGAAGAAAACGCTGGAAAACTAATCGCTACCGTGTTTCCATCCTTTGGCGAGAGGTATTTATCCTCCGCGTTGTACGAAACCATCAGGAATGAAGCGCAAGCGATGACTTTTTAATAACACAATTTGAACAACTCAACAACACACACAAAAAATTACATTACATTAACTAAAGCCCGCCAATAATAGCAACAGAAATGCGGATCCTAGCGCTAAAAACGTCGCGTTTGCCGTCGAGAAGCCATCGTCGACGAATATTTGTTTCTTTTCCGCCTCTCTTCGTACACTTTCCATTGGAATCTCTTCGGGCTTCCAGTTTGTCCTCTCTTTCGGATCCCTCGCTCTTTCCAACACCAACGTCATTGGTCCGTCTGCTACCGTTCCGCTCGCTAACGCCTTCAAAACGGATCTCGTCTCTTGATTATCTACCCCATACGTGACTACCATACGTTTTGTACCAGATAAATCTCCGAGGAGAGCCGCTCGCGGTCCGTATTTAATGGATACCGCGGTGAAGCCTCTCAACACGTCTCCGATGGCTGGCGACTGCGACATCGACGTCGCCGGCTGCAAGCGCTGCACGGCGTCTTTGCGCGCCGCAATCGAACTTGGATTAAATTCAACTACTCGTAAGAATCCAAAAGTGTCCACCTCGAAGACGATACCTAATGGTCTCACCGCTTCGTACGCTATGATGGTGCTCTCCGTCGCTAAAACTTTCTTGAACAAAAATCTACGCTGTGACTTTTTCTCTGTCGTCGGTCCAACCTCGATGGTGACTCGTTCGCCGCTCTGTCCTTCTCGAACGGTCTGTAACAGGTACCCGCGCGGTTCATACACCAATTTATTAAACTTATCTTTCTCTAATATCGCTTCCAGAGTTTCAATCGCTTCCTGCTCTTCGTCTCTGGACGGCATTCCGTCGTCAACGACTTTGTTTCTTTCATCACCTCGTTGCTTTTCGAAAATACTTTGCTGGGGACGAAAAGAATTGTGTCTTCCTTTTCTTCTTTCGCGTGAACACGTCCTGGAGAAAGAAGAATACGAAGGAGATGATTTTGATGGCGACGATGATGGCAGCGCGTTGCGAGAGTGATGATGATATCGCGACCGCATCATGACGTCGTTTTTATGTAGCTTCTGGTGTTTGTTTTGTTCACTCACAGGCAGCTGACAGGCAAAAACGAAAAAAGAGAAGAGAAGAGATTAAATATTGATCTCTTATTTGCCATCATCGTAAAAAAAGGACGCGCGAATATAAAGAAGAACAATAAACCGATCATCATGTCGACTATTACTACTATTTTCCGCACGCGACAAGCCGCGGAGAAGTTAAAGAAGAAGAAGGAGAAGACGATGATGATATCTTCTCCTTTTTCTTTCCTCCTCTCGACGATAGCCGTCCTCCTCTTCTCCTCTTTGTGTAGCAAAAGCGTCGTGATGGAAGTGGAAGCGGCGAGAACGCTGAAACAATTTGCGGGCATGGAACAAGCGATGGCGGAACAAGGAGGTCTCTCCGCGCAACAGCAGAAAAACAACGTGTTGGGTAAAGGAACCATCGTTCCATCCGCGGAAGATTTAGAAAACCCGGTGAGGAACGAAAATCCAGCCTTGTTGAGACACATCCAAGACGGTGCAAAAGATGAGAGCGAACAGGCGAAACGATTAAAGAAGTTGCACAAAGTTTTGAATGTGCACGGACACTTGAAAACGGTGGCGAATAGAAATCCAGACTCGGGTTATTTTGTCGTCGCGTTTGCGTTTATTATTTTGTGGATAGGCGTGTACGTGAGACAGACGGTCGACCACGTGAACCAGGTACGCGCTCAAGAACGCTTGGAAGCGAGAGCGCTGAATAACAAGTTAGAGAGGAAACAGTTCGCAACCGGGAACACGGGAGATAATGTGGCGGACAATATAGCCTTAAGATTCGAATTGGAGGAAGCAAAGAACGAAGCAGAAAAGCTTAGGAAAATGCTGAATGAAAGAGAAGCATCGAATAGCAAAGACGCAAACGTCTCCTCCTCGACTTTGAGCGAAAGGGCTGCGGCGACGTTAGATTTTATCAAGCGAAAAGATTGAAATACAAATTGTTATAAATAACTTGGCGATGATGAAATTAATAAAAATATGTTCATAATTAAACTAGTACACGTTTATGCTGCCTCCGTTCGCACTTGAAGAGTTTAACTCGTTCAACTTTGCTATCGGAGCGGGAGCTTCTAAATCTTTTTCCTTGACTTCTTGTTCGAGCTGGTTACGAATCATGCTGCGAAATATTTCACCGATGCGTTCGACTGCACCAGCGGCAAGCACGCGACGAGTCCAGCTCGAGCGTTGCTTCAAATCTTCTTCGTAAAATAACAGCGCTTCGCTCCCCATGGAGTCCCATAAACCTCTAAGAACACCTACGTACGCTCTCCTGTGCGACACAGCGCGAGCGAGCATCGAAGACATGTCGTCCACGTATTTCAAAACTGGGTCTAATACCGCGTCAATGTGTGCATCCGGTCTCGCATCTCTCAACGCCAAACGCAACGACGGTCCGCTCGCAGCAACACCAGCGACCGCTCTTCGCATGTATCCCGCGTACTGCGCTCTCAATTCGCCGAGAACTTCAATCATTCTTCTGCCAAACTCCTCGTCGCACCCGTGTCCGGCTTCAACCCACTTTGAGAGACGTTGACACAACTCTGGACGAAGCATTTCCATGGCTTTTACGGCGCTCAGGGCTGCGGCGAGCTCGGACGGTAAACCTTGAGGTTGACGCTCAAACGTTGCAAACCGTCGCAAATCTTGCGTGGTTTTCGTTACCGTACGTTTCGCAACCTTCGCCGCCGACGTCGTCGCTTTCCCAAACGTCGTCAATGCGCGCTTAGCATCCTTCGCCATGCTCATGAAATTTTCCATCTTCGTGTTATTGCTGTTATTCTTGTTGTGACTAAATTTGCCGCCGCTGCCTCGCGCGCTCGATTTGTAGCTCGTGCTGTTTTTCTTGTGCCCATTCATTTGCGCGGTTGTTTCAGAAACTGCATCTCTAAAGTCACGACCGAGTTGTAAATGTTCGACTGTTTCGTAAATGCGAAGCAAGACCAAACGTTCCGCGCCAACGAGTATCTCCTCCAAAGGCAAACCAACGTCTGGCCAACGCGTCACAATTTTCTCGAAGCCTTCCAAAGCGAGATGCATTTCGCCATAAATATCGTCCATTGCTGCCTCTGAAACGCCTTTGTTGTTCAGTGCATTCGAACATCCAGCTTCTAAACGCAATCTAGCAGATTCTATCCATCGATCAATGTGCGATTGAAACAAACCTCTCGTATCAAATCTCGCTGGAACACTCGGTGATTCGCCTTCTTCTCTCAACGAAGCGCTTTCGACTTTGCAGCAGTAATCAATGCATCCGAGCACTTCATTCGACGGCGGAGCGCTCGGTGGCGTCATTTTCAAAGCATACGATACTGTGGATGTCAATTCAGCACAATAAATATCAGAAGAAACTAATGGTAAGGAAAATCCAATCGGCATCAAGCACGAGTCTTGGACGACGTGATCAACTTCCAACTCTTTCAAAATGTTTTGACATAACGTGCCGATGAGCTGATATAAAGTCGAGTTCGTCTCCGGATCTTCCATGGCGAGCATTTGCGCGTCACCTAAAATTACCGCTTTATTTCTCTTGTAACACGTTCGCGCGGCGCTCGATAGATTGCTCGCCAAAATTTCAAATACTTGGTCGTTCGTCTCGTTTCGCTTCAACATTCTAAACAACTCCAAGGAAACGTCCAAAGCAGGTGCTGGAATTTCGTGCGGAGTGGAGTTCGCGTCCACGATTCCTCGAAATTCAGATTCATCCAATGATTTGTAATTTTGAAAGCAGACGCATACGAGTGACAACACGCCTCCTCTCACGTGCCCGTTCAGAATTTGTAGTTCCATTCCAGAAAGGGTACCTTCAGCTTCCTTGCGCAGAGGTAATTTCAAGTGCTGACATATTAATGATAAACAATCTGCCGTCGGAGTTGCAACTGCTAGCAAGTGCTGGACGTATCTTAAACTCGCGTAGGACTCTGAAACGTTATTGTTGCAACGTAACTCCTCCAATAACCAAGCCCAGTGTCCGTGTAACTGCAATCGTCTCCTCGTAAAGTGTAAAGATCTCAAAGCAGCTGCTAATGCGATGTCGTAGGCACCCGATGTAGACAACTGAACGCCACTTTTACTGGAATTCTTGCCAAAAAATCCTGGATCGGAACCTGGCGGCGCCGAGGAAGCGCCGACGCCAACTGCAACCTCAAAGTTCACGCTCAATTTTACGCTCCCCTTATTGTACGTGATATTCTTCGTGGCGCCATCGTTTTCTTTATCTTTAACAGTCGCGTTTACATATAGCGGTAACTCAACTTCACCATTCGCTCTGCACCACTCGCAGACGTCCTCGAGTGACGCTTGCGCTCGAGCCGTTTTCCCAGATCTGACGTACACTTCAACGACGAGCTTTTCGTCACCAGGACCGAGAGGTAAACGCTTAAGTTTGGACACCATGGAAGAAGAAGGCGCGCTCTTATCGAGCGTTCTCGACGTCGACATCGAATCGTTAAAACTTCTCATCTTTTTATTCCCCTCCTCGGTTGAAGGCTTCTGCGTCGCGCCGTTCGAGTGCAAATTCTCGAGCATAAAGTCAGCGACAGAATCAGCGCTTCCTGGACCACCGGTGGTTTGTATCTTCACTTTGCGCCCACGGAAATCGTTCGTGTTCATGGACATGCGTGGGTCCCAGCCTTTGGAATATTTCTTCAAACCGCGTTCGGTGATATCTACGCTCAAAACGTCAATATTCAAAGCTGCCCATTTCGCTCCACCAGCACCGCCAAGCATGCTCGCATCGTTGCCGGCTTTCGACACAACGTTCATACCTCCGCTACCACCTCCTCTTCCCGTATGCTCGCCCAAATCGTTATGACTTTCGTTTGGCATCGCCGCTTGCTGATGGGAAGGAAAATACTCGTTCTGTGGTCTCGTCCCAACCAATACGGTCTCTAAACCGAATCCAACTCGAAGCTCGCGACATCTGTCCGTGAGAAATCGAACAGCCATGTCTACTTTAGACTGCGCAGCTTGCGTACCGAGCGATCCTTCCAAACATGACTGTAAACATGCCTCGTACGCGAGCATACGAGCTCTTTCTTCGCCTCGCCAAGGTCCCAAGTAACACTCGTTTGAAAGGTTCTCGCGATTTATCGTCTGGTGGTGATGTGACTTCTTCACGACGACTTTCGTCGATTGACGGTTTTGATGCTGGTTTTGTTTATGTTGATGATGATGCGTGCCATCTTTATTTTTGACGTGCGCGTATGGAGAAACCGGTTTAGGCACGGCGGAAGTTTGTTTCGTCGGCGTCGTCTTTGTTTTCGGCGACCACGTGTTTCGTATCTTTGCTGGCGATATGTTTTCAACCTGATGCATCGAATGTAAACTTTGCTGCGCAGACGCGATACCAGCAGAGCGAACCGAGGGCGAATGCGTTCTTTTGGTCATTTCGGATGCAGACAAATTCTTATAAGTTTGTTGTTCGTATTCGCTCACCGGCACCGCCCACGGGTCCGCGTCTATCGTTTTTACGCTCGCTCTGACATCATCTCCGCTCTCCCTTGAATACGCGTGCAACGAGCTTTGCGGACTTTCCACGGCGTCTTCAAATTTATCGTTCAGGTTCGTATTCGTAGTCCTCGTCTTCCTCGCGCCTCCTCCTCCTCCTCCTCCTCTTTTCTCGTTGCGTCCTCTTACTCGTTCCTCCTCTTCCTCTTTGTCCTCCTCCTCCGAGGAGGTGATAATACTGTCTCTCGCGTTCGCTTTCACGTTCAATTCGTTCTCAGAGTTCCTCAACACGTTACTGTTGTTCTTCTTATTACTGGTATTTGAGGTGGTTGTATTCATCGCCTGCTGTGTCATTTGTGCTCGTTTCAGTTGCGAGCGCGTCGTGCGTTTGTTCCCGTGCGCTGAGAGCGGCACATTTTCTCTCTTCGCCACTTCGATGGAAGCGGCGATATCAAACGCAGAGGAGCGTTTCACACCGTTGGACGCTTTCGCAGCCTCCTGATTTGATGAGAATGCAAGGAGCAAACCATCGCGAAAGAACCAGAAGAAAGATGACGATGTGGTTAGAAAATAATGCAAAGTGAGAGAGCTGAGAAGCGCGCGATATGCTCGTCTCTTAGGAGACGCCGAGCGCGCGATATGCGCGCCGGAGAGTGAAATTTCCAAATTGGAAAAAACAAAAAAAAACACCCAGACGCGCGCTTTTTCATCTGTCGTAGAGAGTAACAAAACGTACCCCTCTGGTCCACCTGTGCGGATAATCGGCTTCGTTATCGAACACCCACGGGTCTGACATTTCTTTTTCTGTATCGACGTGTCCGGGTGAGTATCGCGAACTCTTTTTGTGAAGGAGAGTACAAATGTGCCAGCACTTTTTTATTTTTTTTTGTTCCCCCTCTCCAGTCTCGCCCTCTTTTTTGTCTCTGCCTATTGGATGGAGATTTTGGATTTACGAGTACGAATTATGACGACGATAACGTTGAATATTATCATCCACATATATAAAATCTAAATTAGTTCTTCTTCTTGCTGTTGTCATTATTATCAGCGCGAGCCTTGCCGTCCGCGGCAAAAACCACGACGTCGTTCTTTTCCTCCTCGTTATCGTCGTAGTTCATCTTTCGAGAGAGCGCTTTCGAACGTTTTTCCAGCTGTTCTTGCACTAATTCGTAGGTGAGAAACGAAAACCCAGCTTGTGGCATGAGCTTCAGAGACGATGGCAAATAGCCACGGAATAAATCCCTCCAGCCGGACGTTCGAACGGTGTTCACGATCAGTTGGTCCACCCTGGGTAATTTCCCGTTTGGAAGTAAGGGAACTTTTCCCGCTTGCAAGCGAACAGTGCAATAATACAAAGGATACGAAGCCGTAGAGGCTAACCAGCCCGCCATCAAGCCGCACATCAACGTTGGTCCAGATCCAATGCTCTCGTCTTCGTCTATTTTTTGTATTTTCTTGTATTGCGATTTGAACGTATCGTACGCGCCGAATGAAATTCCGGCGTATGGAATGACGCCAATCATCGCCGCCGACCAACCGGCGTAACAGCCACGTAAACCCGTCTCTTTAACGACGTTGACCATTTGCATTATCGAATTCTTCGCATCGCGCGTTCGATTCAAGGAAATTCGCGTGGAAATCACATCGAGAGGATACATGATCGTATCCGAAGTCATCCCGGCTAAAGCACCAGCGGCAAATCTTTCCCAATTTTCCGGATCTCGATCGCCTCCTTTCGTCAGAAGTTTCTTGTAGAAATCGTACGCGAAGAAATCAATGGCTTTCCCGGGAACTGAGGCTACAGAATTCGCCATGTTTCCTTTAAAAAAGCCACGAAATCCCTCCTTGGCCCAAATAGACGTGAAGCCAGAACCTAAAGTTTTGAACGCGTGCGCAGTTGCTCCGTTCATCGTTTGCGCACCAGCCGCGGCGGCTGCGGCTGATGCCGTCCCAGCGGCAGCATTCGCCGCCGCAATGGTCGCTTCAGAGGTAGCTGCGATGCGAATCGCGATAACATTAAGCGGGGAACTTACCGTTCTAGAGACTATTCCGGAAATACCACCGGCGATTAAGTGACCCCACGGCGCGCCTTCCTTTCGTTTATCTGGAATCGGCAAACGTCTCGGGCCAATATCTAAACCAACTTTCATGTAGTACGGCGTTACTGTTTCGAGTTGACCGGATGGAATTAGAACGAGTAAGTCCCGGAAATCGTTCGCATTCAAAACGGTGTCATCAGTTATGTATCTACACATGTTCTCGATACCTTTCCTAGCGATGCGTTTCCGCGTGTTGTTTCTGCCGCTTCGTAAAGTTAACGTTCGCAAACTTTGCTTCATTTTCTTCCCCGTAATTTTACCTTCATGGTCAGTATCTAAGCTATCAAACGCTTCTTCTAAGGCTATTTCTTTCGATCTAACGAAAGCGGCAAACTCTTCAAAGTTTACTTTTCCGGTCTCGTCGTCGTCTTGTCTCGAGGAAGCTTCGGAGATGAACTCGTGCACGAAGGCTTTCGGCATTCGCAAACTTTGCGCAAACTTTTCTAAATCGTCCTGACCGATAGATCCGGCTTCTGTCGAATCTATTCTGTTGAACAACTCTCTCAATCTCGACTCGCGTTCTCGCCACGGTTTTCGCACGCCCCTGCGCAAGCAACTCACTCGTAGACGCTCTTTAATTCTATCCCACTCTTTCTCCGCTAAAGGACCCATTTCCATGCTCGAGACGAGAAATTTACTCTCCACGAAACCATCCGCGCCGGCTTTCATCACCACTTCTCTCACCGATACTCCTAAACTATTCAAAGCGTTACCTATATCTAACATTAACCCTTGTCGGTCCCAGGTGATTATCGTGATCACGTTTAACCCGGTTTCTTCGTCTAGGGCGATGGTGACTAACGTCTCACCAATAGAAGCCGGTACCTCGTTGTCCTTCGACGAAGTCGACGGCGCCTCTTCCTCCGTCGTGGCGGTTGACCTGGTTGACGCCGTTGACGAGGTCGCGGTGTCGTTCGCAGAAGCAGTCGTAGATTTTGCACCTGCTCCATCGCGATTGATGCCATCGGTAGAATAAGAAGTATTCGTAGCAGTAGCAGTGGTGGTTGTGCGAGTGGTAGTGCCGCCGTCGTTGTTGTTGTTGTAGTTGTTGTTGTTTGACTGTTGCGACACGCTAGCCAAGACGAGACGTTTTCGTGGTCGACTGTGGCGCTGCGATTCTTCTTCTCCTGTTCGCGACGCGACCGCTCCAACTCTGTTCGTGTGTTCGCGAATCATCTTTCTCATCTTTTCCGTCTCTCTCTCTACGATCGTTCGTCCTCGTTCCGCGAACGCGTGCACCCATTTTTTATGATAACTACTGGTCGTTTCTTTTCTTCTTCCTCCTCCTACCGCCGGCATTTGGACCTACACACACTTACGCACAAAACACGCGCGAGAGGAAGAGAGATTTTACTTTTATCTTCTGACGACGAAGAATATGTACGCGTACCGGCCGCAAAACGAACTTCACGACACCACCAACCACTTCGTTCTCCCTCCTTCTTCTCTTCGTTCCTCCTCCTTCGAGAAGAATGACGCAATCGCTTGTTATTATGTGTGAAGACAACCGAGAGTATGGTGAAAAGCCGCCTCTCTCTCTCGTTCTCTCTCTCTCTCTGATAAAAAGCTCCATCTGTCTGTCCATTGTTTTTCTTTAATTTTTTTTTAAGTGGGAGATCTCTCTCGCGCCACAACAACGAAAAAAAAAAACGTAACGGCACGCTACTACAAAAGCTTTGATAAGAAGTGGTCCTTGCGTATTATCGCGCGCAGAATACACAAACAAGAAGAAGAGGACGAAAAAGAAGAAGAAGAAGAAAAAGAGTTCGCTCTGCAATCTCTGTCCGGCATGCTGGTCGTCGTCGAGCCTTCATCTTCCTTCGACGCCATGTCCGTCATTGGAAGAGTGTGTTTGTTTAGCGGGTACTCGTTTCTCGGTTTCGCCATGAAATCTTTGGATTTGTTTTCGAAAAAAGACGGTTTAGTCATGTTGAAGTTTGTCGTAAACGTCACCTTACCGGCACTTCTGTTGCACACGTTATCGACGAGCGCGAGCATGTACACGCCGGCTCAAGCGACGAAGTATTTGTCGAACATGCCAATCGTTTTGTGTTCTATGTTTGTTTCCTTCACCGCGATGGGTTCGGCCTTGTATTTGTATCACAAACGACCGTCCAACGAGCGTGGTTTATTTGTCGGGAGCATGGCTGGCGTGAATTTAGGAACGTACTCATACCCGTTCATAGAAGCCATTTGGGGCAGCGAAGGTTTACGGTTAGCCACTTTGTACGATTTACCAAACTCAGTGTTCGTTTTTATCATCTCCGCTGTTGTGTTTTCTTACGAACGCTCAAAGACGAGAAAGAGCGAGAACGTGGAGCTCCGTCACGACGACGGTGGAATGTATTCCGGCGAGTTTATCACGGAAAGAATCAAAAAAGAAACCTACGCGAAGAGAAGTTCCGCGAACGTGTCCGAGGAAGAAGACGCGATGATGAGCAAAGATAACGGGCTCTCTTCGATTGCAAAGAGGAAGGAACAGCTGGAAAAGGAAAACGAACAAACCGGGCCAAAGACGACGTTCACGACTCAGCTCGTCAAGAGCGGATTGGGGTGCTACACGTATCCGTCCGGTGCGACATACGAAGGTGAGTGGCAACAAAACGTCAAAAATGGATTAGGAGTGTATAAATACGCCAAAGGAGGGTCGTACGTCGGGAATTTCAAATCGGGTGAATTTTCCGGTTTAGGCGTACGTAAACTTCGAAGTGGCGTCGTCAAAGCTGGCATTTGGAAAGCGAACGAGTTGGAAAAAATAGTGCCCATGGAGGAGTTGACGGCAACAGTCAGAGATGCGACGTTGCGCGCCGAAGCTGCCAGAGTGAAAGTCGAATCGTTGAAGGAAGAGACTCTAAAGAAGAAAGCCTTGAACATGTTGAAATTCCCGCCTTTTATCGCTCTGGTGGTTGTTTTCGTCTCCAAAATCATCGGGCATAGTTTACCGACTGTGGTGCACAAATTAGCGGAGCCGTTGGCGAATGCGAATAACCCGTTGGTTTTAATTACTATAGGTGTTTTATTCGAAGCTGGTTTGAGGAGACAGCAAATGAGAGACTGCGTTGGATTTTTAGCTGCGAAATATGCGACTGGTTTAGCGTGCGCCGCGGTTGTGTCTGTTTTCATACCGCACGGGTTCCCCATCGCTCGAGGTACGTTAGCGGCGTTGTGTGTCATGCCAGTTCCATCTGTTGTCGTGCAACAAGCGGTAAAGAACAACTTGGATGCCGATCTCGCGGCAAGTTTAGTTTCAGGCTCTCAAATTGCCTCGGTCTTGATGTTGCTCTTCTTCGCGGCGACGATGAACTTGGCGAGCAGACCGTTTTTGTTTCCGTTTTGTTTGTTGATCTTAGCCGGCTTCATCGCTTCGGCTGGATATTTCTTGGACGAGTATCTTTCGCCGAGTCCACACGCGACATTCAAAGGTGCGATTGTGGATAAAATCGATGCCGCCTTGGATGTTATATTCAAGAACAATCCCAAGAGCGAAGCAGAAGAGGAGGAGGTATTATCATTCGATAGAAAAACTAGCGACGGTAGCAACAACATTAGTAGTGATAGCGATAGCAACGACGGTAGAAGTAGCAATGGAGGTGATAAAAATGATGCCGCCGAAAAGAACGAAGGAGGTTCTAGCGGCAGAGGACCGGATGCGCCAAACGCGAGAAGCTCAAAGCGCAACGAACGCTTTCTCAAGAAGAACGTCTGGCCGACGCGTTGTGAATATGTTCATGCGAAACTCTCCCTCGACTCGCAGCTACAACGACGATCGAACATCAAAGTCTTCGCCGCTGGAACGAGTGTTAGGGAGACTAAGGCGACGAGAGGGTTCGCGACGAGGAGAACATCTTCGCTTCAAGCGCCTTTTGGTGCGACGTTGTCGCCGCGTCCTTCCTCCTTGCTTTTCTTGTAAAACGTTTTACATACGAGTACGTAGTGATATTTTTTTTACACGCGCAGTGGCAGTCAGAGAATCCATTTTTGCTCTTCTTTTGTTGTGTCACACTCTTCTCAAAAAGTGGGTGACTGGTGTCACGTGGCAAATTTCTGTATCAAAAAAAAAAAAAAGAAAAAGGGTGCAGGGTAATTCTGCGAAAGGAAAAGGAAAAAATCCTCACTTGTCTATCTATACGCTTATTTACAAGAAAGACCGATAAGTCTATTCTGATATAAATACATCGCGTAAATATGATGTCACATTCCTTTACGATGCGCACGGTGCGTTCATAATACTTTTGTCTCGTTCGCGTGTAGGACTTCAGCCGCTCGATGATGCGAAAAATTCGAAGGAAGCTTCGATTTTTCCGCCGTCGCGGGGGAGTTTTCCTCGTGCCTTGCTTTGGATGAGGCGAAATCAGCGATAGAAAACGATCGAGAGCTGTGTTTCGCGAACATTTCTGGAGCACAAGCCGTTCGATTTCTAATTTTTCGCGCGTTTTTAGATTCAAGTCGTGTGTGTTTGGCCACGCACATGGTCTCAAACTGCGCGAACAGTGGTACCTGATTACGCGCTTTCTCGTTTTTACATTTTGGATAAATTGCGCTTTTTTTTATCTCATCTTCTCACCAAAAACAAAACTCTTCTCTGTTCATCGAAATCAACATAACAACAGGCGCTCGTTGCTAAACCGCTCTCTTCTACGTCAGCGTCGTCGTCTTCCGCGAGAAGAGCGAATGGTCGAAGACCGAACTTGATGGTTCGCGCCGAGGCGAAGAAGTTGACCTTCGATATGACGGCGAGACAGAAAATGCAAGCTGGTATCGACAAGTTAGCCGATGCCGTGGCTATCACCTTGGGCCCGAGAGGCAGAAACGTCGTGTTAGAAGAAAAGTTCGGCGTTCCGCAAGTCATCAACGATGGTGTTTCTATTGCTAGATTTATTGAGCTCCCAGATCCGGTTGAAGATGCCGGTGCGCAGTTGATTAAAGAGGTTGCCGGTCGTACCAACGACTCCGCCGGCGACGGCACGACGACTGCCTCGGTCTTAGCGAGAGAAATGATCATGTTTGGTTTGCAATCCGTCGCTTCGGGTGCTAACCCGGTCAACATTAAGAAAGGGATCGATAAGACGTCTGACTTTTTGACGAAGAAATTGAACGAATTAGCCGTCGACGTCAAGGGTAAGGAAGACATCAAGGCGGTTGCCTCTATTTCCGCGGGGAACAACGACGAAATCGGTGAAATGATTGCCGACGCGATAGAAAAAGTAGGTGCGGACGGTGTTTTGTCCATTGAGAACGGTAACGGTTTGGAAACTGTCGTTGAGATTGAGGAAGGTATGGAAATTGATCGCGGTTACGGGTCGCCGCAGTTCGTCACGAATAACGAAAAGTTATTGGTTGAAATGGAAAACGCTAGAATTATCATCACCGACGAAAAGATTGAGCAAGTGAAGGATTTAGTACCGCTTTTGGAGCAGATCACCGAGGCTGGCTCGCCGCCGGTTTTACTCATCGCGGAAGATGTCGTCGGTGAAGCGTTGGCGACGTTGGTCGTTAACAAACTCAGAGGTGTCTTGAACATCACCACCATGAAAGCGCCGGGATTTGGCGAGAGACGCAAGGCTTTACTCCAAGACATCGCGATTGTTACCGGTTCGCAATACTTAGCGAAGGATTTGGGTTTGTCTGTTGCAACGGCGACGATTGATTCGTTGGGTTTTGCCCGCAAAGTTACGCAAGCTGCCACCACGACGACTTTTATTGCCGATTCTGCTTCCAGAGATGACATCGACTTGCGCGTTGCCCAATTGAAACAAGAACTCTCTGAAACCGATTCCGTTTACGACACGCAAAAGCTTTCGGAACGCATCGCGAAATTGGCTGGGGGTGTTGCCGTCATTAAGGTTGGTGCGGCTACTGAAGCTGAATTAGAAGACAAAAAGTTGCGCATTGAAGATGCGAAGAACGCTACGTTTGCGGCTGTCGAAGAAGGCATTGTTCCGGGAGGTGGCGCTGCTTTGGTGCACTTATCTGTCATGATTGAAGAATTCAAGAATACCATTACGGATCCGGAAGAGAAATTAGGCTGTGAAATTGTCCAAAAGGCATTAGTCGCGCCGTGCAGATGGATTGGTAACAACGCTGGCGTTGAAGGTGATGTCATCGTTTCCAGAGTTGCGCAAGAACCGTGGGAGGTTGGATACAACGCCATGTCTGGCGAATTCGCCAACTTGATTGAAACCGGCGTCATCGACCCGAAGAAAGTTACGAGATCTGGCATCCAAAACTCTTGCTCTATTGCCGGTATGGTTTTGACCACGCAAGCCGTCATCACGGAAATCCCGAAGAAGCAATTGAAGGGAAGAGCGAAGGATAGTAATGCTGATATGGCGAATGCTCCGGGCACGTTCTCTATTTGAGCATCTTCTGCCTCGTTTTAATTGAAAAATCACAATAGCTTTATAACAAAAGTATTGCATAATATCTGTCTCTTTCTTTCTATGTCTTTCTTCTATATACATTGCTACATTACAACTCGCTATTTGTACTACTCGTGTCCTCCTCGTCGTACCTCCCTGCTTCGAGAAGTATGTCTTGAAACGTTTTTTCATCTTCCTTTTCATTTTTGTACGCGTAACACCGCACTGGCGAGATGTTCTTCTCCTTCGTGGCAAACGCTTCGTGTGAACAAAGCAAAGGCGTTGCAAATTGCAAGTTATAAGAACACGTCGTTGGCTCTTTGATGCTCAAAAATGTGTTCTGTCCGTCCTCTGCGCACACGAATTGTACCTCCGTTTTCCTCGTTTCTAACGAACCGATATCGCATTCCGTGCCACCTGTAAAATGATGCACGTGAAAAGCCGTCGCCGGAATACCTACCGATGCCTCAAGCTTCTTGATTTCCGTTTCGTTTTCATCATCGCGCGTTTTATTCGTCAGGGCTTCGTTAAACTTACCTAAAGAATAGTCCACGGAAACTTTCGAATTACTTTCTACGTGATATTGTCGAACGTGTTTCTTAAAACAAAACTCGTAGGTCCACCACCCTTCAAATCTATAGAAACACGCGTTCGTGAGCGGCTGGAGCAGCGATGCGATAGACGGAGGCTTCGCCTCTTCCTCTTCGTCTTCTTCTTCTTCTTCGGAATCTTCTTCTCCTCCTTCTCGTTTATTTTCTCCCTCGTTCTCTTCTTCTTCTTCTTCTTCTTCTTCTCCTTTCTTCGTCCTTTTGTTCTTCTTCTTTGAAGAAGAAGAAGACGAGGAAGGTAAAACACACGCGAACGTTTGCCCCTCGTGATCGGTGATAAATTCCAACTCTTTCCCTTTCGTTTTCTTTTTCAATTGTTCGCTCGTTAACAGCGATTCTTCTTTATGCGCGTTGTTCAAAGCGACGATAAACGCATCCTCTAAATCCAATTTCCTAGACGTCGTTTCCGTTTTGCTTCGAGCGGAATCTTTCAACGCTTGACTTCTCTTCCTCAAGTCGTGTAAACGCGTCTTCACGGCGTCGTCCACGGATGATTGCTGAGATGGCTCGATCGCAAAAGCCAGCAGAAGGAGAGGGAGGAGGAGGACGGAGAGACGGAACATTTTGTCTTTGTCAATTTATAAAGTTTTTTGCACTGTGGTCGCGAGGTCGTGAGAAAAACTTTTGTGCGTCATGTGCGTGAAAGGAACAAAAAAAGGCGGTTTACTCAAATCACCACATCTTAAAACGTGTGCGTAATGTATCAAGTTAAGAACATCTAAAGTGGATTGTATTTTTATCACTCGTTGACACGGTTTCTCTTTCGTCGTCGTCGTTGTCGTTTACAATTCGGTTTCTTTCAAGTACGCTCTTAACTTTGCGCACTGTTCGAGAACGGATCTGCGACTGGTCCCGCCTTCCGTGTCTCTGCTCTCCGCGGACTTTTCATACGACCAAATTTCTGCGACGTCGTCCTCAAACTTGTCGCAAAGCGGTTTCAAATCGTCCACGGTGAGCTGGTCTAACGGAACTTTCTTATCTACGGCTAGTTTCACCGCAGCGCCGGAGATATGGTGCGTTTCGCGAAACGGCATGCCTTTTCTCACTAAATATTCGGCTAAATCCGTGGCTAACATTTCCGCGACGAGAGACGATTTCATCTTCTCCGGGTTCAACTTCATCGTCGCTAAACATCCGGCGGCGATTTGCAAGCAATCTGACATCGTGTCCACGGTTTCAAACATGCCCAACCACCCTTCTTGGAAATCTTTGTTATACGTCGTCGGCGTGCCTTTTAAAATGCAAAGTAAACCTGTCAACGTTCCGATTTGTCTCCCGGCTTTGCCTCTCAACAACTCCAACGCGTCTGGATTTTTCTTTTGCGGCATGAGGGAACTTCCGGTGGAATACGCGTCAGACATCTGCATCATGCCAAACTGCTGGGAAGAGTACACGATTAAATCTTCCGACCATCTCGAGATGTGCATGAGCGTCATGCTTGCCCAAAACATAGTTTCGATGACGAAATCGCGATCGGAAACTGCGTCCATGGAGTTTGGACAAACGCGTTCAAAGTTCAAATCTTTCGCCAAGAGTTGTCGATCGACACCAAATGGATTCCCAGCTAACGCGCCACTCCCTAGCGGCATCGTGTTCACTCTTGGCATCAAATCGTTCAAACGCATGTCGTCTCTTTGCCACGCGGCGGCGTGCGACAATAACCAGTGCGAAAAGCGAACCGTCTGCGCCGACTGCAAGTGCGTAAATCCCGGCATGACGTGATCCACTTCTTTTTCTGCTCTGTCGATTGCAACTTCAATCAACGTTCTCAGGTACTTTCTCAGCACCGTCAATTCTTTTCTCAACCACATTCTCGTGTCCGTGGCGACTTGGTCGTTTCTCGATCTCCCCGTGTGTAACTTTCCTCCGATGTTTGAGTCGATGACTTCGCACAACCGTCGTTCGTTGGCGGTGTGAATGTCCTCGTCGCCTTCTTTCGCGACGAACAAACCGCTCTGCCACTCCTCCAAAACTATCTTCAAACCTTTGTGGATTTCATTCTTCTCCTCTTCGGTGATGATCCCAGTTCGTGCTAACGCGGATGCGTACCCGATGGATCCTTCGATATCTTCCAGCGCCATTCGTCGGTCAAAGGATAAACTTTCGTTGAACTTTTCCATGAGCGGATCGATCTTCTCGCTGAACGCTCCACCCCATAACTTCTTCGGCTCTCCACTCGCAGCGGCGGCATTCGTCGCCGCGAGTTCTCGTCCTCTTTTATTGTTTTTATTAGCAGTAGCCTTCATTTTCTTTCCGTTGAACGAAGAAGAAGAAGAAGAAGAGGACGAAAACGTTGTCGCGTTGTTAAAGCCGCCAACAACAACCACCGCCGACGACAACAACGACGACGAGGACGACGAATTTTTTAGTATTTTTAAAGATGACGACGACGATGAAATAACCCGCGTTCTTCTCGATATTCTTCTCTGACTTTGATTTTGAGGATAGTACTGTTGCGCAGTTCTTCTAACGGACGACGACGATGATGATGATGTTATTGCTATAGTTGTTATTGATGTTGTCGATGCGAGCATCATCTTCTCGTCTCGCGCTTTTTTTTTTTATCTCTTTTCTTTGTGTGAAGAAAAACGAAAAAAAAAAGTCACAAACTCACAAAAATCAAACTGTCAAAAAGTCTCTTCGTGTTCTTTTTTTTGCGTCTCTTCCCTCACAAAACACAAAGAGAAGAGAGAGAGAGAGAGAGAAAGAAAGAACCACCACGGGTGCGCGCGAGTAGCAGATCGTCTCTCGGATCGCGACGGAGAGAGAAAGAGGAGAGAGAGAGAGAGAGATCGGAGCATTCTTTCGCGCGCAAGAGCAGAAGAAGAAGAAGAAAAATACTCACTCTTTGTGCATAAAATTTTGTTTTACGGAATATTCATCGAGGCGGGGGCGGCTTTGTGTAAGTGTGTGTGACTTTTTATTTGTTCTCGCTAAAAAGAAACACATACACATAATCAAACGTCGAGATGGGGTTATTCGGCGGCAACACGAACAACGAAGGCGACAATGCGCCGAACGGGAACAAGCCTCTGCACAGTCGAAGGTTTTCTCAATCCATGATCAACACGGAGACTGGGAAATTAATGTCTAAACTCATCAACGAATCGAGTTATTTGTCAGGGACCGGGGAAACGAATACGTTCGATACGGCGGAAGCCGTGGCGGAATCCGACGAACTCATGAGAGAAATGTTCTTTTCCATAGTGAAAGAAACCGCCGGAGAGGAAATGTTGAATAAAATTATGGACGTGTATAAGATTTCAGAAACGTTTAGCGAGTCGCACTCCCCGGAGGACTTTGACAAGTTGAAAACCACGCTGGACGCGTTAAAGTTGGACGAGACGTTGATGTTGTCTTCGGCATATTCAAACTTGTTGAACCTGCACAACATCTCTGAACACGTGGCGACGAGTATGGAGGAGAGACACGCGCGTTTGGACGATATTCCGAGAGGCCCGGCGAAGACGACCAACGGCGCAATTAAAGGTATGGTGGCCAACGGCATGGATCCAAACGCGATTTACGACGCGTTGTGTAACCAACACGTCGATTTGGTGTTAACTGCGCACCCGACGCAAGCGTTGCGACAATCTTTGTTGAAGAATTACGGTAAAATTCGTAATAATCTGATCAATTTGCAACGTTTTCGCCTCTCGCGATTTGAACGCGAAGAAATTTTAGAGTCCATTCGGTGCTGCATTCATTCGGCATGGAGGACCGACGAAATCCGCCGCGCGCCGCCGACGCCGCAGGACGAAATGCGAAGAGGTTTGACATATTTTACGAATACGATTTTTGCCGGTGTGCCGAGATTCATGAGACGGGTGGATACTTCGTTATTGAATCACGGTTTGAGCAGACTCCCTTTGGATCGTTCGATTATCACGTTTGGCTCGTGGATGGGTGGAGACCGCGACGGAAACCCGTACGTCACGGCCACGTGCACGAGAGACTCCGTCTATCTGGCCAGGTTGCAAGCGACAACTTTATATTTCAAAGCTATCGAACAGCTCATTTTCGATCTCGCCATGTGGAGGTGCTCGCCATCTTTTCGAAAAGTTGTCGACGAAATTGTTGCCAACAGACCACACGAAGAAGACTCGGTCGTGTTTGAAATCCGCAGAGGACGTAACTACACGGACTTTTGGAAAACTATCCCGGAAAACGAACCGTACAGAGTCGTCTTGGGCGAGTTGAGAGACAAATTGTACGAAACAATGGAGCAATTGCAAAAAGTTGTCGCCGATCCGTCCATCGAGTTGGATCTGGACGATGGTTCTGAACGGTTTATTCACTGCAAAGAAGATTTGTCCGGCCCATTGATGCATTGTTACGAATCGTTAATGGAATCCGGCGACGAACAAGTCGCCAATGGCTATTTGCTCGACGTTATTCGTCAAGTGCAATGCTTCGGCTTGAATCTCGTCAAGCTCGATATTCGACAAGAATCTGATCGTCACGCCGACGCTGTTGATGCAATCACCACGCACTTGGGCATGGGTTCCTATAAGGAATGGAGCGAAGAAAAGAAGATTGAGTTTTTAAAGAGCGAAATCGAAGGTAAGCGTCCGTTGATCCCGCACCAGTTGGAGTGTTCGGACGAAGTTCGCGAGGTTCTTGACACGTTCAAAATGATTGCGCATATTCAAAAGAAGGTTCCGGGGAGCTTAGGAACGTACGTAATTTCCATGGCGACAAGTGCTTCGGACGTTTTGGCGGTTGTTTTGTTACAGAGAGAGTGTGGCGGGACTTTGGAAACGTCGCTGAGAGTCGCGCCTTTGTTTGAACGTCTGGACGATTTGAACGACGCGCCGAGAGTTTTGAGACAACTCTTCTCCGTCGAATGTTACATGAAAACGTTAAGAAACAACGAGCAAGAAGTTATGATTGGATATTCGGATTCTGGTAAAGATGCTGGACGTCTCGCCGCGGCGTGGGGGTTGTACGAGGGCCAAGAGAAAGCGGGTGAGGTTGCCAAGGAATTTGGCGTGCACTTGACGTTGTTCCACGGCAGAGGTGGTACCGTTGGCAGAGGCGGTGGTCCAGCGCACATTGCTATCATGTCGCAACCGGGAGGAACGGTGAATGGATCTATCCGCGTCACCATTCAAGGCGAAGTCATTGAACAAGATTTCGGGGAGAAAGAAAACTGCTTTCACACTTTGGATTTATACACTGCCGCGGTTCTCGAACACACTTTGAAACCGCCGGAAGGTCCAAAACCAGAATGGAGAGTCGTGATGAAAAAAATGAGCGAAGCTTCGTGCAAAAGGTACCGATCGGTTGTGTTTGAAAACCCTGATTTTGTTCCGTACTTTGCGCAAAGCACACCAAGCACGGAATTGGGAAGTTTGAACATCGGCTCGCGCCCGAGTAAGCGGAAACCGAACGCTGGAGTTACAGCTTTGCGAGCGATTCCGTGGATCTTTGCCTGGACCCAAAGTCGCTTCCAACTTCCAGTCTGGCTCGGTATGTCTGCCGCATTCGCCGAGATCAAAGCGCAGGAAGGCGAACTGAGCACGCTTAGAGAAATGCACAAGAAATGGCCATTTTTTAAAGTGACGATGGATTTAGTCGAGATGGTTTTAGCCAAAGCTGATTTGAACGTCGTTGAATATTACGAGAAGACCTTGGTGGATGAACGCTTGAGAAATACGTTAGGTAAAGAATTGAGAAACGAGTTGATGACGACGATCGACCACGTTTTGGAAATTGCCGATCGAAGAGAGTTGTTGGTTAACCCAGAGTCAAAGATTGAAGTCGACGGCCAACAGTGTCCGGCGCAACATCAGCAGTTGAAGAATAAGTTGCAAATGCGATCGATCTACATCACGCCTCTGAACGTGATTCAAAGCGCTTACTTGAAGAAACAGCGCGAAATCGAAGAGATGGAAGCCAGCAACGACAGTTCTTTCGATGAATTGAAGTACGATCCAGCGTTGCCGTGGGCGCAAGATATGATGAAGCTGCATCCGAGTGCAAATGCGTACAAATCGGCGGTGAACGATACGCTCATCATCACCATCAAAGGTATCGCGAGTGGTTTGCAAAACACCGGTTAGGAGGAAAGGAGATGTATATATCATCATCACAATGATAATAATAATAATACTAACACATAAGAGTATACATGTATATAAACATACACTGTATATAAATGTTTGTAAAAGACAAAAAGAAAAGGAGAAGGAAACATAAACGTTTATACTGATGAGGATTTTGTTTTGATCTGTGATCTGTTTTCGCGGCTCAACAGACTTTAATAAAAAATTATACTACGAATCCTGCGCTTCTAAGTTTTGATTCTACTATCGCGTCGTCTTTGTACGCCCACACAGAAACGATGACCATTGCACACCCCAGTAATATTGGGCCATTTAAAGGTTCAAAGAACAAAATGTGACCCATAACCGTCGTTAATACCAACGCAGCGCACACGGCGACCGTCTTCGTTACTGAGGAGGAATATAAAACAGACAAGGCGACTAATATGCCACCAAGCGCGTGCAACGCTGCTATGACTACAACGAGAAAGGTCCATCCTTGAAAGAGATTTCCTTTCGTCTCGTACACAGATATTGGCGTGTATATCAGAATCGAGCACAACGCCAGCTGAATATTTCTATCCCAAACGTCGAGTTCCGTGGAAGAAGAAAACGACGATATCTTCGCCGAAGACGCCGAAGACGGTGACTCCACGTCTAATTTCTTACCTAAATTCTCTTCCTCGTCTTCTTTTGCCCTATTCTTCAAGACTTTCTCGAAATATACCGACCCGAACCCGCTCAGCATCGTTTGCAAGAGCGCCAGAAACACACCGAAGGCGTAGGACAAATCAAACAAATCGCTAATGTGTTCGTACCAATTTTGATGGACGCGTTTGTGAATCACCGGATTGTTCGGCGACGATTCCCAGGAAATCAAAGTCACCCCTAAAACTAATTGCGTCAACGTTCTCCACACTCGGTTTGATATTCTCGAATCGAGCAAAATTTGCGCGAATATCGCCGTCGCTAATACTTTCAAATTTGAAATCGCCGTGAACACCGACGCGTCCACGCGTTGCAACGACGGGTACGAAATCAAATTTACCACTAAATATACAAACGCCGGCACCAGCATTGGCGTCGCCGTTTTCACCACCCTCTTGAAAACGTGCGTTTTCAGTCCCTTTAAGCTCCTAACGTCCATTTTTCGATATTTCATGAAGATTGAAAACGCGAGTTTCATAAACTCGTTCGCGCACAAGACAACGTTCTTTGAAAAATCCAACTGTAAAATTCCAACCGCGTATCTTCTGGCGAGCATGGAAAAGGTGTTTTCCAAGGTTAATGCGACCAAGAAGAGAGCGGCTAACTGCTTGTTGTTGTTGTTATTATTATTATTATTACTCTTTTGAGCGGTGGTATTCTCGTCTTTCATCGTACGCACTCGCATCGTCATCGGAATTGATCGCACGCGCGCGCGCTGTTGGTTGCGAGAAGAAGAAGAAGAACGTAGTGTAAATCCGCGTCTGTGTTTCTGAAGAGATTTCAAAAGTTGTCAACTACGTACACAGGAGAAGGACGAAAAGTGCGGGAAAAAAATACTACTACGACGACATGGGTACGTACGCGGCGCTAAAACTACAACTAAGCTCTAAAAAAATATGGCAGGTGCGTTTGTTTGTTTTCGCTCGTTCACGACGCGAGACTCTCCAAGACATTGACGACTTCGTCTTCAATCGCTCTGAGGTACTCGCAAATTTCGCTCTGTTTGCGAAATTCGTGCAACTCTTTGAGCTCTTTGACGGAAACTTTCGCGTCGTCGCCGCCTCGGACGAGTCTTCGCTTGTCGTCTGGTATGGACGCCAGAAAGTGTAAGAGCACTTTACGATTTCTTGCATCGGCATCGTTATCTTCACCATCGTCGTTCTCGCCGTTGTTTTTTTTATACGCCCTCAACTTCTCACCCACGGAATGGAACAAAGAGGCGACTTTAATCTGCAAATCCAGAAAGCCTCGCAAACGAGTGAACTCTTCTTTGGAAGAAATGCTCGTCGTGTAGTAATATCGATTGACTTCTCCGAGTTTTCGCAAGGAAATCACCGGCGTCGCGTACGTGTCTTCTAAAAATTTTAGAGACTGTTTACACACCGGTTTCTCGATGAAATCCCAGCTGTACAAGACGTCGCGCGGTATGATTCGAGTGTCGCCGGAGAAGCACTTTTCACACACGACGGTTTGTAAATACGAACACATTCGCTGCTGCATTTTCGCCTTTTCTATTCGGTTACCACACAAACACGTCGTGGAAAGTGACGATGCCATTCGTTTCGTGTTTGTGGCGGTATCTAAAAGTATCGTCTCGATCGAAAGACCTCTTCTAAGCGTCGTCGTCGACGACGACGACGACGACGACGACGACGAAGCGCGTTGTTCTTCGGCGGAGGATAACAAGATGTTTGACATGTCGTCGATCAACTCTTCGTCCACATTCGCTGAAATCAACGTCGACGAGAGCGCGTTGAACGAGTGCAACATCGCGTCTTTTCCTATATTTACGGTCGTTTTGGTCAAATAAACGCTCGCGTTTGTCGTGACTTGTACTCCCGAAACGACCGTATCTCCCAGAAACTGCGCTCCCGTCGAGACACCTCTCCCGAGAGAGGTTATGCCGTTGTGTATTCCATCGAACAGAGCGGCGGTAGGTCTAAGTCTCGTCGTTTGCGTCGTTTTATCTTCTTGGAGGATGTTATTGTTGTTGTTTTTGTCGTCGAAACCTGGACCATTACCGTTACTACCAGTCGTCGTGCGACCACCAGTCTTCTTCTCTTCTTCGAATAAGCAGACGACATCTTCGTCGAACTCGTCCATGTCTTCATCTTCATCGATCAATCCTCCTCCTATTTTTTCTCCTCTTTCTTCTTCTTCTTCTTCTTGTCGTCGTCGCACGCCGTAGAACTCATCCAAGGCATCTATTATGTGCGTCTTCGTTTTCATCTATTTTTTATCTCTCTCTCTCTGTCTCTCTCTCTTTCACACAGACACAGACACAGACACAGACACACAAAGAGAGACCAAAAACGCGCGCTGAGTTATGTATATTTTCTTTTATCGCGAGTGTTCACACCGACACCACCGTTCATCTTACGAGTCGCGTCGGCACCGTACAGTTTGAGCGCGGGAAACGAGAGTTTTTTTATTTAAAAATCTATTATCCAAAAAAAATGATTCCTGGGAGGATCGAACTCCCGACCTTCCGATTAGAAGTCGGACGCATTATCCACTTTGCTAAGGAACCATGAGACTATTGGGTTCAGTAGTTTATATATGAATTGCAAAATATAATTTAGGGCTTTTAGTTTTTAGTTTAAGGGATCCCCTGACACTTTTTTTCCTCTTCCTCAACATTCACAACTTCTTCGTCAAAAAAAAACGTCTCCACGTCATAATAGTAAATAATAATAACCACATCGATATCGTCGACGTCCATGATGATGCTTATAAATGGTGGAAGAACAATCGCACCACCACTACTGTCATCATCTTCGGTAATAAAAAAAGTTTCGAGAAAGTCATCATCACCGCTTTTCTATAGTAATAAAACGACGACGACGATGTTGAAGATGCAAACAGTTAAGAGAAGAAACAACAACAAGCGTTACAACAACCTTTCTTCTTCTTCTTCTTCTTCTTCAAGAACCACCATCATCACCGCCGCCGCCGGCAGCAGTAACAACAGAAACACAATCAAAGCGTCTTCTTCAGCAAATGAAAATACGACGAAATCAATAAAAAAACCGCGTTTACCCGCGATGGACTCGATGCGATTCTTTCTGATTGGATACATCGCCATTGGTCACTTCATCGCGTGCGCGACGAAAGATCCGCTGTTGTTAAAACTATTATCGCAAGTTAACGTCGTGGTTGGTGCTTTCTTTGTCCTCTCCGGGTACGTCGCCGCGTACACCGCGACGGAGTTGAACGAGTACGAACACACGGAGAAGAGATTTTTACCGACGAAAGTAGCGTACACGATTCAAAGAGTCATGGGGTATTATCCTCTGTATTTTGCGACGCAAATCCTGTTCTTGCCGGTGTTTTTGATCGCCGACGTCACATACAACGGGTGGGCCAAATCTGCCTTGCACGCCGCTTTGACTTTTTCGCTCTCGCAATCGTGGTTCCCGTCACACGCCGAGTTGTGGAACGCGCCGACGTGGTTTCTCAGCGCGTTGACGTTTGCGTTCGTGGTTTTACCGTACGCGTTGCCTTCTATCGCGAAATTAAAACGCAAGGCATTACAGAGATTGTTCGTGAAGTTGATTTTGTTGACGTGTTTGGTGAAGTTTGCGTATTGCTACGACGTCTCTGGGTTTGGGTTTTTTGAGGGCACCATGCCGCCGAAAACGCACCCGTCGTGGTTATTTTGGAACTCGGTGAGATTTTCTCCGCTGTTTTCGACGATTGACGTACTGATTGGCGCGGTTTCTGCTCGATTGGTCATGATTGACGGCCTCGAGAAGGTGAATAAAAAATCTATTCTTCAGAAACCGCTCATTCCATTACTCTTAATGATTGGTTTGATCGTCGGGAGAGGATACTCGATCGTTTCTATGTCCGATGCGATTGCGAGATGCATTTTCGTGCCCTTATTCGCGTGGTTTACCATGAATATTCATCGCGAAACAGTCAGTGATAGTCCTCCGGCGAGCCAGTTTTCGGTCTCGAGCGTGTTGTCCTGGAAACCGTTGACGTACTTGGGGGCAATTTCCTTCCCCATATACATCTTACACGGACCAATCGGTCAGATATTCTACAAAAGAGTCGTAGCGAATAAATTATTTGGTTTCGTCTTTACGTCTAAACCAGAATTTTTCCCGGTCTGGATTGGAATAGTTCTCGTTAGCGCGGCGATCGTAAACGAAGTTTTCTTGAAGAATAAAAAGGTGCAAGAGCTGTCGAAGAAAGTCTCGAATTCGCTGGTAGCGTTATCAGTCTCGGATTGATTACGACTATATATACCGCCGCGGTGGTATCATAGTACGTAAAATGCGACTATTATATACTACTAAAAGAGAAACAATAATAAGAATAATATTAAAGTTGTCATCATTACTGTCATCATTATCATGTATCAACAAAGTATATGTTATTACACGACACACAAAATCAAAACATCGACGCCGACGACGCGCTCTTCTTTTTTATTTACTCTAGAGTATAAATTCGGTTTCAGGTCCTAGTGACCCCCCCGGAACGCACACGTTTATATGGTTTCATCATCTCGCTTTAAGAGAGAGAATCACCCCAGACGTTCAAAATATACTAATTTATTATCCTACTACGTATATATGCGCTTAAGCATTTATCCCTTCTTGTTATCATTACCACTCCTCTTTTTATTCGTCTCCTTCGTCCCCACCTTCGGCGATGTTGAAGTATCTCAACTCGTAGACGTTTCTATCCTTGTTCGAGGCAATCACTCTCAACCAGTCTCTGACGTTGTGCTTCTTCAAGTACTTCTTCGTGAGGTATTTCAAGTACCTCTTGCTCATGGCGGACTCGGAGGAGACGGTGACGGAGTTCTTGTCCGAGGACACGGAGACGGCGTCGCCTAAAGCGCCCGCTTTGCCGCCAACTTTGATTCTTTCCGTGAGAAATTGCTCGAACGAGGCAATGTCCATGATGGCATCGTCAACCTGTGCGTCGTCGTGAAACGGAAAGCATGAAATATGCGGGATGAGAAATGAGCGCGCAAAGGTCAGTGTTAGCTTCGCATCATCCCGAAAGCGAGGGAAGACGAATCCGCGAAATCATCCTGTTTTCTCTCCGCGCGAGAGGGAAAACAAAGAGGGCTTCAGAAAAATAAAAAAGCGAAAGAAGCCAGGAGGGTCCGGATTCCGACGCCAAAACGATGCGCGCGAAAGAGTCATCGCGTACCGGTCGGGTGCAATCGACGACGAACGATTGGACTTTCTTAGATCCTTTCTTTGCTGCTGGGGCCATGTTTGATTATTATTTATGTATGTATGTACGTGCGGATGCGCGTGTTTTGTTTTATGAAGCGTAAAGCTCTCACAGCAGCTCGATTTTTTTTTTTTTGGTCTTTTTCTTCCGAAATCTCATCACACGCGCGAAAGAAGAAAACTTCAACCAACAGCAAACCGACATCGTCATAAAAAAAATAAACATAAACCATAAACCGCGACCGAGGAAGAGAGAGAGAGAGAGATGATATTCAACTTGGAAGGTTTGACGGTGTACTTCCCGTACGAGTACTTGTACCCGGTGCGCTCTTCTTTCGTCAGGGATTCTTCTTTCTTTCCTTTCTCGCGACGTTTTTTTTTTACTCTTTCCGGTCGTTCGTCTTTCTTTTTCTTCTTCGTTCTTCGGTAAAATTTCGTTTATTACTCACGCAATAACATGCACATATAGGAACAATACGAATACATGATTGAACTGAAACACGCGTTGGATGCAAAAGGTCACGGGGCGTTGGAGATGCCCACCGGGACTGGGAAAACCATCACGTTGCTCTCGTTGATTACCAGTTATCAGTTGCAATACCCAAACTCGTGCGGGAAACTGATTTACTGCACTCGAACGGTGCCGGAGATGGAGAAAGTTCTCGCAGAGTTGAAGGTTTTGCAGAAATATCGCGAGGAGCACGTGGAGAAAGGAAAGGAGAAAGACACGCACATTTTAGCGCTAGGATTATCGTCGAGGAAGAATCTGTGCGTGAATCCGAAAGTTGCCGAGGAAGGATCGAGAGAGAGCGTGGACGCGAGGTGTAGAAACTTAACCGCCAGTTGGGTGCGCGATAAAGCGAAAGAGGAAAACGAAGAAGGCGGACAGAAAATAAAAACGGTTTTAGAAAAGAACGAGATTAGAAATAGCAAACTGTGCGAGTTTTACGAAGATTTAGAAGCGGTTGGTGAAAGCGCGGAGGTGCCGGATGGCGTGTATACGTTGCAAGAATTGAAAGAGTTTGGACGGGAGAAGAAATGGTGTCCGTATTTTCTCGCTCGGCAAACGTTACAGAAAGCGAACGTGGTGGTGTATAACTATCAATACCTGTTGGACCCGAAAGTTGCTGGATTAGTTTCGAGAGAATTCGAGGATAACGCGATTGTCGTTTTCGACGAGGCGCATAACATCGATAACGTTTGCATCGAAGCTTTGTCGGTGAACTTGCGTTCGCAGACATTGGACGCTGCGCAGAGAAACATCACGACGTTGAACACGCGCATAGCAGAAGTGAAGCAAACGGATAGACAGCGGCTACAAGATGAGTACGAGCGATTGGTGTCTGGTTTAGCGAACCAAGGCGCGATTTCAAGGCAAAGAGGTGAAGATTTAATGGCAAATCCAGTCATTTCCGAAGACGTCGTGCAAGAAGTCATTCCGGGTAACATTCGACGAGCAGAACATTTCGTGGCCATAATGCGCCGGTTTGTCGAGTTTTTACGGCACGAATTGCGCGCGCCATCGGTGGTGCAAACTGCACCGAGGATGTTCATACAGAAATCCGAAGCTGGCGGTGGAGTCGACGCGAGAACTTTAAAATTCTGTTACGATCGTTTGACGTCGCTGTTGAAAACTTTAGAGATTGTGGACACCGAAGAGTTTGGCGCGTTGTCTAGCGTCGCCGATTTTGCAACTCTAATCGGGACGTACGATCAAGGCTTCACCATCATCATGGAACCGTATGATGAGAGGTACCCGCACATTCCCGATCCAGTTTTACAGCTCGCGTGTTTGGACGCGTCTTTAGCGGTAAAGCCAGTTTTCGAGAAGTATCAATCCGTGTTCATCACGAGCGGGACGTTATCGCCGATTGATTTATACCCGCGGTTGTTAAAATTTCGACCAAACGTCATGAAGTCGCTCATGATGACGTTGACTCGCAAGTGTTTGTGTCCCATGGTCATCACCCGAGGCGCCGATCAACAGCACATTTCCTCGAAGTTTGACATGAGAGAAGATCCAAACGTCATTCAAAATTACGGGAAAGTTTTAGTGGGATTAGCGCAAAGCATCCCGGATGGTATCGTCGCATTTTTCGTCTCGTATTCGTACATGGAAAACATCATCTCCAAATGGCACGATACTGGAATTTTGCGAGAGATTATGCAACACAAGTTGATTTTCATGGAGACGCAAGACGTCGTCGAAACGACCTTGGCTCTGGATAATTACCGCAGAGCGTGTAACGCCGGTCGAGGTGCCGTTTTTCTCTCCGTCGCGAGAGGTAAAGTTGCCGAAGGTATCGATTTCGATCGACACTACGGTCGCGCGGTAGTCATGTACGGCGTCCCGTACCAATACACGTTGTCTCGAATTTTACGAGCGAGATTGGAGTACTTGAGAGAGACTTTGCAAATTAAAGAGCAAGATTTTCTCACGTTTGATGCCATTCGACAAGCGTCGCAGTGCATCGGTCGAGTCATTCGTTCCAAAGCCGATTACGGGTTGATGGTCTTTGCGGATAAACGGTACAATTCGCACGATAAAAGATCCAAGTTACCGAAATGGATATCCAATCACATGACCGAAGAGCTCTTAAATTTGAGCACGGACATGGCGTTGACGGTGTCTCGAGCGTTTATGCGACACATGTCCCAACCGTTCTCGGCTGGAGAAACCGGGAAAACGCTATTTGATCAGCAAAAAGTGGACGAAATCGCCCGACGAATGGGGTATCCGGGAGGCTCCGCGGTAAATTTAGCTCCGCCGAAAAGAATCGGCGTTTAGAAGAATAGATTTATAGATGTAGATTTCATCATAGATATACATAGATACTATCCGCGCATATCGTCCACATCTCTGCCATCTCGATCCGAAGACGAGGAGGATGGAGAAGAAACGCTCAACTCGTATTCGGCTAATTTTGATGACTCTGCTACTCGCGTCAACTTTTCAATCGCTTCCTCGCTCGTTTCGCTTTGGAATAAAATCTCCGCGATGTCAACGTGCGCCTGCTCCGATACGCACCGCAAAAGGCGTTCGAGCGGTTCTAAATCTTCAATCGTCCCTTCGTTCTCTAAGGCTATATCTAATCGCGTCTGTAATAAAGGGTTCAATTTTGCTTTTTCTCTGTACACGGCTTCGTCCAATGGACGATATCTGCAAAAGAAACCGATGTGCCACGGCATAAATAAATCAAATCTCTTCTTCCCGATCGCATCGGCGCCGAAATATTCTTTCATGTACGTCGTCAATTTGAAATATACGAGCTCTACCCTTTCTTTCGCGGTGTATTCAATCGATGTGTTCGTATAAAATTCCTGGAATATCCACGGTTTTATCAAAGCGCCTCGTCCCGTCATCGCGCCGTCGACTCCAGACAGCGCCATTTTATCTCGCGCTTCGTACCAGGTTAATATGTCCCCGTTCCCTATGATTGGAATCTTACTTCGGCTTTTAATCTCGCCAATCAAATTCCAGTTCGCGCTTTTCGTATACCGTTGCTCTTTAGTCCGTCCGTGGACGATCAATACGCTCGCGCCGGCGTTTTCAATCTCTTCCGCTAACTTCAACGCCGGCTTGTCGTCTTCCACTCCGAGCCTTATTTTCACCGACAACGGTAAAGGCGATCCGCTCGCCAATCCTTCCACCAGTCTCGCCAGCTTTGCTGGTTTCCTCAACAATCTCGCACCTAACCCTCTTTTCGTGACCTCGTGGGTTGGACACCCGCAATTCAAATCTACAAAATCTGCGTTGAACTCGTACGCCATCCTCGCGGACCGGACGCCTTCGTCGATGATATTCGTCGCGATTTGAGCGCCAAAAATCTCCTCCGAGTCGTGTCTGCGCAGGTGCGTCTTCTCCACCGGACTCCCTCGATTCAAAAATCTCGCGTACGACATCTCGGACACGAGCACTTTCGCATTAAACGCTGCGCATAGACGTCGAAAGGGCAAGTTGCCTCCTTTCGTTAAAGGCGCCAACCACAAGTGATTTTTCACCTTCTCTCGCAGACTTGTTTTTTCTTCCTCGGTGACGAGTTTATAGTCGTCCACTTCTTCTCGCTTCTTGCGAAAGTTTCGTCCGTCAAAGTGCGGCGGCGACGGCGTTGGTTTATTCTTCTTCTTTTCCTCCTCTTCTTCTTCTTCTTCTACCATCGCTACTTCCTTCTCTTCTTCTCCTCCTCCAAAAGCTTCGGCGGCGGCAGAGCGAGCGATGTTCGTTGTTCTAACTGTCCCAAGAGTAGCACCGACATTTCTTCGTTCCGAAAAAGGTAATAGGACGCGTGTTTTAGCGCCCACAACGCTTTTCTTCATTCTCAACGAAGAAGAAGAAGAAGAAGAAGAAGAAGAAGAAGAAGAAGAAGAAATAGCAGACGCGTTCCGGGAAAGCGTCGAGGAGTAATAGTAGCGGCAGCGGAGAGAGGTGGTGGTGGAAGAAGAGGAGGAAGAGGAGGAGGAGCGTTGCAGGGGCAGTAAAAAGCGCATATTCGGGGGACGACACGCGAGAAGGAGAGACAAAAAAATGAAAAAAAGTCGGTCAGTTCGGTCGCGAAACAACAACAACAACAACAACAACAACAACACCAACGAACTTTCTCCGCTTGAGCGTTGAGTGAGAACAACACACACGGAATAAAAAATCTTTCTCGATCACAGACAGAGACGTCAGAAAAAAAAGCACAAACGAGAAATGTCTTCGTCTAGCGATGGTGGTCCAGGAGGACGCGTTCTTCCGTACGCGTCGTTGGAGCTCGAGAGACAAACGGAGGAGGCCATATTGACCGCCTCTTCTTCGTCTTCTTCTTCGATGATCAACGATGGTGTTGGTATTGGTGGTCGATCATCGAACGCGTACGCTTCTTCTCCCACGATGAGCGTCAGTCATCAACAACCTAAAAAGGAATACATCATTAAAAGCGCCGGGAAAAGGTTGTTGTCTCGCGTCTTTTCGAGAAAAAACAACAACAACAACACGGCCAACACGAACAACGACATCAGAATAGAAGAAGAAGAAGAAACGGAGGACGAACACGAACTGCTCTCGTCATCGACGACGACAAAGAGAACTCCCGCGAGAGGGAGCATATGGTCCCCACGGAGAGACAGCGGCACGCCCGTTTTGAAAGTGAAATCCAGATTGATGAGTCATCAACTGCGAGACGAAGAAGAAGAAGAAGAAGAAGAGATGAACACAGAACGAGGCGAAGACGTGATCACGCAGTTTGTAGGAGACGAGGAACACGCGATGATAAATACTAACAACAACAGAGGAGCAGAAACGAGTAGTAGCGGTGTAGGAAACATCAACGTGAATGGTAGAAATAGCGCGAACGGTAGCGGTGACGAGAACGCGACATCGATGACGATGGTCGCGACGACGAAGAGAAACATCTTTGCTCGATTCTTTGGCGCGTGTTTTGGAGGCAAAGACGCGTCGTCATCGTTCAGTAACATAGACGGAAACACGAAGCAACAGCGAAACATACGGGAAGACGCGAAAGCGCCGCTCAGAAAGGAAGAGAAAGCACCGACGGTTGCCGGATGCGTTCCAGTTCCGTGTCTAAAACCACAGTTCTCCAACGTCGTCGGCGAAGGATTTACTTTACACACGGGCGCGTACTTTCTCCCTGCACCGGAAACGTACAGAGACGCGAAAAGCGGCAACGCGACGAGCAAGCCATGCTTAGTTCTCGATTTAGACGAGACCTTAGTCCACTCGTCGTTTCGACCGGTGCCGAATCCGGATTATATAATCCCGGTTGAAATCGACGGCAAAATTACCGACGTGTACGTGTTGAAACGACCGTGGGTGGATTTATTCTTAGTCGAGATGGCGGAGAAGTACGAGTTGGTCGTATTTACCGCCTCTTTAGCGAAATACGCGAATCCTTTGATGGATAAACTGGACGTCCACGGTGTCGTTCAACACCGATTGTTTCGAGATGCGTGTTACCCGTTCCAAGGGAACTACGTCAAAGACTTGACCTGTTTAGGCCGCGACTTGCGCAAAACCATCATCATCGATAACTCCCCCTACTCCTACATGTTCCATCCACAAAATGCTTTACCTGTGTCCTCGTTCATCGACGACCCAGCGGACGACGCGCTGTTTGACATGCTTCCCCATTTATACGAACTCGCGGAGAGCGAAGATGTGACGGTGACGCTGTACGAAAACGAAGCGTACATGCCTCGCGATCGATTTTACCCCACGCGCTTCGATAAACCACCGCGCTTAGATAGGTTAGGCAATAAAATCTAGCATTGAAAAAAGTGTATTCGTATCATGTAACAAGAACAACAAACAAAACGAATCGGTTTTATATATTATTACACATTCCCTCGAGCGCGCAAAAAAAGGGTGCGCGATAAACATAAAACTCTCTCTCTTTTTTTGTCGTCAAAATCTCAAAAAAGGTCGAAAATCTCTTTGCGCCGCAGAAAAGAAACGCTCCACTGCTCATCAAACGTCGCCTCCACTCTTTGGTCTTTCTGTTCCGCCTTCGTCGCGTTATCTTTTCTTCGTTCTTCCCTTCGCGACTGAAAGAGAAAGTCAGAGCGCACGCGCGCGAGAGAGAGAGAAGTGAAAAAGAAAACGAGTTTGGATATATAATTCACTTTTCACGACGACGAGAAGAAGAGGAACAAGTCAAGAAGAAGTCAAGAAGGAAAACGAGGAGTTTTGAACGTTGAGTGCGGCCATCGCTCTTTGCGGAGTTAACGATTGTTTGATTGATTGGTGCGAAAATGACGACGCCTGGTGATGATGGTAGCATACTATTGGCTGCCAAGGACGCTCGTAAAGAAGAAACTGTCGTCGTCCAAGCAAAAGAGGAAGTCGAAAAGACTCCCTTCGCGTCGACGCAACAATATCAACATCAACAAAAAATCGACCCAACAGTAGCGGCTGAAATTCCAGAAGACGTCTTGAGAGCAGCTCTAGGGGAGGATCCTTCCTCGGCAGGCAGACGACGCACTTCTCGCGTGACTAAAGCGAGAGTAATTATGATTGATGGGCAACCGGTGTTGCGCTCGAATAACTACGGTTTAACCGAAGGCGAACCGAGCGTGTTTTCGAGCGAGTTGGGAGGACGAGATGAAAGTCCGGCAACGAGCGAAGGAGGAGGTAGGGAAATGCGCCCAGGACGCACGTCGTACGTGTTTGAACAAAAGAAACCGAGGAAACCATACACGAGGACGAAACCAAGGGCACCAAAAGTTTTAACAGCCGACGAAGAAGCGACGGCGGTGAACAAGAAGGATATTCAAAAAGACATCGAGTTGGCGATTTCGAAAAGAGCCAAGTACTTGCATCAACAAATGTCGCATTTGAAGCCGTTCATGGAAGAGAAGGCGGTGCAAGCGTTAGAGGAGAGAGCGGAAAAATTTGAACCGAGCGATAAGCTGTTGATGCCAGTCGAGAATCAACCGGCGTCGATTACGGCAGTGTTGAGAGAATATCAGCTCGAAGGTTTGCGTTGGGCGGTGCGAATGTTCGATCAAGGTTGTTCGTGTATCTTGGCGGACGAGATGGGCTTAGGTAAAACCTTACAATCGATTTCGTTTCTCGCGTGTATCAAAGAAATGCGTGGGGTGAAAGGACCGCACTTGATCGTCTGTCCACTCTCGGTGCTAAGTTCGTGGATGGACGAACTCGCCAAATGGTGTCCGAAATTAAGAGTCGTGCGATTACACAGTACGGATGAAAACGAACGTCAAAGACTACGAAAAGAAGTCGTTATCAACACAGAAATATATGACGTCGCTCTGACCACGTATGAAATGGCGTGTAATCCGTCGTTTGCGCTCGCTTTAACGCAAAAAGTGTACTGGAGATGCGTCATCTTAGATGAAGGGCACAAGGTGAAGAACGAAGAGACGACAGCGCATCAGATTTTGAAGCGCATTCATCGACAGCACACCGTTCTTTTGACTGGTACGCCGGTGCAGAATAATTTACACGAGTTATACGCGCTCCTATCCTTTCTTCACCCAGACGTGTTTACTTCCTCGGAGCCGTTCGACCGTGCTTTTAATTTGAACACTAAGGAGCATAAAGTCGACGAAAAATTACTGGAGAAGGCGCACTATTTGATGCGCCCTTTCGTTTTGAGAAGAGTCAAAGGCGAAGTAGAAGTTTCGTTGCCACCAAAAGTAGAAACGAAAATCATGTGCCCTTTATCCGCGGCGCAAACATTTTGGTACAGGCGGTTGCTCATGCGTGAGTCGAGCGCGTTACAATCTCTCGAAGCGGCGGCTTCAGAGAAGGACAGAAAGCTTGCCGGAGTCACCGGCGAAGGTGCGAAGGAAAAAACTAGTAACAGTGGCGGCGATTGGCGCAAATTGAACTCACTATTGATGCAACTGCGGAAATGTTGCAATCACCCATACTTATTTTCGCCTGATATTCAAGACGAAGGCGTCACTTTAGAAGATATGATTGAAGCCTCGGGAAAGCTGTCTGTATTAGATCGAATTTTGACGAAGTTGAAAGAAAATGGTCATCGAGTGGTCATTTTTTCGCAATTTACATCTATGTTGGATATATTGGCGGATTTTTTGCATTTGCGCGGTCATCAATACGCTAGACTCGATGGTTCTACAAATCGCGTGCAGAGGTCTATAGATATTGCGGCATTTAACCGTCCAAATTCCCCTTTGTTTGCATTTCTTTTGAGTACTCGTGCGGGTGGTTTGGGCGTAAACTTGCAAACGGCGGATACGTGCGTCATGTTTGATAGCGATTGGAACCCTCAGGTAGATATGCAAGCGATGGCGAGAGTCCATCGCATCGGTCAGAAGAAACCGGTGCACATATATAGATTAGTTACTGCTGGCACCGTAGAGGAACGAATGACCCAACGTGCAGAGAAAAAACTATTTTTAGAACAAATGGTATCCAGAGGCTCAACCGCCGCCGCAGAGTCTATGGAAGCGCTTGACAAAAACGATTTGTACGCGATGTTGCGTTTTGGAGTCGACGCCGTTTTCTCCAAAGATTCTGGCGATCCCCCGACGGACGAAGAGTTAACCGCGCTCATGGACCGAAGCGAGGAGGGCGAACGAAAAAGAAAAGAATTACAAACGCTCAAAGAAGATACGCAGTTTACGGCGACTGACTTTGTTGAAGGTAAAGCTGAGGAGACGCCCATCTCAACATTCATGATGCCGGCAAAGATTGCCGAATCCGTCGGCGATCCATCTTTGGTGCAGGTGAAAAAGAACACGTCTTTGAAAGAGATCGCAAAGGAATTTCAAAACAACATACTTTCCGGTAAGCGCAATCGAAAGACGACGACTATGCAAGTCGACGGCGGTCATGGTCTCGGTATGGTCACCGTTTTGAAATCAAACAATTATGATTTACAATCAGGCGAACCTTCCGTAAATGCGAAAGAGTCGAGGTTAACTCAAGCGCAATTACAAGGCGGAAAACGTTCCCGTGGTCAAGTCGCTGGGAGAGATTACGGCCATTCCTACACGTGTCAAGGATGCTGGGACGGTGGTCAAATCGTATGTTGCGACTTGTGCCCAGTTTCCGTACATCCCGAGTGCATCGGATACACTATGGAAGAAATTGGACGCACGGCGAGATGGTCGTGCCCGCACCATTCATGCCACGAGTGCGGCCGCAAGTCTGCAGCCGTCGGCGGTTTATTGTTTAGATGCGAGTGTTGCACTCGCGCCTATTGTGAAGACCATTTACCTCAAGGTGCTGAGATCATAGGAAAATGCAAACGATTTGAAGCGTTGGGACAAATACACCCGGCGCAGGCATGCTTTATTCGATGCGACGCGGATTGTCAAAAGTTTGGTGAAGAACACGAGGAAGTGAAAAAGTACGACGCCGGTGGCGAAGGCGGTGTAAATGCGCCCGGATGGAAAATGAGTAAGAAAGTAGCCATCACGGACGTATGGATCGAAGATCGCGATACAGAGCTCGAATTGCCTTTAGTAAATGGGACCGTGAAAGCGCTGGCGTACGCCACGTTTACGGATCTCGTTCACTTCTTGTTGCGAACAGAAGGTCCAAAAAAGAACCAAAAGAAAGGAAAGAAAAAGAAACCGGAAGACGCAGAAACTGATATTACTAATGACACGACTATAGAAGAGGGAGAAGAGGAGGATGAAGCTCCCGAGGCTGGCGAGGATGCCGTGATTAGGGGCGCTGTTGCATATTACACGAAAATGAATGAAAGCGTCGAAGAAATCGCCAGAGAGCGGGGACTGGACGCGCGTGATATTGTGGCCTGGAACAAAGCGGAATATCCAAGCATTTCACGAAAGTCACAACTTTTAGAACGCACAAAACTTTGGATGCAACCACCGCCACCATCAAAGACTTTAGAAAAATTGTCCGAGAAAGAGCAGGCGCAGCGCTTACTCGAACAGCGCAAAGCCGCCGAAGCAGCTGCGGCTGCTGGCTTAAAAGTAAAGAGGAAGAATGAAAATGCAAACGTGCAAGATGCAAACATCAACCCGAAAGATCCGTGCGTGTTTGGGCGACCTCTCAAACTTTTACGACAAAAAGATCTTGATCCCGCCGAACGTGATAAAATCATGGCCGAAATGTTTCGACGCGTTCGTCCTCACCTAGAAAGAAACAAAGAAATGGCGAAAGCGCGCGAACGCGAAAACGCGGAGTTGGCTAAGATTGAGCAAGAAAAGGAACGATTCCGCACGAATGAACGCAATCGTCGCTTAGAAAGGCGCGAAACTGGAGCGCCTGTCTCTGGATACGATCTTTTGAGATCCGGATTAGCTTTTGGAGCCGAAGGCACTATAAACAGAAGAGGAGCGCCTCTTCCCGTAGTTTTACCACACAAAGGTCGAATAGACGAAGAAAAGGTAGCGAATATTAGAAATGCCATCTTAAGAACACTCAGCGAACGCAGAAGAAGAATGAGTGCCGCCGCGACGAAGACGACGAAAAAGAAAGGAGATGAGGAAGAAGATGCATACATAACTTCTACTGAAATGAAAGTTTTGATGGCAAGAGCTTCTCGTGCGCACGATGCCGCTGCTTTAGATCACGCTCGAGCGATGTGGACCCACGACGAATTCGGGGACGCCCTTGGATACAATTTGGCGATTGTGACTTTAGAACGCGATGGATATATAGAATCGAAATTACACGCAAAATGGCCGGAAATTCTCGATTTATGCTCTTTACGTTTACGAAAGGATGCCCAAATACCGGAAGCACTCAGCGGCGAATGTTCAATCGAAGCTGTTGATGAAGTTGAAGCGACAGATGGCAGCCAGGAAGATGAGAAGAGAACGGGGGAAGCAAAAAAAAGTCTTGTCATGGAGAAAGTCCCAGTCAAAGTCCAGTGCGGAGGAATGGAAGGATTTATGCGTCCAGGAGCTCGACGAGGCGAGGAAAACGTCATGATTTACAAGAAAGATGAGAAAGGAAAGGTTACTTCTGAGGAACAACTCGTCACCGCTCTCGAATTTGAGCGCTTAGGTGGACGCGGCAACGCGCGAAAATGGCGTTCATCTATTCGTATACACAGCGGTCACCCGATTGAGGAACTCGAAGCTGATGAATCGAAGAGAGGTGTGCCTATCGGTAAATGGTTGCGTGACGAAGGTGGCACGTGGCGTTCAAACGTAGTTGGACGACCTGTTGAAATCTGGTCCGACGCTTTGCAAGCATATAAATTTTGCGAGTTTGTGGGGTACAAAGCTGATTCTGGCGAACACGAAATTCGCTACGAAGACGGCACTCGGCAATGGTTGTTCATGTGTCTGAATAAATTTCGATTTCCAGATGGTCTTCCGGTGAAGTTACCGTATGAAAGTATCCCATCGGCACGCAGTCGTTCTCGAGCCAACGCTAATAAGGATGCATCCGGAGGAGGAAGAGGTGGACAACGAGGCATCGGCGGTGCATGGGCCTCAGATGGAATCGATATGAACGCGCGAGGTACTCTAAACGGAGAAGAGGCTTTGGAATCCGGGTACAGAGTGTACTATTGCGCTTCAGGTGATACCATTGATGGAGTTGCTGCTGCCATCGGTGTGAACGCGAACGAGTTGTACTCGTGGAACGCGCCTTTTTACGAAGAAGGAGAATTGCCGCAATCTGGGCCGTTGAAAGAAAAGACTCGATTGTTCGAACAAATCCCACCCCATAAAGACGAAGTGCTTGCCGGAGCGGTCGCATTTGACAGCGTCAAACATTTTCTTGTCAAAGCTGCTGCTTTAGAGACGGAGGCTGACGATTCGGTTGAAAATGAAGAGGTCTGCGAGCAACACAAGCTTAGTCCTAAACCGGGATCAAAGCGTAAGAGCCCAGATGAAGAAAACGATATCGATGAAAATGGGAATGGCAACGAACAAGAAGACGAAGAAGCGAAACAAGGGCGCCAAAAGAAAAATGCGAGAATAAAAAAGCGTGATTTTGTCGCCGAGGCGACGCAAGCCGCTGTGGATCTGGAAGCTGAGTTGGATGCGCAATGCGTCGTTCGAAATGTTGCCATTCCTTTCGAGTACAAGGGTAAGTGTGGTTCCTTGTGCGATGGTGGACGAAGTGTGTATGCGAAAATGAGCGATGAAAAGTTCAGAACGCTCAAAGAGCAACGCGATCGCGCCGTCTCGGAGCAGGAAGAAGCGTACTTGAAAGCGAAGCAAGAGTACGCGTTGGCAGAAGAGACGTTCCAGGCGCAAAGTAAAGCATACGCCGAACAGCAAGAAGAAATTCAAGCGGAGAAAAAAACGAAAACCGCGGCAAAGATAAAAAAGGAGCTCGAGGCTGAAGCAGAGCCATCGTTGAAAACGGAGCAAGAAAATGCCAGTGAAGATGTTACTGTCACTACTACTCCGACGACGACAACGGCGACGACCGCCATGGATATCGACGAAGAGATCAAAACAGAGGAAATCAAGACAACAAAACGCGCGCTGATTAGAAAGCCAAAACCTCCGCAGCCTCCCGAACAACCGAGACCAATCGCAGAGTTGGATTCGTATGAGATTATTCCTGTCGAAGAGTTTGTCAACGACGATCCGAAATGGCTCGAAACTGCCAAGCGCGCAGGGTCTCAAATAGATATCAGAGATATTCTGAGATCGAAAGGAGCGAGTATCGGCGACGAAGCCGTCGGGAAATTCATTGAAATTCTCGTTCCGGCGCGCGGATTATGGCGACAAGCTACGGTGACTGCGTTCGACAATTTCACCGGAGAACACGAAGTAACTTTCAAATATCCGATGCCGCGCAAAAATCCAATCCTTTTTCCTCCATCCTCTTCAGACGACAACGACGAGAAGGCGAAAAGAGAGGAAAATTTGACGCAGCGTCTCTTTTTACCTCTATCAACAGTAAGATACTTACCATCCATCTGGGAACCTTACGAAGGGATTCCAGAACCACCTCTTGAAGATGGTGGGATGGTCTTTGCTTTACCTCCAATCCCGGTTGCTGTCGGTGGCATGCGAGGTATCTTGTTACCGCAAGGACGCCGCGGCGAGGAACTTATTCGATATGCGGCACTTCGTCGAGATTCTGGTGACGCAAAGTGTAGAATATCCGAATACACGTGTCCGGCTACGGAATTTGAGCGCTTGGGCGGTAAAGGATCTGCGAAAAAGTGGCGTCAGTCGTTGCGTTTAGTTGGAAAACACACAGTGTCGCAAGAAACGATTGGAAAATGGCTCAAGACTATTGGTGCTCAAACCGGCGAGGATTCCGTCGGAAGATTGGTTGAAGTTTTTTGGCCTGTCCAGGATACCTTCTTCAATGCCGTCATTGAATCGTTCCGCCCGGATACAGGTGAGCACGAGCTTTTATACGACGACGGAAGCAGAGAAACCGTACAGTTAAGCATGCAAACCGTTCGATGGGGCGGTAAGGAAAGAGTTCCGGTTAATCCTCCCAAACCTGGATCGAACAAAGGCGGCAAAGGCTCGAAGAAAGCGAAAACGAGCAACAACACGCCGCTAAATTCTGGTAAAAAGGCGACGAAAATAATCGTCAAACAAACGTGGGTCCAGTGCGACGATTGCGCCAAATGGAGACGCGTTCCTGAAAAGTCAATCGCCAATCTCGGCGACGATGATAAATGGGTCTGTAAAATGTCCGTGGATTTGACGTACAACAAGTGTTCGGCGAAGCAAGAAATGACTGATGAACAAATTGCGAAAGAATTTGAAACGTTGTGACAATGACGCCTGCAATGATAGCGAAGATGAACGAAGCGGTCGACCGCGACTCCGAGGCGGAACGATAGTTATTTATTTCTTTTAATATGAAAAATTCTTTTTGTCTCTTTTCTTCTAATACAACATGTTCTTTTAACTTTCTTAAAACGATAACACGGACCCCGACAACAAAGTCGTCGACCGTATTATTACTGTTATGATTATTATGTGCCCATCGCTCTCGCTTTTCTTCTCTCGCCTCTCCCAACCGCGGTGTAACCTTTTTGAATGTTCGATACCGATCTAGACGCTCCGCACGATTGACACCTACAATAACTCAATCTGGTCGTCGCTTCTTTCACTAATTGCGTGTCTGAACTCTTACACATGTTGCAAATGACGTAATCGATGAAGTAGTGTCTCAAAACACCCTCGAATACTTTAGGCAAAAACCTCCCTTTGATGATCAACCTTTGCTGACCGTCTAAAGTCCCAGTCGTCCCGAGTTCTGCCATCATGTACTGCGTCACGTGCTCGTGCGGTCTGTGCATCGCGTTGCAAATCTCCATCAAGTTTGCAAACACGGTCTTTTTCGTCCCTTCTCTCGCAATTTGCGGCGGTTTAATAATCGTTTTCGTCTTCTCCGACAGCGCCGGGTTTTTCTCTTTGAGAATACCAAAGACGCGACCGAGGAGTTCGTCGTAGTGATAGTCTCGATCCGACCCATCCCAAGGGAGACCTAACCCGGATTGGACGCCACCACCACCGGACGAGGTCGTCGCGTTCTCGTCATCGTTCTCCCCTTCTTCGTCGTCAGAGAGCGCGAGCTTCTTCTTCTTCTTGGACTTTTTCTTCTTGCCAAACTCTTCGACTGTATTTTGTTATTTTCAAATGTTTTTGTTTGTTTGGGAGGAAGGAAGGACGAAAAAGAGAGAGAGAGAGAGTGAGTGAGATAAAATTTGCTCTCAACGACAAGGGCAAAGAGAGAGAGAGAGAAAGAAAGAAAGAATAGAGAGAAGCGCGCGCATCCATCCATCCATCCATCGAGAAACGATGAAGAAGACGAACGAAACCAGCGCTCTTTCTTTGAGCGATGGCATCGAAACGACGACGACTTCTCTCGTTGCTTTCAAAAGCGCGCGCGTAAACGAAAAAAAAATGAGAGTGGGGCTTCTCGAAAAATGAACGCGGTAGAAAAAACTTCATCATCATCATCAACGCGCGCGCGAGAGAGAGAGAGAGAAAGAACACAAACGAAGGAACGCACGATCCAAATCTTCTATTTTCTCCGCGGTCGCCGCGACGCCGTCGTCGTTTCCGTCGGCGGCATCCTCCTCGAAGGCGTCGAAATCAACCTTCTTGGATTTTTTCTTCTTCTTTTTTAAGTCAAACTCCTGTTCGCCGTCCGACATTTTTCTTCGCTCCCGTGTGTCGGATTTTTTTTGTGAGGAAACTACGTATACGAAAAAAGAATTTACGCAGAGAAGCAGAAAGCGAGAATGGTGCGTGGACTTGCGTGTCAGTGTGTGGGGTGTGTGATTACATTACGAGAGAATTTTTAAACCATCACATCACAAAAATGTTTTGTGTGAGTTTGATTGAACCTGCTCGTTATTCGTTTTAACTGCTCAATCACAACGCCACGGCGAGATCGGTCTGTGCTTCACGCACGTCGAGACAGGACCATCGACGTCGGTATCGCACTCGTAGATTTCGTTGAAAGCGTCCGCGCCGAGAAAGATGTCGTTTTGTTCGGAAGTCGCCGCCGGGCCCATCCACGCGCTGCCGATGTCGTCGTTGAAGTGAGCAGCGTTTAGAAACATCTCGCTCATCTGCGTAACTTCTTCAACGTCCCATGTCTTTAAACCGGTTCCTTTGAATTTCGTGGCGTTCAAAAACATTCGAAACATGAATTTAACGTTTGAAGTGTCCCATTTAGAAATATCTTGGTTAAACGAGCGCGCGTTGCGGAACATTTTCTCCATGCTTGTCACGTGGTTGGTTTCCCAATATCCAATGTTTTCGTTGAATTCAACGACTCCGTCGAACATCCGATCCATTCTCGTAACGCTGGAAACGTCCCAATATTTGAGACCTTTGCCTTTAAAACTGGGCAGAAAACGGAACATATATCGAGTATCTGTTGCATTTCCCATATCCCAATGACTCAAATCTGCGTCAAAGAGTGATAGCGACTGTTCTGTGACTACTCCGTTGCAGAAGCTTAAAAGATCGCTCGCATCAAAAGCTCTCCCAAAATCTTGAACGCGCGAGACGTCCCACTGCAGAAGGACTCCATACTCACTCTCGCGAGCAAACTCGGTGCAGATACCATGAATTGGTTCTTCGCTCAAGCAATCGCAAATTGCAGTTTTAAGTTCGGTGTTACTATTTGGGAAAACTTTATTACCAAGAGCATTAAAAAAGTAGGGTTCCTTCAATTCGCACGTGTCCGGCGGGCCGCTTGTCGATGTTTCGCACACCCACTTGTTGTTAAACGCGAGGGCTCCCGAAAACATGTTTGCAAACGTGATGGAGGAATGCGGCCAGTCTAGGTCCCATTTACTCACGTCACCGGCAAACTTGATCGCATCTTTGAACATGCCGGAGAAATCAACAACGTTGCGAACATCCCATTTTGAAATGTCTTGATTGAATGAGACGGCGCGTCGAAACATGTCCTGCATATTGGTCACACTTGACGTATTCCAATGGCCAATCGGTTTGTTGAACTTACTCGCCCCTTCAAACAAGCCTCGCATATTAAGGACATGAGAAACATCCCATAAAGCTAAATTTGAGTTGAATTCTTCGCATTCGGAAAACATATCAAACATTTGTTCATTTCGAGGCGTTTTCCAGAGAGAAATATCGGCTTTGAATTTCGCGCATCGAAAGAACATGGATCCCATGTTAACGGCATTCTCCACGTTCCAGAACGATATCGCTTCCACGAAAGATGCGCAGCCATTGAACATTTCCTGAAAATTTTCAGCGCGAGAAACGGTCCAAAACTTTAAACCAGTCCCCATAAAAGCAGATTGATCAAAGAACGTATTAACAAAATTCAACACGTTCGACGTGTTCCACAGGCTCAAGTCAGGATTGAATTTTTCTGTCACTTCCGGTGGTAGCAATGGTGAGCACAGAAACGGAACGTGAACGGGTGTGTTCGTCAGCCGATCTCTTGAAAATGCAAAGGACATATCCGTTATCTCAGACGTATCCCAATGCGATAAAACACCGTAAATGTCGCCATCAGAATTTCGCTCCGTGTAGCCTACTTCGAGGCAATCACCTTTCACCGGATCTTCTCTCAAACATTCGCAAATGAGATCAAAAAAATCCTGCTGTGGCACTGGTATCTTTTTGCCATACTTATTCAAAGGCGGCGGGCTCGGAGGAGGCGGGCTCGGAGGAGGCAGGGGACTCGGAGGAGGTGACGGCATCTCTTCCCAGCTCCGAACGGACACCGCATGCGTGCAAATAAGCACCAGTGTCGCGCAGAACAGCGTTCGAAGACGCACCATCCGTAACGTCATGGTATCAAATGGTTTCCTTTCGTGCTCGTGGTCGGTTCGTAATTAACGCTCGGTGTTAATCCGAATATTTTCTGAAGCTTTCAAACTTTTTTTTTTATTTTTTCGTCAGTTACTTTTTTTCGCCTCTCACCTCGAAGTCTTCCGCAAGTATACGCATACGTACTTTCAAATCGCAGAAACTTTTTGTTTTTAACATTTTCAGATAAAAAGAGCAGTTCGTCGCTCTCTTCTACATCGCGTAATTTGTAAATCATTTCACACAATCGGAATCCCAGGCGAATTTCTTCCTCGTTTTCACGGAATCCCAAATTTGCAACGCGTGTGACAAGTACTTTGAATTGAAGAAGTCCTTCTCGAGCGTTTTGTAATTTTCTAATATCCGTTCCTCCGAGGACGCTTTCACGACCACCGCACCGCACACGGTTTTATTGTTGCCTCTGTTTGTTCGTCCTCCTCGCAATAAACTCCACGCTAAGAGAATTTGGGACGGTTTCCACGCCTGGTCGTCGACAATATCAGTCCCCTCTTCTCTGTCTCTGTCTCCTCCTTCTGCTACTCCTCCTTCTTTCTCTCGCATCGAAACGAATGCCTCATCCAACAAGGGCGCGCCACCACCGCCAAACGGCGAATATTTCACCACCGTGATACCGTTTTTTTCGCAAAAATCAATCAACTCTTCCTGCGGCCACATCGGATGCACTTCGATTTGGTTCACGCTCGGCTTGATCTCGCAATAGGACAACAGTTCCTCCAAATGTCCCACGTGATAGTTCGAAACGCCAATCGCGCGAACTTTACCTTCTTTCAAGCACTTTTCTAATCCTCTGTACGCGTCTTTCCTTCTCTTTTTGTGTATTTCCGAATCTGGCGACACTTTTGATACCCCCGGCCAATGTAACATGAGTAAATCAATGGAGCTCAGTTTAAGGCGTCCTAAAATTTTGTCCACCGCTTGTTCGACCAACAGTTGCGAATGCATCTCCGCCGGCGCGATTTTACTCGCCAGAAACGGCATCTTCTTCTTCTTCTTTTTGTTCTGTCCGTTCTCGTTCTCGTTCTCGTTCTCGTGCTTCATCATCCATTCTTCTAAAACCTCGCCGATTTCGTTTTCGTTTTTATAAATCGACGCCGTATCGATGTGCTCGTAACCAACTTCCAACGCTTTTCGGAGAGCGCGCCGACAGTCTTCGCCTTTCAATTTATACGTGCCGAACGCCAAGCGAGGCATGAAGACGTTCGGAGAAATCTCTATGATCATCTTATCATCGTCGTTCATGTCTGTCTAGGTTTGTATTAAGAACGTGTACGCGACGAATATCATAATGTTTACTATTTTTGCGTGGTAAAAATGGAGAAAGTGTACGCAATCGCGGTCAGTTTTGGGAAAAATGTACGCAATCGTGGTTTAACTCCAACACCACAGAGGAATTGTTCGCAATCGCGGTCGGTTTTGCTTTTTTTGTTCGCAATCGCGGTATTTGTCCAACACCATAACACCCTAAATACGAGAAAAATATCTTGGCCTTTTGACCAAGTTTGCAGGAATCATTTAGGTCAAATCGAGAACGCTGCGCGCGTCCCCGCTTGAAACTCGTGTTTCTATCTCTTGATCTTGTGTTATTCGTGAGAGAAGAGCATCTGCACGATGTTTTCGTCGTCTTCGTCGTTTTCGGCGCCGTCGCGCTCGTCGTTTTTTCGGCGTAATTGGTTTTACGTGACCTTTACGATGCTCTTCTTTTCCGTACGTTTAAGCGACCTCCCACTCGGCGCAAACGCGCAAACAACTACTTCAACGTGGAACGCGATTCGACACACGCCCGGAGAGAACGACTGGAGAGGTTGCGACATTTCCAGAGATGGTTCAGTCATGGCAGCAGCAATTTACAGAGGCGGAATTTGGGTGTCGAAAAACGCCGGAGAACGGTGGACGCAAACGAATTCGCGCTCAACTATTCTCTGGACAACAATCAAAATTGCAGATTCCGATCCCGACGTAATGATTGCTATGGCCGCTCGATCACACATTTACAAAACTTCGGACGGTGGTCAATCCTGGTTCAACATTACCGAAGGCGGTGGTGGCTCGAGCTCTGCGATGCGCCAACCGAGCGACGGGCGCTTGCCGTGGTGGACAGAGATTGCCATGTCCAATGACGGCAAGTACTTGCTGGCGACCGCTTTCAATGAGCGAACGTGGGTGTCGAACGACTACGGTGCTACGTGGTCGGCCGCAAAGTTATCAACGACTGGAGCGGACGTGGGTACCGGCTCATGGGTCGGCTGCGATATTTCTGCAGACGGACGATATCAAATATTCGTAGGCGCGCCAAACTATCTTCACGTCTCTAACGACTACGGTGCGACGTTCACACCTACTACAGGGAATACTGCTGGCTTTACGGATTATTGGCAAACCGCACGAGTTAGTGATAGCGGTCAATATATGATGGCAATCGTCGAGAATTTGGGCTATATTCACGTTTCTAATGATTACGGCGTGACGTGGACTCGGATCTCAACGCCAACGGGAATCAACACGCAAAATTATCGATACTGTGATGTTTCCGGCGACGGATCAGTTATGATGGCTTCAATCGGAGACGGATACCTCGTTCGTAGTGAAGATTACGGCGTAACTTGGTCGTATCTGGATGGAGCCACAGATCCTGGATCTCGAGAGTGGACAAACATCGCGATATCTGGAGATGGGAAAAACATTTTGGCGATATCATCAGGAAGTCACCTCTACTACGGACAATTCAAGTGCGTCTCCGGAACGTACGGAACTTATCCTAGTTGCCAATCTTGTCCAGAAGCCACCTGCTCGTTTGGAGGCGACGGAACGGACGTGAGCAGTTGCTCTGCGAGTTTATGCACTCAAATTTCTGTGCTCGACACGGACGTCTTGGTCAGAGACTCGACCGAAATTTCGATGACCTTACCACAAGCAGTTGCCACTGGGAGCACGTTAAGAGTGGAGCTGTACTCTCTCCCCCCAGCGGAGTGCGCGACGTGCCTTATCGAGTTCATAAATTCTTCCGAGGATTCAAATTCGCAGCTAGAATCCGATACAGCGGCACCGCACTATTTGATTTTCAACGAAGGGGAACTCGAGAAGAGATTCAAAGTCCGTCTCACGTCGAGTTATTTGTCGTCTTTTTATCTAGTCACAGATAACTACAGCACCTTGCCGAACGCCTTTCCGATTTTCGCGCCGAGAATTATTCAAGCACGAAAGAAGAAAATCTTCACTCCCGTTATTAACAATGGGAAACCTATCAATCAAATGCGTACGTATTCGTTTAACGTCGTCGTAGAAGCGCCACCATCGGCGACTTTGATTGCGAGCGGAGAAAGTTTCAATATTGACATTATCTCGTCGGCGTTGATTTTTCAGCAATCCACGGGCTCTTTCGATTTGATGCTATCGTCTTTGACGAGTGGAGCGACAGAGAGCGCGTTAAGAGTGTATGGCGTGGAAACTGGTACGCAAACGTATCGAATCCAAGTGCCATCGAGCACACTTTTCTTTACAGAATACGAATACGAACAACTCGCTACGGCTCCTACAATATCTCAAGAAGTTGTCTGCGGCGACAACAACGTCCCAGAGTTGGAGAACGTATTCAGCGGTACACCGACGAAGAAATGCACGAAATGTCCGACAGGAACGACCGCGCGAGAATCGGCAACGAGTCTTTTAGATTGTCTGTGCCCAGAGCAAACAGTGGATATCCGAATGGATGGCATTTTGCCGGAAAACTACCAAGTCACCTTGGATACATACCCGTGCGTTGATAGCGCGGTGTATTGCGAAGACCGAAAATTGGACGAAAATGAAGGCACGTTCCAGCAGTGCGTGGATTTCGAAGACGGCAAACCCGTCGGTATCGGTAAGAACTATTACAAGTTTGATTTCGTAAACTGGCAGTTGACATTATCGGCGGAATATCTTTCGAGCACAACTGCTGATGGCTCGGTTCGTATTACCGATAAAGAGCTCCCGCATCTTTCTCCGCAGCATCCTGTCTTGTCTTGTGAAATTGCGGATACGTGCTCGTACAATGCGACTGGGTTGGGAAGTAGCGGGTGTCAATCCGGATCCGAAGGACCATTATGCTCTGTTTGTACGGATGATTTTTATTGGCACCAAGACGACGAGAAGTGTGTGAAATGCACGTCCAATCCAGATGGCTACTTCTCTGCAGAATTCTTAGCTGTCGTCATCTGTGGCTTGGCTGTTTTCCTTGCGGCGGCGTTTCTACTCGTTCCGATCAAAGATAAATTGGATGAGATCGATATATTTCGCAACAAAGTGAGAGCAGAGTACAGATTGAGGTTTGATTTGTTCCAAAAGGATGTTTCAAGCGGTAAGAAGCAGGTACAATTCCAAGCCGAAGAGCTCACCCTAAAACAACGCTTGGAGCAAGGGCCTCAACTCCCCAATCAGTTTCGCTATAAGTTCGGATTGAAACTGTATGAACTCGCCGAAGATATTGCACCAAAGTTCAAACTCATGGTTGGATTCGTGCAAATCCTTATGCTTTGGCCTTCGACTTTATATTTCATCAAATGGCCTAAGAGTTTACAGGCGTTCGTCTCGGCATTTAAAGTTCTTGCGTTGGACTTTGAAATACTTCCGATCGATTGCGTCGTTAAAAGAGACTATTACTCTAATTTCTGGGCGGGGACGATATCGCCGTTTGTCCTCGCTTTCATTGTTTTTGGATTCTTTGGCAGCGCAGCACTCTTTTTACGCTCCAAAGGAAGGCGTGACTCTGCTTGGCGATACCTAACATACGGTGTGAAGACTATGGTCATCATCATATTTATCATTTATCCGTCCGTATCGTCGCTAATTTTGGAATACTTTCCTTGCCGAAATATCGGTGGCGGCATACAATATCTCCGCTACAGCATAGAAACTGAGTGCCATACGACTCGCTACGACGATTTTGAGCCAGTAGTTTTCTTTTTTCTCTGTTTGTACGTCATTGGAATACCTGTGTTATTTTTGGCGTGCATGGCTTCACAGGAATATCACAAGCACTTCCGATTCCTCTTGAAGGATTACAAACCAAAATACTGGTTCTTTGAGATTTTGGATATGATACGAAAACTCATCATTGGCGTCGCGATCATCTTCATGGGTGACCCTGAATCAGATTTACAGCTTTATATCATCGTATTCGTTTCGATTGGATTTCTGCTCATCCTCGCGCTGACAAAACCATTCAAACGCGACGACGATAACGTCGTCGCTCAAGTGATTCAAATGGATTTAGGCTTTATCGCTTTGATTGCGATTGCCATAAAAAGTGACTCCGAATCTCTGGGAAGTGAGACAGTTGTCAACGGTTTAGTCGCTTTCGCGATTTCCATAGTCGTTGCGACGTGTATACTCACGGCTGCCTGGATGGCATTCTTGAGAGGCAACTCTCGAGCAGATTTCACTCGATACGACCGCGACATGTCTGGCGACCTGGACCGTGAAGAGTTGAAACTCTTATTAAAGCATCTCGGCAAATCTCACAGCGACGAGATCGTCAATCTCGTCTTCAGTAAGTTTGACAGAAACGCGCACGAGTCACTCGATTTTGAGGAGTTTATCGAAGCTGGGCCATTCATCCATAAACTTCCTTCGAATAAGAAAAATAGAAGGAAAGGCGGCGGAGACTCCAACGCGGAAGAGGACGAAAAAGCCATCATAAAGCAGTTGTCCATGTCGGAAAATTGAAATGAAATGTCTACATAATATGTGTATATGCGAATGCGCCGAACCAATTCCCGTTAAAAAAGGAATCATAATTCGGGCATGTGGGAGAGCTAATCGGTTCCGGATTAATCCAATGTTATAAAAAATAAAACTACGATCATATGGATCAACTTCTAAACGCATTGCTTGCGCATAGTTTTGTAATGCTTCTGCATATTCACCTTCTGCTTGTGCAGACATCCCATCTCGGTAATACACAAACGCTTCTTTTTTTTTTTCTTCAGGCTGTCGGATTTTCATATGCTGACATTATTGATGCAGTTTATGATGGTTAATCGTTAATAAAGAGTCGCATCTTCTTTCTTCAATTTCGTGCTCACACTTCATTTTTTTTGTCTCCATGGGGAATCAACTCTCCACGAACGCGCCGAGAGTGCAGGTAAACTCACGCGTGTATCCTCGCGCGAGCTCTCGCTTTTTTCTCGCATTTGTTTTGTTTCTTCCGACGTTGAGATTTGAACGCGGCGTTGCTTCATAGCAGTAGTAGCATTCGCGCGACTTTTGGGGGATCGAATTTGTTGCGTAACTAACGCGAGTTTTTCTCTCGTGGGCATTCTTCTCGATAACGATAAAAACAGGTGTCGGATTTAGTGCAAACGGACGTCCCGGAGTTGAAATATAAAGATGCTCTGGGCGGTGGACGGTTTTTTAAGACCCATCGGTGCGAAACGTCGTCGGTATCAGCAGTCGAAGAAGGAAACGAAGAACAAGAAAAATCAAACGTCGAGAACAAGAAGACCAAATTTAACGTAGGGGATGTGGTGGTTAAAGTGTACGTGAAGCGAGGACAGGTTCCAGATTTGCAAAAACACGAGAAGCGAGTGAGAGATATTGGTAAAACCCTGTTGAAGTACCCAAACTCGGAAGATATCGTGCACGTGTGGCCGTTTCAGAAGGCGTTGGAAACGGAGAGAGCCGTGTATTTGATGCGACAGTATTCGTTCTCGACTCTGTACGATCGGTTAAATCAACGGCCGTTTTTGTCGTTTGTGGAAAAGAAATGGATTTGTTATCAATTATTGCACGCGATGAAGTTTACACACGAGAGAAACGTCACGCACGGTGACGTCAAGTGCGAGAACGTGCTGATGACATCGACGAATTGGGTATTTTTGTCGGATTTTGCGAGTTTTAAACCAAAGTCGGTTCCGGCGGATAATCCAGCCGATTTTACTTTTTACTTTGACGCTGGAGGGAGGAGAAGGTGTTATCTAGCACCGGAAAGGTTTGTAGACAGTAGCGCGAGTAGTATTAATATTAATAACGATAGCAATAGTAATCTTCAGGAGTTGGAGAAGGAGAAGGAAGAGAGAATGCAGAATAGCGCGCGAGGAGATGGAGTAGAGGACGATGAGTTCAGTAATGAATATACGATCACGAGAGAGATGGATGTGTTTGCTTTAGGTTGCGTAATCGGTGAATTGTTCACGGATGGTACGGCGACTTTTGATTTAGCGCAAGCGCTCGCGTACAGAAACAAAAACGAAGGGTACGAACCAGATCTTTTCATCGCAAATAATCTCTTGAAATCAGTTCCAAACGATGAAAAAGCGCGAGATGAAATTTTGAACTTAATTTTGGCTATGATCAATCGTGCTCCGTACGAAAGACCGTCTGCGGAGGAAATATTCAACTCTTGCGTAGCTTCAGCTTTTTTTCCGGAGTATTTCGACGCGTTGCACGCGATGGGAAGTGACATCATTAACGCCAATTCCAGTTCAGACGTAACGATTGAATATTTGAAGAAAGAAGTTCCCGACCTCGTCAAGAAGATTCGTAAAGTAGAGGAGAGACTTCCGTCATCGAAAGTGAAAGGCGGTTCTCCTGGTATGCGCATTCTTGCTCAATACGTCTGTTTAGCTATACGCGCATGCGATGTCCAGAGTGCGCGAGTAGTCGGGTTTTATTTGCTCGAAAAGTACATTGGCAAATATTGCGATGATCAGACAAGAATCGATCTCATCGTCCCACGATGCGTCGAAACGATCAAGGAGAAAGACTCTGAAAACGACGACGATAGTGACACAGTCGTTGTTGTGAACAGCATTTGCAGCGCACCATCGACGTCTCGAGTGAAAGCTGCGGCAATCCGGACTTTAGACGCGACGCTTTCTCGAGCGCACGATTTGCAGAAGTCAGATTCAAAGTTATTTCAAGACTACGTCTGGCCTGCTTTGCGCCAGCTCGCAGCTCAACCGTCTGGCGCTGCACAAGGCAGCGAAAATCAAAACGAATATGCGAAAGTTGTGCTAGCTGAATCGCTCTCGCGCTTTTGTCAAAACGCATTTCGGTTCTCTGCACAGCGTTCAGCCCTCGGATGTAAAGAAGTTATCGATGAAGACCAAGCGAACTTAGCTGAAGCTTTCACAAAGCTAACGACGGCAAAATCTGGAACGATTTATTCGGATGATATGGGAGGAGCAGGCTCGTCTGCGTATAACGATTTCGATGATGTGGACAACAATGAAAATAATTCAATCAACCAAAATATTATCGCTAACGGTGGTGATTTCGACGAAAGTGCTAACGCAAACATTTCTTTGGGCGGGAAAAAAACACCGTTGAGTGACTCTTTCGACACATCTATCCAAGCTCACAGAAATGAAGCGCGACAAATTATACTGGAGATTTTCTCGAGCTTGAATACGCATCCAAACGCCACGCTGGCTTTGTTGGAAAATATAGGGGAAATTGCAAAGTTTTTTGGCCGAAAAGAGACGACAAGTTTCTTATTACCGCTCTTGGTTACGTGCTTGAATGCGTCTGATTGGCGAACGAAACGTGCGTTCTTGTCGAATATTTCAGATGTTGCAATGGAGTGTGGTGCATCCGTCACAGAATCGTTCGTCGTCCCCTGCGCTGAGAGGTGCTTGACAGACATAAACGATGACGTGGTTCACTCAGCTTTGAAATGTCTCCACAACATCGTCTCTGATGATGTTGAACATGATGAAAATATGGATGCTGAGGCTCCAATCACACGCACTCTTTCACTCGATTTGCAGACGTCAGTCATTGTTAGCGCGTGCTCGAAAGCTGCGCCATTGATGTGTCATCCGATCCAATCCATACGAGATGCGGCGATTGACTTCTTCGCATCCGCTGCAAAGAAACTTGGACCAGTCGATTCTTTTGCACTTCTTGCACCAATAGTTGAGCCATTCCAGAGAGGAGCAATGGCGTCATTTTCGTCGCCTTCCCTTTTATCTTCGACTGAACATAATAAAAGCAGCGATTCCTTGTCGGTGTGGGTAACGTGCCCGGATGCGTTTCAAGACGCTCAAAGTATACGTGCCGCTTTGAGAGATCCACCATTGTGCGAGTCGTATGACCGAGCCGTTGCTTCTTTGTTACAGAGTAACTTTGTTTCTGCGGATGATTGGAATAACTTTGCAAACACGGTCATACTAGAATCTCTAGCGATTGAGGAGTCGGTGCAGCCTCTAGTACCTTACATTCTGGCAACGTTAGAGGCACGCCGGAGGAAAAACGCCCGGAATGTTTCTTCTCGCGAGGGAGTAGCTACTACCTCAGGAAAACCCACAGTAGCATCAAAACACAGCTCTGCGTCTGCAATCCTCTCAACATTCCGTAAACCGCTTGTTGTGTCGGATAAATCCATTCCTGTGGTAGACGTCACGCAAACAAGCGATAGTTTTGACAAACCCCCTGTCGCTTCCAAATCTGTCACCGAGAATGCCGCTGCGGGAAGGAGTATTTCCTCTTCTGCATCTTGGTTACCACGTGGCGTGCTCTTGGCACACTTGAAAGAACACAGAGGTGCTGTGAATCATCTCGCTACGGCACCTACTAATTCGAACGTGCCGTTTTTTGTATCGTGCTCTGATGACGGGTCTTGTAAGATATGGGATTCCAGACGATTGGAACGAGATGTATCGTTTCGTTCACGTCTAACTTATGCTTCTCAGAGCGGTAAAATTAAAAGTGCGTGCGTTTTATCTGAAAATAGAGTCTGCTCGGGCTCCGACTGTGGTTCAGTTCACGTGTGGCGTGTAGAATATGTGAAAGCGATGAAAACATCGAAGAGCACTGGAGAAGACGGGCCAGATGGCAGAAAAAGAATATACACCGGTGCAGCTGAAAAATATACTGGCGCAGCTGAAATACACACATATGATATTTCCGAAGGTGCAGTCGTTTCGACTCTGGCGATTTCGCCGAACGTTGTTGCCTTTGCAACGCAACGCGGTGGATGTAAAGTTTGGGATTTACGGCAATCCAACCAAGGCGTCGGGAGAAGCGCGATCGTCTCCTTGCCTTGGCATCCTAAAAGAGGCGTGATTACTTCTCTTGCGAATGCAAACGGAGAAGTTTTAACGTCTGATTTCAGCTCTGTTCCGTTCGTGAACAGTCTGAATGTCAACGAAGAAGGCTTCTCGACCTCGCCATGGTTTGTTTTATCGACCTCGACGGGTGAAGTTGAGCTCATCGACTCGAGATTTATGACATCTGTTACTCGATGGAAAGCTCCCACCCCAACAAATGCAAGAAACTCATCATCTGCGTCCTCGCAACAACATCGGAAGTTGCGCACATTCTCCGACTCGATTTCATGCATGAGCGTTCGGGCGTTTTTACCACCGTCCTCTGACGCCATAAAAATGATGAAACCTCTGGTATGGTGTTCGCACAAAAGAAACGAGATTGCCTTGTGGGATGTATCTACTGGCGAGTGCAGAGAAGTTTTACGAACTTTGGACTCTGATTTAAGCGGCGTTGAGTTGGAAGCGGCGAGCAGAGCCCGACCGAACGTTTTGGCATCTGGCACGAGTTTACGGAAACTCGATTCTGATTGGCGCTTAAGCGACCCATTTTTACGCTCGAAGTCGAATGATACCGACATTATTGCGACGACGACAAGCAGAGGAAGGGAAGAAAATGAGAAAATCTCCGCCGAGGACGACGAAAACGTTGATGATGAGAGTGACGAAGACGATATGAACGACGACAACGACGAACCGATCGTCGACAATGAGAGTTTCCGATCACTCCTCTCATTACCGTCTGGTGCGCTAATCTCGGGCGGTTCTGATTGTACCATACGCGTGTGGTTTCCCGGAGATACCTCGAAGTCACGCATTCTCTCTGGTCCGCCTCGTCATGGTTCTGGCCGACATCGATACGTGGAAAGTCGTCTTGAATCAACCCCGCGTCTGGTCCGCGTCGGCGAAGCGAAACAACGTCCCACGTTCATTCGCATTCAGCAAGAAACCTCCCCGTACCACTCATCGTCGGCATCCTCCTCGGGAAGACACAGACGCGGCTTTTCTGGTAGTGGTAACGACAACAACCACGGCACCAACGCGGCCGCTCGGGAGAGCTCCATCGCGAGCAAAAACGAGGGACACCACGACGCCATTACGGCGTTGGCGACGGTTCCGTCCTATTCCTCCTCTTCCTCGTCCGCAGGCGACGCGTTTAGGGGTGGTCGAATGCTCTTATCGGCGAGTCGAGACGGTGTTATTAAAGCTTGGAAATAAAGCGAGCGAGTGAGATAGAAAAGAAGAGCATTTGTAATTAATAAGCAAAGTCAAAGCGCGCGTTGTATTTGTATTTACTAACGTTTCTCGAAGAGACGACGAGCTTTTTTGCGCGCGGTTGAAGCAAAAGCCAACCGGGGAGGCGCAGCAGCCAAAAGCTGAAAAACCTTACAAAAAAGTTGCAACTCAATTCGCGTGATGATGTTCCACCTCGCGACGCGATGTTGCGTCGTCGTCCCGAACGCGCGCGCCTCGACGTCATACGCTAACACCAACAACACGAGTCCTACCACGAAGACCTATCGTTGTCGTCGTTACCATCATCATCATCATCATCATCATAATCATAATCATAGTCATCATCATAATCGAACGAGAAGAAGAAATAACGTCGTCAACGCCGTCAACGCGGACGGGGACGAAATTAAAGACGCGTGGAGGCGCCTTCAAAACGACTACGCCAGCTGGCGCGCGATGAACAACATTATCGCGCCAAATGTGGAAGTCGCGTACGTCGGCGGCGGTGGGGAAGATGGGAACGATTTGTACAGAGGCGTAAAAGCCACGGCGGATATCAGAAGCGAGGACGATTTAGTGCGACTCCCGCGAGCGGCGTGCATGCTCGTCATCGAAGGCCAGGAAAATCCACACGAGGAGTACATTTCGAACGAGCTATGGGCGAAAGCAGGAGACGAACGATGGGCGTTGCGAGTGGCGCTGGTGCTCTTGTACGAAAAATCCTTGGGACGTCAATCAAAATTTTACGAGTACATCGAGCAGCTCCCGAAATCGTTTGAGAATTTAGGCACGTGGACGGAGGGAGAAGTGAGAGAATTACAATATTCCGTGGGAGAGAAGTTTGCGAAAGAGCAGAGGATGGAAAACGAGAAGGCTTGCGAGTTGATTCAGAATTACGCGCGAGATGGCTTGAAGACGACTGCGGAGGAGGAAGTTATCTGGGCGTTGGACGTGGTGCGGTCGCGAGTGTTTTCCGGGAAACTTGCCGACCAAGCTGCGATGCAGAGAAAGTTGTTGCCGAGAGCTTTGTCGGTTGGTACAGTTTTCGCGTCGTTTTTGACCGCCCAGACGACTGAGTTGAAATGGTTGTGTGTATTTGCATTGTTAGCTTTGGTTGTTTTCGATTCGACGAAGGAGAACGACGTGAAGATGGACACGGCGTACGTGTTGATGCCATTGATCGACGCTTTCAATCATCGAACGATGTTGAAAACGGAATTTGAGTTTACGAATTCGGAGTTCGCGTTGAAGTCACCGAAGAATTATAAGAAGGGCGAAGAAGTTTTGATTAGTTACGGGTTGATGCCAAACGACGAGTTACTTTTGCGTTACGGATTCGTAGATGATCAAAACGTGGCGGACACGTACCAATTCGAAGGGTTGCTCCCGTACTTGATGCAAAATGATCCGACGCTCAAGGAAAATATGGAAAAGAATCCGAAACGCATCGAAGCCTTGCGCTTTATTCCTGAAGGGTCTCTGGAAGAGTTAACATTGGAAGATTCCGCGTGGCGAGGCGCGTTCGTCAGCGACGGCACCGCGGAACCGAACTTGTTATGGGCGTTGCGCTGTCTGTACGCCACGGAATCGGAATGGAAAAACGCGGGCGAATCCTGCGACGGGTTTAGATTAGGCGGCGGGCAAACGGAAAAAAAAGCCGCTTTAGCGTTGAAAATGGCGTGCGAATACAGATTACAAGAGATGGAAACGACGTACAACCAAGACCAAGGCTTGCTGAAAGAGAAAGGGGAAGGGAACTGGAAAATGCGACAGGCGATTTTATACCGCATGCGCAAGAAAAAAATTCTCTCCGATGCGGTAAAGAGATACTCGGTGTAGTCACGACGCATATAATACCGATATCTTCTCGAATCTATCTACTACAATGGCTATATCTATTGAATCTATACTCGCTATCTCTTCTCAAATTTTTACGCTACTCAACAACTTTGCCAGCTCGTCTTCCTCTTCGTTCGTTCGCACCGTCACTTTCATCAACATCTCCAAACATTTATTCACCAACGCAATTTGTGTTTTTGCAAACTGGCTCTGCGACGGCAACTGTTTCAATCTATCCAGCCGTTTATAAAGCAACTGTCTCCTCTTGGCATCCTCGCGCTCCATCGCCGTCGTCGCGTCGCCCGTAACCACTCTTCCTGCGTTGCCGTTTCTCACATCGCGATCGACGATACTATCGTCATCCGTACCTCCCCCTCCGTCCGAGAAAGCCGCTCCGAGACTATACCTATGTTTACTCGTCCTCTCCCGCCGTTGCTGTATCGTCCGTTTCTTCTTCTCTTTCTTTCTCGACAGCGAGAGCAGCATCGCTGCGTTGTTGTTCGTACTATTATTCTCCGCAGCTGATGTCGTCGTCGTCGTTGCGCACAAATCCCCTATCCTTCTTCCTCTGACTGGGGACACCCCTAAACGCGCGTGCGACCGCGACGCGACCGTATTTTTCTTCCTCCCGCTCGTTTTCCTTCCTCCTCCTCCCGCTCCCGCTCCCGCCGCCGCCGCGGCTCTGGTTTTCATCCGTCCCGTTCTCGGTTTCAACGCTCGGTCGGTAATCATCATCATCGTCGCATTCGTCGTCTTGTTTTTAGAAAAGAAATTCTTCTTCGATTCGTCGTTTCCGCGAAAATGATTTCTTTGTTGCGCGTGTTCTTCGTGGTTTTGATGGTGGTAGAACTCTTCTTCTTCTTCTTCTCCTTCGGCGTCGTCGTCCGCCGCGAAGAAGACGCTCTCTGTTTCCACGTCCGCGTCGTTATCGCTCGTCTGCATGTTTCTTTGTTATTGCGTTTCCTTCTCTTTTTCTCTTCTTTTCTTTCTCACGCCTTAAACCCTAAATTTGTAAAAATCCCCTACCCCTTATTTCGTAAGAGTATCTTCCTTTTTCCAGAGAGACTTGAGAACGCGCGCACTTTCTCTCGCTCTCTCTTTCTCTCGCTCTCTTTGCGACCACGAAGACGCCTTTGCGTTTTTTGGAAGAACGCATCATCTGAGATCATTATCATTATCATCATCGTTTTTATCGAGATTATATAATACATACGTATATATATACATGTCTTCGTTCGCTGTTGCTACTGTTGCTGCTCTCGTTCCGATGTGCAACAACAGAATCATCATCCCTTTTGCCGACGCCAAAGCGAGTAGGATGAAAAATCCGTGTTGTTGTTCTTGTTCTTGTTCTGGAACATCGATGACATCAACAACATCAACGACGGGAAGAAGAAGAAGAATAAGAAGAAGTGGCCACGTTTTGCCAAACGCTAACGCTGCGCTTCCCAGCGCGAACGAAGGGGACGCGAACGGCGAGAACGAGTTTGTATTTGCTGGTGGTGGTGAAGAAGAAGACGAGGAGGAGCGGGAAGAGGCGAGATGCGAGATAGATAAACTGACTCGCGCGATGGAAAACGCGAGACGGAATGAACGATTAGGCTTTTCCCCGGGCGCCGGCTTATCCTCGGAAGAATCCGCGGAAGCCGCGTTTGCGGATTTAATAAACACGAGCAACGACTCCGCGAACGATACCAAGACCAACACCTACGACTTCGACGACGACGATAAAGACAAAGACGAAGAATTTTTATCCCAATTAACAAAAGGCGCGAGAATGGACGAAAGCGCGCTTTCGCGCAAAGATACCAATAAAGGTGGAATTCTCGGTGACCTTTTAAATTTAGGATCGATTTTGCTCAGGGGCGGCCACATCGAGAAACAAAAGGACGGTCGCGTCTGAAGTGAGCACGTAGAGAGAGCACAAAACGTGTAGTACGTAGTAGAATAGATTTGAACTGAAGATGAAACCCTAAAAAAATTTTGAAACGTCAAAAATCGCACGCTTACAAAAAACGCGCGATACTAATAACACATCATGTTGTTCCGACTGGAAATCAACGACGGCGGCAGCGGAGGGCGCACCTCTTCGTTGCCGCCCTCCTCCTCCTCATCCTCGTCGTCTTACGCGTTGCACCCGAACGTGCCCACAATCGTAGGACGTGACAGTTCCGTCGCACACATTCCAATCCAAGACAACTCGGTGTCGAGGAAGCACGCGATTGTAACCGTCGTCGTCGTTTCCGTCGATGCCTCCTCCTCCTCGGCTTCCGGCAAAGTTGGAAACAACATTTTTTTGGACGTGGTGGATTGCGGGAGTAAACTCGGCACTCGGGTTTCCGCAGTTTCGCTCCTCGATGGAGGAGGAAGAGAAGAAGAAGGCGAACAAGAAGAAGAAGAAGAAGAGAAGAAGAAACTGGAAAGAGTGGAAGCGGGAACGACGCGAAGAGTGCCATTATCGCCCGAATCATCGACGACGAAAACAACGACGAGTGAGGAGAAAAAGAAGAAGGGAGAAGGATGGAGAAGAGCGTGGTTGTTAAAGTTTGGCAAAATAAGCGCGACGGTGAGGTGCATCGAGGAGGAGAACGAGGCGACGAAGAAGAACGGTCTCGGCGCGGCGGATGAAAATAAGGAGGAGGAAGGAGAAGCGACGGAGAGCGACGACGACGACGACGATGAAAAGGATGAAAAGAATGGAAAAGGAAGCGGCGATGACGACGGCGACGAGGGAGTCGGATGGAAACGCCCGAAAACAAAAAGGGAACAGAAGAAAATGGATCGTAATAATAGAGGGCAGGTAAACGTAGACAGAGAGGAGGTGGAAGTGGAAACAGTCGTCGACGCGTCGTTGTTTCGAGAGCGAATAATTTCGCCGTCGCAGTCGTCGCCACCGCCGAGATTGTTTTCTGCGAACGAGCAGGAAAAGAACGACGAAAATCGACTCGGACGAATGGGTGTTTCAAACGCAAAAAATAGAAACGTTAATAACGTCAACACTGACAATAAAAAACGATTTCAGAAGCAGTCGATAACGATAAACGGTACACTCACCTCCACAGGAAATGGTGTCACAAAAAATCGAGCGGAATCACACTCTTCGAACAGTAAATTGAAGATTAAAAAGCAAAAAGTTCCGTGGCCGTACGAGACGGATGGGTACGAAACGTTGGCACAATTCGAGACCGCTCTCGATCGCGAGGAAAAAGCCGCGCAACGATTGAAAGAGAAAATAGCTGAGGATTTGTTCGAGGATCCATCCACGAATGCTGCATCGCTCAAGAAAAGAGGAGGGGTAAAACGAGCGCAAAGGTAAACGCTCGTAAAAGGTAGGAAGATAGATAGATAGAGAGAGAGACGCGTATGTAGTCGAGAGAGAAAGAGTGAGAAACGAGTGGAGGATTTTTTGTGAATGCTACGAAATATCTATTTGCCCACACACACGACTAACTGCGAAATAACTCGAAACTTTGGTCATCGAATATCACACTTACACAGAAAAGATTACTCTCTATCCATTTTTCTTTAGAAAAAAAACCAAACGGACGACATGTTTGCAGCGACGACGACCGCAACGACGACCGCAACCGCGGCGCGTAAAGCGACTTCTTCTTCTTCATCTCCATCTCCGATGAGAGCAACGGTAACGAGAGACTTTACCAGAAGACACAACAGCGATGGAAAGAGAAGATTTTTACGCATCGCATCTTCATCGGAAACGACGACAACGAACAACGTCATCAAAGTCGCCGCCGACGAGAAGATGATGAAGAAGAAGAAGGAGGAACAAAAAATGACGACGACCGCTGCGACGACCGGGTTAGCCGCCGCGGCGCTTTTCCACTCGTCTCCGGCGTTTGCGTCCGCCGCGGATGCCGTTCCGTCCGCTTTTGCCGCGTACGGGCACTATCTCGGTCTTTTACTCATCGTGGGGAGTTTAGCCACGGAGAAGGCTATTTTGAAGCCGAACATGACTGGCGACGAATTGATGAAACTCGTCATCGCGGATTCCGTGTACGGCATCGCCGGGGTTTTGGTGCTGTACACCGGATACTTGCGAGTCACGCAATACGGCAAAGGTTGGGAGTTTTATTCGCACGAACCGATATTTTGGTTCAAGATGTTCTTGTTCGCGGTGATGGGTTCGTCTTCTTTGTTCGTGACGATAAAGACGATCACGACGTTCGCGGAGAAGCAAAAGAGCACGGACGAGAACGAGACGTACATCAGCGAGAAGTTGGCGACGAGAATGGGGAAAGTGTTGAATGGAGAGTTGTTGGCGGTGTTGGCGATTCCGTTAGCCGCGACGACGATGAGTAGAGGGATTTTGTTTCAACAAGAGATGGATTGGCACTTGGGGGCGGCTCCGGTCGCCCTCGCCTCGGCCGGGCTCGGGTTCAAGTACGTGAAGGAAGCGTTGACGTGGACTGAAGATTAAGCAAATACTATATGTTTATACTATATGTTTATGAGAGAAAGAAAGAGAGACGCGCGTCTCGATCATATAGCTCTCGTTATCTATCTAAATCTATCTAAATCTATTCTATGTAAACTAACAAGTTCTCAGCGGAACAACGGCATTTTAGAACCGCCGTTTTTCTTCTTCTTCTTCGCGTTTCCGGTGGCGTTGAGCACCGGGACGACGACGACGACGTCGCCGGATTCTAATTCGCGTTTATTTTTGTTCTTTTGCTTCGACTTTTTTTCTTCTCGTTCTTTTTCAAACGCCGCGATGATTTTCTCGCACAACTCTTTCTTCCTCTGAAACACGGCCACGAAGAAGCCTTCGCAATCGTCGCCTTCGAACGGGTTCACGCGAACGACTTTCGACGCCTCTGCTTCGCCCAACACCTCCGAAAATCCTCGTCGGGGCCATTTCGGTAAACATTTCGCGAGTTCAAATCCCAACTCTTTCGCTAACGGCATTACTTTTTGTACAACATCTTCATTTTCTTCGCGATAGATTGAACACGTGGAATAAGAGATTCGAAGGACGCCCGGGAATCGCATGGCGTGCGAAAGCACCTCGACTTGGAACTTTTGTAAACTCATCACGCGTTTCTTTCGCGTTTGTTCTTCTTCATTCTCTTCCTCTTCCCTGCGTTTATTTCTTTCAGCATCATCTTCTTCTTCGTCCTCGTCGTCGTATCCGTCTTTCAAAGCGTACTCCATCAACGCATCTCCTCTGTTTTGCACCGTCCCAGAGCCAGAACAACTCGGATCGAGCAAAATCGAGCGCACGTTTCGATACTTATCGTCGTTCTCGTCCACCTCTAAGAAATTCTTCTTCGCGACGATAACTTTCTTCGAGCATCCGTACAAATCAATCGTATCGCGTAACCGTTGCGCTCGTCGGTGGTCCTTCTCGAACGCAAAAACTTTCCCTCCTCCTCCTCTCCCATTTTTATTCTTCTTGTCGTTTAACAACGCGGCTAGGTGAGTCGTTTTGTTCCCTGGCGCCGCGCACGCGTCGATGACGTCGGATTGACAAATGCGCTCAAAAATAGCGCTCATATCATCGCTCAACCTCTCTTCTTCATTCACCAACAAGCAGTGCGCGGGCATGCACGACGACTTCCCTTGCAAAATCAACTCTCCATTCTTCACCATTTTCATCCCGCTCAGTTTCTTCCGATCGCAATCCTTCGAGAACGAAATGTATCGACAACCTCCTCCTCCTTCTCCCCCGCCTAAATGCGCGTCTTCCTCCTCAAACGCGAAGCCTCTCTCTTTCAATTCCTTCACCAAAACACCCGCATCTCTCACTTTCATCGCGTTCACTCTCGCAAACCTACTCATCGGATCGTCGTTTACAATCTTTCTCACTCTTTCCGGCAACCGTCTCTCGACAAACTCCAACGCCGACGCCGCGTTCGCTTTCCTCAATCGTTCCTTTAATTGGTTTCTCAACTCCTCGGTTTTGCTCGTGACTACCTTCTCCGCCTCGGTTAACGATATCGCGGAGCTTTTCGCTCCTTCTCCTTCCCTTCCTGTTGCTACTAATTGTTGTTGTCGTGGTGGTGTAATGCTCTTGCCCGGAGACAGTAACAGCTCGTATAGCAACACGTACGCCATCGACTCTGGTAAAATTTTCTCGTTCGTCTTCTTCTTCTGTTTCTTCGCGGCTGGCGGCGTGTCATCTTCATCTTCATCTTCTTCCTTTTCGTCGTCGTCGTCGTCCTCAAAAAGCACGCGCTTGCGCATCTCCTCGTTCTCTTTAATCAGCAATCGCAACAGCGGTAACACTTTCACGGTTTCGCACACGATGGCGTGCGTCGCGGACGGGAAATCGATCCTCTTCGCGTCCAGAGTTAAACTTTTTATCGACGCGCCGTTTTTTTTCTCTCGCGCGCATCGGAGGAGTTTGGAGAGGACTTTCGCGGCTTGCGCACGACAGGTGCGGACTTGAGAGAAGGGGAGAGGCTTTCTCTTGCCGCTGCGCTTTCTTTTGTTCGCTTCGTCTTCGTCTTCGTAGTCGCTCTTCTTTCGTAAAGGCGGTGGAGACGGCGACATTGTATTCGTAACTGTCTCTCTGTGAGGATTTTCTCTTTTAACTCTAAATTATAGGGGAATTTTTAATTTACACGCTCGCGCGAATGTTACATTTTTAATACATATGTTATACTATTTTACGCGTTTGACCCGTCTGTTCTGATTTCCATGGCGGAGAAGAGATTACTCTTGAAGACGGATTCGTCGAAAAACTGTTGCTCTTCTTCTTCTTCGTTTTCGTTTTGGTCGTTGTCCCCGACAATCTCGCAGTCTTTCGCGGCGGCGGCTATGCGCTTGGCAGTTTCGATGAGTTTTTCCACGTCGGATGGTGTTGAAAAGTCAAAAGATTTCGCGTTGATTTCGTTTAAGATGTTTCCAATGCTTTCGTTGGAGTAGAGCGCGATCTCGCGCGTTATGGTGTCTTTGCAACGCAACACGGCGGCGACGCTCAAGGATTCAAAAATCTCCCGCGCCGAGGGTTGACCAGCATTCGATTCTTTTCCTCCTTCTCTGCCCATCTCTGCGATGATGGAATCCCAAATCATCAATAGAAAATCACATCGTTTACACTCCCGAAGGTACGCGAGCTTTAAGAATCTCGGCAGGTACAAGCGCGTCAGCGATATTTTGCCGAAAAAAACGCTCTCGGTTACCTCGTCCGCCGCATGCATGGTGCGTCTGAACCGCTCGCAATACTCTTCGATGAAGGACTCGTTTTGAGATTGAAAATAATCTAAAAGTCGCAACGAGGACCTCGTGTTATTCATAAACGCGCTGAAAAGAGCGTAACAATCGTGCTCGATAAACTTTTGGCTGTATTCGTAACCTTCTACATCTTCTTCATTATTTTCCTCGTCGTCTCGCGGCGCTAGCGCGAGAGGGACATCTAACAACGCGTCGTAATCCCCTTCGCCTTCTTCATTGTCTTCATAACCTTCGTCTTCTTCTTCTTCTTCTTCTCCATCGTTATTACCGCTACCCGCAACATCGTCTGCGACGAGCGAAGAAGAAGCCGCACGACTCGTCGCCAAATACACCATCGCCGCTATCTCGTGCATGCCTTGCTTATACTCGCGACGACGCACGTCGCCGCTCCCGAGCACGAATACCGTCAGCACTCTGATTAAACTCGCTCTCACTTCGGGCGACCGCCAAAACTTTTTCCCTCCGAACCCTTTCTCCTCGGCGAACACCACGCGTTCCACGTCTTGTCTTATTACCCGAACCAGTTCCTTCTTTTGAAACACCAAGGGAAAGTTTTGTTTCTTCATCGCCGAGAGCGGCGAGCAGCTTTCTTCTTCTTCTTCTTCTTCTTCTTCTTCTTCTTCTTCACCTTCGCGCGCGCGTCTTCTCGTCGTCGTCGTCGTCTTCGTCGAGAAAGAAGAGAAGAAGAACTCTCCTCGCAACTTTTCGTATTCTCTTCTCGTCGCTTTCAGCGGCGAGGACGATGATGATGTCGATGATGTTTTCAAACCATCCTCGTCGTCGTTCGTGGCGGCGTTCTTTTTCCGCGAACTCGCTCGCGAATAATAACGCAGTAAATGTTTCCGCCATCGGTCCAACCTCTCTCGATCGTTCGCCAAATCCTCCTTTCCTCGCGACGTCGACATCTTCTTCTTCTTCTTCTTTCTCTTCTGTTTTTTTTCCCGCTGATGTGAGAGAAGAGAGAGAGAGAGAGAGAAAAAAGAAAAAAAAATCTGAGCACCCTCAACTTTTAAAAAACCACCCTAAATTTACACGAGCAGGCAGGTTTTTTTTTATAACCTACGTATATCTCGTTTTTTCGCGAAGGAGAGTAAAGAAAGAGCGCAAACAGCCTTTCTCTTTCTTTGTTTCTTTGTTTCTTTCTCTGCGCGTGCGCGCGTGCGTGCGTGTGCTCGTTTCTTCTTCTTTGTATTTTATATAAAATCGGAAGAGAGGATATATAATCTCCATTTTGTGAGCATTTTTCGGTTTGGGGGTTCCCCATCCACAAAACACACATTTTCAAAAAAAAAAGAAAACTCGCGCTGTGTCTCATCATCGCGCGAGACATCACATATATATCGTCGTCTCGATATGAGACACCACCACCACCACCACCAACAACAACAACGAAACGGAGGAGGTGTTCGAGTACTAAACGTGGCGGAAAAGCCATCCGTCGCGAAAGAAGTGTCGAAAGTTTTATGCGGTAGAGGAGGAGGAGGCGTGACGAGTCGCGCGGGCGTTTCGGAGTATAACAGAATATTTGAATTTATAAACCCGTTTCCAATAAACAACCGCCACGACTGCGCGATGAAGTTTACCTCGGTGCTGGGACATTTGATGAGCTACGAGTTCATCGAACAAGAGTATAAGTCGTGGGAACGCTCGGATATGCGAGATTTGTTCGGGAGAGCGCGAATCGCGAAATCAGTTCCAGAGAAGATGAAAAAAGTCAAGGCGAACTTGGAACGAGAGGCGAGGACGAGCGATTGGTTGATTTTATGGCTCGATTGCGATCGAGAGGGAGAAAATATCGCCATGGAGGTCGTGGACGTGTGTTTGAAAGCGAACAGACGGTTGAAAGTGTTTC
>Ga0255765_1000145_pt1 | contig 89848 bp, 64 predicted proteins | sample 041ome_8_FD_179965 | JGI IMG/M metagenome (GOLD analysis project Ga0255765, IMG submission 179965) | Coastal salt marsh microbial communities from the Groves Creek Marsh, Skidaway Island, Georgia - 041407BS metaG (version 2) | ecosystem: Environmental > Aquatic > Marine > Intertidal zone > Salt...
CAGTCGCCATAGCTGCCGTGGAGCGTCTCCATCGTCAGCACCCCCGCACATCATGGCGCGTAAAGTGTCGCGCGCGACGCGGTCGGCAAATGGGCGGCTCGCCCATGATCCGCGTTACATGTGGTGTGTTCCCCGGACTCCCCTAGATGTAACATTATTTTATTATCCTCGCGCGCACACGTCTTCTCTGCGGACACCGAGATTTCGGTCGATGAATGCGCTCTCGCGCGCCACTCTAGGGTGTCTTTTCAAATGGCGTGAAAACCTCAAAGACGGGTAACCCTCTCACCGCACACACAGACGGCATACGCTGACGCACGCGCGATCGGGCGCGATGTCTGTCAACGTGAGCGCGTGCGCACACGTACATGTAGACGCGTCGCTGAAGCGCCGCACGCATGGCGGCGCGCGGCGTGCGCGAGCGACGTGCGCCGCCGTCGGTCGATCGATGGCGGCCGCCGGGCGAGCGCACGAGCGAGAACGCGCCGCGTATGGCGCACACACGGCGAGAGAGGCGCGCGCGTTCGCGCGTAGAGATACACATGTGTATTCCGCGTCTATGAGACGTTTGGTGTGCGCATCGTCGTCGAGTGTAGCGGAGGAGGGCTCGGATAAGATGGTTAACTTTTTCAGCGGGCGAGGCAAGGATGCGGCTCGCGCGGCTGGGCTCCTCGCGCTCTTCGCGTGCTGGTATGGATTTAACATTGTGTTTAACATCTATAACAAGCAAATTTTGAAGAGCTTCCCGTATCCAGTGACGGTGACTTTCATTGAGCTCGGGGTTGGGAGCGCGTTGATTGCGGCGATGTGGGCGAGCGGCGCGAAGAAGGCGCCGACGTTGAACCGGGAAATGTTGAAGCCGATCATTCCGTTAGCAGTAATTCACACAGTGGGTAACTTGTTGACGAATGTCTCGCTTGGTAAGGTTGCGGTGTCATTCACGCACACGATCAAGGCGATGGAACCATTCTTTTCGGTGCTTCTCAGCGCGTTGTTCTTGGGGGATATTCCGTCGCTCGCCGTCGTGGGAGCGCTCGTACCGGTTGTTGGAGGCGTTGCATTGGCTTCCATCACTGAAGTCAGCTTCAACTGGGCGGGATTCTTCGCTGCCATGGGTTCGAATATCACGTTTCAGTCGCGTAACGTGTTGAGTAAGAAGATGATGGGTTTGTCATCAATCAAGGGTGCGATTGACAACATCAACTTGTTCAGCGTGATCACCATGCTCAGCTGTTTGGTGTGTCTGCCAATCGCCATGGGCCTTGAGGGCGTGCGATTCACCCCGCAAGCCATGGCTGCGGCTGGTTTGAACGTCGGTGAACTCATTCAGCGATTGGCCATCGCCGGTTTCTGCTTCCAAATGTACCAGCAGATCTCGTACATGATTTTGTCACGCGTGACGCCGGTGACGCACTCGGTTGGGAACTGCATGAAGCGCGTCACCGTCATCGTGGTGACTTTGATTTATTTCAAGAACCCGGTGTCACCGCTCAACATGGCGGGTACTGCCCTCGCCCTGTTCGGTGTCTTCTTGTATTCTCGCGCCAAGCAGAATGAAAAGGGAGCCAAGAAGGAAAAGGCGGCGGCGGCGGCGGTGGCGGTGCCGACTTCCTCGGGCGCTTCTGGGGCATACACGGATGAGTTCCGTCGCATCACGGGTCTTTCAAACATCGAATAAGTTATGCTTCATTTGCCTTCACGTTGATTAGCAACAAATGTTTAATACCAACACCTCCGGTTTGTTCTACTCGTCCGCCCTCCTATCTGCGTGTTCGTTTTTTTTTTCGATTTTTGACGAACGACTAAATGATTGAAAAAGACAGTTTCGTTTCTTTTTGCATGTGCTACTTCTACTTCGTACAGTAATGTTGAATCTTTTCTACAGTTTAAACAATGTTTGATTAGCCTTTGGTCGACCTCGCGTGGCGTGGACGTAATCGTCGCACAACTTTGAAATTCGTTCTTTTCGCGCATCAGTGAGGAAGGCCCGTACGCCTTGCTCAGTGGTTTGCTGAACTTGCTCGGGCACGTGCGCCATCACCTTTTCAACCGCGCGTTTTCGAATCGTCGCGCGGCGCGCGGATGAGACGTTCGCGACGTCAATGACTGATCGCACGAGCTGATCGATGCGTTCCGTAAGCAACGTCCATTTCGTCGCGACTTTTGGTTTGGCTTGAGCCTTGTGCTTTGAGATGGGAATACCCGGCAAGACGTCGTGCGGCGAGTCGACGACTTGCGCATCATCCACGGTATCGTGCGGAGAATCCACGACTTGCGGTCGAGACGACGGCAATTCATCGCGCACAAAGCCTTCGGGATCGCCAAACGAAGGTTCGGCGAGCGCTTTGTGGTCAAAGCCAAAAATCGGTAACGGCGCATACTCGTCCGAGATGGGCCACGACGGAAGGGCGTCGTCCGCACTAACCTTGACGGTGATTCCCGGGAAATGTGCATCCTGCTCCGGCTCCGTGGCTGTGTGGTCTTTTGGCGAGCTGTCGCTCTTGCGTCGTTTCGCAGAGGTCGAACACGGCAAGCTGACAATGTTTTGCTCAATCTCTCGTGCGTTTTCCGTGATGGAATACCACGATGCGACAACCATATTATCCAAATCGGCCCAGACATCTGGTTGCGGCTTCGAGCTCGGCAGCGCGTCTTGTACGACTTCTTCGGGGTCGTCCTCGTCAGTCTCCGCGCCGTCGTCCACTTCGGTTGGTTGCGCGTCGTCAACGGCATCGCACACGGGTTCCTGATCCACTTCCTCCTCGTTTAGCAACAAAGTTCGGGGAACACTAGAAGGGAACAACGCGTGCACGTCCTCATGTACCTCGGTGCATTCAGGAGAATCTACATCCGTCATCGCCACTTCTTCATCCATGTCGTCGTCAAACGCCTCCTCGGCGTCGTAGTCGTCATCGATGACTGGAAGAGGCATGATCGCCACCAAATCGTCCGTGAGTTTAGGCGTCGGTTCATACTTGGGTTTCGGAGGCCCACGCGGTTTACGCTTCTTTTTCACGCGCGTCACCGCCTCGAACCCGCCCAAGTCGCCCACAGGTCTGGGTTTCGTGCTCGGAAACATGCTCGTCAAATCAATTTTCGCCACCGCTTCTTCGACGGGCTGCTCGACTTCAGGCGCGGCAGCTTCGGCAGCTTCACGTTTACCAACGTCTACTACCGCGTCATCCGCGTTGAGCGGCGCTACATCCGTCGTTGGCGCCGCGTCCTCGACGACGACAGCCGTCGTCGGCCCTCTTGGCGGCGCCTTCTCTGGCTCCTCTTCCTCCGCCTCTTCCTCTTCGCGCACGAATCCTTCCACGAGTGCGTTGAAATCTAAATCTTCCCCATCGTCATCACCGCCAGCGTGCTCGTCATCGCACCGATCGCTCGCACCAGCAGTCTCCACGACCTCGGTCTCGCCCTCAGCCGTCTTCTCAGCCGTCGCCGCCAACTTCGCTGCAATCTCCTGCGCCTTCTCCATCGCCTCGCGCACATCAATCGCACCCACCGACGGACTCGTATCGCACACATTCTCGCGCGCGTGCGCCGCGTTCACCGGCACCGCCGGCGCCGGCGGCGCCGGACACGCCGCGCGCGGCGCCGCGACGCCCGCTCGGTGCATCTCACAATCCCCCCTCCCCGCACCCCGCCCATTCGCGTGCGCGTGCGCCGTCAGCGCGCGATCGCGACAGATCACGTAATACTCGCGCCCAACCCGCGCCTCGCGCGCGCGTTCGCCCGTCATCGTCGCCGAGTCGCAATCATTCAGAAGAAACTCAAAGCCATCCTGTGTGGCGTGCTTCGCGATCGCCTGCCGCTCGAACGCCGCGCCCTCGAGCTCGATGTACTTGCACACCAAGTGAATGTGCTTGATGTGCGTCGGCGTCACGCCCGCGGGCGGCGGGTCCATGACGACTCGCGCCGAACACGAAGCGTTGCGGCGCGTCACAATCTGGCGTTCATTTTGGCTTTGGTGTTCGATGTCGTCGACGTCGTCGGCGTCGTCGGCGTCGCGCGCGCGCGTCGCGCCGGGAATCGATGTGCGCTCAAACGCGTCGCGCGCTCGCGCGTTGTCGCGTGCTGGGGCGTCGCGCGCGCGCCGCACGAGCGCGGTGCCGAAGGATGTCAAAGTCGACGTGGCACCCGATGTTGGAGATGATTTCTTCCGCCGCGCCGTGGCTGTGGCGTGCGCGAGCGCGGTGGCGTGCGCGAACATCGTGTCGACGTCGTCCGCGGCGTTGGCGGCGATGGCGATGCCGGCGGCGGACGGGGCGACGGAGGCGTACGGGGAAGAGTTTGAGTTTACGACGCCTCCGCCGACGCCCGAGTCGCGAATGCGAGCGCCGCCGCCTGTTATCGACGTCGTGAGCATCAAGCCGACGCTCGATGCTGAGTATAAAACAACGCAAGTGAGTCAGAAACTCACCGCGGGCGAGCGTGAGACGATTGAGTTGTTTAACAAGGCGAAAGGGTCGGTGGTGTACATAACCAACGTCGCGGTGCGAAGAGACGCGTACACATTAAATTTGACTGAGACCCCGCAAGGGGCTGGTTCGGGCATCGTGTGGGATACCAAAGGACACGTTGTGACAAATTATCACGTCATTGATAAGGCGAACGCGCTCAAGGTGACGATTGGGACGGATATCGCCACGCAAAAGGTGTACGACGCCAACGTCGTCGGTTTCGACGACGACAAGGACATCGCGGTGTTGGAGCTGTTGGATCCGGAGGCGCGACGAAATGCTAAGCCGTTAACAATCGGTCGCTCGAGCGAGGCGAGCGTTGGACAACGAGTGTTTGCGATTGGCAATCCATTTGGCCTAGACCATACGTTGACCACTGGCGTCATTTCTGGCTTGGGCCGAGAAATTCAAAGCGGCAACACAGGGCGCCCAATCGACGGGATTATCCAAACCGACGCCGCGATTAATCCAGGGAACAGTGGCGGCCCGCTGATAAATTCCAGCGGGCAGCTAATCGGAATTAACACGGCGATTTATTCCGCGAGCGGGACGTCGAGCGGCGTCGGCTTTGCGCTCCCGAGCGACATGGTTTCAGGCATCGTTGACCAACTCATTCGTTTCGGGCGCGTCACTCGCCCAATTTTAGGTATTTCATTCGCGCCTGATGGTGCACTCGACCAGCTCGGTCTCGGTGGAGTCTTAGTCCTCGACGCGCGTGAAGGCGGTCCGGCGTGGCGCGCGGGCGTGCGAAGCACGTCTCGCGACGAGAGCGGGCGTCTCATTCTGGGCGACATCATCATCGAGCTCGCAGGCGAACAAATCCAAGACAGCAGTGACTTATATCGTACGTTAGATAAACTCACTGTGGGCGACACCGTGGAGTTAAAACTCATCAGAGGCGTCGATAAAGTCACCACAAACATTGAGCTCGACGACGTCAAGGATATGAAACCGCCCACGCCGTCCACCGTCGTCGTGCCCTTACGCACAAAGAAACCCCCAGGTGCGCCGTACTAGGTCGCATCATACTTCTTTACATTACATTTTTACCTTCTTTCGCCGCGCGCGCATTGTTATACCATACAAAATATACCATACCAGACTGACAGTTGCCACAACACCGTTCCGGGTCGCAACTCCGGAACTGTCCTAATCCAGCGCCAGTCCGCGCCGGACCCGCATCCGCGCGCGCCCGATTCGCCATGCCGCACGATTGGCCCGCAAATATCATCATCCCCGCCGAACTCGACGCCGATGACGCCTTCATCGCCTCTGCGCCCGACGCATTCGTGTGCTGCATCACCTGCGACATCATGCGCCAGCCCGCCATGGTGACGCGAACAGGGCGCACGTACGACCGCGCGGCGATCGAGCGGTGGATCAGCGAACACCGGACGGATCCTATGTCGCGCACGGCAATTTCGTTGGATGATTTGGTGCCGAATCTGGCGATACGGGCGCTGATTGAGTCATTCGTGAGCAAGGCGTACGACGCCAAGCGCGCCGAGCCGGGCACAGTTCCGTCGGCTCCAGTGGCTCCGGCATCATCGAATGCGGTGACTGCGGCGGCGATTGCGAAGGCGAAGGAAGTGGCGAAAGCGGCAGATCCATATTTGTTCCCACGGCGGCGACTCGTGGCGGTGGCGCCCGTGGTAAAGGTGACGGATGTGACGTATCCGGACGCGAGCGCGCTCGAGGAGAATCCGGCGGGGAAATGGTTTCGATTTCGCATGGATGATTTGACCGCCATCGTGGGCGATTGGTCGTGTAAGAATTTGGAGGCGTATAAGACGCAGAATATAAAAGCGGGCGACGGCGCCACATTTGTGGCGAAGCGTACGTTGAAGGATGGTTCGGAGGGGAAGAGCGCCGCGGTCATCGTGTTCGGCGGACCAGACGGATTGGGTGTTGGGTGCTGGAACCCTGCCGGATACGCCAATGCCGGCGACTGGGCTGTTGGAGATACGTTTACGCTTTTGAATTACAGCTCTGAGCTCGCAATGCCGCCGTTGACGTTTCCGTTATCGATTGCCAAGTACGAGACGCATTCGGGCACGGGATGGAATTTACCGGGCGAAGTCATTCGTTTCGGACAATCTGGTCTCGTCGGTGACTGGTGGAAGACGCTTGACGTCGAATTCGTGTTGCACGATATCGGGTCCAGAGTGTACGGCGTGCACACGGATGCGCCGTACGAAGCCTTGCCGTTTACGGTGACCGCATTGCGGGCGGATGGCGAGTGGCACGAAGTCGAGCTTGCGCAACGCCAATGTCCCTGGGGTAAGCCGTTCAAGATACCCTTGGACGATGCGTCGTCGATTCGCGTACGCTGGGAAACCACCGACTTGGGAAAGCTCCCAGGCTCGACCTATCGAAGTGGCGGTGGCCTGCATGCAAACATTGTCGGATGCACGACGTCCATCGATGTTTTAGGCGTGTCTGAAGTCGACCAAGCCGCGGATGGCTCGTATTTCCGCTTCGACGTCGATGCCATGGCTGCAGCCATTGGTGGAGAAGGCGAATGGGAAGGCACGTACGATTGTTTCGTGTTGCGTACTGGAAAAACTGGACGCGTGACGTTTAACAAGCCAGGAAGCTTTTACCCAGTGTTTTACAAAGCGACCGCGAGCGGTTACGACAAGGTTACGGGCGCGCAAGGCAAGCAAGTCGTGGCGGCACCCGTCGCGGCGGCGCCCGCGGATCGCCCGCGAAATTCTCCAGTGTCGTCCGGGTGCTGTTTCAGTTCGATTGACGTCGACGAAACCGAACCCACGGGCGAACTCGTGCACGTCATCTCAGCGCCTGAAAATTACGTCGAACCAGAAGCCAAAGAACCCAAACCGAGTGGCAAACCAAGTGCCAAGAGCGTGTCGCCGACTGATGTTTTTGGCATCGGCTGGTTTGAAAAAGAACAAAAGCCAGGCGATTGGTGCATCGGCGATATCATCTTACTCAAGCGCACGCACGCTGGGCCGTCTTCAGAGCCTACGAAACCTGGCAACGCTAAAGTCGGCACCGACCAGTGGCTTTTGGTGCACTTCCCAGATCCGTTAAAGCCGAATGCCACTGAGCTCGTCCTGCCCATGGTTTAAAGCCATGGTGTTTTATTTGGCATTATTTTCCAAATATTAGGATGGATCTTGAAGATCCATCCTGTATCGAGCGTCGTTGTTCAGGATCTGAAAAAAGTTTGGCAACGTATCTTCAAATTCGCCTGAAACTATGAGCATCTTTGGCGTCGCGGGCAGTTTCCAGTTCTCTGGAAGGGGCACGCTCGACTCAAAGCCCACAACGCATGATTGTTGTAGCTTGCTGAGGAAATCCATTATCAACTGAAACGATTTTCCTTCGCCGACGCCGAACTCTAGTGCAAGAGGGTAGAATATTTCCTCGTATGGTACCCACCCGTACTCGTCTGCCCATGTAGAATCAAGCGCGTACGTGTGTAGTGTAGAATCAAGCGCGTACTCGAGTGGATGCTGCGACAACTGACGTTTTTGTAGACCTCTCGTCACGTACTTAGCGAACCCGTCGAGCGTCTCCTTCGAATCCCTGTCATCGTCCCATGTTTCGTGCGTTTTTTTGTGTGCGTTTTTTCAGTCTATCGCAAATGTCACTGCGCGTGCGTGTTTCAACCTATGCGCGTCTACGCGCATCGCTAAGCCTCAAATCTGGGCATGGCACCCGTTAAAAATACTTTGCCCGTAATTCCGAGCGTGCCCGCGATGAAGAATGCTACGTCTCTAAATAATGACACCGGTCCGGCGCCGGTTTCCAACGCGCCGATAAAGCGTGAGCTTTGCATGATGGCCGCCGTCGGTGGCTTGCGAATGTTCTCATACGCCTGTAACGCGTCCGCGGTGGTGGCGTACGTCAACCCAACTTTTGAGAGACACGATGCGACGCATAATGCATCCTGCATGGCTTGGTTTGCGCCTTGACCTAAAAATGGTGGCATCGCGTGACAGGCGTCGCCGACGAGCGTCACCGAACCGTCGGCATCGCTCCATCGCTCGAGCACATCATGATAATGCACACCTACGTCAAAGAATCGATCACATGATTCCGCAACCGTGATAGCACTTTGTGGCACACCCTTGGATCGCAAAAGCAAAATGGTTTCATCCTTTGCCGCGGGTTTTGCGCGCCACGCGGTGTTTTCGTCCCGCCGCGTTTCGTCTCGCACGCACACCGCGATGTTATGCTGCTTCGCCTCCTTTCGATCGCCACCACCGGTAAAACACAGCATGTACATGCCATCCGCGAACCATTGATGCGCGGTGTTCATCTCACTCGCCGGACGCGCATCCGAACCCGCGGGCGTGCACCCGAAAACGATGCGAATGCCGCTGTACTTGGGCGGCGACGCGCCGCCGTCGACGGCGACGCGCGCTTGACTATCAATGCCATCAGCGCCAATCACTAAATCAAACGACTCCACCGCGTCGTCTTCAAACGTAATGGTTGATTTCGTGCCATTCACGCTCGCCTGCACGCTTTTGACGCCGCGATTCAACATGATGACGTCATCCGGTAACGCCGAAGCCATGGCGCGTTGTAAATCCGCGCGCTGCACCGTCCCACACAGCACGCGACCATTCTCACTCACCAGCGCCTCGCGCCCGTCAACATCCGCCGAAATCATCTCGTGCACTTTGACTTCAAACAATTGCTGCCCTTCAACGCGACGCGCGCGGACGCCGAGTAAATCATTCGCGAGAGACGCGTAGACGTCCTCGAGCCCGAGCTCACACAACACTCGCGCGCCTCCATTTAAATTAAATCCACCGCCGATATTCGGCCGTAACTCGCTCACGCGGTCAAAGACTTTGACGTTTGTGATACCGTACTTGCGCAGCGCCAGCGCTGTGGCTAAACCAGACGGACCGGCGCCGATAATTGCGATAGACTTGTCAGCCCACGCGCGCGGCGTCTCTGGCGCGCTCGCCGCCGCGCGCGTCTCTCGCGAGCCCCGACGGATTCGTCGCGTGCGGTGCGTCGCGCACGATGCGATGCGATGCGCATGTGCGGCGGGTGTGCGGGCAAACATGTGCCGTGGCGCGCAATGACGCGTCGGGTGCTTACAAAAAATTCTCGCGGTGTGCATTACAAAATCAGTTCATTTCAATTACTTGGTCTTCTTCGCGTCGGCGTCGGCTTGGTCGTCGTCGGATTCATCGTCATCGCTTCGCACGTCTTCTGCGGCACCAGCGACGACGACGCGATGTGCTACCTTGACGATTAAACCAAACCAATACACTTGTAAAAACAAGAGCACGCACAACAACGCGACGCAAAAGTAATACGCTGCGTTGGGCGTAAAAAACTTCCTCGCCTCAAAACCAGCGCTCCATACCACATACGGATACATCACTAAACGCATCACAAAGAATGTGAGCATAAAAATTCCAAACAACACATCCGCAGCAAGTTGGTATCGTTTATTCCCTCGCGCGTCCCCGACGTACTTGGCGCACTTGGCCGCGTGCAACGGCACATCCGCCGGGTCCAACACGAGCATAATCACCGCCCCGACTCTGGTCCACCCCGTGGTGTACGACGATACAATCACCAATATTGTTGCCACGTGATGCAATTGCATCTCCCAAAAATCTTTACGTTTATGCTCCATTAATACGTTTGCCATCGCCGCGACGTACCGCGCGCCGTACGCCAGATAATAACACCGCAACGCCGCGCTCGTGGCTAAAGTCTTCGTCGGTGTGCCTCGCCACCACTCTGTACTCGGCCAAAACCACGGCTGTTGAGGCACGAGCAACGCACCAATAATCGTAAACGTGCCGTAAAAGACCATCTCTAACGCGCTTTGCGCAAACTTTTGCACTTTTGCGCGTCCTCCGCGCGACTCGGCATTCTTGAATCCCATCAATCGTCTCGCTAACGGCTCCACCACGCACGCGCGCACGAGCCAATTCAGCACAAAGAACGCCGCGCAATAGATCACGGACACTTTCACATCCATCGCAAACTCAGGCGCACGCGTCGTAGGTGCGACATGACCGATTGCGCGTCGATTGAACACATTCGGACTCGCCATCGATCGTCCAGCGTCGCCGTGTCGACGCATTTCCTGCGCCAACGCCGCGAGTTGCGCGCGCGTTTCCGCGAGCGCGGCGCGCCATGTGACGTTAGCGGGCATCGTCGCGCACCGTACGGCTCGCCCGGGCGTCTTTCGCGTCGCTTGAGCGACGGTCCAGTGAGGCGCGGTGTGCGGATATGGTTTTCCGATTCGCCCCGCACATTGCGACGCGCACGCACGTCGAGCTCGCGACGAACGTCATGCTCGATACCCCGTACGCGGATGAGCTCGCGGCCACGGCCAAGGCGCTAAGCGCGCCCGGAAAGGGCGTGCTCGCGGCGGATGAATCCACGGGAACCATTGGAAAGCGTCTCGCATCGATTGGGTGCGAAAACACGCTCGAACTGCGCGTCGCCCTGCGCTCGTTGCTCTTCACTGCGCCTGGTATGGAAGAATATATCTCCGGTGTCATCATGTACGATGAAACATTGCGCGGGACGGCGCTGAGCGGAAAGACATTCGTGCATGAGCTCACGTCTCGCGGGGCGCTCGCCGGGATAAAAGTCGACGCCGGCGTTGTCGCGTTGCCCGGATCGCCCGAGGAAACCACCACGTGTGGCTTGGATGGTCTCGACGCGAGATGTCAGGAATATTACGCCCTGGGTGCGCGGTTCGCCAAGTGGCGCGGGGTGTTGACGATTGATACCGCGAAAGGGTTTCCGAGCGCGTTGGCGACGGCTGAAAACGCAAACGCGTTGGCGAGGTACGCGTCGATTTGCCAACGAAATGGATTGGTACCCATCGTGGAGCCGGAGATTCTCATGGATGGCGAGCATGATGTGGATACGTGCCGCGCGGTGACGGTGCGCGTGCTCGATGCGGTGTTTGCGGCGTTACGATTACACGGCGTGCGGTTGGATGGGATGATTTTAAAGCCAAACATGGTGACGCCCGGGTCGGATCGCAAAGGCGCGGCGAATGATGACGGACTCGATGCTCGCGTGGCGATTGAAACCGTGAAAGCGTTGTGTGATGTCGTTCCACCGAGTGTGCCGGGGATTTTGTTCTTATCTGGCGGGCAAACAGAGGATGAAGCCACGGAGCGATTACGCGTGATGGTTGAATTCGCCGGCGATCGAGCTCCGTGGACGTTGTCGTATTCGTACGGCCGTGCCTTACAAGCGTCGTGCTTGAAGACATGGCAAGGGAAAGAGGCGAACGTCGTCGCCGCGCAAGAGGCGTTCTTGGCGCGCGCCAAGGCGAATTCGCTCGCATCGTTGGGGAAAAAATAAAGCGCTCATTCAGCTGCTTCATCGATCGATCGCGCGCGCTTTGGGCGCCATCGATCGATCCACCGCGGACCGGCACGTCATGCGCGACTCATGCACACAGAAAACAAAACACAAACACATAGCTCTATTCATGAAATATCACCAATGTGGTACAGTTGTCAACCAGTCGCGACGACAATGGACACACAATCGACGCGACGCGCAAAGCGGGCACCGCGTGGCGGTCGCGACGACGACACATCGCGACGCGAGGTTGGCTCGTACATCACCCGCCACCGTAGACGCATACGCATACACACCGCGGTGACGTCGTCGGCGGCGGCGGCGGCGCGGCGGCGCCGTGCAAATACACCAGTGTCGTCGCCGTCACCGTCACCGTCGACATGCCGCGCAAACGCGCGCGTCGCGAGCGCCAACATGCGTCCACCCCATCCCCCGCCGCCGCATCGCCACCACCGCCGCGCGCGCACGTCCCTTTGGACATCTGGATCATCATCGCAAGCAAACTCTCCCTGGCCGACCGCACATCCATGATGCGCGCGTGTAAGGAATTCGAACGCGCGGTCTTCGCGCACGCGCAATCGCGCGTAGCCGAATCGCAACGCGCGACGCGCCCTGGATGCGTCTTTGTCGACGACGACCCCGCCGTGCCGTGCGCAGACACCGCTGCAGTCGGTGCGTTCATCCGCGTCGTGCTCGCACGCATGCGCACTGAGCACGTTGGCACGCGCGAGGAGGAGAAAATTCGACTGGTGGCGTTCTTCGTGAGCGCGTGGTACGATTCAATCGCGGCGTCGACGCACGCGCGCGCGATACGCGCGGCGGCGTTACTTCGCGAATGCACGCGATCGTGGGACGCACGCGCGCGTGGGCGGTGCGTTGGGGTGTATTTGCGGGAGGATATTGATACGATTGGTGACCGGGTGGATGCGAGGACGCGATCGCGGGCGGAGACGAGCGCGTGGTTTGCGATGCACGCGTTAGCCGCGGATGGGCGCGATGCTTTTGATTTCGGTGCGTTGGCGCATTTGCGACGGGGCGAGCGCGGCGATGCGTGGGTGCGGTTCTCGGAAGGGTTTAGTGGGGTGTTGTCCACGCGCGAGGCGACGCATCCGGGGTTGTTTGCGGTGTTGTGTGGGCCGTGCGCGGTGACGTTTTGGCGGCGGGCGCTCGCGACGGAGATTGGAGAGCCGCGAAATGTGTTGGAGGAATTCGACGCGTTGTTTTCGTTTGACAGTGGCGACGCGTGTGCCGATAACGCGCAGGAGGTAGAGATGTATCGCGTGTTTTCGCACGGGGGCATGGCGTTGACGGAGCTTGAAGGTTTACGTCGGATTGGGCTCGAGTACATGGCGCTGGGCGACGACGCGGATTCGGCGCAGACGCCGTGGGACTGCTTTAATTTCGAAATTGGCGCGCTCGCAAAGATGTTGGACTTTACGTATGACGACTCGTCGCTTACAAAAGAGGAGTTTGCGTGGCTTGTGTACGATTGCTCGCACAACTGGTCGGCGGGATTTGTCCTCGCGCTGTTGGCGACGCTGACGGATACGCGAGAGACGTTTGCGTATTTGCTTTCGCACTTTTTGTTTCGCGATGCGTGGCGATTATCGACATTTCACGACGCCAGTGCGAGTGATGCTGATCAAATTGGGGAGTCCATACAGCGAGGGCACGATATCTTGCGCATGCTTGCACGAAAGGGTGACATGGAGTTGCAAACAAAGACGTGCGAGCGGGTGATTTGCGAGCTCGGGCGATGTTTGGCGCCGGAAGAGCGCGAAGCGGTTTCTGTCGCAATCAATGCGTACTGCGGTATCGCCGACTATATGGCACACTCTTCAACATACGGAATCAGCCGTGCGAATAAAAACATCGCTTGGTTTTGCGCGCAAGGGATCAAGAGTCCTCGTGATTTTTTTGCGACAGAGGAATTGCCTCGCCTCCAGGACGAATTTCCCATGGATCGATTGCGACGAAGTTCGACTGATAAGCGACGATTGACGCACGCATGGAGTCCTCAAATTGCGGCTCGTATTTCTTCTGAAAAGAAGATTACCGCCGAAGGCGCGAATGAAGAATGAGCGATTATATTTGTTGGATATTTGTGATTATGAATATTTGTTTACGCGCTCCGCGCTTTCAAGAGCTGCCTCGTCTGCAGATAGAAAAACATCGTACCTAATGTCGACACAATAATTGCAATCGCAGAATTGTACGATGTCCACAACGTCTCTGGGTCATCAGGCTCTGTTAGCTGCATCAACCACGCGGGGCGGCTCAGCGAGACTCCCTGTTGAAACTCGCTTTTGGGCGATGTGGCATAATAAAGAAAGTCGGGACAAATACAGTAAATGCCGTACGGCAGAAACCCGCACGTGCTCGAAATAAGCGCAATAACTTGCACGATTGACGTGAAGATGAATCCGCTCATTAGAATCACGCCGTGCGTCTTTGTTGAGCTCAAGCCGACGTCGCGGACGCACCTCGTTTCGCCAAATCGGGTGCTAAGTTTCCTCCAGCCCTCACCAGCGCCGAACACCGGGTACACTCGCACGTTGAGCACTTCTATCTCCTCGAGTGTGTATCCTCGTGCGAGTTCGCACGCCATGGCGTGCCCAAACTCGTGCAGCGTGATGTATATGATGAGTATGAGCGCTACAAGCGCTATGTGCTTTATTAACATCAGCGCGCGGTGTCGGTTGCTCGCAGTTCGAGTGCCCGACGGGCGGTCGCCGTCACTATCGATATCAATTACGCTTGCGTCATCAGCATCCATGAAAACGTGGTTGCTCGAGTACAATCTAAAGCATCTCGCGCTCCGTGGCGTGCGCAACTGTGGCGAGTGTACCCGTGACATCGTGCAAACAAAGCGACGTTAATGTCGAGACAGAGCGCATGTCCTCGATGGGACATGTTCGAGACATGTGTAACGACACGACAGAAAACAATCCGAGCATAGACGATATTCATCATGTCGTTATTACACACACGCGCGAGGATGCCATGCGATGCTTCTTACTCTTCCTTTTTATCCTCGGTCGTCTTGACGACGCGCTTGACGCCCAAAGATGTCAAAATTTCGCCAATTCTAGCGGGATACGCCCCACGAACAGTCTCCGAGTGCTTCTCGCCATCTGTATTGTAAAATGCAAACGTCGGCATCGCTGTCACGCCGTGTGAGCCGCTCACCTCGGAGTTCTTGTCCACGTCCACCTTCAAAAACGCAGCGTCGTACTCCTCCGACATATCAGCAAACATCGGCGCGATGCGTTTGCACGGCCCACACCACGTCGCCGTAAAATCAATCACCACGGCTCGTTTCGCCGCCTTCGCTTTGGCTAGCTCGCTCTCGAACGACTCAACTGTATCGCACTCCACCACGTTTTTCTTCGGCGTCGCGCTCGCGGGCTTCGCAAACAAGCTCCGAATGAACCCGCCGAGGATGCGGAATACCATCCACATCAGAAAGAACCGCGCATTTCGCGGAAGCTGCATAAAAACAAGAATCACCGTCGCGTCAGCGTCAGTCACGAGACTCCACACGAGATTCCACGCGAATCAACGCACACATCATCCACACGAAAAACACCTCAACGCACCGATTGCCAATACCCCAACGCCGTCGCGCGCGCGTCTTGAATCATCCCAACAACGTCCATCGCGCGCACCGCCGCTCGATGTCGTCCAGCGCGGTGTGACGGCGCGGCGCGGCGCGCGTCGTCCCGCACACGGCACAGGTCCGTTTTGAACACTGAACCAGCCGCCGCCGCCGCCGCCGCGATCCCGTCACAATTCGCCGCCGTCGACGCGTTCGTCCATCGCCAAGCGTCACTCGCTACGGGCCATTCGCGACACAACGCATCTTTCGTCGTCGTCGTCGTCGTTTACATCGCATCGTCCGCGCGTCATCGTCGACGTCACGCGTGCGAGTTTTCCTCGAGCTGTGCATTGAAATTGTCGTCGCGCGGGGATGTTGTTGTTGTTTGAAACCCCGGCGGGGTATTCGTTGTTCAAGGTGAAGGATGAGAAGAAGCTTGATGACACAGAGGTACGTGTGTGTGTCGTGCGCGCGTGAGGGTGCGGATCGCGGGGGGCGTTGGTGCGATGTGGGTGCGCGCGTAAGGCGCGGCGGAATTGGGGTAAAGGCGCGATCGGGCGACGGCTGCGGCGGGTACGCGTCGTGGCGCGCGCGTGGCGAGGGTTTGTAGCGTTTCGCGTGCGTTGACTGACGAATGATGGATGTGTGTATTGGTGTACGACTTCGTAGAAGCTTGAAAGTGCGTTTAGCACGATTGAGGGCGCGAAGAAGATGGTCTCCATGAAGGCGTTTAGCAAGTTTGAGAATACCACCGAGGCGTTGGCGGCGGCGGCGACTTTGGTGGACTCTAAAGTTGGTAAGAACTTGAAGAAGTTCTTGACAAAGCATGCCGAGGGTGAGACGCTCGCGGTGGCGGATTCTAAGCTTGGCGCGGCAATCAAGGAGAAGCTTGGGATTAACTGCGTGGCGAGCGCCGGCGTGATGGAACTCATGCGCGGCGTGCGCTATCAGTTGAATGAACTCATCGGTGGTTTAACCGATGCGGATATCGCTCCCATGGCACTCGGTTTGTCCCACTCGTTGTCTCGGTACAAACTCAAGTTTTCCCCAGACAAGGTGGACACCATGGTGATTCAAGCCATTGGTTTGCTCGACGAACTCGACAAGGAGTTGAACACGTACTCGATGCGTGTTCGCGAGTGGTACGGCTGGCACTTCCCCGAGCTTACGAAGATCATCGCAGACAACATGCAATATGCCAAGTCGGCTAAGCTCATGGGTGATCGCGTGAACGCTGCCGATCTTGATTTCTCTGGCATTTTGGATGAAGACGTTGAAGCTGAAGTCAAGGATGCGGCCATCATTTCCATGGGTACTGAAATCTCCAACGAGGATTTGGATAACATCAAGCAACTTGCTGATCAAGTCATTTCTCTGAGCGAGTACCGCGCACAATTATATGACTATTTGAAGGCTCGAATGAATGCGATCGCGCCCAATTTGACGGTGCTTGTTGGCGAACTCGTCGGCGCGCGCCTCATTTCCCACGCGGGTTCTTTGATGAACCTTGCCAAGCACCCGGCGTCGACGGTGCAAATTTTGGGTGCCGAAAAGGCTCTTTTCCGTGCGTTGAAGACCAAACACGAGACGCCAAAGTATGGTTTGATTTACCACGCGTCTTTGATTGGTCAAGCGGCGCCAAAGTTCAAAGGGAAGATTTCTCGAGTCTTGGCCGCCAAGTGCGCCTTGTCGATTCGCGTTGACGCTCTCGGTGAGAGCTCTGAAGCCACGATTGGCATCACCGCGCGTGAAAAGGTTGAGGCGCGCTTGCGCCAGCTCGAAGGTAAAACGCTCGGTGACGCTTCTGGTGTAAAGAAGCTTTCCGGCGACATCAAGAAGCACGACAAGAACCGCTCGAGCGACGCGCCGGCGCTTCTCACCGCGCCTCGCTCGTACAACCCGGACAAGGATGTCACGAAGAAGGAGAAGAAGGAGAAGAAGGACAAGAAAGAAAAGCGTTCTCGTGACGAAGACGGTGACAAATCTGCAAAGAAGGCGAAGAAGTCCAAGAAGGATTCGTCGGATTAAACGCAGACGCCGTCTCAACAACAATCTAGCTTTTCAAAACTTTTGTGTGTACTTGTAGTCCCGTAGCCGTTTTAACACGACGTAACTTCAGAAAGATTCATCGATTCATCATTATTACAGCACATTTGAGCGCTCTCACGGCGAGAAGTTTTCGCGAGAGCGCCATGTTTCATTCGTACACGCGTACAAGTGTAGTGTCTGCCAGCGAGTCACGTAAAATTTCGCTCACGCATCAAACGCGTCGAAACGCCTACGTCGGCGCCTAGGTCGAAGACGTCTCGTCGACACACAACCATTGCGTGAAAATTTGCTTATTTCCTTCAATCACTGTCTCGGCTTCGTGCAAAGATGCGCCATCTTCAACGCCGTCATTGACGTTCCAAAATGCAATCGCTCGATTACGTTTGGGATGAATTCGCACGCCGACTCTCGTGCTCGACCTCTCATCAATTTTCGTCATCGCTTTCGCCTTGGGAAAATGCGTCGACCCACCGCGAGATGGTTCGTGTAAGTAGCACATAAAAGTCACCGCCCGTCGCAAGCAATTCGCGCGATTGTCAAAATGCGCCGTGTAGCATTCGCCCTTTTCGTACGACACGACTTGCATCGGCTCGACGGCGACGAGCTTTTGCCGAGACTGACGCTTGCGAATCTGCGGCGTCTCTCGCAGCGCGCGCTGAATGCGGTCCCCGATGCGCATCACCACCGAATCGTTCGCGCGCGCGCCAGTGAGAAACGTTCCAGAGCTCGTTCGTCCCTCGCTCAATTTTCCATCCGTGACTCGACTTCGACGTAAATCCGATTTCGCGATAGCCATGAGATGCTCCGCCTCTTCATCCGTCACGAAATCCTCAAACACAAACAGCAGGGGACATTCCGAAATCAACCGCACGTACGGCGCACAATAGCCCTGCGCATGTTTGAGCATCGACAGACGCTCAAACATGCGTACGTTGACGTCGACGTCCTCGGGATCCGGCTCTTCGAGCGTCGCTTGGACGACGCATTCGCCTTCAATCCGACTCGATTCCCCTTCTGTCGACGCGCCTGCGATATAATTCCACACCCCGCACGCGTGTCCAACTCGAAACCTTTGCGCATTCATGAATACTTCGTGATGGCGCTCGGTGCCGACGCGGAACGCAAACGACCATCGAGCGACGACGTCGACGTCGCGTCGAGATCGTTCGAGACGCGCGAAGAGCGACGCCGACACATCATCGACGCGCCACAGCAATCGCCACCGCGCACCGGCGATGTGAAACGCAGGTGAAATAATCATGCGCACGCGCGACGAATCGCATTCATCATCGTCGTCGTCGTCGTCGTCGCCTACGATGGCGTCGCGCGGAAACGTCCACGTCGCGTGCGTCTCTCGTCTCCGTCGCATCGTCGCCTCTGCCGGCGCCTGCGCCGCCATCCCCACCCCGCCCGTCGCCCGCGCGCATCGCACGCATTCCTCTCCATCGATCCATGCCGTCTCCACGCGCACCGCGCCCACGTCGCGGCGCTCGCGCGCGTGCGCGTCGCCGCCGTCACATCGTCCGACCGCTTCACCGTCGTCTAATTCGCCCACGTACGACGCGCCATCGACGACGCACGCGTCTCGCGCGCGCAGGCACGATGCGATGCGTGATATCGCACCTCGTGACGCATCCGTCGCGCGCGGTGCGCTCTTGGCGTTGCCCATGCGCGCGTGCGCGTGCGTCTGACGTGTGACGCGCGTTGACTCGAAACGTCACTTGACGACGATGGCATCCACCGCGGAGACGTGCGCGGCCGTTCAGCGCGCGTTGACGAGTTTAGCGCTCACGGATGACGCCAAGCTCGAGCGCGTGCTCGGCGTGCTCGTGCCCAAGGCTATTGAGATGCTCGAGACGACGGATGCGGTGGTGGTGCGCGAGGTGCTCAAGCTGTTGCATCACATTAATAAACGATTAGACCCGGCGACGGGGTGTGCGTTGCCCGTGGATGCGCTGGTGACGTTGTATACGACGCATACGAGCGCCATGGTGCGGAATTTCGCGCTGGTGTACGTGGAGAAGGGGTTCGGGCGCGCGGATGGGGCGACGAGGGAACGCGCGATCGGACGCGCGTTGCGTGGATTGTCGACGCGGAGCGCGGAACACGTCGATGTGCTCGTGCGATTAGCGTTTGATGCGCTTGGGACGCTGAAGCGAGATGATAGTCGGCGTGATGTGGAGTTTTTGGTGCGTGATGAGGATAGAAAGGTGTTTTTGAGCCGCGCGCTGAGATTTTTGTGCTACGCGCCCAACGCGAGCGGAACGAGCGCGCGCGCGACGGATAATCCGCTAGAGACGCGGTTGCGCGCGATGGCGGATGCGGCGATGGGAGTGGATGGTGCGCCAGCGCGGGAGTTACGAGCGGCGGCGGCGGGTGCGGCGGCAGCGGCGGCGCAAGGAGGGCAAGAGGCGCCTGCGTTAACAGCGCCGCCGATGTTGAGTCCAAACGCCGTGGAGCGAATTCTAGGCAAAGGTAAGCCGAAACCGAGCGCAGAGGCGCTGGCGAAACGAAAACTTGCATTGTTGGAGTTCATTGCCACGGCAGAAATTTGCGAGCGGGCAAAAGATGTGGAAATGAGTACGGACAAAGATGATGACAAAGAAACCGGCGTAACCGAATCGCCGACGCGAGACGAAGACTCGGTCCGTTTTCTCGTCAGTGGTTCGGAAATGCTCACGCATTGCATCGTGGCGTCGTGCGACAGCGATCACGAAGTGGCAAAACGCGGTGAAGAGTTACTCAAGCGCCGATGTACTTGGGAAACAAACCGACCGATAGTGAATTTAGACGACGCGGATGTTGCCTCCAGGTTGTTTCGGTTGTTTTTAGGATCGTCTTTAGACGTTCCCGTCGAGTCGCGCGTGCTTCCCGCATCACCCGCGGTAAAGCTCAAGATCATCAACTTACTCACGCGTTCTATCGCGGCGGCAGATATGTTCCCGAAAAACATCGAGGTGGTAAAAATGTGTTTGTACGGCGAGGGTACCACGACGCGATTAAAGGCGTGCGGCATGGAGTTTACAGTTTGGATTCTCACGCACGCCACAAATGCCGAGCTCGCCGCCTTCGCGCCATCTCTCATGGCTGGTATGATAGAAATTTTAGATTCCAGACTCGACGGCTCTGTAGAAGGCGAACGTGGGGCGACATTTGCGCAGGAGTCATTGCGAGGCTTTTGCTATCAGGCGCTTTCACAACTCGTCGAACGCGACCGGTCGAGCGCAAATAAAGACGTGCTTCTTGCCGAACGCATATTTTCTGCGCTCGACACCGAATCAGATGGTGTAAAACCATATGTGCAAGAAGCCGCGCGCGTGCTCATCAAGGCGTACCGAGAATCGCCGTCGACGTACGTGCAGACGCGCATGGAGGAACTCATATTAAGCGCCGTAGTCGACAAGGACAACCGAACCAAGCGTCTCGTCGGCGCACAATGGGCGAATGAAATGTTTCCATTTTCACACATCCCATCGAGATATGCCGCCATCGTCGTTTCTGGAGACTCAAAGCATGAGATGCAAGTTTTAGGGCGCGCTGGATTGCGACCGTCGACGACGCGAGAAACGATTGCGAGCGCGACGTTGTCCATCGAGCCGTGGGAAGGATGCGACCGCGACGTCGAGCCAAAGACCTGGGCCAATGAAGATGCGTTGTTCGATGACCTCGCCGTGGAGCACTATCGATATATGGAATACTTGGCGTTCTGTCGTGGGAAAACGCCAAAGGTACTCGAAGAGTATCCATCCGCGTCCTCCGCGCTTCGCGACTTGGCGACGCGATTGCCTGGCTTGAGCATCAATCCCGCACTGCATGCGCCACTATTCCTTCCCGAAAGCGCCATGAGTGCGGCCTTGGAGTTCATCAACGCGTGTATTGCGCGTGATGTCGCGAAATCCCGCGTCTTGACATCAGAAGACGTCACGTTGTACTTGAACTTTCTCAACCGGTGCTTGGTGAAATCCGCCGGGCCGGCGCTCGCGGCGGAGGCGCTCAAGAGTTTTATTCATCTCATCGAGCGCACTCCCGAGCTTTTGCAGGACAAGACCACTTCAGATGCCATTTTAATTCGTCTGCGTCATTTCGTGGCACACACGGATATCGAAACGCGACGGAGAGCGGCGAAATTGTGCGGAATTCTTGTCCCCTCACTAGCCGCCGACGCCCGCGTACCGTTTCTCGACGAATTCCTCGCGTCATGTCAAACGCAAGATCGCGGTGTGCGCCTCGAGCTTCAAGACGGTGCGTTGTGTGCAAGCGGATACATCGTTGCTTCTGGCGTCATTCCTGATACCGACGCCGTGCGCGCGTTGAAAATTCTCATCGAAATGGCGAGCAAGGTTGGGCGGGGCGCGAGCGCAGAGGCGACGTTGGCAGCCGTCGCCGCTGAAGCCATCGGGCACACGTCGCTTCGCAAGCTCTTACCTTCCGTAGTCGTCGGGGATACGTTAAGTGCGTTGTGTGAAGTGATGAAGAACACCGATCCGAACGTGTCCAAGCTCGCTGCGCGCGCGGCTGGGCACATCATGCTCAACGACGCGAGAGAGAGCACGACGTCGGTGCTTTTACCGAGCGTGTTGTCGATGTGTGAGGTTAAAAATGACGACGCGCAATTTGTTATCGGTGAGGCCATCGCGTGCGCATGGGGTGGTGCGAATGTCAACGCAGACAAGGTGTTGACGACGTCATTTACGACGCTCAACGCAGAAGTCAAAGCGCGCGCGGCGGATGACACTGAAGCGTCGACATCCATGGACGTAGACGAGGTGAAATCGCGCGTGGCAAATTACACTGCTGACGCAGACCCTCGCCGACACGTTCACAACGCCGTTATAGACGCTATCTTCAACCAGTACATATACTCGAGTCGCGTCGAGAAGAGGTGCGCGGCGTGCGTGTGGCTATTGTCACTCGTGATGCACACAGATAACCATCCGCGAATGCTATCAATGTTACAAGAGGCCCAAGAAGCGTTCGGTAGTTTACTCGGCGACTCTAACGAGCTAACGCAAGAGCTGGCGAGTCGTGGGATGAGTTTGTTGTATGAAATGGGCGACGAAGTGCAGCAAAAAGAGCTCTTGGCATCGCTCATTGGTACGCTGAATGGCGAAGCGCCAAAGAAGCGTCACATCAAATTGGACGACAATGCCAAAGTTTTCGAGGAGGGTACGATTGCGATCAACGACAAGGCACTGAGAGGTGATAGCGACAAGAACTCGCTCACAACCTATCAAGAACTGTGCAGCATCGTCACTGACATCGGGCAACCAGATTTGATTTACAAGTTTATGGACTTGGCGAACCATCAAGCGGCGATGAACTCGTCTCGCGGCGCGGCGTTTGGGTTCGCATCCATCGCCAAGCGAGCGGGCGACGCTCTCACGCCACATCTTGAAAAGCTCGTGCCTAAACTCTACCGCATGATGCACGATCCGAATCCGAAAATGCAAGAAGCCGTAAAGGGGATCTGGACGTCGCTCATCGATTCGCCAAAGGCGACAATTGACGCGCACTTTGGAGCCATCTTGGATGAGTTGTTCATCGAAGCGGGCAGTCGTTTGTGGCGGTCACGACAATCCAGTGCGAGCGCACTAGGAGAAATATTATCAGGTCGGTCATTTAGTGACATTGAACCGTACCTCGAACGCGTGTGGGACGTGTGTTTGCGACTCATCGATGACATCAAAGAAACAGTTCGCGTCGCTGGCGAAGGTTTGTGCCGCTCAGTTCGTTCGTTGACGTTGCGTTTATGCGACGCTCACCACAGTGGCCCATCGGAAGTGAAACGAACGATCCAAATCGTGCTGCCAATTCTACTTGAACGCGGGTTGATGTCCACGGTGAAGGAAGTGCAAGCGTTGTCAATGGATGTCATCATGAAGCTCGTGAAATTTGCCGACGGCGACGCCATTCGGACGCACATTCCAGACATTGTCAAGACGCTCTTGGAATCTCTTTCGAGCATGGAAGACTCGCGTTTGAATTACATCGAGCAACATGCTGCATCTTTCGGTCAGGAGGCGAGTGATAAACTCGAACACATGCGCGTGCGTGCGGCGAAGTCGAGTCCGATGGGTGAAACATTGGATTTGCTCATGGCGCACATTGACGAAGAGGTGATGACCGAGATCGTGGGTACGATGAGCTCAGTCCTGCGCACTGGAGTGGGCTTAAATACACGCGCTGGTGCTGGGCGTTTCCTGCAGCGGCTGTGTATGCGCCGAGGTAGACTCGTGCGCGCACACGCTGGGAAACTCTTCAGCATGTTGCTGTCGTCTGCGTCCACGGATGCGAGCGCGCTCGTGCGCTTAAACTTCGTCGCCGCAATCGCTGCGATCGCGCGATACGCCACTGAACCTCGCGTGAATGCATTAGCGTTGGAGATCGTGCGATTAGCTCAAAGTGAAGCTGAAAAAGAACGCGCAGTGGCGGCGCAGCTCGCGCTTGAATTATCGAGAAGTGCTCCCGACGCGCTTCGCCCGCAAGCGACGTTAATTTTACCTCTCGCTTTCGTCGGTGCGTATGACACCGAAGCCGCGGGGAGCAAAAAGTGGAACGAAGTTTGGGATGAAAATGCCGGCGGGGTGACGAATACGTTGCGCATTTACTTTGATGAAATTCGCGATATTACGACGAAGTATTTGATGGCCAAGCAATGGCAGCGCAAGCGTCAAGCCGCCGAGGTTTTTTCCGCTATCGCAAGTAAAGCGCCAGACGTGATGTCGACAAAAGCAAATGAGATCATGGGAATGTTAATTGCCGAGCTTCCTGGCCGTATTTGGGAAGGGAAGACGTCTTTACTCACCGCGGTTGCAAAAGTGATGGAATCGAGCGCGAAGGACATAAACGTAGCCATGGGCGTTGTCACCGTCATCGACGCACTTCTCGCAGAGTGTGCGCGGACGAAATCAGACTATAGAAAAGCCGCACTTGATGCGCTAGATGCAACTTTAGTCGCCGTGAGCGCGATTGACGGCGTTGATGATGACATTATTGTTCCGAAGATTGTTTCGTGCGTGGACGCCGTGCTTTTGGCGAAAGCGCCCGACGTAGACGATATCGATTCTGGAGTAGGCGTCGCTGGCTCGGCTGAAAGAATTGAGGCGGCAAAGTTTGAAACTGAGTTGCGAATGAAAGCGACAGGAGCGTCAGCAGTCGCCGCTATGGCGGTGCTTGCGACGTGTACGAACCGCGTGAAAACCATCGACGCGTTGAGAGCGCACGCGTCAAAATGCGCGGCATTGTGCGCTACTAGTCTTGATCCCGAATTTAGTCGAGATAGACGGCGACAAGCGTTGAAAGCATGCGTTGGGTTGATGCGCACGGTTTCAAGCGAATGCGCGGCAACGTTTGACGTCAAGACTTTACTGTCCATGGTCGTTCTGGCATCTGAAGATACACAATCGAGCGCGCTCCGCCTTGACGCCGTGGACGCCATCCGTGCCATCGCGAACGATCCGAACTTCAAAATCACGAGTGAGACTAAGCTGAGGGAAATGACAAATGACAAAAATCCTGAGGTGATGCGCGCCGCTTTACGCGCCCTCGACGGACCGAGTCCGATGGCCTAGACTGTACGATATCAATTGCAACTTAACTTTACGCGCGCGCTATTGGTTTGGCAACACAAACGTCACCAATGAAACGAACCCAACGAGCAAGATTAACGCATTCCACACCGCGCCTTGCACCCCCCACATCGCCACATTGGCGACCATCCCAGTCACTTCCCGCTTTTCTTCATCCGTCAAGTCTGTGTTATCCACCACGCTCGACTGCACCTTGTTCTCCGTGTCGTACCAAAACTGTTCCTCTTCAGCCTTATCGACGACGTACTGCGCCAGGGCATCGAGCACGCGTTCGAGCTTGGCGCGCTGATCGTAGTCATCAGGAACCTCGCCCTCGAGCGCGTCTTGATAGAGCCGCAACGCGTTTAGATCGTTCCGCGCGCCCGCAACCGCGCGACGCACCGTCGGCATCGCCGTCTTCATATCCATCAAGTCATTCGTGAGCGACCTCGCGCGGTCAACGAGCTCGCTCGTCGTCGCCTCGGCGCGGACGACGACGCGAGCTCGAGGGATAGCGCTCGAAAGCCGCGCGCTTGAGCTGCGGTCGCGCGCTCGAGCCAACGCGTTCGACGCCGCGCGCGCCGTACACGACGCGGGCGCCGTCGAACGCATGGCAGATGCGGTGATAGTGAACGACATGCGTCGAACGAGGGCGTGGCGGAGGAAGCCAGGTGCGAGGCGAGAAGTGTGGCGTTTGGGCGCCGTCACGACGCCACGTCGTCCGCGGACTGGATAACATGTGAATCCAAAAATCGCGTCGACGCCCAGCCATCGTACGCACATTCCCACGTACCATTTTCATGGACGTACACGACGCATTCGCCGAGGTTGCCGACGCCGCGCGCGCCGTGTGCGAGTTTCCTGTCGCGCGTATTTAGGCCGCTGGAAAACAGACGAGCAAGCACGCCGCCGTGCGTGACGCAAAGAACCTTGTGGCCCGAACCGGCGTGTGCGCGGTACGTGTCGATGAAAAACGCTCGCAACCGTGCGTCGATGTCGGCGATGGTCTCGCCATCGGGAGGCACGAATGCGTTGGGTGATTTATTCATCCACGCCGCGAAGGCTCTCGGCTCGAGGCATTTGAGCTCACGCCGCGGTAGTCCTTCTAGACACCCTAAAGCGCGTTCTCGAAGTCGATCATCGGTTGTACATGACACGCCCATTGCATGTGCGATGATTCGCGCGGTTTCGTGCGCGCGTGACAAGTCGCTCGACACGACAGTCGCGACGCTCGAGTGCGCAGAGGCGACTCGAGGCGACGCCGCTCGAGCCTGCTCTACGCCGCAATCAGTGAGCGTGCAATCGCGTTGGCCTTGAATTAAACCTCGAGCGTTGTATTCACTTTGACCATGCCTGAGGAAGATGACTTCGAGCATTGCTGCGCGACGAAGTGAGGAAAAGATTATTACTTCCCACCTGAGTTTGTTATTAACAACGCGCGCCGAATTTTATCAATGGTTTTCTGTGTGTGTTTTGTGTGCGCTTGATCAATACGAATCGAGAAAATGAATTGTGAAGTCCTAGAACTGCACGTACAACTCGCGACCTGGGGACATCTCCTCGACTAACTCCACGGCTTCGGTGAGTGCGACTTCACCAAATTTGGTCAAGTAGTTGTTATTCATGCTCAACGTGGACAATGATCCTTCAGCGTTGTTCTTGATGGCTTGAGCGAGCGCGAACGCGCCCTTATCTTTGATTTCGTTGTATCCAAGATCGAGATTGGTGAGGACTTCGTTAACGACTGCAAGGGACTGCGCGAGAGCGGCGCAGCCGTCGTCGCCGAGGTCGTTGCCTCGTAAATCCAACACGGCGAGCGAGGAGGAGTACTTTATGGCGTCCGCAAACGCAAATCCACCCTCCTTACCAATTTTACACCATCCCATACGAATAGCGTTTATTTTCCCGTGAAATTTCACCGTTTCTGCGAGCGCTTTACCACCCGGAGGACCAATGGGATTGTATCCGAGCTCAAGCGTCACGAGCGCCGTGTTGTCTCTCAACGCCTCGGCGAGCTTTTGAGCTCCATAAGCACCAATGTTGTTCCCACCAATGTCGAGCAACTCAATCTTCTTGTTATCTCTGAGTGCCTCGGAAATCGCCGCACAGCCATCGTTGGCGAGTTCGTTCATGTACAAGTTGAGATGCGTCAACGCGTCATCCTTGGCCAAGTAGTCTCGAATCGCCGGACCCGCCTCTGGTCCGATGGAGTTGTTCCCGAGGTCAAGATTATTAATTTTCTCCGTGCGCGCGCCGAGGCCTTCGCAGAGCTTAATGCATCCCTCGTTTCCTATGTCGTTACCATTGAGCTGTAAGCTTCGCAAGCCAGTGTTCTCCTTGAGCGCTGCGCCGAGCGCGGCGGCGCCGAGCGCACCGACGTAATTACCGCTCATCGCGAGCAACTCCAAAGACGTATTTTGCGCCAAACCTTGCGCCAGCGCACCCGAACCCTCGTAGTCTACCATGTTATTGTTCATCTCAAGCGAAGTAATGGTGGTATTTGTCTTGAGCGCTTCGGCGATCGCCCTGGCGCCGTCGTCGCCGATGGAGCACGCGTTCAAGTTTAACGTCGTAATCGTGCTGTTCGTCTTTAAAAACTCTCCCAACACCGCCGCCCCTTCGTCGCCGAGCGAATTCGACGCCAGAGATAACATCGTAAGCGTGTCATTGTGTTTTAGTGCTTCGCAAAGCGCCGTAATCCCAATCACGCCGACGCCGTTGGCACTCAAATCCACGCACGACACCACGTTGTTATACGCAAACGACTCTGAAATAAACCCCATGCCTTCATCCCCAAGATTTTTCCCGCTCGCATCCACCGTGGGCGATCTTCTGAGTTCATCCATCACATCGCGAAGCATGCGTTTGGCTTCTCGAGTAATCGTGCGCTTGGGTGCCTTGGCTTTCGTCGCCGGTCCATCCATATTCACCGGTCCATCCATCCCCGCGTCATCCGTGACATTCATCACCGGCATACCCTCTTCGCCCACGCCCCCAGCGCCCGAGACTTGCATCTCACCACTACTCGTTGTCACCGAACTACCCGCCGCCGCGCCGTTCCCACCCTTCAATTTCGTCCACGCAAAGTATCCCACGACGCCAACCGCCGTGGCTCCGGCGGCTACCAGCGTCACGTCAATCGTCGGTTCCGGCGCCGCCATCCCCCGTCCTCGCGTCGACGCGTACGTCTTCGACTTCGACTTCGACTTTGACTTCTTCTTCCCCGACGACGATTTCTTTCGCGGCGCACCGCCAGCGGCAGTCGCAGTCGCGCGCTCGGATGTCGTCCGTGCGCCCTCTGGCGCCAGCGCGCTTGCATCCTTCACCGTCGTCGCACCGTCGCCAACCGCCGTCGACGCGCCGTCACCGACGTGCACATCAACCACGGCATCATCACCGCTCACCACCGGAGCAGCAGACGCCTCGACGGATTCGTCACGCGCGCCGACGGTGTCGTAGCCCTCACTCGGAGAGGGCACTGCCGATGCGCGCGCGTCGTCGCCCTCACGCCGCGAATCGTCCCTATTGTCCGCGCTCGCGCGCACGAGGGCTCGCGCTCGGCGCGTCGCGCGCGTCACGCGCGCATTCGCGCGCACGGGTCCCGCACCGCGCGGGGAGACGCGCGACATGGCGAGCATCATGGTGCGCTGTAAACCTCAAGCGCGACTGCGTTCTCGAGCGCCGTGCGCGCCGTGCGGCGCTTCGCGCGCGCTCACGCGAATGCAAACGGGTGCGTGACGCGAGATGCGTTCACGTCGTGCGCGTCGGACGCGACGTACGGACGGGCGTGCGGGTGAGCTCGAGCGCTGTGCGCGCGACAGTGGCGACAGTGACGGCACTTTTGCACACGACGGACGGCGAATGGAGACGCGATCGCGCGCGCGTTCGCGATGGCATCGCGCGCGCGCGGCGATGGTGATGTGTGCGATCGCGGCGTGCGCGCGCGGGGCGTGCGCTCGACGGGATTTGCGCGCGATTGCGGTTGATTTCGTGCGGCAGGCGCAAGATGTTGGGGAGATCGACATGTCTCCGGGCGTGGAACTCGGTGCGGAGCCTTCGGCGGCGAACGGGCGCCTGGGTGTCGTCGCGCGCGAAGGGCTCGATGCTATGGATGCGTACGCGCGCGTGTCGTGGCGCGCGGTGCTGCATCCGGCGACGACGTACGACGCCAATGGACCCGGGTTGGGCGCGACGCTAGCGCAGCTCAAACTCGAGCACGGCGCTGACGACAAGGCGGCGTTGATTTTGGCGTTAATTTATGAAAAATACGAGCTTGGCACGCGATCGAGGTTTTTCGAATACTTGCGAGCGATGCCTGAGGAGTTTGACACGCCGACGTTTTGGAGCGAGGCGAACACCAAGGAGCTCGAGGGGAGCGACTCGTACGAGCACGACGTGCTGGAGGAATACAAGATGGTTAAAAATGTATGGACTGGACTTACGCGACGTGTGTTTGATGTGTATGGCGATGTTTTTACGAATAACGCCACAAAATCATGGCACGCGTTGCGTTGGGCGTGGACGGTGGCGCACGCCAGAGCGATTCGTGTGCGAGGAAAAGAAGGTTTAGCCATCGTCCCCGTGATTGACATGATTCAAGAGTGCGCTGGAAACGAAACCGCTGTAGATGCCGCCGAACACGGCGAAGATACGGGGTTCGCGGTGTACGATCACCACTCAGATGCCGCCGTGGTGTACGCCAAGCGCGAGTACTCTCCGGGCGAAGCCGTATGCGAGCGCTTTGGTCGAATGAATAACTTTGACTCGATTCAGCACCTCGGGTATTTGCCAGACGTAGATGAACGCGATACACGGAACTGCGTGTTGTTTGTCATGCAAGCACCTGATCGGCACGCGGCAAAGGTGAAGAATGCTGGATTTGAAACGCCTTGGCGCGCGTGCGTGGCGGCGGACGCCAAGGCGTCGAGCTTGGACTTGCTCGCAGCCTTCATCGAGCTCGCCGATGGACGCGATATCGATGTTAACGCCTCTGGTGTACCAGTTGACGTACGTAAAGATGCGTTGCTTGACTTGATTAAAGCTCGCATCGATCGATACCCGACGTCGATTGAAGACGACAAGGCGTCGCTCGACGCCATGCGAGAGTCGGTGCGTGACTTTAACGAACGTCTCAACGCCAAGGGATTAGACGTGCTCGAACGCACACAAATGGAACTTCACCTCGACAATGCGCGCCGCGGTGCTTTAGCCGTAGAGTTTAGAATGCGCGAAAAGAAGGTTCTCGTCGCCTTGCGCGAGCGTGTCGAGACGCTGCTCACTATGCGCGACGCGCGAGACGAATTGTAATATGAACTGCCGCCGACGCTGCTATTCGTTCTTCGGAATATGTCTTTGATTTGTTTTGAACACGAAGCATGAATAATTACAGGTTTGGCATGAATGTGATCTACTGGGTGGTGGTAAATAGTAAATAAATCGCGGCGCCCGCGAGAGAAGTCGTTTCCGCCTTCCCGAGCGCTCCTGTGCGCGCATTGATGAAAGAGAAAAGTTGAAAAAAGAGATACAGTGCGCATCAGACTCTGCGCCAATTTCGTACCGTGTATAAGAACACGGATACAGTACGTTGGCAAAAAATTGGACATATACAATATACACGTACAGAGTTGACTTGGCTCGCTCAAAAATTTCAAATACTCGTCGCCGGCGCCGTTTTCTGCGTGCAAATCTTTTGCACATACGATACGGTCGTAATGTTATGCGGGACGAATTTGGTGGTGCCAAATTCGACGACGCCAGATTCGATGGGTACGCCAATCAGCGTACGAAGACCCGCCTGTTCGGCTTGTCGTATGCGTTGAAAGCTCCACGCCGGAAGTTGACGTACATCCTCGTGCCATTCGTAGTTTCCAGTGTATCCAATGCGACCGGGCATGCCAAATCCCGTACTCCAACGCGTAAACATCGTATACGACGTGTGCACGAAAAGGGGTACTCCTGAATTCGATGCGCTCTCCATCGTGACGTACGCCGCCGCGTCGAGCCCTTGTTTGCCCTCGTCAAACTTCCAAAAGATACCAAAGTCAAATCCTTTGGACGAACACACGAATCGCATTCGTTGCTCCATCGTAGAGTCACTCGCCCCAGCGGCGTTCGACGCCGCATCCAACGGATTCACCAACGGTCCGTCCCGGTGAAACATCGCCAACGACTCATCCAGCAACTTGTCAATCTGCTGCCTCGAACTCGTCCGTGGAAGCTCATCCGACACATTATACGCCCTCAACGTCCCCATCCCATGCACGCTGTCATCTTTCTCATGACCATCCTCGCCGCCAGACCCAGCCGCACTGGACGCCGCAGATCCAAACTGCCCGCCCTCGAGCGCGCTATCGGGCGAAATGTGTCGATCATCCCTATGCGCGCTCGACATCCCGCGTTGCGCCTTGGCCGTCGTCTGCGCCGTAGGCTTACACTCCCGTGCCTCCGTGGGCGTTTGCGACGCCATGATCGCCACCCGTCACGCGCGCGCAACGCCCGAACGACACCCTAGACGCGCCCGAAACCGCGCGCTTTGGCGAGCGCTCGCACCACTGGCACTTTTTGGTGCCCCTCGCGACGATCACTCGACACGACGAAATTCCACGCCCACGCGTCGTCGCGTCGACCGATCACGCGCGATCGCGCGCGAAATATATCGCGCGAAACCTCTCGCGCGCGTCTCACGACGCACAGCGCTCGCGCGACGCTCGCGCGCGACGATGGACGCGTCCGACGACACGCGGGTGCGTGCGACCGCGACACCCGGGACTGGGCACGACCGCGAGCGCCTTTGTCCCGCGCGAACGCTCGGGGCGCTGTGCGATACGCACGAACGAAACGGACGGCGCGCGTGATGGAACGACGCGCGCGGTGGCCGGTGGCGACGGTCGACGGTCGCGCACGCGACGAACGCGACGACGCGATTGTGACGCTCTGACGTCAGCGAGAGAGTTTCGGAACTCGATCGAGAGATGGGATTTGGACCAATCATGACCAGGGACCACGTGAAGGGGGTCTGGAGACCCGAAAAAGTGCACTTTTTGACAGCGCTGGCAGGGAAAGAAGAGAAGAAGAGGACATCGGGAACGCGATGCGAGCGACATATCACGGGATGGATGCGTTCGGTGGGCGCGCGCGTTGAAGATGTGATGAACTATGAGTGTGTGTGTGTGGTATTTCACGCGTGAAAGTGCAATGTACGTCGCGCGCGAGCGCGAGCGGGGGCGTCGTCGGCGGACGTCTACTCGACGCCGACGAGACCGAGCTTGGCGATGAGCTTCGGGACGACGTCGGCGTCTTCCTTGTCGCAGTCGGCGCGTAAGTCGGTCAGCGTCGCGCCAGAGGCGGCGTATAGGGCTGGGACTTTATCGGCGTCGTCACACATGTGTTGAGCGCGAGCGAGGACGGCGGCGAAAAGGGTGAGGGCGAAACCTTCGGCGAGGCAGTAGCCGGGTTCTTCGCCGTCGGGCGCGGCTTTGCGCAAGGCTTCGGCGACGTCAGATAGAGCGATGGTGCCGTCTAGCACGGGGCCGGCGATGCACGCCGCGATGTGATCGCCCGCCTTGGGTAAGTCGCACATCACGTCTTCAATATTGTTGAATAAAGGCGCGAACCCTTCGAGGAGCTGGGCGCCAGACATCGGGCCATCGGACGCAACGAGGGCACGCGCGAGCCCGTAGGCGGCGTTCCAATCCATATCCCGCCTCTCAAAGCTCGTGGTCAAGAAATACTCCACAAAGCCTACCATACGCGCTTCGCCCCACGTCGCGATGGCCTTTACGGCTTCAGCAACATCCTTATCGTCGTAAAAGTATTCTGTAATCTTTTTGCGCTCCGCCGCGAAGGCGTCATCATCCATGCCTCCATTGCTTGCCGGCGTCGCTTCAGACTTGGTTTCAGTCTTGGGCGTCGGTACATTGGCGCGCGGGGAAGGAATCGTGTGCGAAGGACCGCTGTCACGAACGTCTTGACGCGGTGCCGGTTTGGAATCGCGTCCTTCATCGCGACGGGCAAATGAACCGCGAGAATCAGTGCGCTGGAATCCAGCTTGCGGGCGGTCGCCTCGGCTCGGAGGGCGCTCGAATCCACTATCGCTGCCGCGTCGGCTGTCATTGCGAGACATTTGTGAGAACGAGCCCGCGCGCTCAGGACGACCGCCACCACCACCGCCCGCGCGTCGAGTTTGCTCCATCGCCGCGCGCTGCGCATCGCGGTGCACGTCCTCAATTTTCTTCGGGCCTTCTTCCTTTCTGCGTTCACGCCAGTTCTTCGCACGCATTTCGATGACGTCTTGTAACATAAATCTGTGGCGAGACGACAACGCCTCTGTATTCTTACTCAACAGATCCATGCGACGGAAGTACGCATCCATGTAAGCCTTGGCTTTTTGATGATCGAGTCGTCCACCAACAGTCGCCATGAGCTTGCACAACGCCTCAACATCTTCCTCGTTCGGCGGCTTTTCGTTTTCGCCGAGGAGTTTCATGATACATGTATGCATGATGCGTTCAGTAAGCATTTCCTTCTTAAACAATTCGCCAATGAATCGAATGTTCCCGAGCATGCGTCTACGGGCTTGTAAAAGCTTATCTTGGCGTCTCGCCTCTTTACGACGCGCTTCTAATTCAAGCTCCGCCTCGGTCTTCGGTACGACAACCTCACCTTCCTCGAGCTCTTCTTCCTTCTTTTCTTCGCCTTCTTTGCCTTCTTCACTCTCCTTCTTCTTGGCGTCGTCATCATCGTCGTCGTCGCAGCCTTCGCCAGCTTCGGCGCTCGCGATAGCCTTATCGCCAGATTCAAACTCCTCTTGGCACTTGTTCAACAACACGCGCTTGAAGGTAATGGCTTGCTGACCTTCGGGAGCGGTGGGATCTGAAAATTCTACACCATCCTTCAAAAAGCGCTCAGAAAGCACTTGGCATAACTGCGCATACAAGGAGGAAAACGTCGGCTCTTGCAACGCCTTTTCAAACAATTGTCCGATGAGACCAACCAGAGTGGCCGCTTCGGCGATGCCGACATCGAGCATCTTTTCAAGCAACTTTTCAAAGTTATCTGGCGTGAGCTTGTTAAGAATGGCCTTGAACGAACGCTGGCGTTTCTGTTCTTCGTCGTCGACTTCACCGATAACGTACTTGTTATCCGTTTTGTGCAACTTGGGAAGTTCGCCGGCCGGAATGCGGTATTGAGACTGATTGTACCCACCACCGCCACGTCGGCCGTCGCGACCACCGCGCCCACCTTCACCGGCGGGAAGGTTTCTGTGCGCCCACTTATCGTCACCCTTTTTGCCATCGTACCCGCCGCCGCCACCACCGCCACCGCCACGGGACCCACCGCCGCGACGACCGCCACCACGTCCTCCGCCAAACGACTGCACACCTGGAGGGCAAATAAACCCAGGCACGGGCCAGTAATCGATGTCATCAGGAACAACCCAGTCTATGGGTTTCGTCAACGACAAAGGCGAGTCGCGCAAAGCAAGCATCGCTGCGCGGTCATACTTGCCATCCTCCGGCTTGGGTACAAGACCAAACTCTGTGATGGGCGGTGGGACCGATCGCGGGCGTTCGCCGCCAGCAAACGTCGAGCCGTTTTCAGACATGCCGTCGGACATATCGGATCCTATACTTTCAGATTTGGACAACGACACGGCGCTGACAGCGTCGGCGAGGTCCTCCACAGCTTTGTGTTTGGGCATCTCGGGCGCTTGCGGCTTAGGCGCCTCCGCCTTGGGCGCTGGAGCGGGTTCAGGCGCCGGCTTAGGCGCCTCGGGAACCTTGCGCAAGATATCCGACAAGGACGGCTTCGCGGGCGCCGCGGGCTTGGGGGCTTCAGTCTCCTTGGATGCTTCCACCACGGGTGCTGGCGCGGGCTTCGGCGCCACCGGCATCGGCGGAGGCGCGGGTTTCGCCGCCATCGCCGCGAAGTTAATCGGCGCCGGCACCGCCGGAGCAGGCGCCGCAGGCTTCGGCGCCACGGGTGCCACAACCGCCGCCGCAGCAGGCGGTGCGGGCGCTGGAGTCGCCGCCGTCGGGGCAGCAGGCGCTGCCGCCGGGGCCGCCGCCGGAGCCGCAGGCGTCGGCGTCGTCGGTTCCGCCGGCTTTGCAATTTGCACCTCTTGCTTTGTCTTGGGATTCACAATTTTAATCGCCTTACTCGCCACCTTAACCGGAGTAGCCGCACCACCACCCTGCGGCGGCGTTGACGGTGGTTTCGCATACGCCGGCATGCCCATCGGTGGCATACCCGCCATCGGATGCATCATCCCCGGATGAAACGGCGCTCCGCCCGGAACGAACATCCCACCCGGCGGCATCCCTGGCTTCCCTTGCGGCATCCCCGGAGGCATCATCCCCATCATCTGCCCCACCGGCGGCATCCCAGGTCGTCCCATCGGCGGTGCGCCCATACCACCCATCACCCCCGCACCCATACCACCCATACCGCCCGCGCCCGGCGCGCCGCCCGGCCCCGAAACCTTACCGACGGTGCCAAACATAAACTGTTGCGGTGGCATACCCGACCCAGGCGCCGTCGCGATCACCTTCTTCGTCACATCATCATCCTTATTATTACGCGGCGATGGCACACCCCCCGCGCGTGGCCCCGTTCCGCTCATCGTTCCGTTCCAAACGTGCGCGCGCGCGAATCAATCCAAAGATCGCGAACCTGTCCGCCGCCAAAAATCTGGATTCGTATCGAATCGATCTCAACGCCTACGCTCGTGGTTCGACAGATGCCTCGAGGTGGGATGAAAAGAAGGCTGTAAACTATCGGGTTCGGGTACAATATGCGATGTACTGACCCTCGCGCGCCGACGAATGCGGTGCCCGGCGACGCGCGACCGAGGCTTCGTTTGACCTCATCATCGGGCGTCGATGCCTATACCTGATCATGATTGGTCGATTGTACCCCCTCGACGGTTCGGACATTCGGCGCGAGCCCCAGGCCTCGAGCGCCACGCCCATGGGCACACTTACGGGTGCACATTCGCGCGTCTCTCGCGCGCCGCAGACGCAGACGCCGCCGCAGTGCGCGACGGCCCGCACGCAGTGCGCGTGGGAAATTATTTCCTCGCCACCCGCACCGCGAGCATCGCGTGATTCGCCGACGCCGAGGCACAGATGATGCAGTCAAGGATGACGATGGGGTGCGGCGCTGGGGTGCGCGCGGCGCCGCGCGGCGCGGTGCGCGCGAACGGTGGCGCGCGAGCGGTGGTGTGCGCGCGGCGTGCGATGTCGCGCGTGGTGAAGACGTTCGCGGCCGAGCATGAGCTCGATGCGATGTACATGGGTGGACGTGCGGAGCGTGATGAGCAAACGCTGACGTTGGAGATTGGGACGTCGCGCGTGACGCTCGCGCGAGGAAAGATTGGATTACAAGCGAATGGTGCGGTCATGGCGACGGAAGGGGAGACGATAGTGTATAGCACGGCGTGTGCGAGTCGTGATTGCACTGGGGATGGGAGTTTTGTGCCGTTGACTGTTAATTATGCGGAGAGGTTTTCAGCCGCCGGGCGGACAGCGGGTGGGTATAAAAAGCGCGACGGCGGTTTGCGCGAGAATGAGACATTAAAGGCGAGATTGGTGGATCGTCCGATACGACCGATGATGTATAAGGGGTGGGGATATGAGACGCAAATTTTACAGTGGGTGATGAGCTATGATGGGACGCGATCGACGGATGCTTTGGCGATTACGGCGGCGTCGGCGGCGCTCGCGGTGAGCGATATTCCGTTGAAGAAGCCCGTGGTTGGCGTGCGCGTGGGCTTGGCCCCGGGGTCGAATGAGCCCATCATTAATCCTACGGCGGAACAAATGAAGACTTCGCGGTTGGATTTGGTGCTCGCGGGCACTGATGAGGCTGTGCTCATGATTGAAGGCTTTTGTGATTTCTTGACGACGGATGAAATGTTGCTCGCGATTGAAAAAGGTCACGAAGCCGTCGCCAAGGCGTGCAAGGAAATCGACGTCTGGGCCGCGGCCGTTGGGAAGCCGAAGATGATGGAAAAGCTCATCGTCGCACCTGACGGTATTGACGAAGAAGTCGAAGCGCTTGTGGGTGAGGACTTAACAAAGGCCATCGTGATTCCCATCAAGCAAGAACGCGGCGCCGCCATCGGCGGTATTCGCGAGCGTGCAGTCGCCGCGCTCAGCGAGAAGTACAAGGTACGTCACATGATTCTATATTTCATAGCCCTGGTGTTTTGTTTTTGTTGTGTTTGCTTTACCCGTCGTCGCGCTCTCCGAAAAGTCTTCACCGCTTCTCTCGAGAAATTGTTGGCGAAAACTCAACTGCCGAGCGCGTATATTAACGTGAACGAAACGAACGGGCGGCCAGCCCACCTTGGCGTCGCACCCGAGTACTTCTGGATTCGCCCTTTGCAATCGTTCCATATTTTTCAGCGCGAAGTCGATGGCGATAATGATGTATAAAACGTACTCGTGACTGACGTTTCGCGATCGCGCCTCAACGCATTTCACCGCGCCTTTCCACAGAGTTCAGACGTTATCAATGCGTGTGGCAAGATTGAATCTCGCGCACTTCGTGATGCCATTCGCACGAATGGTCGGCGTCAAGATGGTCGCACCACGAGCATGATTCGCCCCATCGCGTGCGAAGCTGGACTTCTCCCGCGCACGCACGGCAGCTCGTTATTCACGCGAGGCGAAACGCAAGCCATTGGAGTCGCCACATTGGGCGGCAAAGGCGATGCCCAACGTCAAGATGACGTTGAGGCTGGTGAAGATAAGCGTTTCATGTTGCATTACTTCTTCCCACCGTCCTCTGTTGGCGAAACAGGGCGAACTGGTGGGGCTTCCCGTCGCGAAGTCGGCCACGGGAATCTCGCTGAGCGCGCGTTGAATCCGGTGTTGCCGAGCGAGGCGGATTTCCCATTCGTCACGCGCTTGGAAAGCACCATCACTGAAAGTAATGGTTCATCATCCATGGCTACCGTCTGTGCTGGAACGTTAGCGTTACTCGACGCTGGCGTTCCCATCAAGAGGTGCGTTTTCTTTTTTTTTCGTCGTTTCGCCCGCCCTCGTCATAAAAGCCAGGTCCTTAAGAACACTCTTCGTCGCATCACTTCTGTGATGTATGGAGAGAGATCGAGTCATAACTTGGCGACATTTAAACGCCTCTTGCGTCGCGTTTTGCGTCGCGCTCGGCCGCCGCGCTAGCGCGCAAAACGCTGGATGAACGCCGATTCGTTGGCTCAATGTCGTCCCGTATTTGCGCCGCCGCGTGGACATTTCTCGCGTCTTCGCCTTCTTTCTTCATCATTCTGACCGTCGCTATTTTCGTATCTACCTTTGCCCCTGAACAGAAAAGTTGCTGGCATCGCCATGGGCTTAATTTTAGGCTCAGAAGCATCCGGCGGTGGAGACAAGCTTGATCCAATCGTGCTGACGGATATTTTGGGTTCCGAAGACGCCCTCGGGGATATGGATTTCAAAGTCGCCGGCGACAAGGATGGCATCACTGCCTTTCAAATGGATATCAAGGTCGAGGGCATCACCATTGACGTCATGCGCACGGCGCTTCAAGAGGCGCAAACGGGTTTGGTGCACATTCTCGGTGAGATGGAAAAATGTAACCCAGCTCCGGCGGGCGCGATGAGCAAATACGCGCCGCAAGTCGGGTCCATCCCCGTCGCGGAAAAGTACTTTGGTAAAGTCATTGGTAAGGGTGGAGAAACAATCCGTTCAATTATTGAGCAAACCAAGGTTGATTCCATCGACGTGGACAAGGAAACACAAATTGTCACCGTCACTGGCAGCGCCGGGAGCGACGTCGGCGCCGCGCTCGAATATATTAAGAACCTCATTGCCGAACCCGAAATTGGAAAAATTTACCGCGACTGCGTGGTTAAGAAAGTTGTCGAGTTTGGTGCGTTCGTCGAGTACATGCCAGGTCAAGAGGGGTTGTGTCACATTAGCGAGCTCGATGTCGCGCGCGTGCCGAACGCGTCGGATGTCGTCACCGAAGGACAAACCATCGACGTCAAGCTCGTTGAAGTTAACAGCCGCGGTCAAACACGATTGAGCCGTAAAGAGGTGTTACTCGAGGAGAATCCGGAACTCGCGGCTGCAGCTGCGGCGTCGCGTAGCGATGGTGACTCCTCTGACAATTCTTCTGAACGCCGCGAAGGTGGTGGTCGAGGCGGTCGAGGCGGCGGTGGTCGAGGCGGCGGCGGTCGAGGCGGCGGTCAGCGACGCGACAGCGGCGGGTTTTAACGCTATGTCTGATCGTATCGCCGCCCCGGCAGCTCTGGCGGTCCTGCATCGCACATGAAACGCAAATTTAACCATATTATTTACAAAACGAAGCTAGAGACTAGTCAGATACCGTATGTAGTTTGCACAGCAAAATTTTCACAGAATAAATTTCCTATCCCGCGCATTCGGTGAAGGCTTAGCCTTCGGTTTTGCCTTGGGCGCGGGTTTCTTCGCCTTGGGTGAAGCTTTCGTATTCGCTTTTGGTGTCTTCTTTGCCTTGGGCGCGGGCTTTGTAGCTTTGATTTTTGGCTTTGGCTTGGCCGCCACTTTGGTTGGCTTTTTCTTCGCGGCGGCGGCGGCACTGGCGGCAGTTTTGCGACCACTCGGAGCCTTTGATTTGGATTTTACCTTGGGCGATGGCTCTTCTTCCTCTTCTACCTCTTCTACCTCTTCCTCCTCTTCGTCGTCATCGTCGTCATCATCATCCTTGTCCGATGCGCCTTGTACGTCTTCTTCTTCTTCTTCTTCTTCTTCTTCTTCTTCTTCTTCTTCTTCTTCTTCTTCTTCTTCTTCTTCAGACGTAGAATTTTCAAACTCAGATTCCTCGGACGTATCACCATTATCGTACGCAGCTTTTCGCGACTTCGGTGGCGACTTGACTGGCGATTTTGACTTATCAGGCGTCTTTGCTTTTTTGGTCCCCGCCTCGTCTGGCGACGCCGGCTCAGCGGACCGTTCGCGCTTCTTCGCTGCCTCGTTCGACTCTGTCTCGTGAGCATTCGCGGTTGCTTGTTCGCCTTCACCATTTCTAACGTCTTCGCCATTCGCATGAATAGCCTTCATTGCGTCGCCATCTCCGCTTTCTTCGTCCTCCTCCTCTTCCAGTTTAACGCTCGCATCCGCCTTTAATTTCGCGTGCTGAATCCGCACCGCTTGATGTCGATCCAACGCACCGAGCGCGGCGAGTAAACGCGAACCTGAACCTTCTGCTGCGCGCGACGCGCCTCCGCGCGACGCAATCGCCGCCGCAGCTTCCTTCCCTCCGAGGTCCATGAGCGGCTTTAATAATTCGCCCGCGTGCGGCGGGTAAAACAAACGCTCCGACTTTTTACGAATATGCGTCTCCTCGAGCGCATTCTCGACGCCTTGCGGTTCCGCGTCGGCGTCATTGGTTTTCTCAACCTTGGTCGGGCGCAAGATGCCGTACTTGGCCGTGTCCTGCACGTGTGCGCGCGCTTTCAACGCAAACTTGCCGTAATCCATGTGCCATCGTAAACGCATGCTCTCGAGCATGGTTTGCGCCGTGCCGAGCACGCCTCCTGCCCCCGCCGCCTCGCGTTGTTCGATCCCAGCCCCGACATCCGTACCATACGGCATGAACGGTGTCACGGCGAGAATATGCGGCTGCGCCTCGCGCTCCCACACCGCCGTGCGGTCGTCGATGACGACGGCGAGCTCCACCGGGTACCGCGGCCCGCACGTCTGCGAGAGACTCTTCAATTTCTCCGCACTCACCGATTGCACGCGTTCGGTAATCAACGACGGGCTGAAAATTGTTCCATGCTGGTCCAAAATGCGCCACATCTCGCGCGCGTACATGATGTTCGACATGGTGCACACGAAAACCTCGGCCCGTTTCGAGCGACCGCTATCGGCGCCAGAAAAGTAGGCGCGCAGCTCCTCCCATCCTGGACGCACGTGCACCAACATCGACGTCGATGGATCTGCGGGATTAATCTTCGTAAAAACTAACATTGACCCGCGAATGTGCGGCGATGGAATGCGAATCACGCTGCGAAACACTTGCTGCCCGTTCGGTAACGTTTCGATTTCGGGCAACGTCACCGCCCGTCTATTTTCGCACGTCACCGCGTCCTCAGCCACGTATTGCCACAACATCGCTCGATCCATCGTCAATCGCCGCAATCCAAGTTCACACAACTGCCTATCCTTCTTCACTTCCTCCACCATCACCGCCGACACGCGCGGATTGGTGATATCAAACTTCATAAGGCTCACCAAGCGCGCGCGCGCGGCTTCGATGCGTCGGTCCAACATCGGCAACGTCGTCGCTTGCAGCAACGTCTCATCGAGATCAAGCACCACCACGAGTCTATTCTGCACCAGTAACGGCTGCGCATACGCCGGAGACATCTCTTCCGTCTGAAATGCGATGAACGTACACGTCGGTGCGGTGTCATCGACGTCGGGAACAGCCACGAGGTGCACTTCGCTCGCTCGCCCGCTCCGACTCGTCCCAGTCGCGTCTTCGTCGACGTCAACCTCCCCATCAAAAGCCGCAATCGTAATAACCGCGCTCTTATTCTCGCGCAACATTTCTGCGTGTAAAGAAAATAACTCGTGTTTGCTCTCCTCGTCGACGTCGCTCGCGGGCGCGGCGCGAAAAATCGGCGCTCCGAGCGCGTCGCGCGAGAGAAAGTGCAACGCCGCGAGCGGATCGAACGCATCTCGGCTTTCCCAGAACCCCACGATGGAGCATTCGCCGTCGTTCGCGGCGAGACGCGCGAGTAACGCATCGCATACGTCGCGCCGCGCGGCTTCGGCGGTATCCGCGGCGTCGGCGCGCGCGGAGGCGTCGGCGAGCGCGACGCATGAAATCGCCAACCGCGCTTGGTGCGGGCGCTTGGATACCGACACGCGCAGCGTCACGGGGTCGCCGCGCGGCGGCGGCGGCGATGACGTCGGCGATGGCATGGCTCGCACGCAATCGCGCGGGCGCGAGGCGTGGGAAGGCGTCGCGTGCGGCGCGCAGTGCGGTGCGCTCGCGCGCGAAGCGGAGCGATGGCTCAACCGACGCGCGCGGGCTCCCATCGAGCGCGCGTGTAATCGCGCGCGAGCGCGCGCGATGATAGTACGGCGTGAACCAATGATATTACAACAACAGTGTGACGACGTGTCGCGCGTTCAATCGCGCGCGATCGATCGAAGGAGAGACGCCGCGCGAGCGGCTTTGAGACGCGCGAGCGCCTCGACCACGCCGCCGACGACGATGGCGACGGCAACCGAGGCGGCATCGCCGACGACGGCATCGATGATGCGGCGCGCGCTCGAACGCGACGCGCAGGTCGCGCCCCGCGGCTCGCGCGCGCGCGCGATACGCGCGAATCGATGCGCACACGCGAGACGCAGCGCGAACGAATCACGAATCAGAATCAGAATCATCCCGGCGCCGCGCGCCCTCGACCCGCGCATCGTCGGCACGCGCGCGCGAAGGTCGCGTGCGATCGCGTCACGCCTGTGTGCGCGACTGTGCGGCGCACATCGCGCCTTGGTGCGTCGCACACTCGCGTCAAGGCGATTCAAACCGACGCATTTAAATGGATAAACCAAACCGACGCCATTCGTCGCCGGTCGCCGGTCGCGTTGACGCGCGCGATGCCCGCGCCACACGCGCATGCGTTCTCCGCGCGCGCCTGCGCGCCGCACGCGCGGCATCGCGCGTCGCCGCGCACGCGATGCCGCGCATCGTCGACGTCGGTACCGTCATCGACGGCGTCAACGTCGCTGGAGCGCGACGGTTTCGTGGAGAGCACGCCGATGAAGGTGTACATCGAGGACACAGATGCGTACGGGGTGGTATATTACGCGAATTACTTTCGCTTCACCGATCGCGCGGCGCAAGAGGCGTTCGAGTGCGCGACGGAACAAGGGATGGGTTGGTTTGAAGGCGCGTCGGCGAGCTTTAGAGAGTTGTCTTTAGTGTCTATATCGAACGTAAAATACGCGCGCGGGGCGGTGTTGGGGGATGAGGTGATCGTGCGAACGACGATTATGGACGCCGACGCACTTCACGTACGATTGACGCAGGATGTGATTGATCAACACGGTGGGTTGTATTTATCCGCGCAGACGACGTACGCGCGACCCGACGGGGCGCGAGCGGCTACGACGGGGATCGGAGCCGCACAAGCGTCGACTGCGCCGTCGTGGTCGACGACACGAGTTATGGTGTATAGGGACGAGCAAAGTGGCGGCGTAGGCGGTGGCTGCTCGCACGTCGATGTGATGCGGTTTTTTGAAAGGGGGCGGTCAGACGCCATCGGCGGTTCGGCGGCGCTCGCCGAGCTCAAGTCCAAGCACAACGTCATCGCAGTCGTGAGTCGGTTAGATGCGGTGTTTCCTATGAAGATATTTGCAGACATCACTCGCGCGCACGCGTGTGAGGTCCGTTCGACGGTGACGTTGAAACGGAGAAATATTCAAGTCGTGTTTCATCAAGAACTCTACGACGTGGCGTCGGGAGAACGCGTCGCGGCGGCTAATATTACGTGTACGTGTCTTGACGCCGCGAACATGAAGCCGATATCGTGCCCGCCAGCGCTGATAGATATATTTGCGCCGATCCTCACGACGGCTTAGTCTTCATACCCTGTACTAGCGCAACGTAATAATTTTAATAGTGCACCGCTGTTGATATTGCTCACCGCGAGCGCACACCACACACGTCATCGCGCGCGCGCGACCCGCCCGTCGTGACGCGCGCACGTCGTTATCGCACGAGTGATGACGCACGCGCGCACGAACGCGTCGCGCGCGTCTGGCGCGAGCGCGGGGCGGGGCACCGCTGGATCGAGTAATCAGCCAGCAGCGCCTGCTCGCACGTCGGGGAAAGCGACAGATATCGTGCGCATCGGCGGCGCCGATCTCGTGCGCACGCGCGAAGCGAATGGCGAGGTGACGTATCGACCAGTGGACTCGAGCACGGGTGCGGTGGTGGATGCGGCGACGTTTGAGCAGCGTAAGAAGGAGGCGCGCGAAGCCAAGCTTCGGGACGATCATCGCGCGAGCGACCGAGAAGCCTCGAAATGGGCCGCGGACATGCGTGGCTCGATAACGAAATCGCGTATGGATGAAGCCAGACGGTTGAAGCGCGAAGATGCGGAACAGAGGGAAAAGAATTCAGGCGGCGCGAACCCGCGAAGGCGAGCCAAGACGCTCGGCGTCGTGAAACCGTCGAAAGTGCTCGAGGAGTTGCGCGAAGAGATGCGCGTGGCCGAGACTACGAATTTGAAGACGAAGAATATTGGTAAATTTCAGTTCTTGAAGGCGGCGCTTGATTTGGAGGAGGAAAAGTACGCAAAGCTCGTGGACGCGGCTCGCAAGCGCGACTACGCTAAGGCTCGTCAACAAAAGGGTGTTCGAGGCGACGCTGGATTAGATGCAGAACTGAGTTCGGGTGATGAAGACAACGTGCCACGTATTCGTGGCTCGCTCGCCGACTTGGATGATCCAGATTATCGTCGAGGCCCAGCGCCGGGCCTCAAGGCGGCGATGACAGCCCAGGCGATACCCGCCGTCCCAGTAGTCAAGGCATCACAGACTGCCGCCGCGACCAAGGGCACGTGCAGACGATGTAAGCTACCCGGTCACTTCGCACGCGATTGCATGGCAATCGAGGAAGATTTGCCGGAACTCGTGGCGAGTGTGCAAGCGTTCAATATCGTCGAAGAAGGCGAGAAGAAAACCATCCCGAAGCCAAACATCGGGGGCGCCCCGAAGCCAAAGGCGCCTAAAAAGAAATCTAATGGGTCCAAACCGTCGAAAAGTAATCAATCATCATTGAATGCCGACGTGGATGATCCGGATTACCGCAGAGGTCCGCCGCAGACGAACTTGTCGCAAAAGCCCGTCGCCGCCGCGACGACGGTAGGAAAAGTAAACAACAGCAAAAGTGCCAGCGGAAAGGGCCACGCGAAAAACACACCCGGAAACGGCGTCCTGGTATTCTCAAAGGATTCGAGTAGTGGTTAAAATAAGTTTACGCTTGCTCGGTATATTTTACACATTTGTACTGGGGAGACTATACGCCACATTCAGGGGCGCTTTCCGCGAGGTTGTACGACCGCTCCACCGCCGCGTTCCAGCGCGCGTAGTCGCGCTCTCGATCTGCGTGCGATGTTTTGGGTGTGAAATCGATCGTTTCATCTTGAGTGCTTGATAGTTTATTGTCTCTGAAGATGTCGTCTTCGGTCATGAGGCCGGCGCCGACAGCCGCTGCGTATGCCGCGCCTCTCGCTGTAGTCTCTACATCCACCGGGCGTATCACAGTCAATCCGAGTACATCAGACTGAATTTGCATGAGTAAATTATTGGTGCTAGCTCCACCATCGACTTTAAGAGTGAGTAATTGGTGCGATGTAGCCTCCGCGATGTCTTGTCGCATCGCTTCGAGAACATCTCTGGATTGAAACGCGATGGCGTCCAGAGCTGCGCGCGCAATGTGGCCTTTATTGACGTACTGCGTCAATCCAACAATCACACCGCGCGCATCATCACGCCATCTCGGGGCGAATAGACCGCTAAAGGCGGGCACGAACGAAACACCGGCGGCGTCTTCGACACCGCGCGCCAATGCTTCGATGTCGCTTGCATTTGTAATCAAGCCCAAATTGTCACGCAACCAATGAACGACGGCACCAGCGATTGCCACCGAACCTTCGAGTGCATACACGGGTTTCTTATCCATGCCTCCGAGTTGCCAGGCCATGGTGGTGAGTAAGCCATTCTTTGAAGGCACGATGGTTGAGCCCGTGTTGAGAAGCATGAAACATCCCGTCCCGTACGTATTCTTCGCTTCGCCTACGTCACACCGCTGCCCGAGCGTCGCCGATTGCTGATCGCCAATACATCCCGTTATCGCAATCCCACCCAATCTATCGAGCGAGGCATCGATACGCCCGAATTCTTCTGCGCAAGACACAATCTTTGGTAAGGCCTCGAGCGGCACGTCAAACACCGCGCACATCTTATCATCCCATTGTAACGTGTCAAGCCTCATCAACATCGTCCGCGACGCATTTGTGACATCAGTAATGAACGATTTCCCATTCGTAAGCTTGTACACGAGCCAACTCTCTATGGTCCCAAAGCATAAGTCCCTGGCGTCGCGCGCCTCGCGTACCGCCTCACAATGCCTCAACAACCAGCGCATCTTCATCGCGCTAAAGTACGTGCTCACGGGCAACCCACACACCGGTGCAAACTTCTTAGCATCACCCTCGCACACATCTCGCACGAACTCCTCGCACATGTCCTTCGTGCGCGTATCCAGCCACACCACCGCGTCGCACAGCGCCGTCCCGTCGCTCCTCCGCCACGCCACCGTCGTCTCCCGCTGATTCGTCATCCCCACGCACGCCACATCTCCCGCGCCGACGCTCGCCGCACCCATCGCCGCGCGCATCGCCGCGCACACATTCTCAAAAATCTCATTCGCGTCGTGCGCGCACCACCCAGGCGCGGGATACCGCTGCTCGTGCTCCAACTGATGTTTCGCCACCGCCACGTAACTCCCCGCCTCGCGCGGCGTCGACGTCGCGTACACCACGCATCGCGTGCTCGTCGTGCCCTGGTCTATCGCACACACGTACGTCGTCGGCGTCGTCGGCGTCGTCATCGTCGTCGGCGGCGCCGACGCGCGCGTCCACGTGTGCCGATTCCACTTCGCCCAAATGCAAGCTCAACGCGCACTTTCGCGCGCGACACCGCCTCTCCGCGCCCTCGCGCGACGCACAACGTCGCATAAAATTATCTTCAACCGATCTGTCGCCTCTCGCGCGCGTCTCGCGCGCGTCTCGCGCGACGACACCGCGACAACCGCGCGCGTCGCGCGCCCGTAAGTCTGATGAAACATTCAAAACGGCCGCACCGCGTCGCGAAACCCCGACCCCGAGACCGCGTCCGTCGTCCGTCGTCACTCGCTCGCCATGCGCGCGTTCTCCGCGTCCTCTGCGCAATGCGCCGCGCTCAACCAGACGTACGTATTATACTCGTTCGTCTCACGCGGCGTGCTCGCGTCGAACGACGTCGCGACGGGGCGTGGGCGAGGGATGATTAATCAACGCGAGTGACGTCGGACGCTGGCGTTGACGGCGGATGGGTGGTGGATGTGCGCGTGTGTCGTGCGCGGTGACTGACGGAGGGTGGTGTGCGTGTATGCGTAGGGTGTCTGTGCGTCGTACGCACGCGCGTCGCGCGCGGACGGTCGTCAATGCGTCGTCAAACGTGCGTCGTAACCCGAACATGGCGCAGTTGAAGGCTGGGTATTTGTTTCCTGAAATCGCGCGCATTCGTACGGCGCACTTGGAGGCGAATCCGGATGCGAAAATTATTTCTTTAGGGATTGGTGATACGACGGAACCGATTCCACAAGCGATTGTGGATGGTATGGTTGCCGGGGCGGCGGCGCTCGGGACGAAGGCGGGGTATTCCGCGAAGGGTGGATACGGCGCCGAGGCTGGGCAAATGGAGTTGCGCGCCGGTTTGGCGGAAAAATTCTATGCCGGTACGCCGATTGAGAAGACAGATGTCTTTGTTTCTGATGGTTCGAAGTGCGATATTTCTCGTATGTTGCAAATGTTCGGTACTGGGCGTAAGATTGCTGTGCAAGATCCATCGTACCCGGCGTACGTCGATTCCTCCGTCATCATGGGCAACTCGACTGGGTTTGATGATGCCACCAAGCAATACCAGAACATTACGTACATGCCGTGCAACGCCGATAACGACTTCTTCCCGGATCTCTCCAAGGCGAAGAACTCGGAATTGATTTTCTTCTGCTCGCCTAACAACCCCACGGGTGCCGCCGCGACGCGCGCGCAGCTCACCCAACTCGTCAACCAAGCGTTGGAGACTGGGTCTTTCATCATTTATGACGCCGCGTACTCTGCGTTCATCGGTAACGACGACTGCCCGAAAACGATTTACGAAATCCCAGGTGCGGAAAAGTGCTGCATTGAAACGTGCTCCTTCTCCAAGTACGCCGGTTTCACTGGTTTGCGTCTCGGCTGGACCGTCTTCCCGGAGGCGCTCAAGTTTTCCGACGGCTCCTCCGTGCGCCAAGATTGGAACCGTATGATGGGTACGAGCTTCAATGGTGCGTCTAACGTTGCCCAAGCTGCGGGTCTCGCGTGCCTCACCGATGCCGGTATGAAGGGTATGAAGGACTTGGTTGCGTTTTACAAGGAGAACGCCGCCATCCTGAAGAGCACCTGGGAAGAAATGGGCTACAAAGTGTACGGTGGCACCGACGCCCCATACGTGTGGGTCTCTTTCGAAGGCCGCGACTCTTGGGAAGTATTCACGGAAATTTTACAAAAGACAGACATCGTTGTCACCCCGGGTGCTGGCTTTGGTCCGGCGGGTAACGGCTACGTCCGCTGCTCCGCCTTCGGCTCGCGTGAAAACATCAACGAAGCGGCGCGCCGTCTCAAGGAAAAATTCTCCAAGTAATTATTTTACACATTATTACGTTCTCATACGCGCGTATCACAGTACATCGTCCCATGAATTGATTTAATAAACACAACAGCATAATTAGAACACGCGTGGCCTCGTTCTCTTCGTCTCGATGATTTTGCCGAAGACATTGGGAAGCTTTGTCTTGCGCTGCAACCGTCGTGACGACGTTCATAAATAAATATATTATTGTATGTTACAAGCTGTTGCCAAATCCTGAAAAAAATGTAATACACCTCAACCCGTGATCCATATGGAATGGGTCAAACTCGGCAAAAGAACGGAGGAGACGAGTCTCGAGCGCAGCAATCGAAAAAGGTGCGCAATCCTCGCCACCGCTGGCGGCGTAATTTATATATCTTTGTCGCTGCTCGTGTTCTGGAAGTGTGACTACTCAGAACGAAAAAAATGAAAAAGAATGAACGTCGAAATATACAGCCCCAAGCGTTGTATATGACTCATAGTGTACTAGCGTTCATGTGTGCGCCTAGATTGCTCGCGCGTCGCCGTGCGAGCTCAGCGGCCACCCGCCGCCTTCATCTTGGCTTGTTTTGCTGCGAGCTCTCGCACCTTGGCGAGAAGCTCTTGCGGGATTTCGCGCTTCTTATCACCAACAGTTTTCACCGACTGTTGTGGTAACATCGCAATTCTCAAAAGGTTGCGCCATTTATCCTTCAAATCAACCGCGGTACGGTGCTCAATGGCTGGGAAGCCGAGCTTTTTAATGTCGGCCCACTTGCCGCCACCGCATTGGGCGACGCCACGCACGAGCGCCTCAGCTTCTTCAAGCGCCCACGGGTTGTGGTGCTTGCTTCGACGACCGGTGCCATTCTCACCAGGTTTACCTCGACCAGCATTCTTCTGCGCGCCGCGCGCGCTGCCCTTTTTGCTGATGTCGCCGTCGTTGGACTCGGCGTCGCTCACGCTCTTCGCCTTCTTGTGCGGACTCTTCGGGAGCGCCGCCTCGATCGCCGGACGCTTGAGACCCTTGGCACCTTTACCTGACATACGAGTTTTACCCGCAGCGTGGCGACCGCCACGAACCGGGGATTCCAACTCGTCCATGTCCTCGTCAAACGACCGGGACGTCTTCACTTGACGCTTACCGGCGGCGCGCTTACTCACGGGTGACGACGGTTGCTTGAATCGCGTTTGACCGATGTGCACCACAGAATCTTCTCCCGAATGCGGAGACCCGAGTCTCGAAGATGGCGGAGAAACTTCGTCGCCGTTTCTGAAAGCTTCCAGTCGCCGCAAAATCCATTGTCGGTTGTTAGAGTTGGTGTCCTTGCCAAAGAGCGCGCGATACTGCGAGCGGAGCGAAGCGATGGATTCAACCTCGGTGTGTCCGGGGACGCCAAACTCAACAACGGCTGGGAGTTGATGGTAACCGCTACCGCCATGGCTCGCCCACTCGGGCTCGTGGCCTTCAGGCGCAACCAACGAGCACAAGTTCCCGTTGCTCATCCACGCGCTCAGCGGCGGCGCGTTGCTTTCGACATAAATCTCAGCCCCTTCATCGTCAATCAAGCCAATGGCGCCATCAATGATTGGCGCACCAAAATCGCACAATAAATTCTCAGCCGCGTCATCCATAGCTTCAGGAAACGGCGAATACGATCGAATACTCGCCGCTTCCAGCGTCTGCGTCCCGTAAAAGTGCGCCACGCTTTGCGTCGACGCCTTATCGTCGTCATCGCTCCCAGAAAAACGCGCATACGCCGCGTTATGATGATCAACCCCAAGCTTCCCAAGCATCGCATCAAACTCACGCCCATGTATCAACAACTGCGCGCGATCCGCCGCCACTTGCGCCTGCGCCGCCGACGCGCTTAAAATTTCCCGCTCCGCCGCCTTGAGCACCGGATCCGCGTCAAACTCCCGCTCAATCGCCGCAACATCCGCCGGATCCAGCGCGCCACCCATCATCCCCGACGACGAATCTACAAACTTATACCCTCGATACGCCCCCATCGCGCGATCGTGTCGCACCGCCACCGCCCCCGAGCGCCCTGGCGCGCGCGGCGCCCCTCCGCTGGACCCTAACATGTCTTTCGGCCAACCACCTTTCCCTCGCGCGTCGCGCCGCCGGCGGTCCTCCCGCGCGCGCGACGCCCTCGCGCGCGCGTCTCACGTGCGCGCGGTCGCGAGGGCGTCGCGCACGCGAATGCGAATGCGATTATATCACGCCTCGATCACTCGCGAACGCACTCGCGACGACGACGACGGACGACGGACGACGACGGACGACGACGCGGTGGTCCCAGCGCCGACGCGACGAATCCCACGCGCGAATGAATGAATGTCCGCACGGAGACGCGTGGGTGCGACCGCGATCTCACGCGCGCGTCGACGCGAATGAACGATGAAAAACACGCGCGATGTATGCGCGCGCGCGATGCGTGCGCGGCGACGGCGTCTCGCGTCGACGGCGTCTCGCGCGGATGCGGATCCGATGGCGATCACCGCGAAATGCGGCGTCGGCGTGTGACGCCGGCGGCGGCGCAGCCTAAACCCTCGGGGCGCCGTCCATCCATACTCCACGGTCCCGACGCCCCATGGAGGAGGATCTTGTCGCTGGCGTTAGGGTGCGACGTGGATGCGTGTGGGTCGTGATGATGGGCGTGTGGGCGTACGCGATATGTGTATGGAGGCCTCGGCGACGACGTGGGTGTTTTCACGCGATGCGTGTATAGCGTTCGCGTGGTGTTGCGTAGGGGTTTTGCGTGACGGTGGCGTGTACGAGAGGGTATGGCGCGGGGTCGTGATTGGTCGGGTATAAACCCTAGGGTTGAGGCACGTCTAGGGTATAGGAGGATGGATCCCCATCGCCTGTCGCGTCGGCAGTTCGCGTCGACGGACGGCGCGACGGACGACGCGCGGCGTGAGGGCGTGCGGGTGTGTCGGGCGTGATGTCGGCGGCGCGGGAAATCGCGCGCGCGGCGCTTCGTGCGTCGGCGGTGAGCGCGAAACCGTACGGGTTGCGCGTGCATTTTAGCAACAAGTTCATCTACGCGCAAGTGGTGCGTCGCGAGGATGGGCACGTGGTGGCGAGCGCGTCGTCGAGCGAGCGTGGGTTCGTGGATGACGTGCGCGCAGCGGTGGCGGTGGCGGCGGCGGAGCGTGGGCGCGCGCTCGCGGGGGTGGAGTCGACGGCGAAGCGAGTGAGCGTGAGCGATAAGCGCGCCGCGGCGTTGGTCGGGGCGAGACTGGCGGAACGCGTAAAGGCGATCGATCTGGACACGGTCACGTGGAATAGGCCGTATGGTGTTCGGTATCATGGGAAGCATGCGGCGTTGATGGAGGCGTTGAAGGCGAATGGTGTTGGATTGGGGTGAATGCGAAGGGTTGTCGTCGGCGGCGGCGAAGAATTGGAAGAGAGACGTTTGCGCGCAAAGGCTTCCGTTGCCTTGACGACGCGTGTGCGCGTGGCTTGACTATTAAAACCTAAACCGTGCGATCGTCGTGTGACGTTAATGGTTCGGTTCTCGTAGTGTACTTTAGCGTTTAATGAAATTTTAGAATTTGACGTGAAACACGAACGCGCGAGCGCCAGCGCCAGCGCCAGCCGCCTCACTCCCTCGCCCGCGCCCTCGACGCGTGCGTGTGAAAGCAGTCGACGCGCAAAGGCGTGAATACTTCCGGCACTTCGTCTTACACGCCTTAATCGCGCGAACGTGTCGTCATGGCGTCTGACGACGGCGAAAAGGCGGCCGCCGACAAAGACAAAAAAGGAAAAAAGGAAAAGAAGGAGAAAAAGGAGAAAAAGCTGAAGCGCGACAAGGATGGCGAGCCGATCACGCGCGACGTGCCACCGCCGCCGCCGCAAGAGATTCACACGCTTTTCTTTGGGCAAATGCCGTTTGACACCAAGGCGAGCGATATCATGCCGTGGTTGAAGGCGAATTTAACCAGACACGGCTGCGGGTTCGACATCAAGGATGTCCGCATGGCGGGCGGCGACGGTACGGGCGTTCCGGGTCAGGCTAAAAAGTTTAAAGGATTTGCATTTGTTGATTTTAGTACGAGTAAGGCGGCGAAGAAGGCGATGAAGTTACACCAGACGTTGTTCCGCGGGAGGCCGGTGACGGTGGAGCGGTGCGCCAGGAAAGAGTTCACCGCGCCAAAGAGCGAAAAGCGAAAGCGTGCGATAGAAGAAGCGACCACGGATGGAGCCGCGCCAGACTCAAGCGCGCCTCCTGAAAAGAAGATGTTGAAGACATTGGTACAGCCGGATGTGGTCAAGGCTATGGTGGCGGAGGCGGTGGAGAATAGCGAAGGCACGCTCGCGCCGGGTGACTGCGACGAAAAGGTTCTCAGCTTTTTAGGCCTGTTACCGGCGGAAGTGTGCCAAAAAGCTGTGAATGAGATTAAAAAGGTGTGCATAAAGGGTAATACCGCGAAGAACAAGGGAGCGTACTTCATGGGGATTATCAGAAAGGTGTCGAAAAGTAGTTGGGATGAGCGTAGCAAAGCGAAAGATGAAAAGGCGGCGAACAAGTCGTGAGATTTTAATAATTATGAGAGTGTTTGTGTGCGTTCTTTTTGCAATAGTCAAGCATGCGTGTGCTAGTATACAACAAGAAATGAATCAAATTTGCATGCGCCATCGTTTAGACTTGATACTTTATTCAGCAGAGGGCGCGGCGTAACCGAGAAGCTTGTCCGCAATCGCCGCCGGCGCGTACACGGCGACGGTGCGAGACGGAAGGTAAGCCAAAAACGAAGCCGGACGGCCGTTGAAAGCGTAGTCTTCGGCGGAGTACGTCGGCGCGGTGTACGTCCACAAGTTGGAGTAACCGCCAAACTCTGGGTTATCGGAGCTTAACACCAACTTGTAGTCGCACTTGTCGCGGCAGCCGATGCGGTAGTCGCTGAAGGACTGCGTCGGGTTCCAGTTGAACACGAATACGCAGTCGCCACGCTCGAACACTACAACCTTGTCCGCGTCACTCTTGCACGACGTGTACTGGTGGCTGGATGCGAGGTACTTGAAGGCACCAGCCACGTGGTTCATGGCGGCGTCAAAAGCATTCAAGTACTTGTAACGCAAGTGGTCCATGTCGGCCAAATCAAAACGTCTACGGCACAAGTGGTAAGAGTTACCGTTACCCGGGATGAATTCGCCCGTCGAGGCTTCAACACGGTCGTCACGCGGGAAATCAATCCATTCAGGGTGACCAAATTCGTTACCCATGAAGTTCAAGTAGCCTTCACCACCGAGACCCATGGTGAATTGGCGAATCATCTTGTGGAGGGCGATGCCACGGCTGACAACGGGGGAATCCGGAACCAAAGTGGACATGTTGGTGTACATTTCTGCATCCATTAACCAGAACGCTGTGGTCTTATCACCAACGAGCGCTTGATCGTGCGATTCCGCGTAAGAGATGCACTTTTCGCCGTAACGTCTGTTTTCCATCGTAAACACCAAGTTGCCCATATCCCAGTTCTCGTCGGAGCCCCATTCGGATAAAACCTCAATCCACTTATCCGCGATGGCCATCTGAAGACGGTAGTCGAAACCGACACCACCTTCGTGCACCGGTCGGCAAAGCGTGGGCATACCACTGACATCTTCGGCAATCGTCGTCATCTTGCCGTCGTACAACGTGTGCAACATGTCGTTCGCCATCATCAAGTAAACCATGGCGTCGACATCCGTGGCCATGCCGAAGTATTCGTCGTAGTTACCCGTGAAGGCGACTTGCAGACCGTGGTGCTTGTACATCATCGACGTCACTCCGTCGAAACGGAAGCCATCAAACTTGAACTCTTCAATCCAGTAACGCAAGTTTGAGAGCAAGAAGCGCATGACTTCCCATTCGCCATAGTTGAAGCAACGTGAATCCCACATCCAGTGGTAACCTTCGGGGCCAGAGTGGAAGTACTGTCCGTTTGAGCCATCAAACATGTTCAAACCATCAAGGGAGTTGGAAGACGCGTGAGAGTGCACCAAATCCATCAAAACCGTCAAGCCCATGGAGTGCGCCTTGTCAACCAAGTACTTCAAGTCGTCCGGCGTACCGCAACGGGAAGACACGGCGAAGAAGTTCGTGACGTGGTAACCGAAAGACGCGTAGTACGCGTGCTCTTGGATAGCCATCAACTGCACGGCGTTGTAGCCGAGAGCCTTGATGCGTGGCAACACGTCGTCTGCAAACTCGATGTACGAGTTGATCTTCGGCTCAGTGCTTGACATGCCCACGTGCGCTTCGTAAATGCGAACCTCTTCCGGGGCATCGGGACGTTCGTACTTGAACTTGTACTGCTCCTCCTCGGGAGGGTCGTAGTACACACCGTTGAACGGGATCTCGCCAGGCGCTTGCACCGCAAACTTGATCCACGCCGGAATGCGATCGATGGGCTCGCCGTTTGGTACTTCAAAGCGAACCTTGACGCGGCTGCCGTGCGGGATCGCAGGCGAGCCATCGGCATTGTTGGGCAAAAAGATGGAAAACTTACCGTAGTCATCCTTCTTCATCCAGCAACCGTTACCGGACAAGTCCCAGCCATTGAAGTCGCCAAAGAGGCACGCCGCCGTGGCATTCGGCGCCCACTCCGTGTACGTAATCCCCTTCGCGTCGCGCTTGAAACCCATGTTTTCGTACCCGCGGCTGAATTGCTCCAATCCGCCTTCGTGTTCATCAATCGCCGCACGCAAATTCTTGTATTTGTTGAAACGGTGACCGAGGTGACCTTTGTGGCCTTCGAGCGTGGAGTCCAACGCGCACACGCCAAAGCCGTCACCATCGAGCGGCGCAAACTTAATCCCCTTCAATCGATCTTTGTCCTCCGTACCGAGCTTGCCAGTAATCGGCGCCGCCGCCGCAATCGCAGCAGGCGCTTCTACAGCAGCCGCTACGGGCGCCGCAGCCGCCATCGCGGGCTCCGCCGCAGCCGCCGCCGGCGCCGCCGTAGCCACAGCGGACTGCGTCACCTCATCAAACTCCATACCATCCAACTCCGCCTTCAATCGCTCATTCTCAACACGCAACTTTTCCACCGCAGCCGTCACCGCATCGAGATCAAAATCCTCCTTCCCAGCCGCCCGCGTCTTCGCGAGCGTCGCGCGCTTCGCGATCGCGCGCTTCGCCTGCGCGTCACAAACCCCACATCCACCGTCAGTCACCACCCATCACCATTCGCGCGCGCACGAATCCCAACCCAAAACCCAAAACCCACCACCCACGACCCATCACCCACCACCGCGCGCGCATCCACACTCCGCCGACGCCAATATTCCTCTAATCCATCAGATCCGCTCGAAGAGGCATATCCACACCGCGCGCACACATTCCCGCGCATCACCCCACATTCCTCGCGCCTATCCCGCGCGACGCGACGCGCGCGTCATCGTACCTGTCGCCCCACGCGCGCGACCGTCGCGCGCGCGCGCGTAGACATCATCATCGTCGTCGACATATCGCGCGAACTCGTGCGTCGCGCAATGGCGATCGCTGTCGTCTGAGTGGCTGAGAACCGCCAACGCGCGTAGTCGTAGTGTGGTGCGTGTTCGCGCTGTGTGGGGGATTTATCTCTGGACGCTGATGTGTGCCGGATGTCCGAGCGGCGCTCGTCGTAGTATAGATCGTGTTTACGATGTGTGGGGGATTTATCTCTGGGCGCTGGATGTGTGCCGGATGTCCGAGCGGTGCGTCGCGTGCGCAGGTTCGCGCGCGCGCGCTCGATCGATGCGCCGATCGATGGGATGCGTGGTCCATCGATCGACGCATCGATCGAGCGCGGATCGCGCGCCGATCGATCGATCGACCGCGCGCGCGCGCGGGGTGAGACGCGGGCGCGCGGGTGACGGCGGCGCGACAGACGCGGTGCGGCGCGGTGCGACGACGCGAGAGTGACGAGGATGTGGCGCGTGGCGAATTCGACGGCGGATTTTGAGGATGTCGACGCGTACGGAGAAGGGATTCCGACGTTGAATGCGCACGTCGGACGGCAGGTGTGGGTGTGGGATGACGCGGCGTCGGTGGAGGATATCGCGGCGCAGGATGCGATGCGTGCGGCGTTTACGGCGACGCGTTTGACGAGGAAGCATAGCTCGGATGAGTTACTCCGGGCGCAGTATGAAGCGAGGCGTGAGGCGCGTGGGTTGAGCGCGAAGACGCGACCGCCGGCGCGCGAGGCGTACGCCTCGGGGAAAGGTGTCGACGGCGACGCGATCGATGCGAGCGCGGTGGAGCAAGCGATGCGTGCGGGTATTGAGTATTATCAGGGCATTCAAGATGACGATGGACATTGGGCCAGTGATTACGGTGGGCCGATGTTTTTAATGCCCGGGCTTATCATCGCCGCGCACGTCATGGGTAAGGAGGAGGAAATTTTAGGCGGGCATCGACGGGAAGAGATGTTGCGATACTTGGAAAACCACACCAATGAAGATGGCGGTGTTGGTTTACACATTGAGGGGCACAGCACGATGTTTGGGACGGTTTTGACGTATGTGGCGTTGCGCTTGCTCGGGAGGTCGGCGGAGACGCCATCGTGCGCCAAGGCTCGAGAATGGATTTTAAGTCGCGGTGGCGCCACCGAGGTGCCATCGTGGGGAAAATTTTGGCTCGCGATACTTGGCGTGTACGAGTGGCACGGTCTCAATCCGGTGCCGCCTGAATGTTGGTTGTTACCGTATTGGTTACCGATGCACCCGGGACGCTACTGGTGCCACTGCCGCATGGTGTACTTGCCGATGAGTTACCTGTATGGCATTCGTGCCACTGCGAAACCGTCAGCGTTGACGGATGAACTGAAATTGGAGCTGTATGTCCAGAAGGCATACGCGGACATCGATTGGAACAGCGCCCGCAACGCATGCGCAAAGGAGGATTTATACTATCCGCATCCTTGGATTCAAGACGTCGTGTGGGCGACGTTGATGAAGTTTGAACCGCTATTGGTCAACAGTAAGTTGCGTAAGTGGGCGTGCGAAGAAGCCATGAAGCACATTCACTATGAAGACGAGAACACGCGATATGTGGACATTGGTCCTGTGAACAAGGTGTTTAACATGTTATGCTGCTGGTTTGAGAATCCGGATTCATCCGCGGTGAAGAAGCACATCCCCCGCATCGCCGACTACCTCTGGGTCGCCGAAGATGGCATGAAAATGCAAGGTTACAACGGGAGTCAGTTGTGGGACTGTGCATTCGCGGTGCAAGGCATTGTTGCGACGGGTATGGCGAAGGATTTCGGTCAGTGCTTGAAGCGCGCGCACGACTTTATCGAAAAGAGCCAAGTCCGCGACGACTGTCCGGGAGACTTGAGTAAATGGTATCGTCATATTTCGAAGGGTGCTTGGCCATTCAGTACGCGTGACCACGGTTGGCCGATCTCTGATTGCTCTGCCGAGGGCTTGAAGGCGGCGTTGACGCTTGCATCGCTCGATGATGACCTCGTCGGCGCACAAATTTCTGTCGACCGCCTCGCTGAGTGCGTCAACGTCATTTTGTCTTATCAGAACAAGAGTTCGGGCGGATGGGCGACGTATGAAAACACGCGTGCAGGAAAGTGGGTGGAAGTATTGAACCCGGCAGAAACGTTCGGGGATATCATGATTGACTACCCATACGTCGAGTGCTCGAGCGCGAGCTTGCAAGCTTTGTGCAGATTTTCCGAGCGCTACCCAGACATTCGCGCAGCTGATATTGCGCACGCCAAGAAGACTGGACGACAGTTTTTGAAGAACATTCAGCGCGACGATGGGAGTTGGTACGGGTCGTGGGCGGTGTGTTTCACTTACGGCACGTGGTTTGGCGTTCTCGGTTTAATTGCCACGGGTTCGACGTACGCGACGTGTCCGAATTTGCGCAAGGCGTGCGATTTCTTACTCTCCAAGCAGCAAGCTGAAGGAGGCTGGGGCGAAAGCTACCTGTCGTGCGAGAAGAAAACGTATCATGAATTGATTGATCAGCAAACTGGCAAGCCAACGGCTCACGTCGTCAACACGGCGTGGTCTTTATTGGCGCTCATTGCCGCGGGGCAAGCCGAAAGAGACGCGGCGCCTTTGCATCGAGCCGCACGCGTGCTCCTTTCCATGCAGCTGCCAAACGGCGACTGGCCTCAGCAAACGATCATGGGGCAGTTCAATCAAAACTGCATGATTTCTTACAGATATCATAACTCATTTACATTCTGGGCGCTCGGTGAATACCGCTCAAAAGTTCTCAACGCATAGCCAGACGCTTCATTGATTTAGCACCCATAGTAAACCGCGGCGCGCGCACGCGTTGCATAACATTTGATTTCATTTATCAGAACATAAACGGCTAAGCTATATCACAAACGCTTCTTAAATAATTCCTACCCACTCATAAAAACCACTTGATCCTCTTGTCAGACTTCAACGCTTGATACACGCTCAGCACGTCGTCCCCCGAAAGCATTTCAGCAATCACATTCGCACTCACATACTTGCCCTTGGAACTCGGTCGAGTTGTGACATTTTCTGGATGAATCACGCGCCCGCCGAGCGCGTTTGAAATCAACGTCACGATGTCGTCCACGAAACCTTCCTCATCCGCGCCGATGGCTTGAAACTTTCTCATGCTCGGGTACTCATTCACCTTGGCGTCGAGCTCTTTCCACTTCTCATCGGTGTCCGCGCCCACCATCACGGTCGTACTCCCAGTATTCCCCTGTCCCGGCGCGCTCGTCCCTGCGTTTTCTTTGCGCTGCTTGGCGAGCTCGGACATTGTTTTAATGAGCTGCGCATCGAGCCCTTGCGCCGCCTCTGGGTCGTCGTTGAGCGACCCGGCGCCTCGAACGGTGCGCTGAAACGCCGTGCGCGAGACGCGAGTGTTTGGTTTCGCAAATACGCTCGCGCGAGCGAGGTTGGACGCAATCATGGACGCGCGAAGCATGTCTTACACTGGCGTTGCGAAGAGACGGCTCATCAAAGGACCCAGAGGTCCTTTGGCGAGCGTCAAATGAATACAACACACGCGCTGTAGCTTTACAAAATTGATTCTACTATAAGTTAACGCGCACACGTGATCTATCGACCTTGTCTGAAGCGGTCGCGCTTGGCTTCGCGAGCGGCGGCTGCTGTGGGGCGCAAATCTGAACGCGCAATTTCAGTCTTCACTTCGAGCGAGCCGCGAGAAATGCCGTGCACGTTTCCGTTGGCGTCCGGAAGCATCGATAAAAATCGCGCCGCCTCTCCCGGAGACATATAGCCATCGAGTACTGATTTATACGTTTCGAGTATATCGCTCACCGCCGACGCGGGCTCGTCTACGAGCTCGACGCGGTAATGTTTTACGCCGCTCGCCACCCATCGCTTCAAGTACGAAACGCCCGTCTGCGCTTGAGAATTGAACACTGTATTTCTGCACCCCATATCCGCCAACACCAAGTGATCGGCGCCGTGATTATCACGCAAATGTAAATTTTTAGTCTCGCATGGGTGACCGCAATCCTTGTACGAATTCCCGTCGGACATGAAGCGGCAAAAAACGCAGTGCTCTGTGTGGAAAATCGGCAAGTGTTGATGCAGGATGATTTCAATCTTCCCGGCGCCCACGGGCCCGAGCGCGGTGGCAAGGTCGCGCTGTTGATCGGCGTTCAAATCATGTGTCGGTGTCAAGCGCTCGAGGCCGAGTTTCAAGAATAAATCCGCACCGATTGCGTTAGCGGCATTCAAAGAGAAATCGCCTCTGAGCTCGGGGACGACGACGTCCGCATCCGTCCCGCGCAGCTCAACGAGCGTCTGCAACAATCCCGCCGAGCGAATCAATAAACCATCGGCGCCGAGCTTTAAATAAAACCTCCAAAGTTGTTCTTCTTGCGGTTTTAACACGCGCGGGGTAGCGACGATCGCGCGCTTACCTGCAGCTTGAACGGCCCGCGTCGTCTTTTGCAACCCGTGCACCTCGAGAAAATCGAGCGCGACTTCATCAATCCAGGCAATCTCCATCGCTGCTTCCGCCTGTGCGCGCGTGCGGCATAGCACGGATATCGAAGCGCCATGTGCTTTGTTTGACGACGCACTGCGAGCGCTGGCGACGAATTCCTCGCTACCCTCGACGGCGCCCCACCAGGCGTCGGCTACGAGCTCGTCGCGCACCGAACGCTCGGCTAATCCTTCGGCGCGGTTGGGTCCCGAGACTAATCGCGTGGCCAAAAGCGCGTCTACGGCGTCGCGACGTGCGGCTTTTATTTCTCCTGGAGAAATGTACAAACCATCTTCGCCGCCACTGGTGCTGTCGTCCTCGACGACGCCGCGAAGCGCGGAGGCGTCCACGCGCGACACTTCGAGCGGCGTTCCACCGAGCTCACCTATAGCCTTCTTCAGCGACGTCAAATCCAACGCTCTGTTCATGCTCTTCGAAAGCGTGGATGCAGTACATCCCTCGCCGACACGCCCTGCATCATCTATTATTTTAATCACCAACTTTTCGCCGATGGCACCGCTGACGACAACCGCGCAGGGGTCCCGACGGCTCTCGCGGCTCGGCGTCGTCGCCGGTCCCGTTGACACCATCTTCGCAAGCTTTGCCTCAAGTGTGGGGTCCGACGTGCGCCACACCAAGTCCCCAGCCTCGACGCGATCAAAATCGATTTGGTTCGCGCCGAATGTTACGGAGTACTCGCCAATGGTCACCGCACCGTCGTTCGCGCCGCCGACCGAGGCTCCGCTTTGGTCAAAAATTTCGTACACGCGGCCGCCTTCTTCGCGTTCCTCTGGCGCACCGCGATCAATCACAACACCATCGCCGCGTTTCATACCCACGGAGTCATTATTCATGCGAATCGTCAATGAGCCGTGCGATCTTCGTCCTGGGTGCTGCACGCGCGTGACTTCACCGAGCAAAACGCCTCGATGGCGAGGCGCTCGTCCGCGCACCAGACGCTGATGCATTGGGCCCTCTAAAAATCCAAGCGTCAACCCATCGTAGTCGGCATCCTGCCCACGTGCAAACACCTGCGTGAGCTCCACGCGTTGCTCTTCTGTTAACAATTCTGAGCGCGCAACTTGGCGATTATTCGTCCTCGCATCCCACGCCGCGTCCACCGCGCGTCTATACGCCTGCGTGGCGATGGCTACGTACTCGGGCCCTTTCAATCGCCCTTCAATCTTAAAGCACCCCACTCCGGCGTCGATAAGCTCCGGCACGAGCTCCACAGCCATTAAATCCTGCGGCGAGAGCAAGTATTTCACATCGCCCATCTCCTGTAACGCGCCATCGACGACTAAACCGTACGGCATCCGACACGCCTGCGCGCATTGGCCTCTATTCGCCGACCGCCCACCCCACGCCTCTGAACTAAAACATTGCCCCGAATAACTCACACACAACGCACCGTGCACGAACGCTTCAACTTCAACATCCGGGCACTGCGCCTTTACCGCAGAAATTTCATCCACGCTCAATTCTCGACCGACGACGACGCGTTTACAGCCGAGCGCTCTCGCGAATCTCGCCCCTTCCCCGCTCGTCACCGACATTTGTGTCGACCCATGAATCGGTAAATTCGGCGCCAAGCGATGTATGAGCTTCGCCACGCCCACGTCCTGCACGATGACCGCATCGACGCCCGCGTTGGCGACGCCACGAATGAGCTGTTCAGCCACATTGAGCTCTTCGTCGAATACGAGCACGTTCATCGTCACATACGCCTTGCGTCCGCGAGACTTGACGTACGCCATCACCTCCGCGAGCTCATCCAACGTAAAATTACTCGCACGTGCGCGAGCATTGAGGCTATCTAAACCTAAGTACACGCAATCCGCGCCGCTTTCGATCGCGGCGCGGAGCTGCGGCCAACCGCCGGCGGGCGCGAGCACTTCTGGCTTGCGCGAGACGGCGCCGGCGCCTCTCGTTTGCGCCTCTCCTCGCGCCTCCTCGCGCGCATCCGCGCCGCGCGCGCGTTCGGCGGATTCGTCGAGGTATTTCGCACCCTTTCGCGCGCCGTCTCTGGCGGCGGCGCGCGCGAGAGGCGCGCGGCGACGGCGAAAGGTTGCGAAAAGCGCGGGACCGGTTGCGCGTTGGCGCGGCGCTTTTCGCGTCGCGCCGTCGCCGCGCGACGAGAGCGTGTGCGGCGCGGTGCGCGCAGTGGTGAACATCGCACGCTCGCGGACGCGCGTCGATCGCGGGGCGCGCGAGCGGGATCGCGGGCGCGGCGCTGAGGGGGCCTTGGCGCGCGCGGGTGAATGCGGCGGCGGCGGCAGACGCTGACGCATTAGACCGCCGATGCGCGCCGCGGTGTCGCACGCGCGCTCAGCGGTGCGCGCGAGAGAGCGCGAGGCGCCGTGTGTGATTGTGCAGGTGGGTAACGATGGTTGGATGCGCGCACGCGCGACGACGGACGCGTTGATGACGACGGTGCACGTGTAACGATGCCGATGAAGAATTGAGACTGACGACGCACGCACGGCGTACGCGCACGCAGGACCGGAGCGATAGCGCGCTCGGTGCGCTTGTGTTCGAAAATTTCGTGCGCGAGCACGCGCGAGAGATGCGTGAAGACGCTGGGGCGACGCGAAAGGTGGTGGCGTGCGTCGGCGCTCGAACGCAGTTCGCCGACGTCGGCGGAGGCGCCGACGCCGACGTCGGCGTCGTCGATGTTCGCCGCGCCGCACGCGATGCGCGAGAATTTATGAATGTTGTCCTTGAGGCGATCGGAGGCGCGAGTGCGGGCTTGAGTCGCGATGGTGGGCGAGGAAACGGCGCGACGGGCGACGCGTCAGCGTCAACTTCGGCGAAACGCGGCGGGACATTTGGATATCGTCCGAGCGCGGAAGCGACGACGACAGTGGTTATAGATTGTGCGAGTAAACTCGCTCGAATGTGCGGTGCGCGGGAGCTGACGGAGATGATTCGTACGTTGCGAAGGATTCCGACGGTGCGCTTGGTGGCGCTGCGCGAAACGGGCGAGACAACAGCGAGCGAGACGGCCGAACGCGAGGCATCGTGCATCGTGCGCGTATCGAACGATGAATACGATACAACCGCCACGATGGGATTCATAGATGTGGAGATTCGCACGCCGTGTGGACGACGAAGACGCGAACGCGAGCGCGTGACGGCCAAGGACGATTTAACCGTCGACTACGCTCCAATCGATGTCGAAAGCGTCGCCACCGCAGTCGCCAAGGCGCTTAAACTCAGCGCAAACGACGTGAGTAACGCCGCGGCGGCGGAATCCGCGGCCGCGGCACGTTTGCAGTCATCCGTCCCGTTCAATTTGGGCGTAGCCCTGACACCCGAGGAACGCGAAGCCAAACGAAACGTCAAGCTCGCGTACGAGCATCAAGGCGTCGGCGTCCGCGGCGGCGACGCCTACGCCCAAGGCGACTTTATGTCATATCTCCCACCCGATGCTGGCGGTCGCGGCGTCGCCCTCGGCGTCACCAAGCCAGGGCGTGGTCACATTTACTACGAGCGAGACGCCGCCGACGCTGAAGACGGCGATGACCTCAACTTTGACACCGACGACGACGACGAACCCGAACTCTAACCTCCGAAAACCAAACACACCTATAATAGCCAATGTACTGTATCACACTCGAGAATGCGATCAACCAGAACGCGTCGTCGTCGCACACGCCGACGTCATCGTCAACCACGCGCGGTTACGCCAACACCCAATAGCATTTGACACCACATGATACCGGTACCCGGAAATAAAGGATACACTAATGAGCTCCAATACTTAAGAACTTCAATGTAGTGTGTAGATGCATAAACCACACTCAAGGGTGCCGCGCACGTCATCAAATCCAGCGGCTGGATTCCAAGCTGGAATGTCCACTGGAAATTTTCCAGCACTCGTCAGCGACGCCAGGCGACGTGCACCAGCCCTACGCCGCATTCGCCGACGCGCCGACCGTGAGAGAACATCCTCGCGCGACGCCACCGACCGTGCACCATGGCCTTCACGCGCCACACGAGCGCCACGTACGGCGCCACGCCGCGCGCCGACGTCGAAAGCGACGACGCGGATGCGCGATCGCCAACACCCAAACGTGACCGATTCGATGCGTCCGCGCTCCGCCGGCGCCCGTTCGCCACCATCGCCGCCATCGCCGTCGCGTGCGTATCCGTCATGTGTGCGCGCCACGGTGTGACAGACACGATCGGCGTCATCTCGCGCGCGCTCGGCGCTGGGACGAGAGAGATTACGTTTGTCGTGCACACGTGCGGGGTGCCGCAAGCCAAGTGGGACGATTACGTCCCGTGGCCCGTGTGCCGCGTGAAGCTCGTCGGGTGCCCGGGTGGTGGACGCACGTGCTACCATTGGCGTTACTCCGAAGGGATTGAGATGCAACCGACGTCGTCGTCGCGGAATCAGTTTACGGTGACGACGAGCCGGTACGGCACCGGGGACGTGTACGGTTTCGCGGTGATCGAAGCGGGCTGCACCGTCGCGCACGAAGCCCAATGCACGGGTGACGACTGTAAAAAGGATGAGTTCTGTGATCACAGATATGATTCCGGCACCGTGAAACCGACGGATATGAAGACGAAGACGACGAATATCACGTGCTGGGAAGGCGACCGATGCTCGTCGAAATCGCCCTTCGTGCACCCGATTCGCTCGCATCGACCAGGCGGACACGAATGCTTCACGTTGATGGGGCAGTGGTGGAACCGAGTCGTTCCCGCGCGTTCGTCCAAGCTCGAATACGTATGGGGCACTTGCATGAACAAGCCAGAGAATCCTGACTTGTGCAAGGACGCGCAGGCGCCAAACGTGTGCACGATGCTCGAAGAAACGAAGGATGAAGTCATCGACGCGCCCGAAGGGACATGCAGCAGCGATTTGGGCGTCGACGGCGCGACGTGCCGTGTCTCGCACAAAGATCCCGGTTATGAAAGTTACAGTGTTGAAGGTTCGTGCTGCGGCGGCTCGTGTTGCGCGGCGGGAACCTTGTGCAATCGCGAGACGCGCACGTGCGAAGACAAAAAGACAACCATCGAAAGCAACGAAGGCTTGTGCGCCGATCCCGATAACCTTGGTCTCAGTGGCGTGTGCACGCAAAGCTGTGGTTCTGGTAACGGTGACTGCGATTTAACGTGTGCCGACGCCGCAGATGTTCCAGGCTTTGAGTTGACGTGCACGCCGGGCGACCCCGATGACAAGTGCATATGCTCCAACGTCGGCGGCCACACCGCAAACGAGTGCAAAACGAGCGACAATCCCGGTTGGAAGTGCTGCACGTGCAAATCTATCGCGCGTGTCGGCGACAAAATAACCGGAAAAGATAACAAGGGAAGCAAATCCTCGATATCCTCGATATTTTCACGATAAACGCGAATACCTCGCGCCGAAGCGCGCCGGAGCAATCTAGATGTTCATGCATCGATTGTTTTGTACCTTAACATATGTTGTTGAAGTATGTAACGTAGAAAGTAAGTACGTTAGAAGTGTGTAGTGGTAATTTGCGATCAAATAATAAGGCGCGCGCGCGTTCAAATCAGACCACACTCGACCTTCGCGTCGCGCCGACCCGACGCGTCACCCTACACCTTTATGTGCCAGGATTTCAATGCTGCACGTCATTTCGACGCGATGCGCCAGTACGCGCTCTATGCGCTCGTTGCCGGCGCGTTAACGCTCGCGCTGACGACGTGCTCGTCGTCCGCGCTGCGCGCATCGGGCGAACCACAGGGCGTCGCGTTCGCGCTCGCGCACTGCTTTTTTTTGAGCACCTTTTTCGGACAGTTGAGCGCATACGCGGCGCCGACGCCCGCGCTGACGCTGCAAATGCTCGCGGGCGTGGTGGTTGAAAATATTCCCGGCACGCGCGAGGCGATTGGGGAGGCGATTACGACGGATGCGAGCGCGCTCGTGCGGAAGTTTGCGTTGGGGTGCATCCTGGCGCGGGCGGGACTCGCGACGGATGTCGCGAGCGCGTGGGCGAATCGCGCGAACGTCGCCAAGCTATCGTGCGTGGGGATGATTGAAATGACCATTGTTGGGGGGTTATTTATTGCGTTGTTTAGTTTGGATGCCGCCACGGCGTTTGCGGGTGGGTTTTTGATGGCTGGTATCTCGCTCGCCGTCGTCATTCCACCCGTCGCCGAATTTCAACGACGAGGATTGGGCGTCGAACAGGGCGTACCGGCGTTGATTATTAGTGCGTCGAGTTTTGATGGCATAATCGCCATCGTTGGGTTTGGTATTTGCAGCGGCATCGTCGCCGCGGGGGGCGGGAGTGGCGCGATGGCGATGGCGTGGAAAGTGCCGACGCAAATCGTCGTCGGCGGCGTCGGCGGTCCCGCGCTCGCCAAAGCGCTCGTGCGCGCGAACATATTAAGTTCATCGACAAAGCCAAGCACCGGTGTTCTCGACGCGAGTTTGGTGTTGTCAACGGTCATGGTTATATTGTACAGTGCCACGCATTTGGAAGTGAGCGGCGGAGGCGCGCTGATGGCCATCGCGTTTTGCGCCTCGCTCGCATCGGAGTGGACCAACCACGGATGCAGCGACGCGCTACGTGACGCCAGCGTCGCACTCACGACGTTATGGTCAAATTTCACCGCACCACTATTATTTGTCATCATCGGTGCCACCCTCGATTTGCATTCGTCGAGTTTTTGGAACGTAGCGCCAAAGGCGTTAGCCATCATCGTCGGCGGCGGAGCGGCTCGAGCGGCGGGTGTCTTCGCCGCAACGCATGGAAACGAGACAATGAGTATTCGCGATCGCACATTCATCGCGTTCGCGTGGACACCGAAAGCGACCATTCAAGCGGCATTAGCGGGTGTTATTTATGATCAAGCGGTGACGGCGTACGGAGCGGATTCCACGCAAGCGGATGACGGCACGGTGTTGTTACAAACGGCGTTGTTGAGCATTCTGCTGACCGCTCCGCTCGGCGCGTGGTGTATCGCGTACTTTGCCCCCAAGCTACTCACGCAGAAGCAGGCCGGTGCAATCTAGATGTTCATTCATTGTTTTGTAGTTTAACATGTGTTGTTGAAATGTGTTTATTAAAACGTGTGTGGTAGTAACTTAAAGGTCGACGGATTCCGCGGTGAACGCCGGCATTTCAAAAGCACCCGCAAACGCTTCAACCTCGGCGCGCAAGGCATCCACCTTGGCGTTGTTTACGAGGCCCTTCTTCCAGTCCTTCAACATCTTACCGTGCGACGCTTGGACTTCCAAGCACAAGTCCACAGAACGCGCTAAAAAGTCGGCAATTTGCACGAAATCCTTCTCCACGAGGCCGCGCGACGTCATCGCCGGCGCGCCGATGCGCACACCGCCCGGCGAGAGCGCCGAGGCGTCACCGAAAACTGCATTCTTGTTCAACGTGATGTGCAACAAGTCGCACAAATATTCCATCTTACTCCCAGTCAAGCCGAGAGGGCGCAAATCCCAGAGCACCAAGTGGTTGTCGGTGCCACCCGTGACGAGGTTGTAACCTTTGCTCACCAAAGCTTCGCCGAGCGCCTTGGCGTTCGCCTTAGTTTGAATTTGGTACGCCTTGAATTCAGGCGTTTGTGCGTGCTTCAAAGCCACCGCTAGAGCGCCGATTTGGTGGTTGTGCGGACCACCTTGCAATGCCGGAAACACCGCCATGTTGATGCGCGACTCGTAGTCATACGCCTGGCCCGTCTTGGCGTTAATACCACGGCGGAAGAAAATCATACCCGCACGCGGACCGCGAAGGGACTTGTGCGTAGTCGTTGTGACGATGTCGCAGTACGCGAACGGTTGCGCTTGCTCCTCCGCGGCAACCAAACCAGAGATGTGCGCCATATCCATCATCAGCATCGCCCCGCACTTATCGGCGATTTCTCTAAATCGCGCGTAATCCCAATCACGCGCGTACGCCGAGCCACCGCAAACGATCATCTTCGGTCGGAAATCAAGCGCTTTTTCTTCCAACTTGTCGTAATCAATGTAACCCGTCGTCGGATCCACCTTGTACGGCAGAGACTCGAAGAAAATCGACGTCGCAGAAATCTTCTTCCCATTTGCGGTGTAATATCCGTGCGTCAAATGACCACCAGAAGGTAAATCCAAACCCATAATGCGATCATGCGGTTGCAACAACGCCGTGTACACCGCCAAGTTTGCCGGAGAACCGGAATACGGCTGCACGTTCACGCCCCACGCGTCCTCCGTCAACCGGTACGCCGCCAACGCCCGCTTCTGGCACAACACCTCAATCTTATCAATATTCTCATTCCCACCGTAATATCTCGCCCCAGGTAAACCCTCAGAATACTTATTCGTCAGCGCGCTGCCGAGCGCCTCCATCACCGGCGCGCTCGTAAAATTTTCGCTCGCAATCAGTTCGATGCCTCGGATCTGTCTGCGCTTTTCGAGCTGAATCAAATCATAAATCTCGCGATCTGCCTCCTTGAGCGGCGCGAGCGCTTCGGGAAACACGTTCTGCATGGCCATCGTCGCTCGGGGTTCTGTGTTCGAAGGCGTTCGCGCGACGGTGTGTGGCGTACGCGCGGCAGCGGCGGCTGGATTACCGGCGTTTGAACGGATCTCGAAAACACCCGATATTCCTAGGGCTTTGCGTGTACATATTTATGTACGCTTTTAACTATGTATGACATATGAAGCACGTGGCGTACTGTATCCATTGTATCTCTATATATATATATTGTGTTCGTCGTGTGTACGAGACGTCGAGACACAAAACGACGGTTCGTATCACCATGTGACCGTCGCGCGCGGACCATGTGTCTTCAGAACTCGCGTCGCGTGGACGCCAGAAGGGTCGTCATGGGCGTTCGTCGCGCGCCGTCCGTCGCATCGATCGTGTCCCTCGTGTTCGCCGCGTGCGCGACGGCGGAGACGGTGCGCGCGGAGTATGGATTCGACGCGTCGAATTTTCAAGGTAAGCACGCGTGCGCGCGAGAGGTGCGCATGGCGTCACCGACGACGGTGCGAGACGTGTCGGAAATTGCGCACGCGTACGCGCGGGTGAAGGCGAATGGTGCAGGGCATTCGTGGCATCGCGGGTTGTTCTGTGCAGTGGGCGCGGAGGATGAAGAGGAGGGTGTGAACGTGGATACGCGAGGCGTGCGTTCGGCGACGGTTGGCGACGAGCGCTGGTGGATTGATGATGGCGGCGAGGTCGTGCGGTGCGACGCTGGGGTCATTACTCGAGATTTACTCAATGGTTTGGCGGCGCGTGGGTACACGTTGCCGGCGTTTCCGTGGTTTATTGACCAGACGATTGGTGGCGCGTGCGCGACGGCGAGCCACGGTTCGTCGCTCCACGGCAACTCGCTCGCTTCGCAACTTGTGGCGCTCACCATCGTCCACGCCGACGGCAGCGTCAAGCATTACGACGAAAAGACGACAAACACGGCGCTTTTTAATGCGCTTCGCGCGAATCTCGGACGATTAGGCATCGTAGTTGACGTCACGCTGCGTATCGTGCCGAATACGCTCGTCACGCGACGGAACGAAAATCTTTCACCCGACGATTTCGTCGCCGACATGCAGCGTGTACAAGACATCGTGCGCGCGTGCGAAAAGCGACACGGTAAAGAAAATACTGATGACACGTGGGCGTGTGCGATAAAAACTGATGAAATCAAAGCCCTCGACGAGCAACAGCTGTTTTGGTACATTCCGCTCGAAGAATTAACGCGCGTATCGTACGAACGGTCGTCGCCCATGCCGACATTTACCGCGTACGACGAACGCGCGCTGAGCCCAGAGTTATCGCAAAAGCACTTTGGCACATTATCTGCATCGAACGTCAACGCGCTGGTGAAACGTCAGCCGCGTTCGGCGCCCCGCGACGTCACGGCGGCTGTCACGCTCATGGGCTCTGAAAATCTCGCTCGAAATTGGGCCCAACAATGGCGTCGAGCGACGGCGGAAAACATCCTACCCGAAACCGACGAGCAATCAGATTCATACCTCACCATGACGGAACGTCAGTATGAAATGCACGATCGTTTTGGGTACGAACAGCTTGAAGTCGGCGTTCCACTGCGTAAGGCCGGGACGTGCGCGAGAGCGTTTCGAGACGCCCTCTACGGCGACGCCCGGCTGAGTGGCGGATTCCGCTCGCAAGCGTTGCTACGATTCATCGGTCCCGAACAAGCCTGGCTCGCCCCCACGCACGGTCGTGCGGGCACCATGTACGTGAACATTGAGGATTTTGTCAAGTATTCGCGCGTCGTCGATCGCATGGCGAATGAGAAATTCCAAAAAGCTGTTGACGTGCTGCGTTCGAGCGCGTGCGACGGTCGGCTGCATTGGGGCAAGTTTGGATTTCCCAAACCTGGATGTTTCGACGGCGCTGCAGAGTACGGCGTGGCATTTTGTCACTTTGGTTGTCAAGTACACGCGCTCGATCCGAGCGGTAAGTTTCGCGGCGATTCGGATGCGTTAACGTTTGCGGGGATTGATTTTGAAAAGTGTTGCGGCACGGATGGGTTGTTCCGGGATGGTGTCGACGGGTGCGCGTGCGCGTTGACTGATCGCGCTCCGGCAAGCGCGTGTGCGGATTGGAGCGAGGATTAGCTATGGGATAAATGAATACGTCATGGCTACACTTACGCTAACAACAATTCTAATGACGCTTCTTCTACAGTAATGATGCTTCTTCTAATGACGCTTCTTCTAATGACACATGCGTAAGACGCCGTCGTCGCGCAACGCGACGAACAAACGAGACGCTGGAAGTACCGCGAGCGCGCAAAACGATGAGGATGAGGACGTCGACACTGGCGATGCGTGGTGTTCAATGCGCGGCGGCGGCATCGGCGCTAAAATGGCGTGACGTTCGTTGTCCACGTCGATTGACTTCGGCGTGAACGTCACCACTCGGGACCCGTCGTCGTCGCGAAGCGAACACGCGCCGACGCGCGTCCCGGCGACGCTCAGCACCGAGTCAGCATTTGGCCCGAGCACTACGTCGTCAACCCCGCTCCGGTGGCCGCGAAACGTACGCACGCGACCGTCGTAACGCGTCTTGTGTTCCGCCGCGACGGCTATCATCCGAGCGTCCCAAAGCGCAATGGTCATATCCGCCGACGCGGTGATAAACGCGCGGGACGACATCGTCGTCGATGGCGTCGACGGCGCAACGATTGTAGAAATTTTGCCGTCGTGTGCCTTGACGTCAAAAATTGGACGTTCGTCGTTCGGCGCTCGCGTGTCGAATGCGCACACGTACCCATCTCGATTGCTCGCGTACGTCACGCGTCCGCACGGTGACGACGATAACGCCGAGACGCCGTCGACCGACGGCGCCGACGCCGACGACCTCGGACATAAAAACGTCCTCACGACGCGTCCCGCGGTGATATCCGCCGCGACGACGCTCGCGTTGGCGCCGCCTGCCAGCGCGAGTGACGCGTCCTCCGCGACGAGCACGTGAGTAAACCCGCCCGAGGCGCCGTCTCTGAATTGCCACACCCGTTCGCCCGTGAGACATTTCCACACGTGTACCGCACCGTCGTCATCGCACGACGCGATGCGCGACACGTCGCCTTCGGCGTCACACGCGCTGTTTACAAAGGCGCACGCCGCCGCAGTGGCCCGTTCGTGTCCCGCGTACTCAACAACCGCGCCGCGGACGGCGTCACCGACGGGACCGCTGGCGCGCCAGACGCGCACAACGGTGTCGTGATGTTTCGACATTCGGCTCGAGACGCCGACGGTGGCGATGAGGCGCTCGTCCGCGCTCTCTGACATCGCGCGCGCTGAGCGGCTGTGCGCTCGCCAGGACGCGAGCGCGCTCAATCGAGCGTGCCACGGCGCGTCGTCGGCGTCGAAGCAACGACGAAGCACGCGCGACATGCGCTGATGGGTGTCGTCGACATGAATAGCGTCTTCGTCGTCGATGTCGTCGTCCGCGGTCATCGACAGCGTCGGTGGGAGCCACGCCCACGGCTCGCTTGGGACATCCGCGCCGTCCAAATGCGACACCACGCGCGACGCCTCGCAGACGGCGTCCTCGTCGTCGTCGCATCGCAACACGTGCCTCGCGGCGACGCGCGCGTCCAGTGCCTCAGCGACGGCGGTGAGGGCGTCTGCGACGACGACGTGGGCGCCGCTCCGCGTATCCGCTCGATTAGCCGCGAGCGCCGTGCGAAGCGCGCGTACAATGCGCGCAAGCGTCACTGGAAGCGGCGCCGCGCGAGCAACGTCGGCGAGCGCAGCAATCACCGCATGGAGCTCTTCGCTCGTCGCGTGCTTGAATTGCAAGCACGCAACGATCGCCGGGACGATGAGGCGGTGAAATTCCGCGCTCCCGAGCGCTCGGCGAGTCGCGTGTAGCGCACTCGGGTGCAGCAATTCGCGCTTGAGTGTCGGCCCATCGACATCAAGTCGCGCGCTAGGCGTGCGTAACGCGAGGACGATGATTGGGGCGAGCGCGTCGCGGATGACCGCGCGAGGCAGTCGTCCGCACGCGGTTTCGACGAAACTCGCGAGGCACATGGCGACGCGCATGGTTTCGGTGTCGTCGTCTTCGGCACGCGGATGCGGGACGGAAACGTGGGCGGTGATGTCGCTCGCGATGTCGCGCATGATGAGCACGGCGGCGGTGCGCGATGCGGCCTTCATGGATTCGTCGGCAGCCATGAGCCGCGCGGCGAGGGAGCCGCGCGCGGCGCGAGTCTTTCCGAGCGCCGCTGCGGCGGCGCGAATGTCGGCAGAGAATAACACGCTATCGCGCACCGCAGATGCGGCGACGGGATTGGTGTCGCGCGTGAGGAGTTCTACGACGCCGCGGGTATCGACGGGCACGTCGAGCAACCATGCGTCGAAAGCTTTTGACGTCGCGTCGTCGGCATCGACGTCGGCGAATAATCCGGCTCGCGGCGGCATCTTCATGGGCGACGCGTTGCCAAACAAGCCATCTGCGCTATCGACGTCGTACATCTCGCGCTTTGGACACGGCACACCAGTGTATATGGCGCCGATGATGCGACCAAGCGCGCGTAAATCGCGCTCTTGCGCGCCTTTAAATGACGGTTCGAGCATCGTCATCATCGTTGTCGACGACGGCGCGTTTGTCGTCATCGGGCGAGGCACTTTACCACCGCTCACGCTGCGTTTCGGATGCGGCGACGCGAACAGGCACACGCGTCCACTCGCACATAATGCGCTCGCATCGACTGCGCGCACCATGACGTTTTTAGCCTCCACGGCGGCACGGCCTCGAGTGGCGTAGCCAAACGTCACGTCAATCCACTCATGCAATCGTTCGCTCACGCTCGCGCACTCCAACGCCTCGCGATGCGTCTTGATAAACGTCTGCGCGCACTCGTTGGCCCACGGCGGAAGCGCCAAGTCCTTCATGTCGTCGTGCGTCGACGTAAACACGTCGGTATTGACATAGAAATCAACCGGGGCGTCATCAGGAGACGAAGCGTAGAGCCGAGCCAACGTCGCCGGATATTCTTCAGCGACGACATTCGAGCGCACGACTCTGGCGAGGATGGCGCGGGGCATACGCCGCGCCAACGCGACGCACACGCCGAGCTCGCTCAGGCAATCATCGCTGATGTGATGCGGTGGGTCGGTGTGCGAGTACGCGAAATCAAGTTGAGCGTCTCCCTTGGTTAGGCGCCACTTGGTTTTCGATAAATCACGCGCGCCACACAACGCGCCATCGCGCGCAAATGGATGCGGGGCGGTAAAATCAATCACCCACGGAACGACGGTGTAGTACGCGCGGTCTTTGCCGCGACCGGCGAGTTCGTTCAACGCCAAAATGTAATCCAAATTGCTCATCGCGCCGAGACGCCACGCCGACGTCACGCCTCGAATGTACTCCTGGTCGCGGTCATCAATTCGATGTCGCGCCGCCACATTTGCACTGACAACGACGCGACGCGCGCCATCATTCGTGCGACCATCGCGCACACGCGCGGAATTGAATATCCCACCGAGTTGCACGAATGGCACGCCGACGGCTCCGCCGCTCAACGTACACACGTGAACATCCTCGAGCCGCGTCGAGCCGCCCAACGCAAATCCCTTTTCATGCACGTGCGCCATCGCGCGAACAATCTGATACGCCGCTAAAGATTTCACATGCGCCTCTGCAAACGCCCCCATGTCGTGCCGCACGCAACTCGCGAGCGTATACCGAGGCTCCGGCTCAAACGTCGTCAACACGAACGCCGGCGCCGGCTCCGTGTACCACGCGCACAGCGGCGCGACGTTCGGATGCGACGACGACCACGCCCATCGACCACCATCGCACGCAAGCCTCCGACACAACTCGCGCACCGCCGTTCGCACGTCGTCGTCGCGCACGGGCGGCGCGAGCTCGAGCGCTTGACCGCCGTCAAACGCTCGCAACGCCTCCGCGCGGCTCGCGAGCTCATCCCGCGTCCACCGTCGTCGCGTCGCTCGCACGCGCGCCTGCGCGTCGCTATCGCTCCATTCAATCACATACGTCCCGTCATACGCGTCGGCGTAGGCGATGGTAACGCCTGGCGTCGACGCGAGCGTCGATGCGAAATCATCGGCATCGCCGACATCCATCGCTCCAACGTCAATGCGCGTACACTGCGACGATCATGGCCGACGCGACGTAGAGCGCGAACGCGAAGACGACGGTGAGAACGCACGCCTGCGCGGTGACGCAGTTGCGGCGCCGGCGGCGCTCGGCGCGGTCGATGAGGACGGCGTCGTCGTCGCGCGTGGGCATAAGTAACGACCACATTGGCCGACGCCATGCCTCGGCGTCGCTCGCCGTCGCGCACGCCGTCGCGCGGGCGCACACCGACGACGTCGACAACGGATGTGTCGACGCAAGGCGCGGCGTCGACGCGCGCGGATCGCGCGATTGCGGCGGCGTTTCGGGCGCGTTCGGGGAAATTGATCAGCTCGGCGAGGAAACCGGTGCGACGGGCGGTGACGGGAAACGAGAGCACTCGCGTGCGGGATTACGTCAAGCTCCCTCGGGTGATTCGACGCATTGATAAATGGTCGTTTTGTGCGGGCGTGGGGGCGCTGATGACGACGCAGTACGTGGCGACGTCGATGCCAGAGGAGTTTTGGAAGTACTATTGCGTGTGCACGCCTTTGATTTTTGTCGCTCGAGCGGCGTACTATCGCATGATTCGTTGGCAATATTTCTTGTATGACTTTTGTTACTTTGCGAACGCGGCGTGTTTGATTTTCCACGCGTATGCACCGAGAAACGTGACGTTGTTTCGGTCGATTTTTGCATTTGCTAATGGGCCAGTGCTGGTGGCTATTCCGATGTGGCGCAACTCGTTGGTGTTTCATAGCGTGGACAAGGTACAGAGCGTATTCGTGCACGCCATGCCGTGTTTGTTGACGTGGTGCGGGCGATGGTATGGGCACGGCGATGACGTCAATAGATTGAGCGCTATGGATTTAGATTCACCGGCGCTGTACGAAGGTTTGCGCGACTTGATGGTGTACCCGATATTCGGGTACTTGATGTGGCAAGTGTTGTATCTCATAAAAACTGAACTTTTAGACATGAAAAAGCTGGACAGTGATCCAACGCTCATGACGTCGTTGCGATGGCTCGCGGGCGACACGAAATCGGCGCAGAATAGAATGGCACTCAAGTTGATGCGACACATCGGCTTTTTTGGCGAGGATGAAATGTTCGACGCGAAGACAGTCAAGACCAAATTCGTCTTTATTTGGATTCAGTTGACGTACACGATTGTGACGTTCATGTTCATTCCATTGATGTATTCGAGCAAGACAGCGCACACCGCCGCGATGGCCATAGCGTTTTTCTCCTGCGTGTACAACGGAGCCGTCTATTACATCGACGTCTTTTCGCGCAAGTACGTCGAACGCATCGCCATGGCGGAAGAGTACGAGCGTAAGAGCGCCGATCTTCTTAGTAGGAGCGGTGCTGACGTCGACGATGAATACCGCGAATTACATTTTCCGATTGATTGATTGCCGCACGCGACGCGCGAGACGCGCGTGACGCGCGTGCCGCCGCCGCAAAAGCCATCGCTCGACCAAAAGCTGTCGCTTTAACTCCGACAGCGTGTACTGAATAACTACTATACGTTCTGACCATGCATATGACATTCTAATAAACACACCAAACGCTCTATCGCGACGATGTAAACGTAAATGTAAACTATTTCGCGTACGCCCCTAGGTTTCGCCCCGCGCAGACGACGAAAAAATATACGTATACTTGGAAATCAACTCACTGCGGCGCTTGACCCGCCGCACCTAGCATCTGCCCTACGATCGTCACGCTCTCCCAATATTTCGCCGAACACCTATCCACGCACGAATTCTCCCCGACGTTCAAGTCGCCATCCTTGAACTTTTTGTCGATGCACCTACGCGAAACAAAGAACCTCGTCGTCAGCACACACGCGCACACACGCGCACACACCGCGAATAAACGCTCGCGCGAACGCACACACGTCGTAAGCGACTATTCCAACCCCACACTATCGATGCGCACGCACTTTTCGTAGCAGCTCGCCACCATTTTGTTAAAGAGCTCCACTCTGTACTCCATCTCTTGTCCAGCCATGGCGAACGCGGCGTCGCGTTGCTCCGGGGACATCTGTTCGGGCGTCTGCGCCGCGGGTGACATGTCGTGCGATGTGCGTCTGTCCTTTCCCGTCGTGTCCGCGTCGTCGATCGCGGCGTCGCGGCGCGTACGTCGTCGTCGAGTCGGAAAGTGAGGCGCCAGCGCCGCCTCCGCGAGCTGCACTCCGCGACGCGCGAAACCGCGCGCGACGCCGTCATGCGCCTCGCCGCGCCGTCGACGGCGCGAATGCGTCACCGTCCGCGCGTCGGTGGGCGCGAACGCGTCTCGCGCGCGACACCGCGCGTCTCGCGCGCGCGCGTGGATGACAGCACGGGGGAACAACGTTCGCGTCCGCGAGTGGATTTCGACCGCGTTGACGGTGCGCGCGCGCGAGAGGGCGCACGAGAGGGCGCCGATGTGCGGCGCGTTGAAAGTTCTTCTCTGGCGACGACGACGACGGAGGGCGATGGGGAGGATGACGAGGCGTGGGCGCTTGAGTTTCCGACGTCGCGCGCGGATGTGTCCAACCTCTGGCTCGGCGCTCCGAGTCGCTACCGCGTGCTTTTCACCACTATCTTTGCGTTCGTGATATGTAACATGGATAAGGTGAATATATCTGTGGCGATTATTCCCATGGCGAAGGATTTCGGGTGGTCACCGACGACGGCGGGGTTTATTCAGAGCGCGTTTTTCTACGGGTTCGCGGCGTCGCAGCTTCCTGGCGGGTATTTGTCGACGAAATTGGGCGGGGCCAGGGTGTTACCGCTCGGAATGTTATTGTTATCGACGGCGACAGTGATGATTCCATTCGTAGGCACGGATGAGAAGAGTTTATTCTTGGCGCGGGTGCTCGTGGGATTGGGGGAAGGCGTGGCGCCGACGGCGGCGACTGATATTATAGCGCGCAGCGTGAGCGTGAGCGAGCGTTCACGCGCCGTGGGGTTCGTGTTTAGCGGGTTTAACATGGGGTCTGTGCTCGGTTTGGGCGTCGCACCGTTGTTGATTCAAGCCACGAATTGGCGCAGCGTGTTTTGGGTGTTTGGTTCGTTTGGTTTGGTGTGGAGCTTGTGGGCGATGAAAATGTACGGCTCTGGCGGCATGGTGGAGAAAAGTTACAAAAATGACGGCGTCACGGGGTTGATTGGCGCGCGTGCGCCGGAAGTCATGGCAAACTCATCTGCGGCGGTCGATGAGGACGCGCCAATACCTTGGCGAGAGTTTATATCGAGTACGCCAGTGCGCGCTTTGATGTACGTGCACTTTTGCAACAATTGGGGATTCTACGTCCTTCTCGCGTGGTTGCCGTCGTACTTTACCGACGAGCTCGGAGTGACGCTTACGAACGCGTCGCTCCTCACGTTGCTTCCACCGCTAGCGAACATCGCCGTGGCCACGATTGCTGGTCCCACGGCGGATCGTTTGATCAAGAAAGGCATGCCCGTCACCAAGGTGCGAAAGACAATGCAAACCATCTCCTTCATGGGGCCCGCCGTGGCCATGGGCACGGCGGCGTACCTAGAAAATCCAATCGCCACCGTTGGATTACTCACCGCGGGTCTGTCCCTAGGTGCGTTTTCCTACGCGGGATTGTACTCGAACCACCAAGATTTGTCGCCGAAATATTCGAGTATTTTACTCGGCATGACGAACACCTGCGGCGCGCTTCCTGGTGTCATCGGCGTGCCTCTGACGGGATATTTGTTGAAAGAAACTGATAACTGGGAGCTCAGTATGTTTATCCCCGCGATGATTTTCTACGTCACGGGAACGATAGTGTTCGCGAAATATGGTAGCGGCGACAGACAGCCGTTTACCGGGCAGCCGATGCCGTCGCCCGACGCGCCGCCCGAAATTCCAAGCAGTGGCGGTGGCCACTAAAACTGTATGTACTACCTTCCATGATATTATAGATGTATGTTGTATTACAACGCAATGAAACTAGCGCATCATGCCCAGTAATCATCCTCTGGCGCACTAGCGCATCATGCCCAGTAATCATCCTCTGGCGCCGGACCCAAGCCTCGTTCGGCGCGCTCCAGCAATGCTCGCGGAATCGCCAACAATATCTTACACCCCACAGGCACGCCATACTCCCGCAACGGCGCATCCAAATCCAACATGCGCTTTCCAGCATACATCATCACAATATCTTCCGCATCATCGACTTTTCTACGCGCACCAGTGCTCATCTCATCGCCGCGCCCCATGCCTCCGTCGAACAACTTTCGCCTCAGCGCGCCCACCGTCCCACCGCCTTCAACATCAAACGCCACGCGATATCGACATCCCGACCACCAGCACGCCACGTGCGTCATGTTTCTTCTCGCCGGCACCGTCGGCACGTCCTTCAAATGCGCAAACGTCCATGAAAAGTTTGGAATCTCCTCAAACACCGCCGCCTCGTCTTCCGGTGCTATTTCCCTCCTCGTGTCGCAACACCACGCGCCTTTCCCGAGCCCGACATCGGCGTACGTCGCCGCCGTCGCGTCCTCCTCCGACGACATCGACATCCGCCGCGCGACGCACATTGCGCATCTCTCGACCGCGCCCCGTCCGCGACAACGTAACGCACGCACAAAAAAAAAACGCACGAAACGTCACTACGCCACATCGCACCCATCATAATGTTCGCCGACGTCGCCAACGCCCACGCCTGGGTCGAAGCCGCGCAGGCGCTGGCGTTGCGCGCGCTCGTCGCCCCGTGCCCCGCGCACGTCCCTCGCCTCGCCCCGATCGTCACGCTCAGCGACCGCGTGACGCGAATCCTCGCGCTCAATCCATCCGCGCTCACGCTCCGCGGCACGAACACGTATCTCGTCGGCACCGGCCGCGAGCGCGCGCTGATCGATTGCGGCGAAGGACGCGCCGGGTACGATGCGCTTTTGCTGCGAGCGATGCGCGAGCGCGGGGTGGAGCGCATCACGTGCGTGGTGTGCACGCACTGGCACCCGGACCACGTGGGCGGGCTCGCGCGCGTGCGACGCGCGCTGGGCTACGACGTGCCGGCGTACAAGGTGATCCGAAAGAATAAAGGCGAATGGGTGGCGAGCGAGCAGACGAGAGGGAGCGTGCGGGCGTACGTGCCGGTGGAGGATGACGATGTGATACGCGTGGAAGGGGCGACGTTGCGCGCGTTGCGGACGCCGGGGCACACCGTCGACCACGCGTGCTTCGCGTTGGAGGAAGAAGGCGCGATATTCGCGGGAGATTGCGTGTTGAATGGCTCGACGACGGATTTTGAAGATTTGACGGCGTATTCAACGTCGTTGGGGAGATTAAAGGATGAACTTGCGTCGTTTGGGAAACGCGGGACGACGCTCGGCGGGGAGAACCGTTTGTATCCCTCGCACGGCGACGTCGTCGTCGACGGCGCGGCAAAAGTCAATGGATACATCGCGCATCGCGTCAGTCGAGAAAATATGCTGATGAATACATTACGCGAGCACGTGCGCGAGGGACTGACGACGTGGGAGCTCACGCGGGCGATGTACGCGTCGCTGGTATCGACGCTCGTGCTGTACACGTCGTGCGCGAAAATCACGCGGCTACATCTTCAAAAAATGCTCGACGACGGCGTCGTGCGCGAGAGCCACACCGCGAGCGCGCTGTCAAAGCTCACGTTCGGCGCGCTCGGCGGCGATGTCGTGCGGTATCACGCCGTCAGTCCGTAGCGGCATAGTGTAATTGTAATACAAACGTTGAATAAAGCGCGCGATCGATTGATCGATCGAACAAACCGTCAGACACCAAAATAAAAAGCTTTTCAGCTTCACACCTCGCGCGTGCGCGCACGCGGGAATCCATCAATCGTGCGTGATGGTCGTTCATCGCCCGAACCGTTCGAACGCATCGTCGGCGTCGGCGATCACATGCTTGAGCCAAGCGTCAAACAACCGTCGCGCCCGACGCGCTAAATCGTCACCCAAAGCGCCTTCACTCACCACGCGCACCATCACCCCCGCCCCGCTCGCGCGCATGACGTCCGGTTTCACATTCATGCTCGCCAACTGCGTCAACGCCTCGCGCGCGTCCCGCGTGATGTCATCGCACGATATTATTGTTTGCGACGCATCATCATCTTCATCGATGCGATGGCCACCGCACCGCATCGCATCGACGCAACGACGCAACGTCTCGACGTGCGGCGCGCACTCCCGCGCGGTGGCGCGCACGAAATACGAATTCGGCGACGCGCACACGCCACCGAGCTCGCGAAGGGTGAGCTGGCGCGAGCGTTTCGGGCGCATGACGGTTTATGTCGCCAGTCCTCAGCATCGTCGGCGCGGCCCCGCACACTACGGCGCGTAAAGTGTCGCGCGCGACGCGGCAAGCCAACGGGCGGCTCGCACACGATTCGCAACACATGCGGCGCGTGCGTCGACGACGAATGCGACGCGACGAACCGGCGGTGGAGTCCATCGAACGAGTCGATGGTGATGAAGATGATCGTCGAGACGCGCGAAACGCGGTGAAGACGGCGACGGCTGCCGCCGCTGACGATGACGGCGACGATGACGGCGATGGGACACGTGCGAGGCGCGATGCCGGCGACGACGACGGCGAGGGGCACGAGCGTCGTCGTACGGTGTCGACGCAGATGCGTAACGAACGATGGGCAAAGACATTCGTGCGCTGGTTCCACATCGACGACGACGACGACGATGACAACGGCGACGACGGCGGCGATGGGAGCGGCGATGGACGCGGCGTGAATATGGGTGCGATGTCGTGCACGGCGACGACGAACGATGGTGACGGCGACGATGAAGGTGGGATGGTTCGGGAGAAGCGCAAGCGCGTTGACCGACGCGACGCGCGATACGACGCGGATTCGGTCCGAAATATCATCGCATGCCTCGCTGTGCATGCGTATAGGTACAAGCAAGATATTGATAGCGTGCGTCAAAGCTTGGATGAAGGTGCAGGCGAGACGGCGCGCTTGATGGCGGCATTGGATGACGCGAAGCGCGAGGCGGACGCGTACGGCTGTCGCGCGAACGCTTCAGATGCGAGATTATTCACGGTATGCAAGAAGATAAATGAAATCATCGTCTCGATGCGATTAGGTGAAGCCAAAAAGCGAGGACTCGTGGAGTCGTTGAATGCAAACATGGCAGTTTGGGAGAAAAACTTTGAGGTTTTGAATGACGACGTGCAAAGAGCGCGAGAGCGCGAAGAGGTGTCAAACTTTGCGATTCGACAACTTCAAGATCGCATGCGAGCGTTTGAAGAGTACGTCGACAAACGATGTAATGCGATGGAAGCGACGCTCAGCGCGCGCTTGAAGAATCAGGAGGAGATTTTGATGGAGAAGGTTTTGATGGAGAACGCCGCAGCGAATGAACGCGTGAACAATCTGCATCAGGCGTTTCGTCAGGAAATGAGCGACAAAATCGCCGGTGTCATCGTTAACATTGCGAATCTGGCGGACAAGAAGGTTAATAACGCAATAGATAAGATGATTGCCACAGTTTCGAGCGTGGGTGAGACGCAGTGCACCAAAATAGAACACAATGTCAACGAAAAGGTTGTTCGACTGGTGGAGCGCAAGTTTCAGTCAGAGCGAGCAAATCTTGAACGGGTGTACTTGAACAATGCCCGTGTCGGCCGAGAGCTTGGCGAGATGTCGAACGCGATAGAAATTTTGTTTAAAAACGTTCCGTGTTTACCGAGCAGTGAGCGCAAGAAGTGAGGATGCAAGAAACATTAAGAAGAGAATTTCAACACACGACATTGATGGACACGACGACGAGACGCTTTGCTGGCACATGAGAATATAAATTACAATGCTACACACATGAGCGCACCTTCGCGCATTCAACGCAATCAAGACGACGCGTTTTGCCGCTGTGCCTCTTCTTCCTCCGCGGCGCAGACCAATGCGTACATTTGAAACGCGTCGATGGTTGTGTTTGTTTCATGATCTGTATACACGGTGCGCTCTCCGTTCACGGGTGCGCTCCATATCGTTTTCTCGTACAACAACTCTGGAAGCGAGGCAAACTTCCCACCTCGCAACGTTTCTTGCACGTCGTGCTTGGCCCACATCATCTGCACCGCTGGTCGGGAATAGAATGCCCCCGTCGTCGCCGAACGCCACGCGGCAGGCACATCCAGCGTCTCGCACGCCGCGCGAAATCCAGCCCCATGATCCGCGCTTGTCGGTCCAGCCACCGCGTGCGCGAGTTCATGGCGTAAACATCCAATAGCATTGTCGAATTCCGGGTCGAGGCAGAGATACTTTGATACGAAGATGTCTCCGCGGTCGTCGTACATGTACGTGATGCCGACGTAGCTTTTCGCCGAGTGCCACCCGAGGTTCCACTCGTCCAGGGACAATCCCGCACGCGATGCCTCCAGCGTCCACAGACGCTTCATCAACGCCCATCGCGCGTTGAGGTCGTAGCCTGCCGCGCGCCACTCGCGCTCGAGCGCGCACACATCGTCGGCAGCGCTCGAGGAGGAGCTCGCGGCGGCGCGCGGTTGCAGCGGGACGCGCGTCCTCGCCGCGCTCGAGCGCGACGCCGTCGAGCGCGCGGTCCACGGCGTTGTCGACGACGACGTCGACGGTGACGTCGACGGTGATGTGCGCGCAATGAACGACGACATGCGTCGACGTCGGAGCGAGGCTCGCACTGCGGTCGACGGTACGAAGAGCCGCAAGATGACGAGGCGAAGAGATATCTTTAGCGAATCGAGACAAAAAGCGTTTACAGCGAGACGAATATGCGCGCGGCGACACGTGGGGTGTTTCGATGAAAACCACGAGATAGGAAGATTTGATTACACGCATCAACCCCAGAGCGGTTGCCTAATCTGACATAGACTTTAGAACGAGCGACGACGTCTTTCGAGCCGAGGTACGCTGAAACGCGTCTACTTGGTGTCGCAGATGGTCACTTCAACCTCAACACCCGGTTCGATGGAGATGGACGTGATTTGCTTGACAACATCCGCCGGCGAGTGAAGATCAATCAAACGCTTGTGGATGCGCATTTCAAAGCGGTCGTACGTGTTCGTACCCTCCCCGTTCGGCGCCTTGCGCACGGTGAGCTTCAACTTCTTCGTCGGCATGCGCACCGGCCCCTTCACCTTCAAGCGCTTGTCCTTGGCACCACGGATAAGATCCGCACACACCTTTTCGAGGTTCGCCACGTTACGAGACGTCAACGTGATGCGAATGCGGTGCATGCGTTGCACCTCCTCTTCAGCCTTGGCGGCAGGCGCCTTGTACGGCGCGGCAGCAGCAGCAGACATCCTTCTCTATAAAAATCTGCATCACAAAACGAAAACATAACACATCCACGGTCAGTATCGCACCATCGCGCGTTCGCACGCGTCTCGCAACGTCGCCGCCGACGCCATCGATCGTCGCCCACGCGTTAGGGCTTTCCCGCGCACCATCACGCCCACGCGACGTCGCATCGCGACCGCGCGACCGCACGCGCACGCATCAACACGCGCGAGCGAGCGTACCTGTGTGTAAATTGCCCGAGTCGAACAATCCAACTTGGTTTGGATCCGTCACTGAGGCGCGGTAAGACCGATCGCGCGCGCGCGCGGGCGCGGGTCGATGCGCCGCGACTGGGGCGGGCCGTGTTTGAATGTATCACGAGTGGGTCGTGTGCCACTGGTCACGATTGGTCAATGGTCACATCGAGGGGGTCCTCCTTGAGTCGTGATTGGTGAAAATACATCACCACGTTTGAACCAGCACGTCGAGGCGTTATCCAAAAGAAACCTACGAGGCGCGCGATGCGCCGCACTCGTGGACGCCGTGCACGCGCGCGCCCGACACCAAGTCGCGACCAGGACGTCAAGGACCGTTTCGTCACATTCGCTCGCCATGTCTACGTCGTACAGCGCGCTCACGTCGCGCGTGAGCCTGCGAGGGGCGTCGGGGGCGCGCCAAACCCTCCGATCGACCTCGCGCCGTGGCGCGAGTGCGTCCGGTGGCGTGAAGGCGCGCACGCGCGTGAGCGTGAAGGCGGAGATTAAGGAGATTATGATGCCGGCGTTGTCGTCGACGATGACGGAAGGGAAGATTGTGTCGTGGTTGATGTCGGAAGGGGATACGATCGGGAAGGGCGACGCGGTGGTCGTCGTGGAGTCGGATAAAGCGGACATGGATGTGGAATCGTTTGTGGACGGTATTATCGCGCATATCGTGGTTGAGGATGGTGAAGTTGCGACGGTTGGTGCGCCGATTGCGTATGTCGTGGACAGTGAGGATGAGATTGCGGCGGCGAAGGCGAAGGCTGGCGGCGGGGGCGGCGCCGCCGCGGCGCCCGCAGCCGCGGCTCCGGCTCCGGCTCCGGCCGCTGCCGCGCCGGCGCCGGCCGCTGCTGCGCCCGCGCCGGCGCCGGCCGCGCCAGCGCCTGCTGCGGCTGCGCCCGCGCCCGCCGCTGCGGCCGGCCGCATCGTCGCCACGCCGTACGCCAAGAAGCTCGCAAAGAAGCACAAGGTTGACATTAACACCGTGCGCGGGACTGGCTTGAACGGCCGCATCACCGCGATTGACATCGAAACCGCGGCTGGTGTTCCGCCGACGCCGAAGGCTGGTGCCGCGCCTGCGGCTGCTCCGGCCAAGGCTGCCCCGGCGGCGGCCAAGGCTGCCCCGGTTGCCCCTCCGGCGCCGGTTGGCACGATTACTCCGCTCGCGCCGATGCAAGCCGCCGTGGCGAAGAACATGCTCCCGTCGCTCTCCGTGCCGGTGTCTCGCGTTGCCATGAAGATTTGCACCGACGAGTTCGACAAGCTTTACGCCACCCTCAAGCCCAAGGGAGTGACCATGACGGCGTTGCTCACCAAGGCGGTCGGCGTCGCGCTCGCGCAGCACCCGCTCATGTTCTCCACGTACGTCGATGGCCAAGGTATCATCTACAACGACAAGGTTAACATCGCCGTTGCGGTTGCGCTTCCGTCCGGTTTGATCACCCCGGTTTTGAAGGACACCGCGGGTACGGATGTGTACCAACTTGGCCGTGACTGGAGCGCTCTCGTCAAGAAGGCGCGCGGTTCCGGTTTGGCGCCGGCGGACTACGCTGGCGGTACGTTCACCATCTCCAACATGGGTATGTTCGGTGTTTCCGCGTTCGACGCCATTCTCCCCCCTGGTCAAACCGCGATTTTGGCCGTTGGTGGTTCCGAGAAGACTGTCGTCCCGGTGAACGGTATGATTGGTGTCAAGACGATTATGACGGTGAACTGCACGGCGGATCACCGCCACGTGAACGGGGACGTCGTCGCGGCGTTCCTCGTCACCTTGAAGGAAACCATCGAAAACCCGAGCAGCCTTACGCTCTAAGTAAGGTGATTCATTATAGATAGCGGCGAGCGGGAAGGATGCTGATTCCGAGAATATTTTAATACAACAACAGTGTATTCAATCAAACCATCATGACGGCAAAACGCTTTCGGCTGCGCGAACGATTCGAAGAGCATGTGACGCATCGTGACTCGGAGATTAAACGCGACTTGAAAAGAATGCATAACAACTTAGAATTGGGCTATAGGAGTGTGATGATGGCGGTAAATGTAGGGTGGAAAAAGAATTCTCAATTCTCAAAGCTGCGACGACGACCACGACTTGGCGACGGCGTCGAGAAGTCGCTCGTGTAGCGCCGAGGATGCAGCGATGATACCACGATCCAAGTTTTCGATAAACCTTCCACCAGCGAAGTTGAGAGGCGCACCACCGGCGTCACTTACGCGCCCACCAGCCTCTTCAACCAGAATAACGCCCGCGGCGTGATCCCAAATTTTCTCTTGGTAACCCGCTTTGGGGAACTTCATAAACACATCCGCATCCGCGCGAGCGACGGAGCCGTATTTTACTTGAGAATAAATGCGCAACGGTTTGCTTTCAATGCCCAAGTTAGTCGCCACGGCGGCGGTGAAACCTTGGGAAGAGTTGGCCTTCATCACCGGCTCGGTGAACTTTGCCTTTCTCGGGTCAAACGCGTCGCTCACGCTTACTTGCAATGGATCAATCTTCAACGACGGGTCAGTTGGGAACATGTACGCCCCATGACCGCGCACAGCGGTGAAGATACAACCCTTGTACCAACCTAGAGAATCACCAGCGAGCATTTTGGAAACCAAGCGCGGTGAAAACCCATACGTGTAGCTCGTCTCAAACTCCAACACATCCCCCGACTTTGGCATATTCGGGCATCCCATAACTCCAACCTTTAAATCCCCCTCGTCCATGAGCGCCAAAGCGATGGCGTACTGGTCACCACGCACGAATCCAAGCGTACCATCCACTGGGTCCAAAATCCAGTGTTTTCCGCTCGGCCCGCCGCTGCTTTGGCCCTTGTTAATCGCATTCACGACATCCATCGTGCTCAACTCCGGCGCAGCGGCACCCATATGCGTCTTCAATGTTTTATTCACCAATGCTGTCACTTTCCCGAGCGTCTGTGCCCCACCTTCACCGCCTTCGGTGAGCGCTTCCGAATCCTCTTCGCCGACGAGTCGCATATCCGGAAACTCTTGCGCGATGCGCCTACGTTCATCGTCAAAACACACACACCCACACGCGTCAGTCACACACAATCAAACGCAATAACACCGATACGATCACGCGCGCATCACTCTCGACGCTCATTCGCGACGGCGCGACGCACCATGAAATAATAGCCTGCGCCGCGTAGTCAGCCAAAGTCACCAACGATCGATCCTCCTTCGTCTCAGCCTGCTCATCCATGCGCATGAGCTGCGCTTGCACCTCCTGGCACAGCGTACTCGCCATGCGCACCGCATCGAGGGCGACTTCGAGCTCGCGCGCGTACGCGCCGCCGTCAATCCCTAAAGATTCCGCGCTGTGCACATCCAAGGCGGCGGTGCGCGGCGCGCGACGGTGCGACGCCGCGCGCGTCGTGTGTCGCGCGAGGGCGCGTGCGCGCGGCGCGGGAGATCGAAGGGCGACGTGTGCGTGACGCGTCGGCGCGACGGCGGGCATGGTGAACGACCGTGCGGTGACGCGCGCGGCGGTGTGAGGGTGAGCCAGGCTGGTGGGGTTTCTGAGCTGAAAAAGCGCGCGACGCGTGACGTCGGGACATTTGGATGCGCGTGCGCGCATTCGTGGCGGACGATGCGCGCGCGCAATGCGGGCACGTCTGTGACGAGGTATGTTAAAACATAGCAAACTATGTGAGCGTTCCCATGGATTTCGTGGCTAGAGGTGTGAGGTATTAAGACTCGGGAACGCGTAAGACGACGGCGACTTTCTTGGCTTCGAAATCCCAAGCGATGGTGTACGCAAAGAAGATGATAGAAAACACCGCGAGCCATTCTCCAGCGCCAATAAATGAATATGCATCTTCGCGTTTAACCGCTGAGTTGAGAACGGTGAAGATGAGAACGCCGATGGTGGCGCCGACGAGGGCGCAGCATTTCGCGCGATAGCTCACCGTCGACACCGCGTCCGGATGCGCTCGAAGCTGTGCCAACACGCACGCAATCCAAATCGATTGCGCAAACATAAACGTAAACGCTGCAATGATATGCGCAACAAAACTCTCCCACATATTAATCGCCGCTGTCAATGCGATACACACCGCGCCGACGTAACCGACGTACGCGCTCCGTCTCGCGTGTCGCGCCCACGCGTCACCCTTATACGACGCGTACGTCTCCAAGTACGCCCGAACCACCCAAACCATCGCAAATAACACCCATGCCGAGAACCCCAAGCAAAATTCCGCGATGTACGACCCTGGTTCGGTGACAAACGTCTCCGAGATTACCGGAAATACATCGCTATAAATGACGCTCTCCGTCGTCGCGCACGCAAACGTCACCACGATGCACAGCACCACGCTCACGCACGCGATGCGAATGAGGCGCCCGGGTTGTAATTCGTACGTTGTCGCCGCTGCCGCCGCGCTGGGCGCGCGTTCGACGTCGGCGGAGGACATGGTGCGTCGATCAATGGCGCATCCGGAACTCCGACCGTCGCGCTGCCGCATCACACAGCTCGGCGCGCTGGCGGCGCCATGTCCGCGCGAAGCAAGGCCGATTTACGCGCCGCGGGTAAAGCAAAGGTGCGTCGATGCGCGCACGCGCGCATGGGCGTCGTCGACGTCGATGACGCGCGTCGGCGCGTGATGATGCGTCGACTGGTGACTGATGGTGTGTGTGTTCGCGGTGTAGCTCGAGGCGTTTCGCGCGCGCAAAGCCACCGGTGCGGGGTGTGATGTCGCTGAGGGTGACGCAGAGGCGTGTGGCGAGGTGGTGACCGAGCCCGTGCGCGCGTCGGGGGCGATTCCGTTCGCGGATGTCGATGATGAGGCTTCTACGTTTGGCTTTGGCGCGCCTCCCACGCCAGAGCGCGCGCCTCGCGCGTATGCCGTTGAAGTCGCGCCTGAGGCGACAAGTGCGGTCGAAGATGACTTGCGTGCGGGATTAGAACGCGCAGAACGCGAGGGTAAGGCGGTGAAGGACGAATTGGCGACTGTGAAGTCTGAGCTCGCGGTGGTGCGAAGGAGCCGAGAGGAGCTCAAAACAGCGTTGGCACGCGCCGAGAGCGAAAGAGAACTCGCTCAGGCGTCGGCGACGCAAAGCGCTTCGGTCGAGGTGCATGAAATACGGCAGACTCTGGAAAGTCGTGCGAAAATTGCGGAAGAGGCGAGAATGAACGCTGAAAAATTATTGGAAGAGGCGAGGAACGCGACGCGAGACGCGCTCGAAACGCGCGCCGCGCTCGAGCTTGAATGCGAACGTTTGCGCAAAGAAAAGATTGAGGTTCAAGGGAATGAAAATGCGGTCGTTGCGCTTCGAGAAGAGCGGGATGCGGCTATGCGTGCGAAAGAGTCAGCGAGCGCGCGTTTGCGCACTGTTGAACGCATGTTAGAGGAGAGTCGCGAGGAGCAATTCGCGAGCGCAGAGGA
>Ga0255765_1000152_pt1 | contig 88895 bp, 69 predicted proteins | sample 041ome_8_FD_179965 | JGI IMG/M metagenome (GOLD analysis project Ga0255765, IMG submission 179965) | Coastal salt marsh microbial communities from the Groves Creek Marsh, Skidaway Island, Georgia - 041407BS metaG (version 2) | ecosystem: Environmental > Aquatic > Marine > Intertidal zone > Salt...
ATGTGTTGGGATCAGGGTGCGGGTGGATAGATACGGCCGTGGTTTTAACAGCGAATTCTGTATATGGATTGCCTACATTCATTCAATCATTTTTTAGCGTCAGTTTTGGGGTAACTCCCACATGCTTTGGCGATACCACGTTTGTGTCTTTGGATACAAATGGCGTAGACTCTGTAAAATGGAACTTTGGTGATCCAAGTTCCGGAGCTGCTAATACTTCTGAAGACCTATTTGCTAGTCACTTTTATGCAGACACAGGCTTGTATGAAATTGAGTTGATCGCCTACTCTGACACACTAACAGATACTACCTACCAAACTGTCCAAATTTACCCTCGTCAATCCATCGACTTAGGCCCAGATACATTGGTTTGTCGAGGTACGTCATTGGAGTTTTCTGCCGCTCAACTCTATTCTCAGTTTTTATGGCATGATAGCACAACGGCTGACACTTTCTTGACGACCAACGATACGTTCGTCAAAGTCACCGTATTTGGTGTATGTGATACCGTGGTTGATTCCGTGTTTATAAGTTATGATGATTCAATCACGATCGATCTTGGGCCAGATACCTTGGTTTGTGGTGGACAGCCCTTTGTGATTCAATCGAATATCAACACCGAGGCACTTTTGCAATGGAGCACTGGTGATTCCACTGAGTCCATCCTGGTTTCTGTTTCCGGTTTGTATGAGTTGAATGCAATCAATGCTTGCGGTTCCGTGAATGATACCATAGAAGTGAATTTCAGGCCTGTGCCGAGTATATCATTGTTGCCGGATGATACCATCAATTGCTTTGATGACGAGATCGTTCTTACACACCCAAATTTGGATAGTACTACCTATATCTGGAGTGATTCCAGCACAAAGAAGACTTATACGGTAGATACCACCGAAACGGTTTGGTTAGCTGCATTCAATGAGTGTGGCTCAACCATCGATACGATCAATATCATTTTTAATGGTGAAATCATTTCTGATCTTGGTGCAGATACTAATATCTGTGACAAGGATTCTGTGTTGCTCAATGCTTTTTCACCAGGAGCAACCTACGTATGGAACACCGGAGATACTGCAGATAGCATATTCTCTGGTCCCGAAAGTAAATTGTATGTAGTAACCATTACGCAAGGACTTTGTACCACCATCGAATCAAAAAGGGTAGAGTTGTCGGATGTGTTTTGTCCAAGCATTGATTGTGAATTGGAAGTGGGTAATGTAATTACGCCCAATGGCGATGGAATCAATGATACTTGGAAGGTGGTAACCAACTGTGACCTGACCAATTTCGATTTGAAGATTTACAATCGATGGGGACAATTGGTTTTTAGCAGTAACCAAGTAAATGTTGTATGGGACGGAACCATCAATGGATCACCCGCAGCAGATGGTATATACTTCTACGAACTAGAGTTCAAGGATACGGTCATTGTTGATGTGGATCGCGAAGACTTTAGAGGGAGTATTACTCTGATTAGGAATTAATAAAACCAATTGCGTCTTATCTTCGGGCGATATCTGATGAAATCACTGAAATTATTTATTGCTTTCTCGTTGCTCGCATATGCCTCTTTTGGTCAGAGCCCCTCGGATTGGTGGTATTTTGGGTTAAAGGCGGGTGTACATTTTACCTCAGGTGGCCCAGTTGCAGATACGAATGGAGTAATGACTACTTCTGAGGGATGTGCTTCTGTTTCAAGCGCAGCGGGTGATTTGCTTTTTTACACAGATGGAACCTGGGTCTACAATGCAAATCACGATACTATGCCAAATGGGGATAGTTTGTTGGGTAATGGCAGCTCCACACAATCTTCTGTAATTGTTCCGTATCCAGGAAATTCTTCTAAGTACTACATCTTTACTGCACGAGGATGTACTGGCGGAGCAGGATCTGCGGGTCAAGCTGGTTATTTATTATCTTATTCAGTGGTAGATATGACATTGGAGTCAGGGCTCGGTGATGTAGATACCGCTCAAAAAAACGTAGTCTTATTTGATTCAGCTGCAGAAAAATGCACTGCCATGCTTCATGCCAATGGCTCTGATATTTGGGTTCTAGGGCATGACCAAGACACGAATAAATTCTATGCATATCACCTTTCGAATGCAGGTGTAGTAGACACCGTTATTTCTTATGTCGGAACGACTTTTAATAATGGACTAGGCCTATGTATTGGTTATTTATTGTCATCACATGAAGGTGATCGCATTGCTATGGCTTCTTACACCACAACTGCGTTCGAACTATTTGATTTTGATCAGCAAACGGGGGTGGTTTCTAATCCTATTTTACTAAACACTTCACTTGGTTATCCTTACGGAGTGCATTTTTCGCCTGACGATTCTCTACTGTATGTGGGAGCAGCGAGTGGAGGGTTATATCAATATGACCTCACAGCAAGCAATATTCAGGCTTCTGAGTATTTGGTGGCCGCTGTGAATGCTTGGGCAATAGCCGAAGGTCCTGACGAAAAACTATACGTAGCGCGTCCAAGCAGTGGCTACATCGGTCAAATCAATGACCCTAACGTCTATGGCGGGGGATGTAATTACGTGGATACGGCTGTATACCTTATGGGCAGAAATTGCGTTTTGGGTCTTCCAAATAACGTAGCAGCTGGATTGTTTTTAATTGCTGGGTTTCAGGTTTCGAGTTTTTGCGTTGGCGATAGCACGCACTTCTCCATGGACACTACAAACGTGGATGCTGCTTCGTGGAATTTTGGAGATCCCTCATCGGGAGCAACCAATACATCCACAGACTTTTTCCCAGCACATTTGTTTACTGACACTGGAACGTTTACCATTCGCCTGATTGCCCAATCCGACACAGTTGCGGATACTGCATTTCAAACCATTCGCATATATCCAAGACAATCTGTGGAGCTCGGTGAGGATACAACGATATGTAGAGGCGAAGCGCTTCTATTGGACGTTTCACAACCGTGGTCGCAGTTTTTGTGGCAAGACAGTTCAACAGCGGATACCCTTTTAACTTCGGGTGAAACCTATATTGAAGTTACCGTTTTCGGAAGGTGTGATACCGCTACCGACTCATTGTTCATTTCGTATGATGATTCCATTTTCATCGATCTTGGTCCAGATACCCTGCTTTGTGGAGGACAGGCATACACCATCAATTCGAATATCAATACCACAGCGGATTTAGCTTGGAGCACTGGGGATAGTATTTCAACTTCTATCTCGATATTTGAGTCGGGTGAGTATTTTCTGGTTGCTTCTAATACCTGCGGTACGCTGGTGGATTCGGTAGAGGTGATTTTCAAACCTGTGCCTGGTGTTACCCTTCTACCACCAGATACCATCAATTGTTTTGACAACGAAATTGTATTGACACATGCAGATTTGGATAGTACGTCTTATGTCTGGAGCGATTCTAGTACAAAGAAGACTTACACGGTGGATACCACGGAAACCGTATGGTTGGCAGCTTTTAACGAATGTGGTTCAACCATAGATACGATCAACATCATTTTTAATGGAGAGATCATTTCTGAGCTAGGGGAAGACACCAATATCTGCGATAAAGACTCGGTTCTACTAAATGCATACTCACCTGGAGCAGACTATATCTGGAACACAGGAGATACGATAGACAGCATATACTCTGACTCCGAAAGTCAGTTGTATGTGGTTACCGTCACACAAGGATTGTGCACGACAATTGAGTCAAAGAGGATAGAGCTGTCTGATGTGTTTTGTCCTAGCATCGATTGCGAATTGGAAGTGGCAAATGTGATCACCCCCAATGGCGATGGCATGAACGATACTTGGAAAGTGGTCAGTAATTGCGACATTACCGAATTCAATCTTAGGATCTATAATCGCTGGGGCCAACTCGTGTTTAGCAGTAACCAGGTTAATATTGCTTGGGACGGAACCGTATATGGTTCACCCGCGGCAGATGGTGTCTATTTCTATGAACTGGAGTTTAAAGACACCGTTATCGTAGATGTGGATCGCGAAGATTTTAGGGGTAGCATTACACTTATCAGAGACTAATACAAAGTCAATTTGACAATTGTATTTTTGGCCTAACGATCATTCATGATAAGATTATTCAATTTCTTCATTTTGTCGGCCTTGTTTTGTACGAACACCATGGCGCAGAGCCCTGCAGATTGGTGGTAATTTGGAGCCGAAGCGGGAGTTCATTTTACAACTACAGGCCCTGTTGCGGACACCAATGGAGTGTTAACTACACAGGAGGGGTGCGCATCGGTTTCCAGTGCTCAGGGTGACCTTCTATTTTATACTGATGGTACTTGGGTGTTCAACTCGCTACACGATACCATGCCAAACGGGGTTGATCTATTGGGGAACGCGAGTTCTACTCAGTCTGCGGTAATTGTTCCCTATCCAGGCACCGCGACTAAGTATTACATATTTACTGTTCGCGGTTGTACAGGTGGCAGTACCACAGGACCTCTGGGTTTTTATTTCGCCTACTCGGTAGTCGATATGACACTCGAGGGTGGCCTAGGTGACATAGATACCGCGCAAAAGAATATCGTCTTATTTGACTCTGCCGCTGAGAAATGTACGGCTGCATTGCATGCCAACGGGGGCGATTTGTGGGTTATTGGACATGAGCAGTACACGAATAAGTTTCATGCTTTCCGCATTTCTCAACAAGGCATCATTGATACAGTAACAAGCAGCACAGGATCAATTCATACCGGATGCGTGGGATATATGCTCGCCAATCATGAAGGAAATCAAATTGCTGTATCAACATATTCGGCAAGTGGCTTAGAAATGGCCACATTAGACCAAGCGACAGGTGTAATTACTGTTACAGACACGGTTGTACCTCCTTCAAGCACTTATGGTGTGCATTTTTCACCCAGCGACCAATATTTATATGCGGCCGCCTTCTCTGTAGGACTTTGGCAATATGATGTAACGGCCTCCAATATTCAGTCTACGGAGATTCAAATAACCACAGTGGGTACGGGCGCTCTGGCAGAAGGTCCAGATGAAAAAATTTACGGGGCTAAATATCTAACGCCATATTTAGTGGTTATCAATGATCCGGATCAACCAGGGGCCCTTTGTAATTTTCAGGATTCGGCAGTGTATTTAGAAGGGCGCATTTGTCGTATTGGACTGCCTAATAATGTTGCTTCAGGGCTTTTTCTAATCGCTGGTTTCCAGGTCAGCAGTCTGTGCGTAGGTGATAGCACTTATTTCACTATGGACACCGCCAATGTGGATGCAGTGTCTTGGAATTTTGGTGACCCAGCATCTGGGGCCGCAAACACATCCACAGATTTCTTTCCATCTCACATGTTTTCGGATACAGGCACCTTCACGGTGCGCTTGATTGCACAGTCGGATACGGTTGCGGATACGGCCTTTCAAACCGTTAGGATATATCCACGACAATCGGTAGAGCTCGGGTCAGATACTATCTTATGCAGAGGTCAGCGTTTGCTATTGAGTGCTGCTCAGCCTTGGTCGCAATTTCTTTGGCATGATACCACTGCTGCAGATACATTGCTAACCGATGGAGATACTGTGGTATATGTTACCGTTTTTGGAGCATGCGATACGGTTTCAGATACCATTCGAATAGCCTATGATGATTCTATTTCGATTGACTTAGGTCCTGATACCTTGTTATGTGGAGGACAGGCCTATACCATTAACTCCAACATCAATACATCGGCAGATGCAGCATGGAGCACAGGGGATAGTATATCAACCTCTATTTCTGTCATTGAGTCAGGGGATTATTTCTTGGTCGCCTCAAATGCATGCGGTATAGTTACAGATTCAGTAGAGGTCATTTTTAAACCTGTTCCAGGATTAATTCTCTTACCACCAGATACCATCAATTGCTTCGATAACGAGATTGTTTTAACACATCCAGATTTGGATAGTACGTCTTATGTCTGGAGCGATTCTAGCACAAAGAAGACTTACACGGTGGATACCACGGAAACCGTATGGTTGGCAGCTTTTAACGAATGTGGTTCAACCATCGATACGATCAACATCATTTTTAATGGTGAAATAATTTCTGAGTTGGGAGCCGACACCAACATCTGTGATAAGGACTCGATTTTGCTCAACGCATTTTCACCTGGAGCTTCCTACATCTGGAATACAGGCGATACCGTAGATAGCATCTATTCTGGACCCGAGAGTCAGTTACATGTAGTTACCGTCACGCAAGGTTTGTGCACCACCATCGAATCAAAAAGGGTGGAGTTGTCGGATGTGTTTTGTCCAAGCATCGACTGTGAATTGGACGTGGCGAATGTGATCACCCCCAATGGCGATGGCATGAACGATACTTGGAAAGTTGTCAGTAATTGCGACATCACCGAATTCAATCTTAGGATCTATAATCGCTGGGGCCAACTCGTGTTTAGCAGTAACCAGGTTAATATTGCTTGGGACGGAACCGTATTTGGTTCACCCGCGGCAGATGGTGTTTATTTCTACGAATTGGAATTTAAAGACACCGTGATTGTAGATGTAGATCGCGAAGATTTTAGGGGTAGTATCACGTTGATACGCTAAGACCTGTCGACCTATCGTCCCAATTGCATTTGTTTCATGGCCTCGTCCAATTTGGGGCGAATTACGATCTCTATTTTGTCACAATTGCTTTTTCTGCCGCTTAAAGCGTTATCGCATTCCATAACCATAACCGGAGCTGCAAAGGTTTTGTAAGTGCTGAGTTTGGTTAGTTCTTGATCCAACACATTCGCTGTGTGAAATGCAGTTTCCTTATCCTCAGCATTTGATGCAATACCATTCAAACTCAATTCTGTGCCTCTTGAAATTTCTAATACAGGCTTCAGTCTGTTAATGAATGTTTGACCCGAAGCAGAAATGCTATTTCCATCTGAGCTAAACAAGAGACTTTTTTTAACTGTGATTACAGTGTACATTGATTTCTCGTCAATGGTCACCTCATTGTTTTTATAATCTACAAATGCAGCTCTAGCAGCTTTATTCACAAAATTCATTTTTTGATTTTGCTCCACGAACAAGCGCTCTGACTCCTTCATTTCGGTTTGTGGTTGCTGATGCAATTCCATCATTTCCATTTCATGTGCGCGCATTTTTTCTTGCTCATAGATGGCATACTCTTGCTCGGTCATATCACCTGCACTTTTGGCATCCATCTTCATTCTAAGGTCGTTCATCTCCTTATGAACATTTTCAAGTTCTGTGCGCAACGTGATTATCTCAGGATTATTTTCCGGATCCATGGGGTCATGTTCATCCGTCATCGGCTTTTTACTCACAGCCGCCAAAACGGCTTCAGTAGATCTTAGGCGTTCCACTTCCGATTCGAGTTCAGCATATTTTTTATTTGAAACACAGGAAGTAAGCATCAAGGCGCTTGCAGAAATTACGAGTAGAGATGTTTTCATATTCTTCGGTTGAAATTGCAATCGCCAAATATCGTTGCTTGAATTGAACTAGTGACACAGGGATTGAATCCTATTTGTTTAAAGTTCTTATAAAAGTGTTTATGAATTGATAATTGGAGACAATGAACAGTGTGATTTTATGATTTAAGGGATTTGAAACAAAGACGTTATAAATTTATTCTATTCAAAATCAGCGTATTACTATTTCGTATAGTACTATGTTATACAATGTACTAAGTAATACATGTATATTTGACCCGTAATTCAAAATCATGAACATAGAAAACTCAAAGGCACAACTTAGAAAAGGAATACTGGAGTTCTGTGTGCTTGCATTATTGAGGTCGGAAGAGGCATACCCTTCAGATTTGTTGACATCACTGAAAAATGCTCAGTTGATTGTAGTGGAAGGAACATTGTATCCCTTGCTCAATCGATTGAAGAATGCTGGGCTTTTGACTTATCGTTGGGAGGAATCAAAATCTGGACCTCCACGCAAATATTATAGCTTGACCGAACAGGGCAAAACCTTTTACATAGAATTAGCTGAATCGTGGGGGTCGCTTCGCGATGCCGTAGAGATGCTACTTGAAGACAACAAACCGAACCAATCAAAATGAAAAAGACTGTACAAGTAAATTTAAGTGGACAAATATTTACGCTCGATGATGACGCGTATCAGCGCCTGTCCGCCTACCTGAATCAAATAGGTAGACTCTATTCAAATAGTCTAGGAAAGGATGAGATTCTTCAAGATATTGAGGTAAGAATAGCTGAATTGTTTCATGAAAGATTGGGCGAGAATAGAATGGTTGTCGCATTGAATGATGTGCATGAAGTCATTGAAATTATGGGGCGACCAGAGCAATTTGATGAAGAATCAACTGAAAATGATGCTGGCTCTCAGAGTCAAGATCGATCAGAAGAATATAGAAGCAAACGATTGTATCGCGATCCGGATGATAAGGTAGTCGGTGGAGTTTGCTCGGGGGTTGGATACTATTTTGGAATTGACCCGATATTCATTAAGCTGGCATTTGTATTTGCTGTCATCATGTTTGGATCTGGGGTGTTGTTCTATTTGATTTTAATGGTCGTATTGCCAGAAGCAAAAACCGCTTCTGAAAAACGAAACATGAGAGGTGAACCAGTCAACTTGAGTGGTATTGGTAAATCCATTGAAAATGAAATAAATGCATTCGGTGAACGGATATCAAAAGATGGGGGCGACTTTGGGCGTAATAGCGGAAAAAAGCTCGTCCGGGGAATTGACCGATTCTTCTATTTCTTAGCAGAATTGATTCGAAATATTTTCGGAGTCATTGGTAAGTTCCTTGGTATACTATTTATACTCATCGGTACCGTTTTCGTGGCATCTCTCATTGCAGGCCTTTTTGGAATAGCAGATGTTATTCATTTCAGCAGCCACAGCTGGAGCGCCAGCATGGATCTATATGAATGGGGAGGCATCGTCTTCGATTCTACAGAGTGGTTAGCCGTATCTGTCACTGCATTTTTATTACTCATCGGCATCCCGTTCTTAGCCTTGGCTTATGGAGGCTATTTACTTCTATTCCCAAGAAATCGAGTTCCATACCTTGGCATGAGCCTTTTCGGTCTCTGGTTCTTAGGGTTGATTTTTGCCATTTTTTCGGGTTTTGGAATTTTGCAGTCCTTTTCCAAATCTGACAGTATCGTTGACGAATTTCATTTGGAAGAAGTAGGGTTGGAAGCCGATACGATCATAGTCTCGCTGGGTGAAGATCCCTTTAACATTGAAGAGAACAGGGCTTACAGAGCAAACAAAGACTTCATGATTAAGATTGACGAAGAAATTGCTAAAGTGGGTAAAGTAGAATTCACTATTCTGCCTGCCACGAATGAACACCTCGTTTTGGAGCTGCTTCGAGAGTCTAATGGATCAACTTTTGAATCGGCTGCCAGCAAAGCATCTAACATAGATTATCACTTTGTTTCGGATGACAAAACCTTGAAATTGAATTCATTTTTCAGCTTCCCTACTGAAGACTTGCTTCGAGATCAAGCGGTTGAACTCAAGTTGCTTTTACCCGTTGGTAAGACAGTTTTCCTTGATAGATCAGCGTTACGAGTTATATACGATATTCCGAATGTCACCGATATGAATGATCAGTATATGGTAGATCATTATTGGCGTATGGAAGAAAAGGGCTTGGTGTGTTTGGACTGTGACTCACGAAAAAAATCAGAATCCCTTGAAATTGAAGCGCGTATTGGATTGGATACGATCGCAAGTATCAAAGTAAACTAAAGACTGTTCTTTATCTGCGAGCGATGAATTAATTGATATCGTTCGCGCTGTTTAGTTAGGTTATGCAAGGCCTGATTTCCATATTCGAGATCGAGCTTTGTTATGCGTTAAAAATCCGGTTGTCAATACTTATCTTCGCGCAACGATTGAGTGGATATGCACTACATGTCCCATCATTCTTCGGACAGACAGTTAAATCAAGCATTATGGCGAAAACGGCACTAGCAGGAGAGAAAGAGATTACGAAAGACGAATTAAAATCTGAAATTTTAAAGGACTTTCATTTAGCCAATCTAAGCCGTGAAGTCAGCCTAATGGGCAGACGCGAGGTGCTCACTGGGAAAGCCAAATTCGGAATTTTAGGAGATGGTAAGGAACTTGCTCAAATCGCACTAGCCAAACAATGGCAACCCGGAGATTGGAGATCTGGATATTATCGTGACCAAACCATGATGATGGCGGTTAATCAGTTGACTGCAGAGCAATTTTTCGCTCAATTATATGCTCACGCAGATGTAAGTGCAGAGCCAGCATCTGCGGGCCGCATGATGAATGGACACTACGCCACTCGCACTTTGGATGAAAACGGTAAATGGATTAACCTCACAGAAGCGCAGAATTCTTCAGCAGATATTAGTCCTACTGCGGGTCAAATGCCCAGGCTTTTAGGTCTGGCACTGGCGAGTAAATTTTTCAGAAACAATCCTGAGCTGAACAACCACGAACATTTTAGTGTCAAAGGAAATGAAGTCGCTTTTGGCACCATTGGCGATGCGTCAACCAGTGAAGGACCTTTCTGGGAAGCGATGAACGCGGCAGGAGTGATGCAAGTTCCTATGGTGATGTCTGTTTGGGATGACGGTCATGGAATATCAGTTCCAAAAGAGTTTCAAACGACAAAGGCGAGCATAAGCGAGGCGCTTTCTGGTTTTCAAAGAACAGTGGATAAGCCCGGATTCGAAATTCTAAAAGTGCGAGGCTGGGATTACCCCAATTTGGTGTTGACCTATGAAAAAGCCGTGAAAATTGCGCGCGATGAACATGTTCCGGTTCTAGTGCACGTGGAAGAAGTTACTCAGCCACAAGGTCACAGTACAAGTGGGTCACACGAGCGTTACAAGAGTCCAGAGCGACTTCAATGGGAAAAGGATTTTGATCCAATCAAGAAGTTCAAGGAGTTTATCCTAAGCAAATCGTTAGCAACGGCTGAGGAGCTTGAGGAGGTCGAAAAGCAGGCCAAGAAAGATGCGCGTGACGCAAAAACAAATGCTTGGAAAAACTTTTTAGAACCAATTAGAAACGATCACCAAACTGTGATTGGTTTGCTTGAGGCATTAGCCACAGAAAGCAAAAACAAGGTGTTTATCACCAAAGTCAAAGATGATATCAAAGCTGCTATTGACCCGTTACGGAAAGAGATTTTTGAAGCTGCGCGAAAGGCATTGCGATATGCGCGTGGCGAGCAATTAGCATCTAAAACGGCATTGATCCATTGGATTAGAACGGAAACAGAGGTGAATGCAGATCGATATTCATCTCACTTGTATAGCCAATCCGATGAGTCACCACTAAAGGTAACACCCGTTGATCCTCGTTATGATGACGACTCTGTAGTCGATGGACGTGAGATTCTAAGGGACAACTTTGATGCTCAGTTGAAAGCAAACCCAGAGGTGATCATTTTTGGAGAAGATGCTGGGCGAATTGGTGGGGTGAATCAAGGCTTAGAAGGATTACAAGCCAAACATGGCGTACATCGAGTTTTTGATACCGGAATTCGGGAGTGCACCATCGTTGGACAGGCGATCGGAATGTCCATGAGAGGGTTGCGACCCATTGCTGAAATTCAATACTTGGATTATTTGCTTTATGCATTGCAGATTTTAAGCGATGACGTGGCAACGGTGCAATACCGAACAAAAGGAGGGCAAAAAGCACCTCTTATTATTCGGACTCGTGGTCACAGATTGGAAGGGATTTGGCACAGCGGATCGCCAATGGGAATGATGGTTCACGCCCTCAGAGGAATGCACATTTGTGTGCCAAGGAATATGTGTCAGGCCGCAGGAATGTACAACACATTGCTCGCTGGTGATGATCCAGCCATTGTTGTCGAATCCTTAAACGGATACCGCCTCAAGGAAAAGCGCCCAAGCAATATGGGTGAATTCCGATTGGAATTAGGTAAGGTCGAAACCATGTGCGAAGGAACCGACATCACAGTTGTAACTTATGGATCTATGGTTCGAATGTGTGTGGATGTCGCCAAACAACTCAACGAGGTTGGGATTTCTGCCGAAGTGATTGATGTTCAAACCTTGTTGCCATTCGATATTGGATCAGAAATCGTGGAGAGCATCAAGAAAACGAATCGAGTCATTTTCGTGGACGAAGATGTGCCGGGTGGAGCATCTGCTTACATGATGCAAGAAGTGTTAGAAAATCAAGGTGCATATCAATATTTAGATTCTGCACCACAAACTTTGACTGCAAAGGCGCATCGACCTGCGTATGCATCCGATGGAGACTACTTCTCTAAACCATCCAATGAAGATATTTTGGAAGCCATTTATGCTATTATGCATGAAGCCGAACCAAATCGATATCCAGAATTGTATGCGTAACATTTTTGTTGTTCTGTTCCTCTCTCTTAGCCTGTATGCAAATGCTGGCGGTGAGAAGTTTCAACTCAACTTGATTGTATCCCCAACAGCCGAGTGGATGTGGTTTAATCGTTCACCATTCGCAAAAACCTACAATAATTTATGGGGCACCAAGTTGTCCTACAATTTTGGGATTGAATACAAGCGTTTTTTCGATCCATCATTGAGCTTTAGCACTGGTGTATTATACATGAATAAAGGATTCAGAAACGTTGATCCAACCGCTGGAGTGGATGGAAAAAACGGAGTGACATTAATGAGCGCGCATGTCATTGGTGTTCCACTTACCATTAATGCGCACCACGACCTGAGAAGACGTGTTGAAATGATTTACAGCATTGGTATCGTGGGTGGCTATCTATTTCAGGAACGAGTTCGAAACAAGAATTATTCAGAAGAAGAGATTCCAGAACAAGGAATTTTAGACGCTACTAATGGTGTGTCAAACGTCAATATTTTCAATGATGTTTATGTCGGTGCACATGCGGGTATTGGAATATCTGCCTATTTAAAAAGTAGGGTAGTACTAGTAGTGCAGCCCATGTTTCAATTTCAAATCAACAATGCCCGCGATTATTTGGGCCAGTTCAACTCGAGTGATCCTTTCAATGCAAGGCTAAATTCATTTGGGGTCGATTTGAAAATCGGATACTTCTTTACTAAACAAGTTCGCAATCAATCCAAGGATATATAGTAAAGCGCTGATGCTGGTTTGGATGATCGGATTGTCCTTCATCATGATTCAATCCATATTTCACCCTTTCAAGTCTGTTAGTCTCAGCGGAGAGGAGTGGGTGCCAGAAATAGACTCCCTATCCATAGCCACATTCGAAAACCTGTCTTTTCAAAAACAAGTGGATCATTGGACTTCGAAGAAATTCGGATTTCGAGAAGTCATGGTTAGATTTTATAATCAAGTGCTGTATTGGACATTTGGAGAATGCACCTATTTCATTGAAATTGGAGATGACTGCTTCCTGTTTGAAAAGGATTATCGTGATTCGGCCTGCGGTGAGAATTTAATCCCAAAAGTTGAGATTGAATTGAAGTTGGATTCATTGGAAATCCTAAGCGACTTTCTGAACGAAAGGGGTAAGAAACTAATTGTGGTTGTTGCTCCTAACAAATACCGTTACTATCCAGATAAAGTCAGTTTGAATTGCGATGATCGCGAGACGAATTATAGCCATTTCACCGCTGGTTTCAATCATTCTAAGTATGCTGTTTTCGACTGCATCGAACTGTTCCCTAAGATGACCTCTCAATATCCGTTGGTTCCAAAGTCGGGAACGCATTGGAGTTTATATGGGGCATTTCGCACGGCACAATTAATACAGGATTCGCTAGTGAAATGGGAGTTTGCAGGTGCTCCTTTAGAAATTTCAGCCATCGAAATCGATGACACTCCAAGGCAAACAGATAAAGACCTCCATGATTTGCTGAATATCATGACCTATGCCCCAAAGGAAGAATTGGCATATCCATATACGGATTATCATAATCCTAAGAAGCCGCGCATGCTCATCGTAGGTGATAGCTTTTACGAAAGCTTTTACCGATTGAATATCCACAGTGATGTTTACGATCCAGAAAGTAAATTGCTCTATTACAATAAGAAGATGTTTGGTAGAGGACGAAATATAAGTCGCGAGTTTAATGCTGACGATCTATTTGTCGAATTGTACAATACTGATGTAGTAATGATAGTCTCAAACGAAGGGGCTTTGAAGAATTTTGGCTGGGGGTTTTTAACAGACGCTATTCAATTATTGCATGAATAGATTACTGATCATTGGACATCAATTCCCTGAACCATTGTCATCTGCGGCCGGATGGCGGATGCTGCAAATCATTCAAATGTTACAAGAAATGAATTTCGAAATTCATTTTGCTTGTGCTGCCAAACAAGGCGAGTTTGCTTACGATCTATCAAGTAAAGGTGTTATCGTAGAGGAGGTTCAAATGAATGATTCGCGTTTTGATGACTATATCAAAGAACTCAATCCTAAGGTGGTCCTTTTTGATCGATTCATGGTAGAAGAACAGTTTGGATGGCGAGTGGAAACTCAGTGTCCAAATGCCCTGCGGATTTTGGATACAGAAGATTTACACTTTCTGAGGCAGGCGAGAGCCACAGCGGTCAAGGCTGGTCGATCGCTGTCGGAGGTAGATTTGAGATCGGAACTAGCTAAGCGCGAAATTGCTTCTATTTATAGAAGCGATTTATCGCTCATTATTTCTTCAGCGGAGATGGATGTTTTACAGGCGTCATTCGACATCAAATCGGAGATATTGCATTATCTGCCGTTTTTAACGGATAAGTCAATGTCCCTCAAATCACGGAATTTTGAAGAAAGAAAGCACTTCGTTTCCATTGGTAATTTTTTGCACGAACCGAACTGGGATGCTGTTCAGCAATTGAAGTATCACATCTGGCCAATGATTCGTAAAAAGCTGCCTAAAGCAGAGTTACATGTCTTTGGTGCCTACCCCAGTGAGAAGGTTTTGCAGCTGATGGACGAGTCCAATGGATTCATCATTAAAGGTAGGGCAGAGGATGCCAGAGAAGTGATTGCTAAAGCGCGTGTGCTATTGGCTCCAATTCGTTTTGGGGCGGGATTGAAGGGTAAGCTTTTCGAAGCGATGTTGTGTGGAACACCAAGTGTAACTACCGATTTGGGAGCCGAAGGACTTCAAAACGGCTTAGCTTGGAACGGACACGTAGCCAATGACAATGATGCATTTGCCGCTGCCGCCATTCAATTGTATTCGAACAAAGAATCCTGGGAGCATGCTCAATCCAAATCAAAAGACCTTTTAGATCAGTTCGCCCTAGCGCAATACCATACCGATTTTAAATCCCGAATTGAAGACACAATGAATAATTTGTTGCACCATCGAAATGCCAATTTCATTGGAGGGATGCTTCGACACCATGCACATCGCAGCACCGAGTTTATGTCCCGCTGGATTGAGGAAAAGAATCGGGTAAAGACTGGCGAGTAGAGTCGATATTGTTGCGAACATGCTCTAGACTGTCAACCTTGGCTTTTAATCCTTGTATTTCTCTCATCAAGGAATCGTTTTCTTCCTGCGATAAAAGCATGCTGATCTTCTCCAGTAAAGATGAAATAGTCCTCGTTTCGGATTTAGGTTGTGAGATCGCCTCGCCAAGTACCGTCTCCCCAGGTTTGAGTTTGAAGCTCGAACGACCCTTTGACATTTCGATGGCTCTATCGCCCAGTATATTGAGATGCTTGACTTTAAATGTGCTGCCTTTTGGAGGCATGGAATCTTGAAATTGTAAGTTGATCAATACCTCATAGTCATCGGTCAGATTTACTTCGCTCACAACACCCACCTGCTTGTCATTTTGCAGTACCAAGTCTCCTACTTCAACACCATCGCCATTTTCAAAGAGGACATGCAAGCGCTTGGGTTGGTCCACACAACCTATTAGTATCATCAAAGTCAATAGGCTGAAAATGATACTTAACCTAGTCATAACGCATTAAGATTAAACTCACCCACAAGCGGTCGATGATCGCTCAATCGAACATCCGTTGTTTCGAATTTCACATTGTCCAATGGATCGCTGTGCATCATAAAATCAATACGAAGGCTAGGGTAGTAACCAATGTATGATGTCCCCATTCCGCTGCCATTTTCTGTGAAAGCATCTTGCAATTCACTGGCGATTTTTCGATAGGAATAAGAACCTGGAGTGTCGTTTAAGTCACCGCAAAATAGCACGGGGTGGGGCGAGTCAGTTATAAACTGGTGAATCTGTTGAATCTGTCTGGCACGCTTCTTATACCCACCAGCAAGTTTTCGGATGAGCATCTTTAAATCATCCCATTGCTTTTGTTGATCGTTACGTTCAATATGCTCATCAATTTCTTTCTCCAATGCGCTGAGGTGGACTGAGGCCAGATGCACGTTAACCACCCGCAATGTCTCACGTTGAACGATCATATCCGTATAGATAGCTACATTGTTGCCTGCCGTATCCAAAGGAATTAATCCTTCATCCACAATGGGATATTTGGTCAAAGTTGCGATTCCAAATTTGTGCCTACCATGATGTATTACTGCTGTGAAATGTTCGTGCAGATTTGTAGCATCCTGCACTTTTAATAGGGTGTCGATAGTATTCAAGACATCCTTAGCATCCGATCGGAAATATTCCTGTAGGCAAATAATATCCGCATCTTCTTTGACGAAAAAATCTAAGATGTTGTTTGGTGTTTCCTTATTGTTCGTCCAATTGTAAAGGTCAAAGAGCCGAACGTTGAAACTAATGGCCTTGATATCCCCAGATTTATCCACACCTGAACCAAAATTGACATGATTCAAGAGGTTTGGAATTGATATTGCTATGACAATAATCCCAAACAAAACGTAGTTAGGACGTACAATCAGCCAGAACAACACAAAAACAATATTCAAAGCGAAAAGAGGGAGAAATACGAGTCCTAAGAAGGCAGGAAAAAGAAGAGTATTTGGATCAATGTAAGGAGCGAGATCACTTAAAAGTAACGCCAATGCAAGCAATAAGTTCATGGAGAGCAGTAGCAATCTCAGAAGTCTGCTTCCTCTCATTTCATCTTATTTGTTATTGCTGGCTTTGAACAAAAACTCCTTTTCTTCCTTGGTCAAATTATCATAACCTGACTTTGAGATTTTATCCAATATGGCGTCAACACGAGCTTCCGTTTCTTTGGACTTGGGTCCAGTGCTGGTTCTTGAATTCGGCCTGAAGTCATTCTCAACCTCTCTGATCGTTGGTTTCTTTTTGAAGAAATTTCCCAATCCTTTGAATAAGTTTAAGAAGCCTGCAGCAGGATCTTTACCGGCATTGAGTGTCCTGAAATAGAAGTAACCAAAAGCCGCACCACCTAGGTGTGAAAGCTTGCCACCAGTGTTCATGGATAGATCCAAGAGTGTATTCATCACAAAAAGTCCAAGCGCTACATACCTCAGTTTAACAGGGCCAATGAGAAGTAGATTCATTTGGAAGTCACCAAATCGAAAACCAGCAAAGGCCACTACAGCCATGATTCCTGCTGAGGCGCCTACCAACGGAGTGTCAACTATCATTTGTCCGCCTAAATGTTGTAAGCTGTAAACCAACAAATAGAAAATGGCACCGGCTATTCCACCCAAAAAGTATAAGCCTATCAATCGCTCTCGCCCCATGAAATCATGTACGATTCTTCCGAAATAATAGAAGATCAGCATATTCCAAAACAAATGCCCTATACTTCCGTGCATAAACATGTAAGTGAATGCCGACCATGGACTGGTAATGAAAGAGGGTAGGTAGGAGTGCATGGCAAACCATCGCAACAGCCCCGTATTAAAACCCGGAAAGATATTCGCGAATAAATTCTGAAACACGAAAACTCCAGCGCAAACTATGATGATCTGCCCGATGAAGTTGTTACCTCTAAAAATGTTCTTTAAATCGTCTAGCATTCTAATTCAAAGTAAGTGTCTTGTTGCCAATATCAACGCCAGCGGAACCCAGATTGTTGCCAAATTTTGATAAGTATGAACCCAAATAACATTCCTCCCAAATGCGCAAAGTGCGCTACATTATCTCCAGGATTGTTCTGAAATGCAGAATAGAGCTCAATCAATCCGTAACCAGCCACAAAGTACTTGGCCTTGATAGGGATGGGAATGAACATCATGTAAAGACTCACATTAGGAAACATCATTCCGAATGCGAGTAGAATTCCAAATAAAGATCCTGATGCACCAACCACATTAGGCCCGTCAACTATGCTGGCTCTGTATTCACTCAAAAATGATGTAGCCTCTCGCAACAAGCTTTGGTCATTTGGATTGATTTGTAGTTGTGGAAGGGTGAAGTCCACAAAGTGTTGAGCCTGTGGCAACAAGTCGGGATGTAAGTATTGTCCCCAAACATGATTTTCTACAAAACCCACCATGTCCACCACGTTCGGATATTCAATCATGGCTTGCATTTGTGTGGCAAGTGGATATAAATCCCAACCGATGATGGCATAGTGCAATATCGCTGCGCCAAAGCCAGTGATCAGATAGTAAATTAAAAATCGTTTGCTGCCCCAAACGCTCTCTATCGTGCTGCCAAACATCCATACGGCAAACATGTTGAAGACCAAGTGTGTGATGTCATACTGGCTGTGCATGAACATATATGTTATGAACTGAAAAGGATAAAATAGGTCGCTTTGGAAGTAGTGTAATCCAAAAAGTTCCCAAAAATTCATCCCGAAGGCCTGCATGAACGAAAACGATGCTAAGTACATCAATACATTCAAAATCAGTAAGTTCTTCACCACTGGAGGCATAGAGCTCCAGCCTTGTCCACCCATCATCATGCGCTAAATAGTTTGTCGATCATTCCTGAATTCATCAAAACGAACGTTGGTTTTCCCGTCAAATCGAATTGTGGCTGCTTGCAACGCATCAATTGACGGTAGAGCTCTAGCATTTCTTGTGCCTTGAGTTCAACACCTGACCTGATGGCAGTATGTTGTGCCATCAATTTGATTACTTGTTGCTGTAATTTAACTGCGCTATCGGGTTTGTTTGTTCTCAAATCATCAATGAATCCCGCAATGGTTTCCTCAATATTCAACTGCAAACAAGCGGATGGAATTCCTCGAACAATGTAGCTGGTTGCTCCAAAGTGTTCTATTTCAAAACCTATTTGAGACAAGGGCTCAATGGCTGATTTTAATAATTCCGCATCTTGCGGTGTCAGCTCAATCGTCACCGGAAATAGTTGTTGTTGAATGCTTTGTTTTTCAGCCATTAAGCTTTCCTCAAACTCTTCAAAAAGGACCCGTGCATGTGCGCGATATTGATGAAGTAAGAATATTCCTTCAGTGCTTTGAACTAGTATGTAACGATTGCCAATTTGTCTGACAATCACCTGGTCATCTTCGCTGCCTAGCTCCAATGTTTGTTCTTCTTGTTCCGGTCGCACCAGCGATTCATCCATTCCCGTGTACAGCGCCTCCCAGCCCTCCGTCATTGGTTTTTGAAATCGCGTACCACGCTCCCAGTCTTGGTTTCGGGGTTTTTCGTTGTTTTCAAATGGGTTGTAATTGGTATTCACCATGATTCCCGGTTGTTCGAACTTCTGACCCGCTTTGGGTGGAAGAATGTCGAAGGCCTGTTCGCGCTCAAAGTCAATGGATGGTGAAACGTGATACTGTCCAATAGATCTTTTCACAGTGCTTCTTAAAATCGCGTAAACAGCACGTTCATCCTCAAACTTGATTTCCGTTTTTGTAGGGTGAATATTTACATCAATGGTTCCAGGTTCCACATCAAAATAGATGAAATAGGAGGGGTGGTGTCCATGAGGTACCAATCCTTCAAATGCTTTTTGAATGGCCGAATGGAAATAGGAGCTTTTGAAATAGCGCCCATTCACAAAGAGAAACTGCTCGCCACGACTTTTCTTGGCTGCATCGGGTTTTCCTATAAAGCCTGTGAGTTTTACTAGGTCTGTTTCTTCTTCCAGTGGCACCAACTTTTCGTTGTATGATTTTCCTAAGATTCCTATGATGCGCTGGCGAAGTTTCGATGGTTGCAGATGGAATAGCTGTTGACCGTTGTGGTACAACTTGAATTCCAAGTATGGATTCACCAATGCCACTCGCTGGAATTCGTCAATGATGTGGCGCATTTCGACTGCATCGCTTTTTAAAAACTTCCTGCGGGCTGGAACGTTGAAGAATAGATTCTTCACGCTAATCGTAGTGCCCACCTCCATGGCGCAATGGTCCTGGTGTTTGACCTTTGAGCCCTCTACTAAAATGGTCGTTCCCACCTCACGATCTACCGACCTAGTTTTTAATTCCATTTGCGCGACAGCAGCAATACTGGCCATTGCCTCGCCTCTAAATCCCATGGTCTTGATTCGGAAAAGGTCATTGGCATCGGAAATTTTTGAGGTGGCATGACGCTCTAAACTCATGCGCGCATCCGATTCGGACATTCCCTTGCCATTGTCCACGCATTGAATCAAGGCTTTTCCACTGTCTTTGATGATCAACTGTATGGCAGTGGCCCCAGCATCTACGCTGTTTTCCAATAGCTCTTTCACCACCGAGGCTGGACGCTGAATTACCTCTCCTGCAGCAATTTGATTAGCGATTGAATCTGGAAGGAGTTTTATAATATCTGACATGCCCTGCAAAGGTGGTATTGCAGTTGGAATGGTCAAGGGAAATTAGAATCGATTTTGTCTGCTTATGATATTTTAGTTTCTAGCTACTTTTCCGCTCAGATGAATCTCAAGCATTTCATAGCTGTTTTAGCTGTCCTTTGGGCAATGTCGGTCATGGCCCAACCTTCAAATTTGATTTTCAAGTTAGAAGGAACTGTTACGGATGTGGAGGTGAATGATTCCTTGATCGCTTGTCCAGTGTATTTGATTGACTTGGAATCTTTCGACACTTTACTTACCCATACGGATTCAAACGGATTTTACCAATTTGAAATAAACGAGGATGGTGATAGACTTGTTTTGCCGGAGAGAGATTACTTAATCCGCATTTGTGATTATCAATATCGAAACGAAGGAAGATGCGGCTATCACGCAGCCCAAGGTTACGAACGCACCAGGGGAATCACCGAATCAACTCGATTCGTTAAGGACTTTGCTTTAGCAAGTTTCAACTGTTGCTATGAGGTTCCATTTCCTTGGCTTCTTTGGGGTGAGAGTGTATCTGTGCTTGTCAACGAAAACCATAATGGTATTGACTCGCTGAATTTTGTCTTTCAAACGCTGGAAGAAAATCCAACCATAATAATAGAAGTTTCGAGCCACTGTTATAAGGAGCTATCGGCAGAAAAGAATCGCATTTGTGGTGAACAAAGAGCGGATGCAGTAGTGGATTACTTAGTTTCGAAAGGAGTGGATATGGAACGTTTGATACCTGTTTCTTATGGCGATACTCGCCCCAAATTTTCCATGGATCAACTCAAGGTGATGAGTTCAGAAGAGCGAATACATGCCGAATACAGAAACAATAGAGTAGTATTTTCGGTGCTTTCCTATGATTTTGTACCAAAGTAAGTTGATGAAAACACACTCAGCCATTATGCCTAATCTTGCCGTAGAATTCCTTCCATGAAATTTGACGATTACCGCATTGCTGATGGCATCAAAACTGCCATATCTAAGCTAGGCTATAAAAAACCTACGGATATTCAGTACAAGTCTATTCCACCCATTCTGAAAGGAGAAGACGTGCTTGCAATAGCGCAAACGGGAACCGGAAAAACAGCCGCTTTTGCCATTCCGATTCTTCATTTGCTTCAAGCTCGCAAAGTGGATGGTCGTTCCAATGGAATCAAATGCTTGGTCATGACACCCACCCATGAGTTGGCACTGCAGGTGGAGAGTGTTTTCAAGACTTTAGGCAAACATACTCGAGTGGAAACCTACTGTATCCACGGTGGCGTGGAGCAAGAGCCGCAAAAGGAAAAGTTAGAGGACGGAGTCGATATTCTGATCGTGACTCCGGGGCGAATGTTCGACTTGTTGAGTCAAGACTCGTTGAAGTTGAATCGCGTGGAGATTTTGGTTTTGGATGAGGCCGATCACATGCTCGATTTGGGGTTCATCAAAGACATACGCGATGTCATGCATCATTTGCCGAGCAACAGACAGACGCTGTTCTTTTCGGCTACGATCAACGAGGAGATCAAAAACTTGGCCTATTCACTGGTGCGCAATGCCATTCGGATTCAAATCTCACCGAAGGACCCCGTAGCTAAAAATATTGAGCATTCAGTAGCTTTTATTGCAATGGATGATAAGCGCTACTTCTTGGAAGGATTAATCACGAATAATCCAGATAAGAAGATGTTGGTTTTTGTGCGCACCAAAGTCAGGGCAGAGCGAGTGAAGAAGGCCATGGCACGCGTTAAGATTGAAACAGATACGATTCACAGCGATAGAGAACACGCAGATCGAGAGCGAACCATGAAGAACTTTAGAAGCGGGGAATTGAAGGTTTTGATCGCTACAGACGTGAGCGCCCGTGGCATTGATATTCCAAACGTAGAGTTTGTGGTGAACTATGATTTGCCAGAAACCAGCGCACAGTATGTTCACCGAGTGGGAAGAACCGGCCGCGGATCGAATAAAGGACAAGCCTATTCCTTTTGCAGCGAAGAAGAAAAGCCTGTGTTGGCTGAGATTGAGGAAAACCTTGGCAAGCCTATCACACGCTTGCAAGTTTCAAAATCTGAGTACGAGAACACCGTGTCTGCGACCATTGAAGTGGAAGAATCAAAGAAGTACGATGTCATGGCGCTCATCGAAGAACACGAAGCCGCTGTTGAAAAGCACAAGAAGCGAAAAGGGAAAAAGAAGAAGAAGTGACTCCAAGTTCGTTCAGTCGCGTGTAATTAGCACAGCACTTTGTGAAGCCGAAATCCATTTTTGAAATTAGGTATTCGACATTCAACTGATCATTGAGTATTAATGGTTGAGTAATACACGATTCGTAGTAAAGTTCTTTTCTTCCTTTTTTGCTTGCTGCTTCGACAAACTCAGCACAGGCTCCAAAGAAGCAAAAAAGTCATGGCTTAGAAGAACCTCAAAGGCATCTTCTCGTTTCCCCTCAGTTCGGTCGGGTGATTTCCGAATCAAGTTCGGAACTTCCCGATCTCACTAAGGCGAATCTTCAAATTCAACCTTAGAGTTTCTTCAAGGCCTTTGAGCACTTCGCTAGTTATCTCGTTGTTCTGGACATTTCGAAATTCAGTATTGGACATTGGCTATTCGATATTCAATTTGAATATATCCATCATGTTGAATGTTAGGGTGAAGCTTCTCCAGTGATAGCAATGGTCAAGCGGAAGTGCGTTCCGATTTGTGAAATGATCCAAATAGATCGAGGTCTGTACGTGGGATTTCAAATGGAACTCAAATGGCGATAATCGGAACAAAGCATGCAGCGCCAGACCACTTGCGGTTCTTCAGATTCGATCAGAATCTGAAGAAATCACATTTGAAGCTTCAAGCAGTTTTTCTCCCTTTTTGCTGCATCAAAAAGGGAAAGAGAGTTTGTTACTTTCCAATTTTTCTTGGCACTTCGACAGCCTCGGTGCAGGCTACAAAGAAGTAAAAAAGTCAAGGCCCATTCAAGACAATTTTTTCTGTGCGAATGCTCGACACGGAAAAACCACGGTTCTGAATTCTAATCACCAGCGTGACCAACGCTGCCGAAACTTGAAAAGTTCGTTTCCCACGGGATAGGTAATCAATTCAATTGCCCCAAATTCAGCCCGCTATTGTTGTGAATGGGGCGAGAGTCAACATTCACTTGCAGTGCTATTGTTGGGATTTCGAAATTGGATATTGGACATTCATTATTCGATATTTTATTTAATTCCGGTCGTTCACACTTCGACCAGTCCCGAACCGAGTTCGGGACGCTCAGCATGACGACCTACGTTGATCGGAGAACATTTCGATATTGGAAATTGGACATTCGTTATTCGATATTCACTTGAGCATTGATTGTTGAGTATTATCCCGCATTTCTGCCAACTTCTGCTAATCTGCAGCTCCAGTCCAATAATTCCACGCTACTTTCGCGAGCTTGAAATTTGAGCTTCAACATACGGATACTGGTTCGAGCGCACGCGCTGGAGAAATAACCACCGATCACGGGGTGATCCAGACTCCGATATTTATGCCTGTGGGCACGGTAGCATCTGTCAAAACAGTGCATCAGCATGAACTAGCAGAGGATATCAAAGCTCAAATTATCCTGGGCAATACCTACCATTTGTATTTGCGACCTGGCATGAACGTGCTGGAGGCGGCCGGTGGATTGCACAAATTCATGAATTGGAATCGACCCATTCTTACGGATAGCGGTGGTTATCAGGTGTATAGTCTGGCGAAAAGTCGAAAAATTACAGAGGAAGGCGTAACCTTTCAATCACATATTGATGGTTCGCGGCAATTCTTCTCTCCTGAAAAGGCCATGGATATTCAGAGGCAGATCGGTGCAGACATCATTATGGCGTTTGACGAGTGTCCTCCATATCCATGTGAGGAGCGATACGTAGAAAATAGCATGCATTTGACCCATCGGTGGCTAAAGCGTTGTTGCGATCACTTCGACTCAACCGAAGGATTGTATGGATACTCACAAACCTTGTTTCCTATTGTTCAGGGCGGTACATATCCTCATTTAAGGGAAAAGTCAGCCGAGTTTATTGCCTCTATGGATCGCGAAGGAAATGCGATTGGTGGGCTTTCTGTAGGTGAACCTCATGATAAGATGTATGCAACTACTGAATTGGTTTGCAGAATTTTACCGAAAGATAAACCGAGATATTTAATGGGTGTTGGGACTCCCGAAAACATCCTGGAATGCATCGCCTTGGGCATAGATATGTTTGACTGTGTGTTGCCCACTCGAAACGCACGACATGGGATGCTTTACACTTGGGATGGCATCATGAACATCAAAAATGAAAAATGGAAGAATGAGCATTTCGTGTTGGATCCATTTGGAACTTCCTACGTTGATTCTGATTACTCCAAAGCTTATGTGCGACACCTCGTGTGCAGCAAAGAACTCTTAGGCGCGCAAATCTGCTCCATCCATAATTTGGCGTTTTACCTCGATTTGGTGACACAAGCTAGAAATCACATTATTGCTGGCGATTTCTCCGAATGGAAATCACAGGTACTTCCAAAAATTACCAGACGACTCTAAGTGAAGATTCTTGATTTATATATCATCAAAAGGTTTCTGCTGACCTTCTTCTTCATTCTTGGCATCATCATGTCGATTGCCATGATCTTTGATATCAGTGAGCAGATCGATGATTTAATTAAAAATAAGGCTCCGCTTTGGGGGGTCTTATTTGAGTATTACCTGAATTTCATTCTGTTTTATGGAAATCTGTTCAGTCCGCTTTTAGTTTTTCTGGCGGTTATTTTCTTTACATCTCAGCTTGCGAGTAGGACGGAGATTGTTGCAATACTCAGCGGTGGAGTGAGTTTCAATCGGTTAATGCTTCCTTATTTTATTAGTGCTACCATTCTAGCTGCGTTGTCCTTTTACTTGAACAACTACTTGGTTCCGAAAGCAAATGAAACACGGATCGCCTTTGAAGGTAAATACATTCATACCTACAAACGATCGCTGACCACTCGAATTCACAAACAGATAAGACCCGGTGAAATGATCTACTTTGATAAGTACAATCGATTGAAGGATATAGGGTATTCGTTTACTTATGAAGTGTGGGATGGGATTGATTTGAAGAGTAAAATATTCGCAAATTATGTAAAATGGGATACGGCTAGTTCGCAGTGGCGATTGGAGAACTATTACATCCGTACATATCACGATGATGGTGAATCTTTGGTGCAAGGGAATACATTAGACACCACCTTTGCCTTTGCGCCCGAAGAATTCTCTACGAGAGTTGAAGACATACAAATGATGAACGTCCATGAATTGGATGATTATATCGAATCAGAAACGATTAAAGGTTCTAAAAACATTCCTTTTTACTTGATTGAAAAGCACAGTCGCAATGCGCTTCCGTTTTCAACATACATCCTGACCATCATTGGAGTTAGCATGAGCAGTAGAAAGGTGAGGGGTGGACTGGGTGCTCATATTGCTGCGGGTTTGGCACTCGCAGTCACTTATATCTTAGCAATGAAGGTAACAACCGTTTATGCTACAAATGCCGGTTTAAACCCGCTTATCGCAGTTTGGATTCCAAACGTCTTATATGGATGCTTAGCGGTTTATCTGTTCATTAAAGCGCCTAAGTAGCTTCATTACTTAAGTTTCCTTAATCGAACGCATCGGGTCGAAGGATTTCGATAGATTCGAACCACTCAATCCATCTGATTTGTCTGATTCACAAAAACCCATACTTCCTGGTAATAACCTCATGACGCACAAGGCGTTAGAGGCACGTAAAGCTTTTTTGGAAAATGCGGAACCTGGATTGTCAGGGCTGTTCGATTCAAATTTATCCATGAGCGAAGTCATGGGTAATGTGGAGTCCTTCATCGGATCGGTGAGCGTACCTCTTGGTTTGATAGGCCCTTTGACCATTGATTGGTCTGGCGAGAAGGAGTCAGTATTTGGCGCTGGGGCAACAACGGAGGGAGCCCTGATTGCGAGTATCAATCGAGGTTGTCGGGCTATTGCTTCCGAATCAGTAGTGACTACCGAGATTCAATCGAAATGCATGACGCGCATGCCCATGTTTGCATTCAGCAACGCTGAAGAGTGTGCGCGATTCGTGACATGGTTTTGGGATAACGAGTCTGAGATCAGCGCAAAAGCAGAGGAAGCCTCGAATCATGCGGAGTTGCTTGAATTTGAGATTGTACAAATTGATGAAACTGCGCATGTCAAGTTTGTGTATGATACGGGTGATGCTTCTGGCCAAAACATGACTACTGCCTGCACATGGCATGCTTGTGTGTGGGTTTTTGGTGAAATAAAGAAGGCTGGAATTGAACTCGTTCAGTTCGGTATTGAGGGGAATGGAGCTTCAGATAAGAAGGTAAGTGAAGGGTCAATCGAAAATGGCCGGGGTATAAGGGTGGAAAGCACGGTAACTCTGAGTGACGATACGATTAAAAAATTCTTGCGGGTAGATGCGCAAGAGATGTATGAGGCATATGTGCGCTCAGAAAGAATCGCAGAACACGTAGGTATGGTTGGCTTTAATAGCAACGTGGTGAATGCCATCGCAGCCATTTTTACGGCCACAGGGCAAGATATAGCTTGTGTTGGTGAGTCTGGTACTGGGATTTTGAATTTAACTCGTCAAAACGGCTCAATTCGCTTCGAGTTGGTTTTGACCAATTTAGTGATAGGTACTGTTGGTGGTGGTACGGCTTTGCCCACTCAGAATGCGGTTTTACGTATGATGGGGTGTGCGGGGACAGGAAAAGTGGAACGTTTTGCTTCCATCATAGCTGGATTTTCCCTGGCCTTGGAATTGAGCACACTTGCCGCAGTGGTTGGTGGTCAGTTTGCAAGAGCGCATCAGGTGTTTGGACGTAATAAGCCAAAGAATTGGTTGGTGAGGTCAGAGTTTGACCAAAAGTTTGTCAAACCGATTATTGAGCCGTATGTTGAGGGTGTCATTCAATCCATCGATTTCAATGCTCAGGCCCGATTGGATAATGGTATTCTGACTGACCTTTCCGCCAAGGTGGTGAGGAAAATGGTCGGTTTTACGCCAATGACCGTGCATTTGCAAAATGGAGATATGCTTTCGGTTTTAGCAAAGAGCAAGGCGCTGGATTCGGAGATTATCAAGGGGATTCACTACATGGCGAGTCAAATAGATACGACCTTGGCTGATAAGATATTAGCTACTGCTAATTATTTGGAGTATCGAGATTGTCATTTAAAAGAGATTGAGGTGTTCCGATTTTTGGATAAGCGCCAATTCAATCATATGCCCAGGTTTTATGGTTCCAAAATAGATGAAGAACGAGAGGTTTATCTACTTTTTGAAGAAATGCTGAATCACGATTCCTTAACTCATTTCAATTCAGAGTTGAGCCCTGAATCATGGACAAAGACTGAAGTGGTGAAAGTAGTGGATGCCTTGGTCGAATTTCAGGAGTTAAGTCTGAAAGCTGGCTTGAGCCAAGAGTTGTTCCATGTCGCAGAGCTAGGCGAAGGTGAATTGTTTCATCTGTATACTGATCTTCTAAATCAATGCAAGGTTGATCGCGATCAAGGTTTTGTAAATGATTTGAATCACGTGTTTGATTTGATTAATCAGAAAGATGAGGTATTTGGTATTAATGTTTTGTGCCACAATGATTTTAATCCTAGAAATATTGCAATTCGGTCCTCAGGTGAGCTAGCGATCTATGATTGGGAATTAGCTTTCATAGGTTCTCCATTGCGAGACATGGTTGAGTTTCTCTCTTTCGTGGTTACTGACAGTTGGTCAGATGCTCAAATCTTAGAAATCCTGGAGTTACATCGGTCTAAGTTTTCTATAATAGTTGCACAGGACATTACTTTTCAGCAATGGTCGATAGAAGCCAAGAACGCTTTGAAATTCTACATCGCTGGACGGGTCACTTTTTATTTGCTTGGGGAGTCGATGTTGAACTATGGGTTTTCAGATCGCATCTTCAAAGCATCGATGCGAATGTTAAAAGTGTTGAGCTGATGCTGGACGGGTTTTTCGTTCATATCCAGTCCTTTGTGATTCCCTTGCTATTTGCGAATTTGTTACATATGGTTTGTATCAAATTGAATGTATTGCCAATATTGGCTAGACCGATTTCCATGAGGTGGTTTGGATACGGTAAAACATTCCGGGGGTTTATTCTGCTCACCATTTTCACTGGTTTCTTTGCTTGGGGCGTAGCCCAATTCAATGCTTCAAGTCCATCAGATCAGCTTGTCATTGGAATGATTCTAGGATTTGTTTACGCACTTGGGGAGCTGCCAAATTCATACATCAAGAGGCGGCTGGAAATTGGAAGTGGGAAGCAAGGCACGCGCAAATACTTGCAATTAGTAATTGATAAATTAGATAGTTTAATATTCTTGATGCCAGTTTATTATGTTATTTCATCTATTTCAATGGTTCATTCAATTATTTTATTCATTGGATCGTTTGTTTTGCATGTATTTGTCAGCTATTTAGTTTGGAAATTGGGGCTTAAAAAGAATCTATAGTGGACAAGAAGGAGATTTATACTATTCCGAATTTATTGAGCTTTTACCGGCTCATTACCTTTCCGCTGGTGGCCGCCTTCGCGTTTACAGATCAGGAACTATTGTTTGCGATTTTCTTCTGTATCGGCCTTATAACCGATATTCTTGACGGATTGATTGCTCGTTTATTCAATATGAAAACAGAATTCGGGGCAAGGCTCGATTCCTTGGCCGATGTTGGACTGTACATCAACGCGCTGATTGGAGGGATCGTTTTCAAATGGGAGGCGGTTGCTCCACATGCATGGATGGTAGTGACCTTCGTTTTGTTCTACGTAGCAATGGAACTGATGTCTTATCTCAAATTCAGAAGTCATGCAAGCTTGCATTTATACTCCTCTAAGGTTGGAGGGTACATACAGGGGGTTTTCTTTTTTATTCTCTATAGCTACGCTTTCATTCCGTGGCTTTTTTACCTGGCCATGATCTGGGGGATCGCCTCATTTGTAGAGGTAATGCTTTGCGTTTATATTTTGAAGGAACCTAAAAACAACGTCAAAGGACTTTATTGGTTATTGAAATCATCCAAGGATTAAATCGTTTTTTAACTTGCCCGCCCTTATGAAATTACACACAGCGCTTATCACCAACGATGCCATCATTCTGGGAATATTGATGGGACTCTTGGGCTTCATTTTCTATACCAGTTCAATCAAAGATGGACCATGGAGTAAGTTTTATAAAATCATTCCATCCCTGCTGCTCTGTTATTTCCTACCGAGTGTATTCACCTCATTAGGCATTATAGCCCCTTACTGGCACGATCTGGCTGGAGTGGCTTCATATCTTACTGATTTAGGTGCAAACGTCCCTGAGAACTTCTCTAAAAGGGATTTACAAGCAATCATAGATTCAATGGGAATCACCAAGGAGGCGCTGGAACCTTATGTCGTGACTTCCAAACTATATTTCGTGGCCTCTCGATACTTTTTGCCGGCTGCATTGATTCTACTCACTTTGAGCATCAGCTTGAAAGAGCTTGCTAAGCTGGGATTCAAGCCAGTAGCTATGTTCTTAACTGGAACCGTAGGGGTGATCATCGGTGGTCCATTGGCGATCCTTGCATGTTCAGCTATCGCGCCTGAAGTTGTTGGTGGAGCAGGGCCCGAGGCGGTTTGGAGAGGAATGACCACCATTGCTGGAAGTTGGATTGGTGGTGGAGCGAATCAAGCAGCCATGTTTGAAGTTTTTGAGCCCAGCGCCAGTTTGTATTCCGTCATGATTACAGTTGATGTTATTGTGGCAGAGATATGGATGGCCTTTTTACTTTTTGGTGTGGGCAAATCAGATCAGATAGACCGTTGGTTAAAGGCAGACTCATCCAGTGTAACGACACTGAAGAATAAGATGCACGAATTCAGTCAGAAGATTGCGAAAAACCCGTCTATGTCTGATTTGATTATCATTTTAGCCTTGGCATTTGTACCTGTTGCCATATCGCATTTGATGGCGGATAATATTGCGCCTTATATTGGCGAACACTTGCCCGAGTTAAAGAAGTTCAGTCTCGACAGTCATTTCTTTTGGTTGATCGTTTTAGCTACCACTTTTGGCTTGATGATGAGTTTTACGAAACTGAGAAACTTTGAAGGTGCGGGGGCATCTAAAATCGGGGGAGTATTCATCTACTTTTTAGTGGCGACCATAGGCATGAAAATGAACGTAATGGAGATCTTTGATAACCCAGCGATATTCCTGGTAGGTCTGCTTTGGATGGCGATCCATGTAGCATTGATGGTTGGTGTAGCCAAGATTATTCAAGCACCATTTTTCTTTTTGGCGGTGGGTTCTAAAGCCAACATTGGGGGTGCGGCATCTGCACCGATTATCGCGGCTGCATTTCATCCATCATTGGCTCCAGTTGGGGTTATATTGGCCGTATTGGGTTATGCGTTGGGTACCTATGGCGCATATATCTGTGGATTGTTGATGCAGGTCGTGGCTCCCTAAAAGATCATGTAGCTCACAATGAAAATGACCACTGCATAGCGTGCGAATGCACCAGCAGCGTAGAATACTGCACTAGGTCTGTCAACATAGTAGAGCAGCAGAGGCACCGCTAAAAACAATAGGAAAAACAAGTATGGTGGTTTGTTGAATGTATCCACCACAAACTCTTTCAAGTCTTTGTTGACTACATAAACCCTAGGGATATCATTGAAAATAAATGATCGGGCAAAGCTGACGTGCGAATATTTTGACATACGTTCTCCCGCCCCTCGCGACACTTCCACCATATCCCCTGTATTGAATTTCAAAGTATAGCCGGTTATCATCTCAGATCCCAAGATGTCTGAAGTATTAGTCACCTTATCGACTACAAATCCATGGTGAGTTTCGGTAAGCAAAAATGCATCGGCTGCAATAAGTAGGAAGAATATCAAGGAAACATGCACCATAGCGATTGTCCATGGATAGTAAATTGATTTCTTGAAATGTGCAAAATGCATTGCCTCTTTTTGCAACTTAATTCTATCTAATCTCTGCGCAGTTTCTCTAGCCTTTCTTATGGCTTCTGCTCGAGTTATATTTTGTTTGTCTCGGTCTCGGCTTTTCCAGTTTGGGGTTACTGGTTCTTCAATGTCCGCGAAGGTTTTCTCGGCCGTAACAATGATTTCGTATGCCTTTTGCACATTCAAAAACATCTCATGAGCCTTTGGAGATGAATTTAAATCGGGATGGTATTTGAATGCCAATTTTCTGAACGCACGCTTCACCTCGTCTTGAGGAGCGCCAACCTCAACACCCAAAACTTCATATGCCTTTGAGAAACGTTGCATTAATCTATAAACGAAATTATAAACTCAAGGTTGACTTGAATGATTGTATGGTTAAGTGTTCTTTTGCTTCGTGATCGCAAAAGGAGATACAGTTAGATTGATTGATGAGCCAGGGCAGGGTCAAGTGGTTGGTATTGAGGGTGGTGAGGCGTTTGTGTTAATTGATGGGATGGAGCTGAGTTTTCCATTGGCTGAATTGGTGAAAGTAGAATTTGACGATTTGGTCAAACCAGGACAAAGCCATACTGCACGCAAAGCAGAAGATAAATTAAAAGAGATTGATGCTCGAAATCGATTGAGGAAAATTAGACCCATTGTTCAATCAACCTATGAGATTGACTTGCATATGCAAGAGTTGCTCGATCGATTTGAACACATGACCAAAGCGCAAATGCTGGCGTACCAAATGAGTTGTGCCAAACAATTCCTAGCCGAGGCAAAAGAAAAACAATTCAAAAAAGTGATATTGATTCATGGCGTGGGTGAAGGTATATTGAAAGCTGAAATCCGTCAATGGTTAGATTCACTGTCTAAGGTGACTTATCATGACGCCCCTTACCGCACATATGGCTACGGAGCAACTGAGGTGATTCTGTGGAGATAAAATTAGCTTTGCACCTGAAATTGTTCTGTCGCGCTGTCGATTTATCGGCAGTGAGGAAAGTCCGGACTGCATAGAGCGCCAAACCTTGAGAAATCTGGGGTGCGGATAGAGGAATCTTCCGTATCAGAAAGTGCCACAGAAAATAAACCGTCCGCCTTAGGCGGATAAGGGTGAAAACGTGAGGTAAGAGCTCACGCGCTTCTCGAGCAATCGAGATTTGGGTAAACCTTTTGGGTTGTAAGACCATGTAAACCTGGGTTTGAGGGCTGCTCGCTCGACCAGGAGGGTAGGTCGCATAGATAAATGACAGAAGCCCTATTTGAGCAATTGGATAGGGTACAGAATCCGGCTTATAGATTTCAAGAAAAGGTCTCGACTTGTCGAGGCCTTTTTTGTTAGTCGTAGCTGATGCGCTGATGATAGATGCCGTGCAAGGCAATCTTCAAGGCACGCTTAGCGGCACTGATGTCTTTCAACGTGATGGCTGCATTGTCAAATTGCCCTTCATTTTTCTGATACTCAATCAACCCATCCACCAACTTGTCCATGCTTTCCTTGTCGAACTTCTTGAGGCTTCTAGAAGCCGCCTCCACTGAATCGGCCATCATTAAAATGGCGTGTTCCTTCGTTTTTGGGCGAGGTCCTGGATAAGAATATAAAGCTTCATCCACTGATTCGCCTTTTTGCTCTGCCTTTTCCTTGGCTTTTTTCAAGAAGAACCGAACCGTGCTTGTTCCATGGTGAGTCTGGATAAACTGAATGATGTCAAATGGAATACGATGCTCTCTGCATAAATCAATGCCCTTCAGTACATGGTTTATGATGATGGTGGCGCTTTCTTCTGGCTCCAAATCATCATGCGGATTGTTGTCTGGCAATTGATTCTCAATGAAAAACTGGGGTTCGTTCATTTTCCCCACATCATGATACATGGCTGCGGTTCTCAATAAGACCGTGTTACCACCGATAGCAACGGCAACTTTTTCGCAAAGGTTCGCCACTTGTAGTGAATGCTGAAAGGTTCCTGGTGCTTTGATGGCCAATTCTTTGAGCAATGGCTGATTGCTGTCACTGAGTTCAAGTAACGTGGTTTCGCTGATGTAGCCAAATACTTTCTCAATGATGTAGATTAATGGAAAGACCATCATGCAGAGTAAGGAGTTGATCGCAAACCAACCAAACATGCCCGAATCGATATTACCTATTTGACCGTTTTGAGCCACATTAATCAACACGTAAATGATTGAATATCCAATGAATACAATCAATGCCGTTGCTAGCATTCTTGATCTGCGCGTAGATGATGCCTGAAACAAGGTTGCGAAGGAGATAGCGCCCAACTGTATCACCATGTACTCCAATGGATTGGCTACAAAAAGTGCCACAATTAAAGTCGATATGATAAAGGTGAATATTGAGACTCGGAAGTCGTAGAACATCCGCATTAATAGTGGCGTTATGCCAATGGGTATGGCATAGATGGAAATGGTCTCACTGGAAATTGCCAAAACCGAAAAGGCGTAGGATAGAGCCAAAAGGCTAAGGGCTAGAGTCATTGGGCGAGGATCGTTAAATAATCGATCTTGATTCATGTAAATGAATAGAATCAAAAGCCCGATCAAAGCAGCGATGATGCCCATTTCACCAAAAATGCTCCACTGAAATCCAGTATCTGAAATGATACGCTCACCGTATTCCAACTTTAGGCTTTCCAGCACCTTGTATCGATATTCATTTACCACATCACCGCGATCTATTATGGTGGTTCCTTTATCAATCTTACCCTCAATGCTCACCACCTCGTCCATGGCGGCCATCAAAAGTTTATTGGTTAAGCTGTCGTTGTAGATCGCGTTGGGCCTGATTTGCTTTTTAAAAGCATCGATAATGATGGCGCGGCAATTCGAGTCTTGTATAATGGAACCAACCGTGTCAATTGTGTCCAAAACCTGCTGCAGCGTTATTGCCTCCTGATAGGTAAGTGGGTTAAGTCTGTTTGCTTTGTATAAAAGCAATTCATCAAAAGGACTGAGGTTTTTTGCGGCTTCATTGCTTCTCTCAATAATGGCCATGTTGAGCACACCGGCATAGATTTCCAATGCCGATTGAAACGAAGAATCGCACTGTGTGGCCGTATCGGGAAGCTGTGCCGAATACTGTCGTTCTACCTTGGACAGAATATCGTTGCTAATGTCTTGATCATAAAAAAAAACAAGTGGCTGACCTTCTTGAATGGCCTTCTTTTCAGCCTCCAATTCTTGCGGGGATTTCTTAATGCCAAAGTCGAATGGCGCCAGCAGCTTATCGTGTTTCCAGGGTTGATTGACCTGGTATTCGAATTTAAAAAGCCCGTCTTTAGGAAGAAAAATGAGGATCACAAGTAGCGTAACCACAAAGGCACCTGCACGCTGAATACCTGCGAAATTGTGCAACATGTCTTTCCAAGATTTTCTCATAAGGGCGAAAATAAGGCTAGGAGGTGGGTTGGCGCGCTAGAGTGCGGTATTTGTTGTGATAGTGGCTTCCTGCTTGCACGGACTACTGGTCAGCGATAGCGCGATTTAATACAATCCGCACGCTTTGCAAAAGCGCGCGAGGTGGGGTGTTGGATATTGATTGTTGTTCCACCTGTTGGGCTTTCTTCATCGCAATAAGTACCTTTGCAGTCCTTTATTTGAATAAGTAAAATCTAGATATATGAAAGAAGTAGTAATTGTATCAGCAGTGCGAACTCCAATGGGAAGTTTCATGGGTACTTTGTCCTCCGTTCCAGTAGTGAAAATAGGCGCTGCAGCCATCAAAGGCGCTGTAGACAAAGCAGGTATTTCGGCTGATCAGGTTCAAGAGGTATTTATGGGTAACGTGCTACAAGCTGGAGGCGGACAGGCACCAGCGCGTCAAGCAGCTCTAGCGGCAGGCTTGAGTGAGAACGTGCCATGTACTACCGTCAACAAGGTGTGTGCTTCGGGTATGAAGGCCATCATGTTTGGTGCTCAGACTATCATGACGGGAATGAACGATATCGTAATTGCTGGTGGTATGGAGAGCATGTCTCAAACTCCGCACTATGTTTCTATGAGAAATGGCACTAAGTACGGAAATGGTAAAATGGTGGATGGCATTATCAACGATGGTTTGATGGATGTTTATACCAATCAATTGATGGGTGGTTGTGCTGAAGAGTGCGCCAAGGAGCACAATTTTTCACGAGAAGATCAAGATAACTTCGCGATTGATAGCTACAAAAAAGCGGCTAACGCTTGGGAAAAAGGATGGTTTGATGAGGAGATTGTTCCTGTTGAAGTACCACAGCGAAAAGGCGATCCAATCATCTTTGACCATGATGAAGAATACAAGGCAGTAAAATTTGAGAAGATTCCTAACCTAAGACCAGCGTTTGATAAGAACGGTACGATCACCGCGGCCAACGCATCTACCATGAATGATGGTGCTTCAGCGTTAGTGTTGATGAGCGCTGAAAAAGCGGCTGAACTAGGACTAAAGCCAATTGCTAAGTTGAGATCGTTTGCAGACGCTGCTCAAAACAGTGTTTGGTTCACGACAGCTCCTTCAAAGGTAGTTCCAATCGCGGTAGAAAGAGCTGGATTGAAAATGGAAGACATTGATTTCTGGGAATTGAATGAAGCATTTGCAGTGGTAGGTTTGGCTAACACAAAGATTTTAGGATTAGATCCTGCTAAGGTGGATGTGCACGGTGGAGCCGTTGCTTTAGGTCACCCACTCGGAAGTTCGGGAAGTAGAATCATTGTGACATTGATCAACGTGTTGCGACAGCAAGGCGGGAAAATCGGTGGAGCTGGTATCTGCAACGGTGGTGGTGGAGCAAGTGCCATGATTGTTGAATTGATGTAATCCAAATTCAATGGATAATACTAAAAAGAGGCTTCGGCCTTTTTTTTTGTGCCTTACTTTGAAAACGTGTTGACCATTTACATAAGATTAGCGGCTTATTTTCAATCCGTATACCGCTGGAATATTCGAAAACAACCATCGGAGATAAATGATCCTTGGAACATTGCCAATACAGCATTTGTTATGTGGGTTCTGGTGCTGTTCCTCGTCCTTTTGGGCTGGATGATTGGAATTTTATTTACTCCCTGCGAATGGATAGGATCAGACTCAAACGACCTAGCTGGTTATTTTTTGGTGGCATTTGGATCGAGTATCTTGTTCAGTTCCATTTTGACTCCGTTGTTGTTTTTTAAATCAAAGCGCCTAAGGCAAAGGCTCGATCAAGTGAATAAACTGGGAGCAAAGGTCAGTGTTACCGCTTTTTATCTTCGACTCGTGCTTACTGTAACCTTGTTTTTAGCATTCACCTTTGTGCTTATTTCATTGGTGAGACACAATTGCGGACTGTCCATATTTGCTGAGAATGCGATATAGATTTCGAGTGAAATCAGTCAGTCAACACAGACGGGTTTAAAAAACCAACATCTTCAAAAATTCGAGCGATAACCTAGCCGTAAGTTAGCGCCACTAAACAGTATGGCAGAATTCGGCATTAGCACATTGAGTATTATTCCCTGCAGAGCGGAACCAGCGGACGCTGCCGAACAAGTAACACAGATACTTTTTGGAGAGTATTATGAGGTCAAGGAGATTCGTAAAAAATGGGTTCGCATAAAAGCAGCCTTGGATGATTATGAGTGCTGGATAGATCGAAAGCAACACACCGCCATCGATGAAAAGTTGTTCACCCGATTGGAAAAACAAAAGTTCATTCCTGTATGCCTAGAAACGGTTGGATTGGTTGAGAAAGTGGAAACGCAGGAATTGATTCCAATCATGGCCGGTAGTTCATTGCCTTTTTACAAGGATGGTGAATTCAAGATTGATAAAACTCAATATCGGATTCAGGGACAAGTTCAGGAAAAAGCGGAAAAGAAGAACATCAGTGCTGTCGTGCAGCATGCTTACATGTACATGCATACACCCTATTTATGGGGCGGTCGACATCCTTTTGGTATCGATTGCTCAGGCTATACTCAGATTTGCTACAAAATGATCGGATATAATATTCCGCGCGATGCCTATCAGCAGGCTGCTTTAGGACACGCCTTGAGTTTTATCGAAGAGGCGGAACCAGGTGATTTGGCTTTTTTTGACAACGCGGAAGGAAGGATCATCCATGTGGGCATCATGCTGGAAAACAATCATATCATACATGCTTCGGGCAAAGTGCGCATTGATCGGATTGACCACCAAGGAATCTATAACAACGAGATCAACGACTATAGCCACCGTTTGCGTATAATAAAGCGGATTGTTTAGTCCTATTTCGGATCCAGAGACATTACGTATTTGAAGCTTTCCATCAGTAAGGCTTTGAGCTTTTTCAAATCTTCTAGCATGTCATCGGTGATGAGTACATAGCCTTTCATTACTGCTCCATGTGAGTGCAGATAATCCGAGTTCCACTCCTTGATGTATTTTTCCTGTACTTCCTTCGAATAGCGAAATCCAAGGTCACCATTCTTATTTAGGAATGAGAACATATGTCCGTTTGCAGATGTGTAAGGCATTGTTTTGCCCTTGCGCTCAAACTCAGGACATTGACTAACAAGTTCATCGTAAAGGGCTAATTTTTCTTTGTACATCACTGGTCAGATTGAATCGGACGCTAAATTATTCTTTCGTGATTAATTCAACTCATCCACTGGAATACCAGCCTTGACTTTTATACCCAACTGTAGTTGTAACTCATTGTTAGCGGAGAGAATAACAGATTCATTGCGGGGAGTTGAAATATCACTGGTTACAATCATTTTGTCGCCCCGAGCCAACATTTTCACTTGTTCTCGATCCAATCTTATTTCAATGGTTTGCGCTTTTAATCCGACCGATTGTCCATCAGCATCCACTTCAGCCGCATCGAGTTTGATGTTGCCTTTTGTCGATTTTAAGGCAAAGAGTTTACTTAAGCTTCCGTCCCAAGGATGTTGGTCATAAACGTCAATGGCGATTTCGGCTTCCACAGGGAGGCTATTGCCGACAATCAGTTTAAGGATGACGTAGTCGATCGATTCAGCATCGTTTTCACTGAGGAAGTTATAGTCGAAGGTATCAAGCATGTAGAGCTCTGCGGCACCTTCGAATGGTAGCAATACTTCAGTAATCACTCGGAATTCACTTCCATCATAAAACTCTCCTATTTCTGGATCCCAATTTGGGTTAGATCGCACAAAGTATTTTGCGCGCAATGAATCGGGAGAATTTTCAAAAACATAGGACATAACCTTATTTGGGTCCGCTCCGGCCGGTGTTCCTCCAGCACCACCTATGAACTCAGCAGTTGCATTGGTAAACGCAAGGTTCAGCGTATTGTAATCATACCCTGAAGGTGTAGGTTCAAAGAGTTTTATACCATTTTTTGGTGTCCCTCCAAATTCACGTTTATAGATTTCAGCCCCTTTTTTGAATGAGTAAAGCTCTTGGATCTCCGCACTCATGATGGTTCCAAAGGATGAAGACATGTAAACATTCACACGCGGATCGGAAAACTCAATCTCTCCATTTAGGTGCTTCATAAAACCCAATGGAACTCGGGCATATCTTTCTGCTCGCTGGTTCGCTAATTGACCAACCAGGTTTTCGTAAACTATGTCGACCATCGAAATTTCAATCTTGATGAAATCCCCAACGTTAGTCGAGTTGCCACTATTGGTGAGCGATAGTTCACTATAGGTTAGGATCTTTGATCCGAATTCAGGAAAGGTCCATGTTGAACCCGCCAAGGATAATTTACGAGTGACTGTTTTTTTTGTGTTTCCCGATGGTTCTATAGCTACAATGAGATCGGCTGTATCTCCATTAAAAGTAAAGTATGGAGCAGATACCCGAACCGTCCCTTCATGGTTCAAATTGGTAGTTATGCTCACTTGAAGCACGCCCGAAGCGATCTCCCCATTGATTATTGTGGGTTTGTTCACCCCATAGAATCCAAGATCACATTGTTGCTTGATGTTGTATTGACCACTGCTTTCAAAACTGGAGATCATGGAGCTATTGAATTCGTAACTCAATGCATTTGTGCGATCTACAATCCAAAACAGGTCGTTGCCAACGATGGTAGTTGTATCCGCAGCACGCATCATGAGCAATCCATTGCTTTCTTGAAACTCAGAATTGTCCAAGGTATCCGCACTAAGCAAATCTTCAAGTGTCAGGCTGCCCTTCATCACGGGTAGGGCATAAGTAGCCGGATAGCTCTCGATCGCGAATCGATCTTGATTGAAATAATCCAGATTACAGCTCATGAACACAAGCGTGGACAAAACCGCAATGAATTTGATTGGTCTTTTCAATAGAAAATGCATCACTGGTCTCACAGACGTAAAGGTTAGAAAAATGATGGTTCCGCCCATTAGACAATGGAAAATCTCTGGCCTAATTCGAGATTTTGGTGATATTAAATTCCACTATTTTCTGAATCAAATCAAATGGTAATGGCTCGGATAATGGGAATTGCACTGATCCCTTTCCTTGTTTATATCCAGAAAGTTCCTTTTTGAAATGATTGTGTGCGTTGGGCAGAGCATAAATCCCAATGTGGTTTTTGTAGCCTGCGAAATAGATCAATGGTTTGCCGTTGATTTTATATGCGGGCATACCATAAGCGATACTTTCTTCTGCATTTGGCACCCATTCGTGGATACGCACTCGAAGTGATTTGAGAATGGCTCTGCTGGGTTCTGGAGCCTGCGTTATATAGGCTTCTACACTCGACACAACCACAAACCAAATTTATAGAATTTTACAAGTCTCCAAATTGTCAACACCCCAGTTTTCCAATTCCTTTTCTGTCCATAAATCGGGAAAGAAAATGCGTTTTTGATATTTTGGGTGCATGTATTTCTGCCATTCGCTGCCACCTGTTGCTTCGGCCTTTTCCTTTCCACTGTTCAGGTACTTACCAGCTGCCTTATAGTGAGCCATTACCCATCGCACGTTCACCGTATGATCATAATGGCGCATAGCGTTTTGCAACTCTATATTTGCCTTGTCTTCTTCAGGTAAGGACTTGAACTTGGTCCAAAGGTTCAGGGTATTATACGTCTGCATGAATCGGATGAAATCGCCCATGTATCGTTTTTCGAATAGGCTTAACAATGCTGATTTCTTACCCGTGGTGTAATCCTTTCCTGCTGCTTGCCAATATAAATGATCAAAGGCATGTTCAAAGGGTGTGTCCCGATCGATGGTAGCTCGGAATCGGATATCAATGAGGTTGATTAATTCCGTAGAGGCAAATTCTATCATTCGATACTGAGCGCTCTGGAATCCGCTAGCCGGTGTCAGTGTGGTGCGGAATTTCATGTATTGTTCTACTTCCATTCCGTCTCCCATTACGCTGAATGAAGAACTCAAGACATCAAAATAGCGACTGATTCGACCTAGGCGCTCTGCGAAAAATTTAGTGGTGATTTCATCCTTGTAGGCAATTTGTTCAATCTCCCATAAAATCATTTTAAACAACAGCTCATTTACTTGATGATACATGATGAACACCATTTCATCTGGTTCAGTAGTGCGCTGATTTTGAAGTCCCAAAAGGGAGTCAGTTTTTATATAATCCCAGTAAGTGATTGGAGTAGAGTGCAATAATCCTTCAAGGTGGACATCCAGATTTTGCCCCATAGCCGTGAATTTTTTATTCAATGCTTCTAATAGTTCTTCTCGTTTGGCCATTTGAGTTGAGTTTTGGCAAATGTGATAGAAAGCATTGAAATAGGAGGAATGACTTTTGTCAGATCGAGCGATTGTTGATGAATTGTCGATGATTGCTCGCTAGATTCACAAAAAACTACCTTCACAGATACTACCTTCATGCCATCGAAATCACTGATCTCATAGCTACAGCGGCCAGGTTTGTAAATAACACAAACAGCAACATTTTCCTGACAGGAAAGGCAGGAACGGGGAAAACAACCTTCCTCAGGGATCTTGCACAGAAAACGCACAAGCGATTTGTAATCGTAGCTCCCACGGGCATTGCAGCATTAAATGCCAAAGGTGTTACCATTCATTCCCAGTTTTTATTGCCGCTCGGAGCCTTCATCCCGACGCGTGACCCATCAGGCACCGTTTCAGATTCAGGTGCATTTTACACACAGAATTCATTGGTCCGAAAACATCCTTTGAACAGCGTCCGTAAGCAGGTACTTCGTGACATTGATTTGTTGATTATCGATGAAGTAAGTATGCTTCGTGCAGATGTGCTTGATGCCATCGATTTTCGGTTGAAACACGCTAGAAGAAACTACAATCAACCCTTTGGTGGGGTACAAGTTTTAATGATTGGAGATCTGTTTCAGCTTCCACCAATCGTACGAGACCACGAATGGGATGTGTTAAGGAACTACAACCAAACCATCTGGTTTTTTGATGCACAGGCGCTTCAGCAAAGCGGTTTCGTATATATTGAATTGGATAAAATATTCAGACAACAGGACGATAAATTCATCCAAATCCTGAACAATCTCCGAAATAACACGCCAACGGAGGATGATATCACGGAGTTGAACAAGCATTATTTGGATGAATCGGAAATTTCCAAGATGGATGAAGTAGTCACCTTGACTACGCACAATCACAAGGCCGATAAGATGAATGGCGAGGCTTTAGGTGGATTAAAAACAAAGAGTTTTGTCTACACTGCCGAAGTAGAGAAAGATTTCCCGGCATCCACGTATCCAGTGGAAGAAAGCATCGAATTGAAGGTTGGTGCACAAATAATGTTCATCAAAAATGATTCATCCGATGGAGCTTACTTCAACGGAAAACTGGCCAAGGTCACTAAGCTTGAATCTGACAAGATCACGGTGAACATGGCGGATGAGAAACGAGAATACGTCCTCAAAAAAGAGAAGTGGGAGAATAGAAAGTATGTATTGGATGCCACAACGAAAGAATTGGAGGAAGACATAGTTGGCACATTCACTCAATATCCAATTAAGCTAGCCTGGGCCATTACAGTTCATAAGAGTCAGGGGTTGACGTTTGATAAAGCCATTATAGATGTGGGTCAAGCTTTTGCAGCAGGCCAGGTATATGTTGCATTGTCTCGATTGCGCAGTTTAGGAGGATTGATACTTCGAACCAAGATCAATACAAACGCCATTTCGAGTGATAGCAATGTGGCTTCGTTTAGTCAGAAAAAGGACGAGCAACCGCCATTATCTGATTTATTGGATACGGCACAAAAGGATTATATCGAACGATTATTGGCTATCACTTTTGATTTTAAAGACATCATTGATCAAATTCTCAATGTTGAAAAAAGCAAATCGACAGACACCGAATTTGAAGATGAGTCCATGCGATCAGCTCCCGAAAAAATCAGAACGACTTTTGAAAATGAAGTTGGGAATACCAACGGTTTTCGATCTCAGCTCATGCGATTGTTGCGTGAAGGAAATCGCGATCAATTGATGGAGCGGATTGAAAAAGGGACTGCCTATTACATGGCATTGATTCAAAAGAACTCGCGATTGCTGATAACTCATATCGTAGAAGTGAGCCAGTTTTCAAAAACCAAAACGTATTTGAATGTGCTAGAAGAGGTAGATGCCTCCATTGTGAAAAAGCAAAAGCAAATTAGAAGCCTAAAGTATATCATAGATAGCGTTTTGGATGGGAAGGAAATTAAACCAGATCCAGCCCTAGCAAAGAAAATCTCGGTTGAACGAGAAACCATGATCAAGGCGGTAGAGGCTGAAGTCAAGGCCAACCCAAAATTCAGTAAGCTGAAAACGGGAAGAAAACGTAAGTCGAAATCTGGAGCCAAGGCAGAGAAGGGGGAGACCTACAAAAAGTCGCTGGCCATGTTCAAAGAGGGACAGACCATTGATGACGTTGCCGAAACTCGTGGATTATCGGTTGGAACCATTGAGGGGCATGCCGCCCGACTAATTGCAGACGCGGAGATCGACATCGATCATTTCATGTCGAAAGACGATGCCCAAACCATTGCAAAGGCCATTGCTATGGATAGCAATGATACCACAGCCAGCGTGGTGGGTTACCTCAAAGGCAAGTTTACCTATGGACAAGTCCGAATGGTGCAAGCGGTGATGAGGTTGGAGAAGTAAGTGTAGAATTACCCTTTTAACATTTTATATTAATTCTGCTCAAATATTGGATTCACACTCGCGTATGAGTGTGCATTAATCAATACATCCTTTAAAAGCACCCAACCATGACAGATACCAATTCTGCACTCAACACCCTAAATGCCAGACGGCAATTCTTAATTTACCTCGGTCTCGGACTCAACGGTTTTATGCTCTTGATGCTGTTTTTGGCTGATTATAATGGTTCATCCATGCGCGGGGATTTCTTTGATGGCAATCCCTTTTTCATTTTAGGATATATCGCTTGCGCGGCATATCTGGTCGGTATTCAGGTAGTTCGCTGGCAACGAGCACCCGAAGAAAAAACTGAACACTTTTTGACCTTGGAGATATACACATTGGCCTTATCCGCCTTTTCCATCAGCGCCTATGTCTTGAATTATTCCATGCGCTTGTTTTCACCATTCACAGAATGGGCCTTGGCGATCATTATTATCATGCACGTTTCTTTGATCTTATTTGCCATCAGCAAAAAACTACCCGCGTGGCTAATTCAGGTTATTCCATTTTCTTTCGGGATATCACTCGTTTTATCCGTATTGCAGGTGATCTATCTATCGCCCATTTATTGGATCGGGGTGATCGGGACACTATTCCTAGGAATTGCACTGCATGTTTTTGTCCCTCTATTATTGACCATTCATTTCATCAGAATCTACTTTATTCGATATAAAAAGGATAAGGTGCAGTCTGGAATTTTCTTATCGGGTTTTGCCGTATTTGTTTTATTCATTGGCTTCTTCCTATTTCAATGGAACTCTACTGAGTCAAAAATGCATGAGGCACATGCAAGCATTATTACCCGGCCAAACAATGAATTGCCACATTGGATGATTTTCAGTCAAAACTGGTCTGACGATTGGTTTTCGAAACGGGTGATGCAAGGCTCACTGATGTTTGATGATCCTTTGGACGATAATAGTTGGGGCGGTGGTGGAAATTCCTTCACAGAAGGGAAGAAGCATGATCCGCTGGTCTCCTTGGCTATAGCAATTTTTGGTGAAATAGACTTGAATCGAGAGGATAGAATTAAAGTGTTGGAATCACAATTTGATGCTCGACATAAAGCGCATCGCAAATTGTGGTCGGGTCGAAATTTGACAACTTCGGATGTGTTAACCAACATTCAGGTCATGCCAGATTATCGCTTGGCCTATGTCGAGAAAATCATCACCATTAAAAACAACAGAGTACGCAGAAATTGGAGTAGCCAGCAGGAAGCGGTTTATTCCTTCCACGTGCCCGAGGGTTCTGTGGTGACCTCTCTGTCGCTGTGGATCAATGGAGTGGAAGAAAAGTCTAGGCTTACCACCAAAGGGAAGGCCGATAGCGCTTATGTGTCCATCGTAGGAGTCGAACGAAGAGATCCAGCATTGCTTCATTGGCAGGAAGGAAACCGAATAACCGTTACTGTATTTCCATGTAAACCAGAAGAGAATCGAATCTTTAAGGTCGGGTTTACCATTCCAATGGAATTAGAAGAGGACCAACTTCTCTTGAAGAATATCTATTTCGAAGGACCCGAAATTGACGATGCCCTAGAAACTACGGTGATTGAAGTAGTGAGTGAAAAGGCAGTGGACATTGACATGGCTGGTTTTGATATGATCGGGAACAATCGTTTCAAGCGAACGGGATCATATCGACCCTATTGGGAAATGGCCTTTGATGCCGAGCCTTTGTCCGATCGTCAGTTTGAGTTCATGGGCAATGTGTATCACATGGAACCGATGCTGAGGGAAGAACATCAAATAGATGTTTCAACCATCTACCTCGATTTGAATGACTCATGGTCATCACTTGAATTGGAGTATGTATTTCAAACTTTTCCAGATTCTAAAATCATGGCGGAGAGTGATGGATTCATGCAACTTGAAAGCGCGGATAGCAGAGTAGTGGAGGACGTATTGCTCAAGCGCAGATTCAGCTTGTTTCCTTTTCATCAGTTAAAGGAAACACCCAACGCGCTAATCATAACAAAAGGTAGTCACAGCTCTCCAAACCTGAGCGATTTGGATAACACTTTATTTGAAGCGAGACTGATAGAGTTTTTAGAAAAAAATCAGAAGGTCAACGTATTTCAAATTGGCAATGAATGGCCTCCCTATTTGAAAACTCTCAAAGAATTTGGGGTGTTTAATGCCTTTTCAGGTGAGCTGGAAAATTTGGCGGATATCAAGAGTTCGTCTAAGTTCAGGTCCGAGTTAAACGATTCGAGCCATGCAGCACTCAGCGTTTCCAATACCATGATTGTTAGAGACAGCGTAGCTTCCAATGAAATAGGTGGGCCAGATCATCTCATGCGTCTTTTCAACTACAACCAAATCGTTCGGAAAATCGGATCGAACTATTTCACCGCAGATTCATATTCTGAAGGGGAGTTGATTGACTTGGCCAATGCGGCTTATGTAGTATCGCCCATATCAAGCCTCATCGTTTTGGAATCGCAAAAGGACTACGATCGTTTTGACATCAAAGAGAATAAGAATAGCCTGAACAACGCCTCCAACTCTTCTGCGGGATCGGTTCCAGAGCCGCACGAGTGGCTGCTCATTTTCATGGCAATTTCGGCTTGTGTTTACCTGTGGTACGGAAAAAGACTAAGCCCTTGGTCTCGCTCTTAACGTCTGATGACAAAATATCGAATCAATGGAAAGCCGCGGCATTCATGCTATTGGCGGTGCTATGCGCTTGGCCAATATTTGATGCCTATTTCTTTTTCGAGTCCAATATCTTTTTGATCTTGGCGCTGGCTCCCTTCATTATTTACGTTCCTAAGGCTGGAGTTAGATCCATCCGATATGGTCTGCTGGCGATGGTGTTTTTATTGCTCTATCCTGTGATGAAGATGCAGACCTTCTTTTTTGTGGGCATATCCTTCACTTTGCTTTTTTTCATCGAGGCATTCATTGGCAAGACGAATAATTCAGCACCCATACTGATTGCGCTAAGCTCACCTTTGATAAACTACTTCGTGAAAATAATGGGCTTTCCTATTCGCTTGCAGCTCACCGAGGTTGCCACCACCATTTTGAAGCTCACCGGCATGGATATTAGCTCTGATGGAAACGAGATCCTACTCAACGGTTCGTTGTTTTTTGTAGAACCTGCCTGCATGGGATTGAAGCTAGTGATCACCGCTTTGGTCATAACCTTGGCCATCACCTCCTTTTACGAAAGACGTATTAAGACTCGATTCCATATGATCGAAGTTGTAGGTTGGTTGCTTATCGCTTTTGTTTTGGTGATAGGAGCCAATCTGGCGCGCATCATCGGATTGATCATGTTCAACTCTCCACCGGACACCTTAAGTCACGAATTGATAGGCCTTATGTGTCTAGCCTTGTATGTGATTATTCCCTTAGTATTTATGGTGTCTTTTGTGTTGAAGCGCAAAACGCCCACTGAACCCTTGGAACCAGCGCACAAGGTTAGCAACAGTAATTCCAATACCATACTTAGTGTATTGTTGGTGCTGGGAATAGGCGCGGTTTCCTTGTTTAAGGAAGACATCAAAACCGTGGACCAATTGGCGATTGCCATACCTTTTGAATTGGATGGGTTTGAAAGTTCGGCTGTCGATTTTGGTGGAATGAAATATTTAAATGACCGAGCCTTAGTGTATTACAAACCCGCTAAGAATTTCTGGAGTCCCGATCATAATCCACTCATCTGCTGGAGAGGCAGTGGATACGAGTTCAAACACGAAAAAACTTGGAAAATCAATGGACATGAGGTATTCGTGGCGCAGCTGGTCAAGGACAAGGATTTGTTGTACACGGCTTGGTGGTTCGATAATGGAGAAAAGGTTTCAATCAGTGAATGGGATTGGAGAACAGACATGGCTTTGGGTGCGGCACCCTATGCCATGTTCAATGTGAGCTGTGCTGCGAAGGAGGAGATGGAATCGCAGGTGATGTGGTTTCTGGAGAAAGACGGAATAAAGTAGCTTGAGGTGATTCTTACGCTGAGTTACATTGGTCGAAAACATGATGGTGTTTATTTTTTGAAAAATATATTCGCGCCCCAAATGAAAAGGCATATGCGAAAGGCACTGATTTTACTGTTGTTTCCAGTTTATGGCTATAGCCAAGACACCAATGAAATACAGGAAGTGGTGATTACCGGTAATAGAATAGAGACTTCGGTGGTGGAAACCGGACGAAATATTCATGTCATTTCAAAAGCACAAATTGCCGATATGCCCGCACAGAGTGTGAACGAATTATTGCAGCATGTTTCAGGAGTTGACTTTCGACAAAGAGGCGCTTGGGGAGCACAAGCCGATGTGAGTCTGCGCGGTGGAACCTTTGACCAGACACTGATTTTAGTGAATGGAATCAAAATGAACGACCCACAAACAGGGCATCACAACATGAACCTTGGAATAGATATGGTCAACATCAAGCAGATTGAAATCATCAAAGGTCCTGCGGCATCTCGTTATGGTCTGAATGCTTTTAGCGGTGTCATTAATATTATTACCGAGCCTCTGCAGGACAATGAAATTCAGGTTTCTGGATTATTAGGACAGGTTTATGATAGTAAGTTGCCCAGTTCATTCTATGGTGGATACCAGGCAGGAACAGGCGCACACTTTGGAACGAAAAAGTCGCGTCACTACATTTCAACCAGCAGAACACAGAGCACGGGATATCGAGCCAACACAGATTTGAATCGGCACACGGTGAATTATCAAAGCATTACAAAAACAAACCTGGGCGATTTTAATCTGATGGGCAGTTTTGTACAAAATGATTTTGGGGCGAGCGGTTTTTACGCACATCCCATCGATGCAAGCAGCGAAGAACAGGTCACCACATATTCTGCTGCTGCGCAGCATAGCATTCAAAAAGGCTCATTTCGATGGACGACTAAGGCATACATCAGAAAGAACTTCGATACCTACACCTTGTTTCGGAACGATCCAGCCATTTACCAAAACAAGCATAGAACAGATGTAGGCGGAGGCGAAATGCACGCGTCATACACTTATCGTATTGGTATTGCCGGAATCGGGATTGAGTACCGAAACGAGGCCATCAATAGTTCCAATTTGGGGAAATGGACACGTAGCAATATGGGCGTATTTGCAGAAAATAGGATGTGGTTTTTCCAAGAGCGATTGACTTTGAATACGGGAGTGTATTTAAATCAATCGAATGACTTTGGCACCCAGGTCTTGCCATCTGCTGAGTTGGTCTATGGATTTTTAGAAAACCTCAACGCCTTTGGATCGTGTGGGCAATCCTTCCGTCTACCCACGTTTACGGATCTGTATTATGTGGGTCCCACCAACTTGGGTAATCCAAATTTGAAACCCGAAGAGGCGAACAACTTTGAAGGTGGCCTTAAATACAATAGAGCTAAGCACTTTACCCAAGCGAGTGTGTTTAACCTGCAGTCTTCCAATATGATTGATTGGGTGCGCGACTCAATAACCCAACCTTGGCAACCGCAGAATTATGAATCAGCGAATACACTGGGCGCGGAGTTCAGCTATGAATTGCAACAAAAAGCGACCATCACCGATGGGTTGGCACTTGGTTTCAGTCGTGTGGCCTACACTTGGTTGAAAATGGATAGTTCCTCAACCGGTGATGTCATTTCAAGATACGCGCTCAACAACCTTCGTCATCAGCTCACCTTGCAAACCACTTTGATCGCGATCCATAGAGTTTCCTTAACTACCACCGCTCGGTATTTGGATAGAAAGAATTACAAAAGCTATTGGATGGTGGATGCCAGACTCGGCTACCGCATGGATCAGTTCAACTTGTGGTTAGATTGCACCAATATCTTGGATACCGACTACACCGAAGCCGCCAATGCACCCATGCCCGGTCGCTGGTTTCGTTTAGGCTTTGAGGCAATATTGAAGTAGGAGGGCTTGGTATAAATGTCTATACCGATTGATGATCTAAATTGATTAGAATAGCTTTGGTTAGCTCCTCATTTTTACTTTCATAAGCTCAGTCAATGTGACTGAGAATGGTAGGGCTGAACCTCTTCCTTGTTTGTATTTATCTAATTGCGTTATGTCCCATTTTTGATTTTGCAATTCAATATCTGTTAACTCTTTTACCTCATAAACCAAATAGTAATCTTGTTTAGGATCTTTATATCCTTTGTCAATTAATGTCTGTTTGGAAAATACCCGAGGTCCAGTTTTAATGATTTGAAGCAATCGACCTGTTTTTGTTTCTCCATTGGTATGTAACAACAAATATTTTGCTCCGGCTTCACCTGGTCCAAGCCTTAATGAACCCCTTTTGCTATCTGATCGAGCGTTGTACAAACTGCTTTCAAGAATCCACTTTAAATGGGCTTTGTCTTTATAAAAAGCAACTAGGACGTGTGTATCATCAGGGATCAAACTTCGGTTTTCACCATAAGTTTCAGGTAACGCTTCATTTACTTCATTTTCCTTACTTGGTTCGCTCTTGTGAACATCATAAGTTCTGAATGCATTCTTTCCTTGACAGTATCGCATGATGGCGCGTCAAAGTCAACGTGTACTATTGATTCAAAACCTTCTTGATAAAAACCTTCGCTAAATCCACCACACCCAGCAAAAAGGTCGATAAATGTTAATTTTCTATTCATGCTCTACTAATAATTCTTTTACACTGATATTTAATATTTCAGCAATTTCAAATAGGCACTCAATACTTGGTTGTCTCCTGTTTTGCACATAAGAATTAACCATGTTGTAGCTTTTGCCAAGTTGTTCAGCCAACCTGATTTGTTTGATACCTTTTTCTTCTAAAACCTCTTTTATTCGGTTCATTTTTTGAATGTATTAATTCATACCGCAAATAAGGAATAATAATTTGTTGTCTCATAAAATGAGTATTTAAACAATCACCATATTAGTGTGTAAATAAGGAGGAGCAGTTTATAATGGTGATTCAACGATCGCTTTCAAGCTTGGATAAAAGCAAATGTGCCTAGTCGCTTTTGCCATTTTTAAACGAAGCGAGTACCTATTTGTGTTGCGAACATCTAGTACTTGCATCCAAGGTTTTACGCTTGCATTGCTCCCCTTTTTTAGTGGTGCCCGTGCAGCGCACCGAAGTCTCCAAGCGAGTGGGCTCCGGTGGAATTTGCGAAGTATGCACGTGGCAATAGCCGCTGGTTTCCGCGGTTTTGATTTTACATCGATTTCCCGATTTGGTTTTTCCCAAACACTGGGTAGTGGTGGGTGTGGAGACAGCGATGTCCGTCTCGGTCGCGAGAGTGGACCAAAGCCAACACGGAACGCATATGTTTGATTCGAGCTGATCTGCGATGGAGTCATTCAAAAAGGGATAAAAATCTAATCCCGATACACGTTCCAAGCTATCGATGCTGATGGCAAAGGATTCCAATGTCAAATGGCTCGTTTCATTTTTCAGGATGAACGCAATGCCTTGTTTTCTCTCTTCTCTGAAATCTAAAATAGCTTTGTAGTAATACGTTGGAACACTTACTTGATTTGTGCCAATGGTGGCTAAACCTTCCTCAAGTATGGGGCCGGTCACGATGTAGATAGAGTCGTATATGATGGCCCAAGACCGCACTTGCGCCTCCAGTTTTTTCCAAATGCCTCGGTTAAACGAAGGGTCTTGCGGGCTCATATTGCTGAAATAAAACGACTCCCTCATGGCGATCTCTGACCACGACATGTCTGCCGCAGGGGCCAAGTGTCCTCGATCATACCCGCTGCCTTTGTAATCCGCGATGGTTGCTGATCCGGTTTTCACCATGGGGTCTTCTATGAAACGATCGGTGCGTTCGTATCGCTTTACGGTTTCATCCTTGGTAAGCACGTATCCAATCCAAATGGCTTGCTCGTGCTGTTCCGAGTATTGCAAGGCATATCCTTCGTGATCGATGAGATCCAAATCAGCCTTCGGTTTTACCAGATCTCTTTGTGATTGAGACCACACCCAGGTGCATGGAAGCAAAAGAAGAAGGACGAGCACATTTTTCATTGGGCTAAACTAAAGTCAACTCGTCAGATATTAAAGGTTCTGCAAGTCAAATTGGCTCTCCTTTTCAAAATGAAAGGACAAAAAGTCTTGAAATCAAGTGTTTATAGCAATTGGTTCAAGACTTGACTTATAGGGGCGAACCAATGATTCTGGTGGCTATTTGATACGAACTTCGTTCAAGTAGCTAGTAGGGTCCCATAAAATTCGAAATATGAACCTAAATAAATTCACCATTAAATCGCAAGAAGCGATTCAGCAAGCGCAGCAGTTTGCGATGAGCAACGGGCATCAAAGCATTGAGCCAGCGCACATAATGAAGGGCATTTTCAGTGTGGATGAAAATGTTACTCCCTTTCTACTGAAAAAAGTAGGAGCCAACTCTCAAATTATATCTCAGGCCATCGATAGCATGGTTCAATCCATGCCCAAAGTAGAGGGCGGCAGCCAATATTTGAGCCAAAGCGCCAATCAGGTGCTGAGCAAGGCACAAGACCAATTAAAGGAGTTCGGAGATGAGTTTGTCTCTATTGAGCACATTATCTTAGCCATGTTGGATGTAAAAGATCAAGCTTCCACTTTATTAAAAGACAGCGGGATCAACTCCAAGGACTTGAAACAAGCCATCCTTGAACTCAGAAAAGGAGAAAAAGTCACTTCACAAAACGCGGAAGAAACATATAACGCATTAAATAAGTATGCGGTAAACCTGAATGAGCAGGCTAAAAATGGAAAGTTGGATCCAGTCATTGGGCGTGACGAAGAAATCCGCAGAGTACTGCAGATATTGTCTCGCAGAACAAAAAACAACCCCATACTCATCGGAGAACCAGGGGTGGGTAAGACCGCCATTGCCGAGGGCATTGCACACCGAATTGTGAACGGGGATGTGCCCGAAAACTTGAAAAACAAAGAGTTCTACTCGCTGGATATGGGCGCGTTGATCGCTGGTGCGAAGTACAAAGGCGAGTTTGAAGAACGACTGAAAGCAGTAGTGAAGGAAGTGACGGGAAGTGATGGAAGCATCGTGCTTTTCATTGATGAAATCCATACGCTGGTGGGCGCTGGAAAAAGCGAAGGAGCCATGGATGCCGCCAACATTTTAAAGCCGGCTTTGGCTCGTGGCGAGTTAAGGGCAGTCGGAGCAACTACCTTGAGCGAATACCAGAAATACTTTGAAAAAGACAAAGCCCTGGAACGCAGATTCCAAACCGTCATGGTAGACGAACCAGCCGAGGAGGATGCCATCAGTATCCTCAGAGGACTAAAAGAACGCTACGAAACTCACCACAAGGTTAGAATCAAGGACGAAGCAATCATCAATGCGGTTCAATTGAGTCAACGATACATCACCGACCGTTTCTTGCCAGACAAGGCGATCGATTTGATTGATGAAGCAGCTTCAAAATTGAGGATGCAGATCAACAGCATGCCAACCGAGTTGGATGAAGTATTGAGAAAACTGCGGCAATTAGAAATTGAGCAAGAAGCCATCAAACGAGAAGATGATCAAAAGAAGTTGGAGGACCTGCAACGGCAAATCGCTGAGTTGAAAGAAAAGCGAGACGATTTGAAAGCGAGGTGGGAAGGCGAAAAGGAAGTGGTAGAAGGAATTCAAACCGAGAAGAAGCGCATCGAGGAATTGAAGATGGAAGCAGAGCAAGCCGAACGCCAAGGAGACTTAGGACGAGTAGCCGAAATCCGCTACGGTAAGGTGGGTGAGGCTGAGTCCAATTTAAAAGTCTTGGAAGCGAAATGGGCCACCATGGATACCGATGGACGCATGATCAAAGAAGAGGTAGATGCTGAGGACATTGCCGAAGTGGTAGCGAAGTGGACGGGTATTCCTGTCAACAAAATGCTGCAAAGCGAGTCTGAAAAACTATTGCATCTGGAGGATGAATTGCACAAACGTGTGGTAAGCCAAGATGAAGCCATAGAAGCCGTTTCGGACGCGGTAAGAAGAAGCAGAAGCGGCCTGCAAGACATGAACAAGCCGATTGGGTCATTCATCTTTTTGGGAACCACGGGGGTGGGTAAAACGGAGCTGGCAAAGGCGCTGGCAGAATATCTGTTTGATAACGAAAATGCCATGACTCGAATCGACATGAGCGAGTACCAAGAGCGTCATGCCGTGAGTCGTTTGGTGGGAGCTCCTCCAGGATACGTAGGTCACGATGAGGGAGGCCAGTTGACAGAAGCAGTGAGAAGGAAACCGTATTCGGTGATCTTGCTGGACGAGATCGAAAAGGCGCATCCCGATGTGTTCAATATTCTGTTGCAAGTGCTGGACGATGGTCGCCTCACAGACAATAAAGGTCGGGTGGCGAACTTTAAAAACACCATCATCATCATGACCTCAAATCTAGGTTCGGACATCATCGCCAGAAACTTTGAAGGAATGAAGGAAGCCGAATTGGATCGAGTATTGGCCAGAACAGATATGGAAATGAAAGAAATGCTCCGAAAAACACTGAAGCCTGAATTCTTGAATCGAATTGACGAGACGATCATCTTCAAGCCTTTAAACAAGAAGGATGTGAGGCAAATAGTCAATATGCATTTGAAGACACTCGGAAAACGACTAAAGCAACAAGACATAAGTCTCTCGGTAACAGAAGAGGTAATCGATCATTTGGCCGAAGGTGGATTTGATCCGCAATTTGGAGCCAGACCGATCAAACGAATCATTCAAAAGAACGTACTGAACGAGCTAAGTAAACAACTGTTAGCTGGCAATGTCAAAAAAGGCGAGGAAATCGTGCTGGACATTTTTGATGATAAATATGTTTTCCGAAAGCCAATAGAGGCTGAGGTGTTGACTAAAATAGGGTAATCATATTAGGTTAGTTTTGATTAGAGCGCTAATGGCGTACATTGCGCCATCAGTGCTTTTTTATGCGGGTAGTTTTTATTGTTAACAGCATATCTCGAAAATATTCTGAGGTCATCAAGTCGATTGATCAATCAAAAAGTGATTTTCCAACCATCGAGGTTGAAGTGAAACCCACCAAGTCTGCAGGAGATACTTTTCGTATAGCACATCATCAGATGAAAGGCGGGCAGGTGAATGCGATAGTCGCGTGTGGCGGTGATGGAACTGTCAATGAAGTGCTGAATGGTATAGCATTCGCAGAATCAAAAGAGGAGGTTTGGATGGGCGTGTACCAATGCGGATTGGCCAATGATTTGACAAAATCCATGACTCCAAAATCTATCCCACAGATACTTGCTGCACTTGCAGAAAAGCAATCTATTCCGTGCGATGTTGGATTGATGGAGCACGATGCCTTGCGAAAGCGTTTCCTCAATGCTTCAACCGGAGGTATTGGAGGACTAGTCATGCGCAGGGTCGAGTCGGGTAGGAGCAGTCTTACACCGCAATTGAACTACACCCTAGCGATTTTGAAAAGCATTCTCGTTTTTCAAAGACCAAGAGTTAGAATTACCATTGATGGTGAAGTGCATGAACTCTCCTTGACATTAATTGCCATAGGCAACGGAACGTACATGGGTTTTGGATTGGGTTTAACTCCGCAATCAACCATGAGCGATGGACTTTTTGGAGTAACCATTTTGGAGCACGCAACTTACTATCAATTGGCCTTAAAATATTTGCCTTTGCGAAAGGCGAAGCAAGTAAAACATCCTTGGCTAGTCTACCTCAAAGGGAAAAAGGTTCGCTTAGAAGTTTTAGAAGGTAGATTACCCATTGAAACCGATGGCGAGTACTACGATGTGCTGGACGCTGGAGATACAATCGAATATTCATTCGATGATTCTAAAATCAAGTGGGTATGATCAGCGATACTTATCATTAATGCCGATACCATTCATGATCAGAGGAATGGATTTCCGAAGCCAATTGATTCGAGTTGCGTCTTGTTTCGCTTCCCCAATATGATTGGCATATTCAATTTGTTTTCCACGAGAAAGTTGCTGAAAGGCCAGTTTTAATGAGCTGTCGGATTTCAAGGCTTGATCTAGTTCCTCAGGCAACGCTAGCTTTTTGGGTTCTGGCTTTATTTCCTTGCCCTCCTTCTGATTCTCGATGGCTTCGAGTATATACACGTATACAAGATCTTCGTTGATCTGGTCCAAGGCCGTAAACCGCCATTGTCTCTGTCCCTTGGTCTTGTTGTCGCTGGCGTTGACGAGCACTTTTTTAGGATCACTTAAAAAGACTCCATTCGTAAACCACATACCCGTGTAGTTTTTGAAGGCAACTAATCCAACCACTTGTTTTTTCTTAAGAGTGTAATACGGAATACCCCACTTAAGCTCTTCATTCAATTCCGTGCGTAATAAAATTGACCTCAACTTATGTAGTAATTCTGCGCTCTCTGGATTCGAATCGATGTATTCCTCAACGGATTTTGCCATTTGCATAGTGTGGTGTATTTGATCGAAAGTGCTCGAAAATATGAATATGTTGGTAATTAAGGCGTTAGACAAATTTTCACACTGCATTTATCTATTGTGTCGAATAGTACTTTTAGTATATGTCAGAAAATCAGTCATACATCCTAGGCACCGATAAAACAGAATTAGAACGCCTTGGATTTCAACATCGAGTTTGGTCGAGTGACGCTGCGCGATTATGGGAACGAGGAAGAGTGCAGCGTGGCATGCATATCTTAGATTTAGGGGCAGGACCTGGATTCGCCACCTTTGATTTAGCAGAAATCGTAGGGCCATCTGGTCAAGTCACGGCTATAGACATTTCTCAAGATTACGTGGATTATGGAAATGCGCAGGCGACCCTACGCGGCTATGACCATGTGAGGTTTTATCCACGCTCTATCCATGATCTTCAGTTAGAACCCGAGCAATTCGATGTAGTTTATTGCCGCTGGGTGCTGTCGTGGGTAAATGATGTGGATTTAATCATCACCGAGATTGCGAAATTGCTAAAACCGGGTGGGGTTTTTCTGGTTCAGGAATATGCGCAATGGGGCACGTTTCGGATTATTCCTGAGCTTCCAGAGGTGCGAACTATGATCGAGGCTTGTCGAGAAAGCTGGAGAGTCATGCCAAGCGAGATTGATATTGCTCCACGGTTACCAGAAATGTTTTATCAAAACGGGTTGAAGATGGAGCACAAAGCCATGTTGGAAAAGGTGGCTGCACCAAATGAATTGGTTTGGCAATGGCCGGGAACATTTTTACACATTTATTCAGAGAAGCTAATCGAAATGAATTTGCTGACCAAAGACCAACAACAAGCGTTTATTGATGCATGGCCCAGCCTGGAATCGAATCCAAGCGGCATGATTATTACTCCATTGATGATGGAGTTTGCGGCCCGAAAAGGTTAGTGATCTTCTTCGTGCGACTCCAATGCTGGAGTATCACCTCGTAATTCTTGATGCATGATTTTTCCACCATGAAGAGAGAGTGGAATCATACTTAAAAATGCCAGACCACAAACAATGAGCGTTGTCAATCGCATCCACTTGGTGTACTGAGGTGAATACTTATATGAAGCCAAAGCCATAGATGCCAATAATCCGCTGGCAATCATCAGCCAAAGCGTGGTTTCTGCGTGTTCCTCATGCTCTTCTAATTCGTGCTCGCTCACTCCTGCATAGTGTTCAACTTTGTGTTCTGCATCTTCCCCACTGAAATATGCAGGAAAGGTCAAAAGCGTGACTAGAATTAACGTTGACAACGCAGTGATTTCTACCGTCTTATTTTTAATAACCATACCAACTATGAGTAACAGAAAAGCGAATAACGAACCAAGAATAGGAATGTGGTTCGACAAAAGGTGCATGTGTATTGGATCCATAGTGGTTGATTGTTTGAGCAAATGTGGAAAAATGTATCAATTCTGTAACCGATCATCTCCAAATTCGTCCTTTTGATTCATAACTCGATCATTGGATGAATTTCGTGTGTATCATCGTTCATCGTAACTAACCAACACTGACTAAGAGTTTATATATCGGGATTTGTACGCTATTGGTTATCCTATGCAATCAAATCTATGCGCAATCTATCAGTGGTTTTGTCTATGACGAAACGAATGCTCCTGTGCCATTTGCCAATGTTTATTTGAAAAACACCCAAAGGGGAACAGCCGCTGATGCCCAAGGGAAATATTATTTGCAGCTCAATGATCCAGGGGTAATTGACTTAGTTTTCACTGCGGTAGGGTATGAAACTCAGGAGTTGAAAATTAAGGTGCTGCATCAGGAAAATTTGGTAAAAAATGTTTGGCTCAAAGTGGACGAGCTGGAGCTGGAAGAGGTGAGTATCTCGGCACGCAGACGAGATCCAGCATATGATATTATAGCTAAAGCCATCGACAACAAAAAACGCTGGAATAGCCAGTTTGCTAGCTCGACTTGTGAGGTATATATAAAGGCTGCCGAGGTTATTTCTGAGAAGGAAAAAAAGAAAAGAGAAAAGGAGAAAAAACAACAAGAGCCGGAAGAAAAACGAAGGAAAAACGAGGAAACAGAAGAAGATCCCGATGCCATCGCTAAGAGAGAACACCAAGCCGCGATTAATAAAATAGCTGGCAGTCGAAATATGGCTGAAGTTCAAATGACTCGATACTATCAGCGGCCCAATTCCATTAAAGAGATTCGTGAGGGGTTTAAGAAATATGGAAGCTCCTATGGTTTGTTCTATACCAGCACGAACGAGGCCGATTTCAATTTCTATGACAACCTCATGTCGATGGGGAATTTGAATGAATTGCCCGTTATCAGCCCCTTGCATCCGACTTCCATATTGACATATAAATTTAAGTTAGAGGAGACCATAGCTGGAGGGGATGAGTTTATCTATCGAATCAGTGTAACACCCCGGAAAAAAGGTAATGCAACCTGGGAGGGTGAAATATTTATCGTGAACAATCTGTACTATTTAGAGAAGGTTGATCTGTCTTTAAGCGAAGAGGGATTGATGATTTATCGCGATTTCAACATCAAACAGGAGTTTGAGATGAACAAGGACTCCTTGGTGTTGCTTAAGCGACAGGAGTTTGACTATTCAAGTAAAGACGGACGTACAACATTTACGGGAAACACCATTGCCCGATATGAGAATTACGAGATCAATCCAACTTTCGAAAAGCGGTTTTTTAAAAACGAGGTAGCGGTAACAACACAGGAGGCATACGATCGAGATTCAACCTATTGGGACCGAATTAGACCCGAACCCTTAACACCTGACGAACAGCGATATCAGCATGTGAAAGACAGCATTATCGCAGTCACAACAAGCGAGGTGTATCTAGATTCATTGGATAGTGCTTACAATAGAATAACCTTTTTGGACATCATTTGGGAAGGAGTAGGATTCAGTAATAGAATGAAAAAGCAGTTCATCTATTTCCCTTCCATTCCGGCATTCCTTAATCCCTTTGAAATAGGAGGATTACGCTTGGGACCTAGTGCTTATTATTTTAAAAAATGGAAGAATGAAAAATCAATTGGAATAGGAGGTAGGCTTGATGTCGGTGTTAGAAATCAAGATGTGAAAGGAAGTTTGAGTGTGAGTTACAGGTTCGACCCCATGCACCTGGGTACAGTAGGGGCTTACGGTGGTAAAATGTTTAATACCATCGTTGATAACGATGCGGTTACCTTCCTGTTTCAACGGTCAAATTGGATTGAAGAATACCGCTTCAATCCATTTGTGTCTCGGGAATTGGTGAACGGCTTGCAAGGTACTATCACGCTTGAATTTGTCGATCGATTGCCCATTGATCAGTACCAATTTGGACCTCTGACGGAAGATTGGTTTGGGGGTAATGAACCGCTCAAGTTTAATCGATATCAGACATTCATTGCCAATTTTAAGTTGCAATACACCCCCTTTCAGAAATACATGACCGAACCTTATCGCAAGGTGATATTGGGCAGTAAATGGCCCACCTTCATTGCGACCTACAGACGGGGTATCCCGGATGTATTTGGTAGCGACATCAACTTTGACTACGCGGAATTGGCTGTTAGGCAAAGTTTTAAGTTGAGAACGATAGGCACATCTTCTTATCATGTGAAATCCGGAAAGTTTTATAACAAACAAGATTTGCGATATGTGGACTATAAAATATTCCCGAGAGGCGATCGGTACTTTTTCGCCTCACTCATGCAAAGCATGCAAATTCAGGATACGACCCTTTTTGCCAATGACCTTTTTGTACAAGCACACTACATCCATCACTTCAATGGAGCCTTTATGAACCTAATTCCATTAGTGAATAAACTCGGAATTCATACGGTTGTGGGTGCAAGCGGACTGTGGATCAAAGACAGTGGATATCAATATGGGGAGTGGTTTGCCGGTGCAGAGCGCTATTTTAAAGCGAGCCGAGCAAGATGGCGCGTTGGAATTTATTATGTGGATGCCGTTTCCAATTTCAGTCGCATTAAACCGCATGTGAAATTTGCCATCAATCGCTATAGCCTTAGAGATCAGAGTTGGGGTTATTGATCCTGTAAATCACTACATCCAAGTCTTTCCAGTTGACCTCTGCGGAAGGCTTCATACCCATTCGCTCTGCGACTTTTCGAGAACTGAGATTATCGGTTTTGATGATGGATATAATAGAATCTGAAACTTGATTTTCAAACGCCCATTCCTTTAAAAATTGGGCTGCTTCACTTGCGTAACCCTTGCCCCAATGTTTTCTAAGCAGGGAATAACCAATTTCCAATTCGATCTTGCCATCTACTTCTTGTGTCAACAACCCACACTGGCCCACAAAATCATTCGTTTCGGTTTCAATCAATGCGTGCATTCCGAAGTTTCCAGATTTGTATCGATCCAATTGTTTGTGAATCCAGTTTCGGGCATTCTATTCAGCATCTACAGTTTTAAAGGCAGGAAAGTGTTCTATCGCCTCTTTATCTTGCATGAAACTTATCCAATGTTCGAAATCTTCTAATATCAATGGTCTTAAGTCCAATCGTTCAGTCTTAGCATTGAATGGATACTCTAATAAATTGGAGTTGAGGGTTTTCATTGCATTAAAGTGTTGATTTCTTTTTCAATTTTTCGACTTGAACACCCATATTTCCTGTGGCGTATAGCACCATGCGCATATCCTCATAGCGCACTTTAAATTGATCAAAAGAGATACTATCAAGCTCTGCATTCAGGTCAATATGATCTCCCGATTTTCCGCGTTCCACGCCACTATAAATCAGATCAGGTATGGAATCAATAAATGAACCTACGGGTACATTAAGTCGCGTGAGTACTTCTTCTATGATTTCATCATGAAAGAAATAATCTCCCGCTTCAAGCAATGATTCACTCGTATTGTTTACCACGAAATCGAATCCATCTACCGAGAGTTCGCGCGTCTTTGGAGAATAATAGGGTCGGCCAAGGACCTCAATATCGGCAGTCAAATCGCCACTGATGCTGGCGCTAATGAGCAGAAAGGAATCAACGCTCGTCAATTGAATAGAGTTTAATTTGATTTTCTGGTCTTCCACCGTAAACTCAATTCCAAAAACATGTTCTTTCAACAGTCGATTGACCATTTCATATTCCACTACAATCGGTAGATATAACTCTGTCCTAGCCTCTCTTGATTCATCGATACTGAGCGGGGGGAAAGTTATATCCGAGTTAGTGTAATTTGATGAATCAAAAACCGTGGATAGAGTTCCCAAAACACTCAATTCAATGGCCAGTTGATGATCACTAAGCGAGAAATTTCTAAGTATTACTTCTCGTGTATTTACGAGAATATAAACGGGTTGGACTTTTCTATTAATCCGAATAGGGTTTGAGAGCTTTGTCCATGTTTTGAGTAAGACCTTTTTTAAATCTAATTGGGATAGTTGATCGTCAATTAATGCGGTGATGCCATCCGCTTCATCGTTAATTATATCATCTACGACTCCACTTAAATCTAGCTCATTGCCCAATATTTTTACGATGGCGCGATCCATCCACTTTACTTTTCGTAGCTCTGTTTTCGATGAAAGCGAATAGTCGGTTTTTGGCTCAAGTAAGGAAGCCAAGAGAGGCTTGATTTTAAAGGTGCTGATGGTCCCGACCAAGTCATGGGAAACATTCACTTCCAGCGGAATGGACCAAAATAATTCGTGATCCCTACCGTCCAGTTCTAATCTACCACTTCTAGTTACACTAATTTTTATTCCGGCTTTAATTCCCTTATTGTCAACAAGTTTCTTAGGAATCTTTCCATTAATTATTTCTTGGATTTCAGATAGAGGCAAGGCAATTGGTACTGAAAGTTCCGATGGAAGCACGGTGATATCTCCACCCTCAAAACTTGCGTCACGCTGGTTTAACCAGCTCTCCTGCTCTTGACACCCAACCATTAAACCTGAAACGATCAAAATGACGACCAATCGCAACTTATACACTAGTTTGATCATTGTGGATTCTTTATGTTAGTTGCTAAATAACGCGATGGTATAATCAAAAAGCTTTTTCTTACCCGGTTTGCCATGACCGGGAACAATCAATTTAGCTTTCGGAAACTTGGCCTTAACTTTCGATACGGTCTTTGGCCATTCTGATTTATTCGCGTCCAATAAGTTGCCTTTGCCAGCGCCCAGCTCTTTGATCATGCATCCTCCAAAAAGTATTCGTTCGGAAGGTATGTATGAAACGATGTTGTCGTCAGTATGCGCTGGTCCAAAATGATAGCTGATGATTTCTTGACCACCAACAGTTAAACTGAGACTGTCAGTGAAATATCGCTGTGCACAATGATACCCCTCTAACCCAGCAAGCTTGCAGGTTAGCTTGTGACTAATGGTTTGGCATCCCGTTCCCACAAACGTGCTTATGCCGCTCATACAATCTTCATGGAAGTGGTTCACAACCAAATACATGATTTGTGCTTTCTTTTCATTGATGATCCAAAGAATTAAATCTTCTGAAGCTTCATCACCGACCGGAGTATCTAAAACCGCAGCTTGACCATTTTTGATATACACCAGACCGTTGCACGGAAATGGTTTGTCCTTAAAAGGTATGTAGGAAACATGCAAAAAAACATGATCATTAATCGGAACGATTTTCAAATATTCACTTACATGTATCGTGTCTTGTTTGGCAGTAGCGGTTGAATGAATAGCAATAATGAAGAATAGTAGAAGCGAACGCATGCAGTGTATGACGGATTTATTTGGATAAAGTTGAATGATGAAAGACTACCTTATTTCTTCAATTTCGATTTTGGAACTACTGCCATGGTGATGCGACTGATACATACCATTTTGTTTTCCTCGTTTTTAATTTCTATTCCCCATACTTGAGATGACTTACCAATGTGTATAGGGCGAGCTGTGCCGGTCACTCTTCCACGGGTTACGGGTCTCAGATGATTGGCATTTACTTCCATGCCAACAGTGAAGTATAAATCGCTATCGACAACTAAATGGGCAGCTATGCTTCCTAGCGTTTCCGCTAGCGCCACACTAGCGCCACCGTGTAAAATACCATAAGGTTGCACTGTTCGATGGTCAACGGGCATTGTACCGCGGATAAAATCTTCGCCTACCTCCGTAATTTGTATGTCCAACGTTTCCATAAGTGTTCCCTTCTCCAGCTTGCCGGCCTCTTCTTTTGTGGGTTGTTTGAACCAAATTGCCATTATCTTGAATTTTCAACAAAGAAAATCGAATCTTCGCGACCGCAATGATTCTATTTCCAAACTGTAAGATTAATGTCGGGCTGCACATAACCAGCAAACGTCCGGATGGATACCATAATATCGAAACGGTTATGGTGCCTGTAGGCTGGTCGGATGTGATTGAAGTAGTGGAGCGCGATGCTCAGATCATCAATGAGGATTTAGTCACTGGAAGTTACCTGTCTGAAAAGGTCAACTTCTATAGCTATGGTAATCCGATTCCGGGAGAGGCAGAAAACAACCTATGCATCAAGGTCTATCATCTTTTGGAAGATTGGTTCAATCTGCCAGCCATCGATATTCATCTCATTAAGAATGTCCCGATTGGCGCTGGCCTAGGCGGTGGAAGTGCGGATGCTGCTTATTGCCTTAAAGTTTTAAGAGATTTTTTTTCTCTATCTATCTCGGATCACGAGGCAAAAATGCTACTGAGTAAAATTGGTAGTGATTGCCCGTTTTTTTGGGATAACCAAACTGCATTTGCATTTGGGAAAGGGGATGAAATGCGTCACATTGATATTGATGTCAAAGACAAGTGGATCATGCTTGTATATCCAAATATTGCCATTGGAACAGCAGAAGCATATTCAGGAGTCAAGCCTAAAGCGCCTAAAGTTGACCTAGAGCTATTGCCAGATCTGCCCATCGAATCTTGGCGAGAAGTCATTGAAAACGATTTCGAGTTATCTGTTTTTCCTCAATACCCCGATATAGGCATCATTAAGGACCAACTTTATACAATGGGTGCACAATACGCATCGCTGTCTGGAAGTGGATCTACGATGTACGCAATATTTGAAGAGGAACCAGAACTGCCATCAACGTGGAAAAAGTTTCCTCATTGGATTGGACAGTTGGCCTAATTCACGAAGAGTTAATTGCTGTTTGAAATAGATTCCTCTTTACAACCGAAAAGACGGTTTTCCTTAATTCGGTTCGCTACAATGCTAGGAACCATGAATTCCCAACCTTCTTTTCCTTCTTTGATTTTCTGAACTACATCGTTTGAAAAAATATTCAGTATGTCCTTGTTAGAACATTGAATTTCCTCAATTTTTTGTGTGTCTTTCAGGTAATTCAAAAGATGATATAAAGGTTCATCTTCGAGCTGTATGTTCTCGATAGTGCGCATTGTACCATCTTCATTCAGAGCGGGATACACATAAAGTTTTACGTTTCTTCCGAATAGAATTCCAAAGGCTTCGAGTAAACGACCTTTCAGTCGGTCGTAATACTTATCCTCAAAAATCTGACGAAGATTATCTACACCTAGAATTACTCCAAGCTTTCTGTTTCGCACTGAATCAGATAAGTTAGACACAAGTGTATAATACTTCTGATAGTTAGAGATCATTACTGTATATCCTAAACTGCATATGATATCTACTCTGTCTAAGAAGTCTTTCTCGTCTATTTTTCCCTCTGCACTTAAATCTTTCAGAGTCAGCTCAAAAAGAATTTGAATCCGGTCAACTTCAATATCCTCTTCTTTTCGGAATTCCTTTAACCCCATTTTCAGCATGTCTAAGTTGACATGTGTCAATGGACGGAAACGACCTCTTATCATGAGTATGTTTTTCTTGTAAAGTGCCTGTGACGCCTGTAATACATTGCCTTCAGGTCCAAACATGGCCGCATCGGTTAATCCATTCTTAACCAATTGCATCGTCAATAATCGATTGTCAATACGCTCAAAATCTGGGCCAGTGAGACGGAGCATGTCAATTTCAATTCTGCCGTGCCCAAGGCCATCTAACAAACTATTTATGAATAACTCAGGGTCCTGAGCATAATGATAAATACCATAAATAAGGTTTACCCCAATTCTACCTAATGCTTTTTGTTGCATCAAGCTATCGTTGTCGTGCATTATTACGTGCAATACACAATCATTAGGGGGAGTTTCAGGGTTTAATTGAAATCGCAAGCCAATCCAACCATGGCCCTTGTTCGTTTTGTAGTAATTTAAAACTTCCACAGTGTTCGCGAAAGAAAAGAACATGGATTCTTTTGCTCGATGTTGAAGCTTTGTCTCTAAATTGGAGTACTCCTTGTCTAACATGGTCATCAGCCTTGGTTCAGCCACATATCTCTGGGAAGCACCATATACTGAATCGGAAATTTTCATGTCGTAGGCTGAAGTCGTCACGGCAATGGTGCCAGACGCACCACCTGCGGAGAAGAAATTTGCACTCACTTCCTGACCTGCACCAATTTCAGCAAAGGAACCATAGATGCGTGGATCTAGATTTATACTGAGCGCTTTTTCACTTATTCCAATCTGTCTGTAACCAGCCATTTCATAATCTTTTCGTATTCAAATCTAGTAGCTTAAATCGTGGTTAAGCTCATTTTTCGACAAACTTTTAACACTCAACGCTTCAATGCTGAATTCTTGTGTTTAAATCATAAAAAAAAGCCTTGGAATACTATCCCAAGGCTTTTTTTATTCGATTTGACCACTTATTCCGTAACGATCAATGGTGTTTTAGAGAAAGGTTTGTCCGAATTTAATAGCTCAATGAAATAGATTCCAGCTGAAATATCTGACAGATTGATTTGGAAACTATTAGATGAACCTATTCGTTTGCTCGAGATCAATGATCCGTCAACACTTAATATTCGATAGCTGAGATCGGAGTATTTTACATCAGTAGTCACTGTTGTATAATGCTGAGCAGGATTTGGGCTTAATGATACACCATTCGTATTGATGTCCTCTATACCTACAGTCAGATCTTCAATTTCGACCTCATCACAGTAAGGAATACTTGAACCGTAATCATTGGTAGCTATAAGGCATACATCGAATGTTCCCCCTGACTTTGGATATAAATATCCTGGGTTTTGAAGTATTGATGTGTCTCCATTGTAGTCAAAGTCCCAATGCCAAGAAGTAGGGTCAAAGCCACTTAAATCGGTGAATGTAACAGCAGTGTCCAAGAAGATACTGTAAACGAAGAACGCATCTGGTCTGCGGTTAAATATGTTGACTGATTCGCAATGTGAATCACTTCCGAAGGTATTAGTGACAGTTAAGCATACCTCAAAGGTTCCTGTATCTAAGAAATTGTGCAGCGGATTTTGAGAAAGTGCAGTATCACTATCGCCAAAATCCCACTCCCAAGTTGTTGGGTTTTGAGTGGATAAATCTGTGAATTGAACGACAGGATCGTTGCTTGTTGTATAAGTGAAGAATGCATTTGGAGGCCCGTTCGAAACGATTAACCCTTTGCAAAGCTCATCAGATCCAGCAGCATTCTCAACCGTAAGACAAACGTTATAGGCTCCAATATCGTAACTGTGAGTCGGATTTTGAATAATTGATGTATCGCCATCACCAAAATCCCAATGCCAACTAGTAGGATTGTTTTCAGATGAATCTAAGAAAACGATGGAAGGATCACCTGATGCATCAATCGTGAATTCAGCCACAGGTGGAATTATCATTGTGTCAGTTATAATTCGGAAGTGATAGTCATCGGTTTCTGTTGACCACGTGCTTCCATTATAATTCCTCACTCTATTGCTTGTGCCTGGGGTTGTTTGTCCTAACCAAACATTCCCGCCAGTAGCCTCAAAACCAACCCAAACATCACCGATTAAGCTGTCTAGGTCATTCTCGTAAGGTCGTAAATCTATTCGAGTGATCAAATGTGGTTCCAATAAGGTAGCTGCAGGGAAGACCATTATTGGTGTGATGAGGTCTGAACCTGGGGCGCCATTATCATCCGCCCAAACATGAAATTCCATGCTATCATTGGTGTTGTTGACATCGGTGTAATTTCCAATAAAAGCTGAGGTAATCGTTGTCAATCCATCCAAGGTCATTCTCATTGCTGTACCCGTGTTGAAACTGGTAGAAGAGTAACTTGTGATAAATGAAACTACACCCTGTTCATACTTGATGTAATTACCATGATTGTATTTATAAAATTGCGAGAATGCTGAATTTGACTGTGCAGAGGAATCTACGGCCTCTATGTAATAATCAACATATGCGCCAGCCTCTTGTGGAGGGATAGCGTATGTGTAATCATCTCCGCTGGTGTCAATAGGACTTAAGGTTTGAAAAGTTCCACCGTCTACCGAGTAATACAGCAATGCGGAGGCCACGCCTGAAATATCCGTGATGGTAACGATACGATAGTTGGTATCAATCTGACCTTCATAGTGAATATCTGGCTCATGGATAATTAAAGGAGGTGCATTGTCCACGCTATCCTTTGTTATGCGCAAACTGTCTATAAAAATTCCATCTGCTTGGTATCCTGCATCAGTGTAAAATCTAAACCTAACTTTTACCTGAGAGTTGCCTACAAAACCACCAATATTGATATTGAAATCAGACCAATTGCCTAAGTTTCCTTCACCGTTAATTGTATACGTAGTCGTCCATGATGTACCATTATTTGCAGAGGCTTCCACGTAACAATAGTCAAATCCATTTTCAATGTCATATTTACATTGGAAATAGAGATTGGCATCAAGTGATGCTGACAAATCGAATGTTGAATCTAATGTAGCATAAGTTGTTTGAGCGTTGGTATATTGTCCGCTTGGGCTGTCTGCCAATGAATATGTCCCGTTGTATGCTTGAGCAGTAGCAAGACCCCACTGACCGGTCAAAGTCCAATTTGCAGTTCCGTTTTCAAAATCATCTGAATAGATGAGTTCTTGGCTAAACGAATGGCTGCTAAATATAAGACATAATAATCCAATGTAAACGTTCTTCATAATTGTTAGGTTTAGTTCGAAATTACAAATCAATTTGTCAAATCAATCAATAATGAACGCAAACTTTGAACAATTCAACGAGCTTGATATTCGGGTAGGAACAATCATACGAGCTATTCCTTTTGACAAGGCTAAAAAACCTGCTTATCAATTGATTATAGATTTTGGAGGAGAAGTTGGTAAACTAAAGTCCAGTGCACAGATAACTGATCTGTATGATACCAACGAGTTAATTAATAAACAGGTGATTGCGGTTGTGAATTTTCCACCGAGGCAAATCGCCAATTTCATGAGTGAATGTCTTGTTTTGGGAATACACAATAAATCGGGCGTAGTTTTGCTGCGTCCAGAACGGGAATGTATTAATGGCGATAGAATAGGCTAACATGGAGTTGATTAAAAAGTGGTGGAAGAATAGATGGACGAGAAATGCGGTGTATCTGGCGCTGCTTGGAACACTATTCTTTACAGATGTTGGGCAGTGGGTTCGAATTAAGATGACCAGCTTAACTCTTTCTGACCCAACAAACGAGCTTGGAAACATAGAAGAGGTAAAGAGTGTTTATGATTTTCCATTTCAGATTATGGATGCTGATGGGGATACTTTTATGCTTGGCGAACGGAGGGGTAAGCCGATGTTTATAAACTTTTGGGCAAGTTGGTGCGTACCATGTTTGGCTGAGTTTTCATCGTTAGAGGAGTTTCAAACACATTTTTCGGATGTCGAGTTCATGTATATTTCAGCGGAAAGCATTGAAGATTTTGAGCAGTATGTTCAAAAAACACCGCATGAATTACCGTTTTACAGACAGATGTCAAAAGTTCCGACCCAATTACGTCATGGAGCAATCCCAGCATCCTACTTGATTGATGCTGAGGGTAATGTGATTTTTCAGCATATTGGCGCGGCAGATTGGGATGATGACGAGACCATATCCGAGATAAAAGCGCTTTTGGAATAGTCCTATTTAGTGCCTGGACCAATTCTCTCTTCTGCATAACCCAGAACCTTTTCCATTAAATGCAATCTGTCTTTTCCTCGCACATTGTGGGGGTGGCCAGGGTATACAAAATAATCGAGTTGAATCTCATTGTCCACAGCAGATTTGAGCAATGTCTGACTATGTTGCCAAACAACCACATCGTCCATTGTGCCATGAATGACTAAAAGGTCATCTTCAATTTCAGAAACTCGATTCACCAAATTAGCTTTTTCAAATCCTTCCGCATTAGTGCTAGGAGTGTCCATATAGCGTTCGGTGTACATTACCTCATACATACTCCAGTCGCAAACTGGGCCGCCAGCTATACCAGCTTTAAAGGTGCCTGGAAATGTCTCCAGCATGTTAATGGTCATAAAACCGCCATAACTCCATCCATGTATTGCTAACCTATCTGAATCCACATATTCTTGACGCTGCAAAAACTTTACAAGTTCATTTTGGTCGAGCATTTCTAACTCTCCTAGATTTCTGAATGTTTCTTGTTCAAACTCCAGCCCGCGATTAGCGGAACCTCGGTTGTCAAGCGTTGCCGCAATATATCCTTGTTCGGCAAACCAATACATCCACAATGGAGCACCGGCCAAGTATCGATCTGTTATGAGTTGAGCATGTGGTCCACCATATACATAAATCAACACTGGATATTTTTTGCTTGGGTCAAAATTACTGGGCTTAATAATCCGAGTGTATAGCGAATGGTCATTTAAACTACGCAAAGTCATGATCTCAGGCTTGGAGATAATATAATCTGCCAATGGATCTGTTCCTTTCAGGATGGTTCGGACTTTTTTGCCAGTTGTGGAATACAGATTGATCTCGTACGGAATTGTAGTACTTGTGAAATGCTCAAAGACATACTCACCTGTAGAGTTCATCATCGGGGAATGGGTGCCAATAGCGCTGTCCAGAAGTACATGACCCATCAATTGAAAGTCAATAATGTGGGTGTATCGCTGCATAGCATTGTAGGTCTCATCTTCCATTCTATTCTTGGAAATGGTTTCTCCTGTTCCTTGTACTAATAGGTAGTTGCCCGTTTTATCAAATCCTATGATTTTTTGTGCTTCCCATTTTTCCAAAGTCAGTGTGCGTTTCAATTTTCCTTCTAGATCATATAAATAGAGGTGTTGATATCCACTTCGCTCGCTCATCCAAATAAACTCTTCCGGATTGTTTGGATTGAACCAAGCTGCGTTTTCGGGTTCTACATACTTATCGCTTTTTTCTTCCAGAATTGGTTTTATTAAATGTCCTTTTTCTGCATCATATCGATTTAACTTGAGGTGGTTTTGATCACGATTTAAAAGTCCAATTAAAACTGATTTAGAATCTGGTGTCCAACCGACACTGCATAGGTATTGGTCTTTTGGACCTTCCGTATTCATATAGGCTAATGGATCTCCACTTAGGTTGAAAACACCGAGTTTCACATGGTGGCTCTGCTGACCTGCCATCGGGTATTTAATATTCTGAATTCGCGCAGGAATGGAAGAAATGTCAACCAAAGGATAATCTGTTACCATGGATTCGTCCATTCTGTAAAAAGCCAGATTCTGACCAGAAGGAGACCAGAATAAACCACATGTTATGCCAAATTCATTTCGATGAACACTTTGCCCATAAACGATTCCATTGCCGCCATCAGAAGTTACTTGGGTCGATTTCCCTTTTTCGTTCAATACAAATAGGTTATCCTCTAAAACATAGGCACACGCTGATTTTAGATCATTGAACGTTGTGTGCATTGCACCATCGGGTAGATCAAATTGTTTCATCACTTTTTTCTTAGTGACATCAAGGATAAAGTAGCTGGAACCCGAATGGAAGAAAATCTCTGATTCGTTTTTCCACGTGAATCTAGGTATTGACTTGAGAGCTTCATCAAGCTTTAAGGCTGTATTGAGGTCTTCTAAACTTAGAAGTATGCTGGTATCTGCGGATTCTGCAGGTTGGCTTATAATGTTATTGTCATCTACGAAAGATAAATTTGAGCTTGAAGGTATCCATTGCAGTTGCGATGGCGATTGAGAATAAACATTAGACATTCCTCCCAGAATCGCATCCTTTAAGGTCAATTCTTGTTTTTGTCCAAAACCTGATATTACATGAATGAGTAAGAAGCAAGCGGTAATTAGGTTTTTCATAGATGTAATTCTAGCAGTGAGGACACCAGGGTAATCGATCCTTAATAAGTAGGTGCTTTCCTTTTTTGTCCTTCAGGTAAATATTTCGGATATATATCAATCGTTTTTCTTCAGGCGAAAGATGAATAAAGTATCCCTTAAATGATTCTGTATATCTACTTCCGTTTTGATTAAATGTATGAATGATCTCTCCCTCGGTGTTTAGGTGAACGATTTCCAGTTGCTGAACTTTAAAGAAAACAAGCGTGTCTTGACTTTGATAGTATGCAGTAATTCCATAGCCATAGAAAAGAGGTCTTTCAGGTTCTATGAGGCGCGGTGGAGGATTTTCTCCATCAAAACCCCGAACGACAATTTCATTCACCGGGTAGTCTAGAGATGAAATGTCAGTCTTTGCGACCAATTCATCCAAGTTTTATTGGCAATATGATAAATGGAAAAAACAAATGATCAAGAGGGTTAACCCCAATCTAATAACACCCATGAAAATTATATTTTGAACAAAGTTAATCTTAGATGGGTAAGTTAGAAGTTCTTATCCGTGACCTGACCATCACCCGTTATATTGATCTGTTTAGGGTTTCCACGATAATTGACTGTGCCATTCTCGTAAAAATAGATATTGATAACACCATCTGAGTACACATCACAAACAGTGGATCCAAACATGTGCAGATTAAGTGTGTCAGCGACAAGATCGAATGCCCGTAAATCGCCAGAGGAGGTGGTTAAAAAATCGAGTTGCTCAGTGGATCCTGCCAATCTAAGATCTCCTGAGGATTTGACCTCTCCAATGATGCGTTTGGCATTGACGACAAAATCGATCTCACCCAAGCCGTTGTTAGTGAATCTTAATTCATCGCCCAGAAGAATTAATCCGCTCTGAATTTTTCCTGCTGAGTTAAGCTCAATATTGTTTAGTTGTGGCAATTCACATTCGAACAAGATAGGATCGTTTTCCTTGATACATCCATCAAGTGTCAGCGTTAATTCATTGTCTTGGTTTTCTGCCAAGATCATATCCAAAACGGCATCTTGAGCAATGAGATTTAAAAGGGGTGTTCGAGACGAGTCAACCCTTATCGTAATGTCGGCCACAAAATCGAGTACCAAGGATGTTGCATCAGATATCGGAATTTGTCGCTTGGATCGTGGACCTTCTGCCTTTTCACAACGCTCGCCACATGAGCTTGCGATGAAGATTATCCACAGAATATTTATCCAAATCCTTTTCATTCCTGTGCAAATATCGAGGTTGTAATTTGAGATCATCCTAGAGCGGAGCATTAACTTTGCACAAAATTGATTTGATGCTAAGACTGAAACTTCCAACGGATCCAAGGTGGGTTGATATTGCCGAAAAGAATATCAGCGAAATTTTAACCGATCACGCATATTGCGAACAAAAAGCGGCCAGTTCAGCGATATCATTTATCGTTCAATATCCTGAATATCCAGAACTTGTAGATGCAATGGCAGCACTGGCAAAGGAAGAAATGGAACACTTCGAAATGGTGCACGATCAAATAAAAAAACGAGGCTACGAATTGGGCAGAGAACGAAAAGATGGATACGTTGCAGAGTTGCGTAAGTTTTTTCAAGGGGGAGATAGAGTGAGGCAACTGGTTGACAATCTGCTGTTAGCAGCGATGATTGAAGCGCGCAGCTGTGAACGTTTTCGAGTATTGTCCGAGGGTTTGGTAGAAGAGGAATTAAAGGTGTTTTATGCGGACTTGATGCGAAGTGAGGCAATGCACTACACTATGTTTTTGCAGTTTGCTCGTAAAATTGGTGAAGGTCGAATCGATGTAGATAAAAAATGGGAGGACTTTCTAGAATATGAAGCAGAGGTCATCCAAATGTTTGGCGACAAGGAAGAAATTCACGGATAACACTAGATCGTTAAAAGTCGATTTGCGTTTGTCTTCAGATTTACCTGAACTTTTGTTTCTTCAAAATTCTCAAGATTTAAGGTCAATGACTTGGAAGGCCATATAAGCTCGACCTCTGATTTTTCAGGTGAATAGGATGCTGTATATAACGTGCCAAAGGCCTTAGAAAAAGCAGTATTGTATAATGGTGACTGTAAAAAGCGATTTTTCAATGACTTTGACGTTTCGCTTGGGTTATACAAGGAATGTTCAAGAAGATTCAAACGTTCTACAGTGCGGGTCATAATCGCATAATCAGACCAGGTAATTTCTCCTTGATGATTGGTGCCCACTTGATAACTTGTAACCAAGTTTTCGGCATTAGGTACCATATATATGGTTGCAAAGTTTAAATGAGCGTCTAATAAAGTAATGTTATAACTCATATGCACTGGAATGGATTTCAGTATTTCAATTGCCTCAATTGTCGTTGCACATGTTTCAAGGCAATAGCGCAATACAATTGGTATCCCAAATCCATTTCCTGTTATTCTTCTTCCTCCAAAAGTTAGAGAAGCACAAAGTCCATCAGAGTTTACTCCATCCAAGAGACCCCAATTGCAATCGCTCATGCCCATAACCGGCTTGATAAAATCGGTTTTCATGAAAACACCTTCGAAATAGCGAGGACTATAGTCGTAGTTACGAATCAACGATGGATTGTCCTTAATCCAGGCAATTTGGCTACACCCACTCATATAGGGGGGAGGACAGTACATGCTTAAGTATCTTGAAGCCAGATCTCCACCACCAATCTCTTCGCACAATCGTTTATAAGTTGGCAATAGAGCAGGTAAGTATTTCTCAAATTCCGTAAGAGAAGATAAGTATCCTTCTCTTGCAAAAAGCCCTTCTTTTAAAAACCATCGCTCATAAAATGGCCATGTCTTATGAAAGAAATCAGCCCATTTTTCGGGATGCTCCGTTAGGTCGATTGATTTTATTGGTAAGACTAACATAAAGAGACTGCAAATGTATGCGCAACATTGTTTTTTAAATGATGACGTGAAGTGGTCGAGACGGCTATTTTTGTTTTTCAACAGAAAAGCATGTCGAAGCAAGAAATCATCGAGCAATTTGAAAGTTTTATCAATCAGGAAAATTTCGCACCCGATCGCGAAAAATTCAATGAATGGAAAACCGAATTTGATAAACTGAAGGAGGATACCCTAAAAGAACAACAAGAAGTTTTTAATCAAAAACAAGATCCAGAGGCGGAGGATAAACCAGTTTTCGATTATCAACCAACGGATGAAGATAGCAGGTTTGACGAGCTGACGTCCATTTATATGGAGAAGCGCAAAGCATACGATCGAGCAAAATCCATCGAACTTGAGAATAATTACAAGGAAAAGTTAGCGCTTACTGAGGAAATGCAAGCCTTAATTAAGGATGAGGAAAATATCGGGAGAGCATATTCTAGGTTTAACGCCATTAAGCAAAAATGGAATGAAATAGGTCCTGCACGACCTGATAAGCGAAGAGAATTACAAAGCGACTACTCAAGGCTCATCGAGCAATTCTACTACAACATCAAAATATATCGTGAACTCCAGAATAATGATTTGAAAAAGAATCAGGAATTGAAAATGGAGATTATCGAGAAAATTAAATTGCTTAAAGAAGAGAAAGCCATCAATCAACTTGACTTTTTGATTCATCAGTATTTAGATGAATGGGACGAAATTGGACCGACTTTCAAAGAAGAATGGGAAAAAATTCGAGAGCAATTTAAAGAGTCAGTGAACGAAGTTTTCGAACGCATACGCGAGCATCGCAAATCGGTCAAGGATGATCATGATGCCAACTATGCAAAGAAAAAGGAAATAGTTGAGCGGGCAAAAGCAACGGCTCAAGTTGATTTTGGTGAAATGAAGGTGGTTCAGCAGGCCACAAAGGATTTGATCAACCTACAAAAGGAATGGAAGAAAATCGGATACGCTGGTCGCAAGGGAAATGATTCCATTTGGAAAGAATTCCGTGCGATTTGCGATGAGTTTTTCTCAAAAAGAGCAGCGTATTTAGATGCGTCCAACAAAGAGTTTGCGCAGTTGAAAGAAAAGAAAAAGGCTTTAATTGAAAAGGCCAAGGAGATTCATACGGAAACCGATGCTACCCAGGTAGCCAATCAACTTAAAGCCATGCAGCGCCAGTGGAAGGACATCGGTAAGCTTTTACCACAGGATGAGTATCGACTTTTTAAAGAATTTAGAAGCTATTGCGATGCATTCTTTAATCGAAAAAAGGAAGAAGCGAAGGCATTTGAAAAGGAATTGAAATCCAACCTACATCGAAAGGAAGAATTGATAATGAATTTTTCAAAGAGTTTAGGAAGTGACCTGAAGGAAAAGGGTGATGTACTCATTGCCGAATGGAAAAAGGAATGGGCTGAAGTGGGAGAAGTTCCAGTGAAATTCGCTTCGAAATTGGATTCCGCATTCAACCAATTGGTTGCCAAGGCATACGATGAATTAGGTATTTCAAAGGCCGATATTGTGGAAAAGGAGTTTAATAATAAGGTTGAAATACTCTCCAATGCTGATAATGCTGAACCTGCCCTAATGCGAGAACGCACAAGTCTTCAAAACAAAATTAAAGAGGCGGAATCTGGAGTTCGGCAATTGGAGGATAAGCTTGATTTCTTCAAGTATTCTGACGATACTAATCCACTGAAAAAGGAGCTATTGGATCGAATCTCAGGGGCTCAAACAAAGGTTAAAGCCTGGAGAGATAAAAGAAAGCAAATCGATTTGATGTTGAAGGATGTTAGACGAAAATCATCGGAAGAAGACGAGGTAACTGAGGCCGAGGAGCAATCTCAAGAAAACTAATCTTATTGCTTTTCGCAAACCCAGGGATTAGTATCGGATTCTAGATGTTGGATCAACGGTGATATGTCACCCTTGCGTCCACACAGCTCTTTTTCCACTTCACCAAAATCGGTTTGCCCAGTGCAGGTATAGCATTGGTAACAAGATGTGGTTGCAAACACCATGAAACCAAAAAGAACCGATAATCCGATTAACCGAAGGGTAGATGGAGATTTTAATTGCATGTGTTTATCGGCCTTTTAGAATGAAATTAGCTTTGCTAGACTTTGATACTACCATACGTGCCTCTTCTGGATTTATTATACCGAAATCTTTGAACCAATCATGCAGGATTTGATTAAAGACAAAAGGTTGGTCGTGATTGCATGCATGACCCGCAGATTCAATTTTAAAGTGACTTCCTCTAGAACCAACTTTTCTTTTCAAGTATTCTGAGTGTCGATGAATTACAGGCGAATCATTTTCACCACTGATAATCAACACTGGAAAATCACCCTTTTGCAGGTCTTGCAACCTGAATGTGTGTACAGCGTTATAGATCTTTTTCAATTCAGATCTAGGAACTTGGGCAATTGAAGACCGAATCTTTTCCCTTGTTGATGAGTTTCCAAGCCACTTGTTGCCCAACATAAACCAAGTTAAAAAGAAAGAAATTTTCATGAACTCTTTTGTCGTTAATCGCCCGAAAAGTCTCATTGCAATCCATTTTGGGAAAATCAGTGTAGTAATAATTCTTTCGGTTACGTTGAGCCTGAGTGAGGCTGTTGCTCCAACTAAAACAATGCCTTGAATTCGACTTGGATAACTCGAAGCTAAATACTGAGCGATCATAGCCCCCAGGCTTAATCCACAAACACAGACCTTTTCAATGCCAAGTTCATCCATAAGGTGCAATAAGTCTTCACCAAAGGTATCTACCTTATATTCTTGCAATTCTGATTGTGGAGTGCGGCCGTGACCTCGTAAGTCGACCGAAAGCACTCTAAAATATTGTTTGAAATAAATCTCTTGATAGTGCCATATCTCAGAGTTGATATATGCCCCGTGTATGAGTAATAAGACAGGGCCACTTCCCGATATTTTATAGTGCAGATTCAATCCAATGGATAATATTCCGCAAAATAATCATAGAATTGAGACGAAGCACGGTGGAATTATACCGTCATATTCCAACCACGGCTATCATTCACATTGCCCTTTTTGATATCAAGGAGTAGCTGCCCAATTTTTACTGAGATTTCTCTAGTTGATATTGGAGCCAAATTGTAGGTGTTATCCTGAAAGGTTAGCTTTTCAACCTGTGCAATGGTTGCTGCCGTACCTACGCCAAATACTTCCTCCAATGTCCCATTTTCCTGTGCATCAATAAGCTCAGCCACACTTACTTTTCGTTCTTCAACTGGATACCCAGCTTCGCGAGCAAGTGTTAGAAAACTATCTCGAGTCACACCAGGAAGAATTGTTGAGGTAAGCGGTGCCGTCAACAACTTTCCATCAATGACGACCATCATATTCATTGTGCCAGCCTCTTCTATGTACTTATGCTCTTTAGCATCGGTCCAAATCAATTGGTCGATTCCTTTATCTTGAGCAAGTTTAGCGGGTAGCATAGCACTTCCATAGTTACCTGCGGCCTTCGCAAATCCGACTCCACCCATTGCGGCTCGAGTGTATTCAGTTTCTACTTTAAGGTGCAGAGGTTTTGCATAATAAGGACCCACTGGTGATGTAATGATCATAAACGTGTACGTTTCTGATGGCTTAACACCTAAAAACGGATCTGTAGCAAACATGAATGGTCTTATGTACAAAGAACACGATGGGTCTTCTGGGACCCACGCCTGGTCAAGGGAGACTAGTTGTTTGATGCCATCAATAAAATACTCTTTTGGAATTTTAGGCATACAAAGTCTTTGGGCCGAATTATTCATTCTCTCCCAATTCATGTCCGGGCGAAATACCAATGTTTCACCATTGTCAGATTTAAATGCTTTAAGTCCCTCAAAGATGGATTGACCGTAATGTATAGCTGACATAGCAGGACTTATGTTTATGTCACCATATGGTTTTATCGTAGGTCGACTCCAGCTTCCTTTGCTGTATTGAGCAATCAGCATGTGATCCGAGAAAACTCTACCGAACGGAAGATTTGCAAAATCAATTTCTGAAATACTGGTCTCCGATTTACGGATTATTTCAAAGTCTTGTGTTTCAATCATATTTCAGAGTTGTGAGAAGCGAGATTCACTGTACGAAGTATCGCTTTCGCGAATATACTTTTTTGGACGCTTAATTTATTACCTCAAGCTTGGCGCCACGTTATTTTTCGACTATTAAATACGCTCGATCGCCTGAGATGTGATCCAGCCTGAGTTTCCGTCAGCCAAAATGATCCTAAGCCAATCATCCTCGGAATCCAAAATTTTCACTTTTAATCCTTCATGGATTACAAAATGTACGGTGGACTTGATGTCTGGTTCACTTTTCACATTGACACTTGGAGTAAAAACAATGGCGTAAGTTTCTTTTTGTTTTTCTGAAGCTAACTGAGCGAGTGAATATGCGGTCAACGCGAAAGCAATGCTTATTGCAGCTGTAAAAAAACCGATTTGTTTCAATGTGGATTCTCGTCCGATAAGATAAAATCCAATGCCTAAACTAGCCAGAGCAATTAGGCATATTATTATCCAAGCCCAAGAATCCGGATGAAAGGATAAAGCGAGCGATGACCACCAAGCACTTATAAAAAATGTTTCTATTGGATCGATCTTGTCAGTAACAAATGAGTTTGCAATGTCAAGATTATGCCGAGCGTCTTGGTTGGATGGGTTTAGCACTAGGGCTCTTTCGTAGTATAATATGGCAGCAGGAATATTACCAGTTTTGAAAAAAGCGTTGCCATAATTGTAGCAAAGTTCTGACGACTTGTAGCCATTTTGAATTATCTCAGAGTATACGGTTTTCGCAGAATCATACTGGCCTGATTTGTAAAGTGCGTTGCCCGTTTCAAATAACTCGTAGTAATGAGGTTCATTATTACTGCCATATGTAAACAGTGCTGAGCAGATAAGAAATGATATGACCAGGAGACTACGCCACATCTTCAATTCTCTCTATGATTTTAGTGCTTGTCGCCAACATATCTTCTTTGCTGCGCACCACTCCTGGAGCAAAACGAGCCATTTCGCATTCGCTGAGTGCTTTTGTGAGCTCAACAATTATTTCATTAGGTACTGATCTGTTTCTAAGAGACTCATCGATGTTTTCTTTGGTGAGATCCGAGACTTCAATTCTGAGTTTATCTGATAGATATCCATAGAGTGCTTTGAAGATCTCTTCATAGAAAATGGCGTTTTCTCCGTCAATGATTTTCCTCGCTGTCGAAAGCCGCTTTTTTGCCATAGCATTGGCTTTTCTACTTCTGACCAGTCCAATATCTGAGTCGCGTTTTCTAATATTTCCAATTAACAAAACACTCAATCCCATCACGGCTATTGGTAGGGTATTCATTGCATAAAAGCCAGGACTATTGAAGAAGGACTCTTGGTCATCCTGTTGAAATTCTTCAGTGCTAGTCGAAATGTATCTAATGTCATTTCCAATGATCTGAACATCTTCCTTCTTAGGAGCAATATATGCTTGGTCAGAACCTTGCTCAGCTGTGCCATTTTTTCTGACCTTCAAAGAAATAGGCTCCGTCTTTAAGGATTTATAGCTGCCCGTACTTGGGTCGAAAAAACTCATACTGATCGGTGGTAGTTCAAAATCACCTGCGTATCTCGGTATGACTACGTATTCGAATGTTTTTTTTCCTGCAGAACCACCCGAAGAGACATTCACATTTTTCTTCACTTTAGGCTCATAGGATTCGAAATCCTTTGGGAAAGTAATACTCGGTTCTGCAATCAAATCGATGTTACCCTTTCCCTCAATCTTGATGGTTAAATTGACAGCCTCATTTACATTAATCTCTTCTAAATCGCTACTTGCACTTAGTTTGAAATTGCCTACTGCACCATTGAAGTTGGCTGGTTGATTAGCCGTGGGTAAAGCCTTCACCTTGATGGTTTGGGTATTACTTGCGATCTCATATTTCACATCCTTAAATGACCCCCATGGATCCCAAATGCTTCTCCTTTTATTCTTGTTTTCTAATTGCACCACCATTTCCATTTCGAGTGGTGAAACTTCAATGTCGCCAGATTTTTGGGGAGTTAAAACCACCTTTTTCATAGTGGCAACGCGGTACTGCTTGCCATTGAGTGTTTCTGTAGTGATTTCAGCATTTGGATCTAGCTCAATATCCTCGGCATAGAATCCATTATATACCGGCCGATTGTTGGCGTAGTTTACGATTTGCGCATTTACATAAAGCTTGTATGTAGCTATGATTTGTTCACCTACATATGCTGATTTCTTATTCACGAACAGTTTCATGAAAATGTTAGTGCTCAAATCAGGTGTATCGCTGGTGGTAGTTTGACTTGCTGCGTTTTGTTGTTTGTTTCCTTGTTGAGCTTGTCCCTTGTTGTTCTGCTTACCTCGCGTTACGTTGACTTTGAGAGTGTTTGATTGTATCACATTTCCGTTAGACTTGATACTGGCCGCGGGAATGGTGAATTCACCTTCCTGTATAGCCAGCAATAAAAATGAAAAGGTTTTGCTGCTTGAAAAGTTGCCGTTCACCCATTGCATATTGGACGATGTATTAGGGCCGCTCAGTAACCGGAAACCATCAAATGTGGGCTGAACAAACTTGTTCCCATCACCTTCTAGCGTATAAGTGACTTTCAATCGCTCACCAACACCAACGGAGCTGTGGCTGGCCTTGGCAACAAATGTTTGCGCAACAGACACACTCGAAAGCACTAACAGTGATATGATGGCTAGCAGTCTCACCAGTCTTTTTCAATTTTCTTTGGATTCGCTTTTTGCTGTTGTCTCAGTTGCATTTGAATCTTTTGATCTTCATTTTTAGCCGCTTCCAAAAGCTGTTCCGCTTCTCTTGGAGTTAATTCAATGGGTTTGGGTTCGGCTGGTTGCTCTTGTTCTTCATCACCATCTTTTGGTTCATTTTCTTTTGGATCTCCTTTATCGTCCTTATCCTCATCCTGCTTTTTCTCAGAATCTTCACCTTCTTTATCGTCCTCGTTTTCCTCGCTGTCTTTGTTGTCTTGATTTTCTTGATCCTGATTTTCGTCTTTTTCTTCCTCGTCCTGCTCTTCCTCGTTTTGCTTCTGCTCTTGCTCTTGTTGTTCTTGTTGTTGCATCATTTTTTGAGCAAAGGCCAAATTGTAGCGGGTATCATCTGCAGCAGGATTTAATCTCAAAGAGTTTTTATATGCTTTGATGCTTTCCTCAAATTTTCCAGATTGCAGGTAAGTGTTTCCTAGGTTATGCATGGCTTCCGCCTTTTGCATATTATCATTGGTCGATGCAATGGCTTGCTCATAAAACGAAACAGCTTCTTCGAAATTCTTGCCTTTGTAGGTGGCGTTGCCTAGATTGTAAGTGCCCTTATAGGACGTTGGATTTTCAGCGATGGCCTTCTCGTAATGCGTTTTCGCCTCATCATAATTTCCATCAGCATATTTGGAATTCCCCCGATACAGCTCAAGATTTTCTTGGGCAGAAAGAAAATTAGTCGCGGCTAAAAGGCCAACAAGCACAAGCAGATATGTCACGAAATTTTTCACTCTTGCGAAGCAAACAGTTTTTCCCACCACCTTGATCGTGTGTTTGGAATTATTAACTCGATTATTAGAAGTATTAACGCTGGAAAGAGAAAGTATTGGAATCGATCTTCATAATCAGTGTAAATTTTTGATCCAAAGTCTACTTTTTCCATTTTTTCCACTTCATCAAAAATGTATGCCATACCACTTTGTGCGTTTGACGCTCGAACAAACATGCCACCAGTCTTCTGCGCCAGCGCATTCAGCATCTCTTCATTCAACTTTGAAACTACGGTGTTTCCTTCTTGATTTGTTCTAAATCCGATTCGATTTCCCCTAGAATATACCGGAATGGGAGCGCCATCAATAGAACCCATACCGATGGAGTGGACAACTACTCCTTGATCCTTGGCAGCTTGCATGGCCGCATCGGCTTCTTCCTCATGGTTTTCACCATCACTGATAAGTATGATAGTCTTTGAGGTTGGACTTTCCGGGTCGAATGATTTTAAACATAGATTAATTGCGGAGCCAATATCGGTTCCTTGTGTGGCGATTAGCTCAGTCTCAATGCTGTTAAGGAATAGCTTAGCAGCAGAGTAATCCGTTGTAATCGGAAGTTGCACAAATGATTCGCCAGCGAAGACCACAATACCGATTCGATCTGATTTCAGATAGGTAAATAACTCTTGAATACTGCGTTTTGCCCGACCGAGTCGGTTGGGATAGAGGTCTTCGGCTAGCATGCTGTTAGATATGTCCAACGCAACCATGATATCTACTCCTTGTCGCTTGACTTCCTCCATTTTAGACCCTGATTGAGGATTCGCAATTCCAACTACTAGTGATGTAAAAGCCAAGCAGTAAAAAAACAACTTCACCCAAACTTTAGCACCGCTTTTATTTGGCATCAGCTGATCCTGTAATTCTGGATTGAGATAAGCATCTAGCCGTTTTCTGCTCCAATTTTCATAAAGAACCTGCCCAATTATTAGTACGGGTATTATAGCAAGTAGATATAGATAATATGGATGCTCGAACCTAAACATCAGCAATCAGGCTTTTCAGGTAAAACTTTCGAATCATCAATTCAAATAGGAGCAAACCCATAGCTATCAAAGCCAGAGGCAAGAATTGCTCATACTTTTTTTCGTACTGGGTTTCTTCGATGATGGTTTTCTCCATCGTATCGATCTCCGCATAAATATTAGCGAGTTTGTCATTATCTGTTGCGCGGAAATACGTGCCACCCGTCAAATCAGCAATTTCTTGCAATGATTCTTCATCAATGTTCACATCCATCATTTGGATTCGAATGCGACCAAACATATCTGGCACTGGCATAGGTGCCTGACCTATTGTTCCAACGCCAATGGTATATACCTTAACTCCAAACGTTGCGGCAATTTCGGCTGCGGTAATGGGTGGTATGGATCCGGCTGTGTTTTCTCCATCCGTAAGCAATACAACTACTTTGCTTTTTGCATCACTTTCCTTCAATCGATTCACCGCATTCGCCAATCCCATTCCAATGGCGGTACCATCGGTAATCATTCCGTTCTTAATATCCTGAAACAAATTGATCAGTTTGTCGTGATCCGTTGTCAAGGGGCACTGGGTGAAGCTCTCGCCACTATAAACAACCAATCCAATTCGATCATTCGGCCTGGATTTGATGAATTCTATCGCTACCTCTTTGGCAGCTTCCAAACGATTGGGTTCAAAGTCACGAGCTAGCATACTGCTGCTGATATCCACAGCCAAAACAATGTCAATTCCTTCCGTCTTGATGTCTTGCCAACTGGAACTGCTCTGAGGTCGAGCCAAGCCTACTATTATAGCTGACAAGGCCAGTGTTCTTAAGACAAAAGGCGCATGGGTCATCCAAGACTTGATGGAAGAATCTTGGCTTATGAAACCTGCTGTGGAATAGCTCATTACCGTCTGTCGATTCCAATATTTCCAAACATACCAAAACACGAGGAAGGGTATAATCGCTAACGCATATAAGAACTCAATATGTGCAAACTCCCAATCAGCCATTACTTGTTTCGGTTTCAGGTTTCTCAGTGCGTTTTGTTTCGGCTATGAAATTCCTAACCAACTGCATGTTGTGATCGTTTTCAGATCCAAGGGGTTTTTCTTTCGCGAATTTTACCAAGTCAGCGAGGAATAGAACTTGATTGGTTTTTTCAACCAGCTCCTCAGAGAAATTTGGCGATCGCCTCATAGATTGGATGATTTCATCCGTTGTTTGCTCCAATGCTGGAATGCTGAAGCGCAATTCAATGTATTCGCGAAGAATATCGGTCAATTCTGAATAGAACTCCTTGATTTTACCACCTTGCCACAATTGCTCCGAATCCAATTTGTCGAGTCTTTCAAAAGCGATTTCATGTGCGGGACGTGCGGGTATTTTCTTTTCCTCAATTGTAGGCTTTGGACGTTTTGCATACCACCAGGTTAGGGCAACGATGATGGCTAGAACAACCACGGCCAAACCAATCCATTGCCAGTTTTCTTTCAACCATTCGGTAAAAGAAAAGGGTACTTGTGCCACACCTCGAATGTCATAAATCCCTTTGGCGGTGTCAATTGGCACTGTTTGAACGCTAATCAAAAATGGATTAGACTCCACAGGTTGGCCATTCACACTTGCTTGCAACGGAGCAATTGCATAATAGCCACTATCAAAACTGGTGAGAGTCAGTTTTTGAGTCAACACCTTCACACTTAGGTTCGATCCTTCAAATGTGGTATCGACTTTACTAACAGAAACAATTTCCACTTCTGTAATGATGGTGTCTTCCAAAATGGGCAGTTCCAATGAGTCGGCCGCTGCTGCTTCCAATCTAAGCGTCAATTGCAATTGTTCGCCAATCAGTATAGCTTCACGATTTAATTTGGCTTCAAAACGACTTCCTTGGGCAAAGGCACCGAAGTATAGCACGGAACAAACCACTATGGATATAATTCGACTCATCTTTTTGCCCCCCTTTGTTTGAACAGCTGCATGAGTGGTTTCACATAAGATTGACCGGTATAGAGATCCGTGAAATCTACACCCGATTTACGCAAGACGTCTTCGGTTTTTAATTGGTGAATTTTTTTTGCTTTTGCGTATTCCTCCCTGATTTTTCGGTTAGATGAATCGATCCATCGGGTTTGGCCCGACTCCGCGTCTTTCATTGGAATAAGCCCCAAATCAGGCAGTATGTCCTCGGCTCGATCCTTCGTAATCAGTGTCACCATGTCGTGCCGTTTATTAGCAATTTGAAGTGATTTTTTATAATCATCGCTCATCAAATCGGATATCAGAAATGCGATGCTACGTTTCTTAGTGACGTTGCTAAAAAACTTCAACGCTTCGTTGATATCCGTTCCAGTTCCTTCGGGTGTGAAATCAATTAACTCGCGGATGATGCGAAGGATATGTGTTTTGCCTTTTTTCGGAGGAATGAATTTTTCAATGCGATCGGAAAACAGAATGACTCCCACCTTATCATTGTTCTGGGCAGCTGAGAAAGCTAAGACTGCCGCGACTTCCGTTATTAAATCCCTTTTGACCTGTGATTTAGATCCAAAATTTTCGGACCCGCTCACGTCAATAATGAGCATCAGCGTTATTTCCCGCTCTTCCTCAAAAACTTTGACGTAAGGCTCGCTCAACCGGGCAGTTACATTCCAGTCAATGGATCGAATTGGATCGCCAGGCATGTATTCGCGCACTTCGCTAAAGGTCATACCTCGACCCTTGAAGGCAGAGTGATACTCACCTGAGAAGATTTGATTACTCAATCCTCTGGTTTTGATCTCTATTTTCCGTACTCTCTTTAGTAATTCTGACGTCTCCATTTCACGTTTTCAAGTTCACATTTAACTCACAAATTCCTTGTTGGAATGAATCGCTATGGCACCTCTACGTGGTTTAATATTTCGTCAATGATGTTTTCGGATGTTATGTTTTCAGCTTCAGCTTCGTAAGTAACACCAACCCGGTGGCGCAGAATGTCCTTACAAATCGCGCGTACATCTTCAGGTATAACATATCCTCTGCGCTTTATAAATGCGTAAGCCTTAGCCGCCAAGGCCAAATTGATACTCGCTCTAGGTGATCCACCAAAGGAAATCAAGTCGTTGAATTTCTTCATGCCATATTCCTCTGGATTACGAGTGGCAAAAACAATATCAATGATGTATTGCTCGATTTTTTCATCCATGTATACTTGTCGCACAACCTCTCTAGACTTCAAAATATCAGCTGGATTCAACACCTTAGATGTCTCAGGATACTTTGCCGCAGCAATGTTGTTGCGAATAATGAGCTTTTCCTCTTCTTTCTTAGGGTAGTCTAAAACTACTTTCAACATGAAGCGGTCAACTTGCGCTTCTGGCAGTGGATATGTCCCTTCCTGTTCCACAGGATTTTGCGTGGCCAATACCATAAATGGTTTTGGAAGATCAAAAGTTTGATCACCAATAGTTACTTGCTTTTCTTGCATGGCTTCTAAAAGCGCGCTTTGCACTTTAGCTGGTGCTCTATTGATCTCATCGGCTAGAACGAAATTGGCGAACACAGGACCTTTTCGAATTGAAAAAGTGTCGCTCTTGCTTTGATAAATCTGCGTACCTACAACGTCTGCTGGCAATAGATCCGGGGTAAATTGAATTCTGCTGAATTCACCATCAATGCAATTAGCTAAGCTTTTGATGGCTAATGTTTTGGCTAATCCGGGCACACCTTCTAGTAGTAAGTGGCCATTGGATAATAGTGCGATCATCATTCGGTCGATCATGTATCGTTGACCAATGATCACTTTGTCCATCTCTCGATTCAATAACTCGATGAAGGCACTTTCCTTTTCAATCTTCTCGTTCAGTTCTCTGATATCTATCGCTGCTTCCATGTCTTTGAGTTTTCAACAATTATGTCCTTTTTCAAGGGAGACAAAAATCTGCATTCAGCGTGCGAAGGGAAGTGTGTCGCTGTTAAACAATGTTAAGAAGTAAATGCTTCTGTATGCCTTGATTTTGTTGACTTTCAGATACTTTCACCTCCTAAGTTTTAGGCAAATTTTAACAATTTTAAGAAGGTGAATATGAGCGAAAAAATGACTCTGAGTGAGGTAATCGATTGTGTAAGAGAATTTCATGACGCATTCAAGATCAATAACGAATCTTCGCCTGTCGGCAAAGTAGATGATAAAACGCTATTACTGCGTTACAAATTGATGCGTGAAGAGAATGAGGAATATTTGGAAGCGGCTCAAAATGGGGACTTATTGGAAGTGGCGGATGCGCTTGGCGACATGCTCTACATTTTGTGTGGAACCATCTTAACACATGGTATGCAAGACAAGATAGCTGAAGTATTTCAGGAAATCCAACGAAGCAACATGAGCAAACTTGATGCAAATGGAAATCCGATTTACCGAGAGGATGGTAAAGTGATGAAGAGTGATCAGTATTTCAAACCGAACATTGCTGCTATACTGGCGAAGGACTAGTGCTATCAATTTTATTTATGAACAACTGATTTTCAGATCATAGCGCCAATTAATTTCGCCTAATAATTGGTAAATATTAAATGATCCATCCACATACGGAGCTTCGTTTCATTAGTGATGAAATTGGCTTTGGAGTCGTTGCCACTAAGTTTATCCCGAAGGGAACCATTACTTGGGTACTCGACAAGTTTGACAGAGAATTTACTCCTATAGCCTTTCTCGAGTTTGACAAACCGTACCAAGATATTCTAGATTTCTATGCCTACAGAAATGCTTCTGGAAATTACATTCTTTGTTGGGATCATGCACGGTTTGTGAATCACAGTTTTAATAGCAATTGTCTTACTACAGCCTATGATTTTGAAATCGCTATTCGCGATATACAACCAGACGAACAATTGACTGATGATTATGGATACCTGAACATCGAAGTGCCCTTTAAACCAATTGATGAAGGTACTCGGAGACGAATCGTTTATCCAGACGATACACTACGTTATCATAAAGTTTGGGACAAAAAGATAGCCAGTGCATTTCCATTGATTGATCAATTGGATCAACCTTTGTCCAATGTGATTTCGAAAGAGACTTGGGATGTGATCAGAGATGTGAACGAAGGATCGCGCGTCTTAGATTCAATTATCAATACCTATTGCTATACAGAGCAAATTGTATAATAGCACCAGCCAGAGTTTCTAAATTGAAAATTGAGCATTGACTAATGCTCATAGAATATTCTATAGTCTGTCTCGCAGCTCCAGCATCTTGAGTGCAGTTGCTGCAGCTTCTGTGCCTTTGTTGCCGTGTATGCCTCCACTGCGGGCTCTACTTTGCTCGATGTTGTCATCGGTCAAAACTCCAAATATGACCGGTAAATTATAGGAAAGTGAAACGTCTTTTATACCAAGACTCACTGCTTGACATACATAGTCAAAATGAGCAGTTTCACCTCTTATCACAGAACCTAAGCAGATTACAGCGTCCACTTCTAATTGCTCAATGGCCCACTGAGCACCAAGGGGCAATTCATAACTACCCGGAACGTCTAAGAGATGAATGTTTGATTCTGGAATGTCGCTTTCTTTTAAGAGCGTTTTTGCTCCTTCAAGAAGACCGTTGGTGATTTCCTCATTCCACTCAGCCTTCACAATGGCAATGTTCCAAGCTTCTTTGGCTTTTGGAACTGAACCAACAATGCTGAGATTTTTATTTGCAGTAGCCATTAAGCTCCCGCTAGGCCCTCTGCTCTGGCGATGTACTTATCGATTGATTGAGCCTCTTGCGATGCAGAGAAGTCATTCTTAATTCGATTATAAGCTTCAAGCGCCTTGTCATAATTTCCTAAGGACTCATGAGCACGTCCTGCTTTCATCAGATAGATGGGTGCAGTGAACTCGTTGTCGCTGTGCGAAACTGAACTTTCATAATAATCAATGGCCTTTTCCGTGTCACCTTGTTCCATGTGAGCATCACCTGTGGCACCGAGAGCTACGGCACAAACCATTACATCCTGACAATCGTAATCGTTCAAGTATTGGATGGCATCTTCATATTGACCTAGTCTGAGGTAAGAAATACCGATATAGTAGTGGCTCAAGTTAGCCGCCTCAGTCATTCCAAAGTTGTCAATGATGTATTCAAAGCCAACATTAGACTCACTCCCATAGATGGCAAGTTCAAAGCTATCCTTAGCAAATGCCTGCTGCGCTTGCCAGATATAATCTTTGGCTTGCTCTTCTTGTGGCTTCACCACAAAGTTTTTGAACGCGAAAAACG
>Ga0255765_1000158_pt1 | contig 88051 bp, 66 predicted proteins | sample 041ome_8_FD_179965 | JGI IMG/M metagenome (GOLD analysis project Ga0255765, IMG submission 179965) | Coastal salt marsh microbial communities from the Groves Creek Marsh, Skidaway Island, Georgia - 041407BS metaG (version 2) | ecosystem: Environmental > Aquatic > Marine > Intertidal zone > Salt...
TGAATTAGTGATAGTTTCTAATCGTACAATTTGTTTGTTTCTTTCTTCTTCTCCTTCCTCCTCCTCGTCTTTCTCGTCGAATCGAGCGCGTTACTTTTCGCTTCTAAACTTCGCCTCCGGGTGGTCCCTCGCCAACTCTTTCCTGTGCAACTCGCGAATCATCTTATGCTCCCACTGCGGGTGCGGATAATCCAAACTCGCCGCTCTGCGCGTGTTCTCTCTGACGTTTGCGTTTTTCTGATGTTCTTTGCCGTCTTCCGCTTTCGGTACTCGGCTCCCGTAGAAAAAATCGTCAAACGACGAGCGCACCGAAGACGACCCCCCCTCGCCGCTCTTCTTGCCCTTCGTCGGCTCCTTGGAAAAGCCATAAATGGTCAACTCCTCGTCTCGCTTCGCTTTCGTCGCGTCGACGTTCACATCCAAACTGTTCCTCGGCGACGGACGATGCACCATCGCCTCTCTCATGAACGGCGCGTCGCCGTACGCGTCTTCGCCGTCGACGAAAGAGACGTCGTCTAAACTCATCGCGAACTTTTCCGCGAACGACTTTGGTGAAGAGCCCCCGACGAACTTTGCTGACGCATCATTATTTTTATTATTTTTCCCCGGGATGGTGTTCGAAGAATTGATGTCTTGCGGCTTCGTCGCGTCTCTGGTGGACGCGCCGCTGGAGATTTTGTTGAGCACGCTCTTAATCATTTTGGCGTCGAAGAGAGAGAGAGAGTGCGTGTGCGTGTGTGTGTTTCTTCTTCTTTTTCGTGCGTGTGTTTCCGCGCGAGTGTTAATGAAGAAGAAGAATAATGGGGGCAAAACTGTTTTTTACCCTCGCGCGATTTTGGTGAAAGGGGTCAGTGTGAAAAAAAGCAAAAAAGCGCGAGAGTTCGTTACGAGAAAGGATTTGCTGATTTTGTGGGCACCACCTACGTACGGGCACCTTTTTTTATACGCGTGCGTGTATCTCCTTCTTCTTTGTTTTACAACGCGTTGTCGTTGTCGTTGTGTGTGTGTGTATGTCGAGGTAATATCGTTCTCTCTTTTTCTTTTGGACGTTTCAAGGGTTCAGTGTGTCTGGACATCCGTTCTCTTTGGCGTAGTTCAAACACTCGAGGTGGTTGTTTTCGCGAGCGAAAAAGCAAGTCCACGAACTCCAAAGCGCGCCGTTTTCGCGCAAGTATTTGAGGACATCGAGATGGCCGTGTCTGGCAGCAAGTGCGCACGTAAGCCCACTCCTTGGGCATTTCTCACTCCTTGGGCATTTCTGCTCCATGCAATATTTTACGATGTGAAGGTCGCCACCAATAGCTGCCGTATTGATCGTAAATGCATCCCACTCAAACTTTTTCTCCTCTCGCAACCAACGAAGCAATTCGAGGTTTCCCGAACGAGCTGCTTGACTGCAGAAATGATACTGCGCGTGTTTTCCCTCGTTCTTTCTGGTCTCACGCCTATATACTGGTGGATTGCCTGTCCAAATGAAAACCCCGTATGTCTTCGATAACTTCCTCTTTGATCGTCTGATCGCGTCTCGACTCTCCCTGTTCACCTCTCGAAACACTCTGAAAGACAACTCGTCCAACCTCCATAAAATATGCGTCTCAAAGATATCTCTGTACTGCACATCCGTCAAAACTTTCCACAACAGAGGCGCCGGTTGAATCGTCAAGCTCTCGAACGCATCCTCCGCGCTCAATGTCTGCATCCTGGTTAGAATCCCTCCCATAGAACTGCTTTTTCCAAACGAACGGAACGCGGGTGAAGTTCTGTCGTTGCTGTTGTTGTTGTATCTCTTCTTCTTCTTTTTCGCGAGCTTTGAAATTTTGGCGTTTCTCACGCGCGCGCATTTTCCGAAAACTTTCGGGAAAAACTTTGCTTTCTCCACAGACTTTAAAAGAGCCTCTCGGTTCCCTCATTCGTACAAAAAGCGAGACGAGACTCTGACACCGACCGCGACCAAAGCTCACCACCATGCTCGCGTCGACGGCTTGCGCGCACGCATGGAACGAATGGGTTATTTCAGAGAGAAATAGCCATCGTTCGAAGCGGAAACACGCGCACATACAGCGGGTAAATTCAACAACATCCGGAGTGGCGGCAGACCACCAACACCAACAGAGTCGCGAAAGAGAAAAGAGCGGATCGACGTCCTCTTCGGCGTCGATTAAGATTACGAAAACGTGCGAGGAAAACGCAATCAGTTTAGCAGTGGAAGCGCTGAAGCGAGGATCGATCATTGCCGTTCCGACGGACACGCTGTACGGATTCGCCTGCGATGCGTCGAATTCCAAAGCGATTGAAAACCTCTACGCGGTGAAAGGAAGGGAGAAGACGAAACCGGTGGCGGTGTGCGTGAGTCGAGCGGAAGATGTGAAAAAGATATGCGAACTCGAAAGAAAGGTAGAGGAAAGTTTGTTGAGAAAACTGTTACCCGGGGCGGTGACGTTACTGTTTAAGAGGAAATGGAGGGAGACGAGGCTTTCGGAGTCGCTGAATCCGAGCGTCGATAACGTAGGAGTGCGAGTGCCTAATTGCGCGTTTATAGTGGATGTTTGTGATGCGTTTGACGGTCCGATAGCGTTGACGAGCGCAAATAAGTCCGGAAAACCTAGCTGTGTGGACGTGAGCGAGTTTCGAGAGTTGCACGAAAAGTGCGAACGCGTATTTGACGGAGGGAAGATTATCGAAGACGACGGGAGTACGGATTCGGCGCTTTTGCGCGCGGGGAGCACGATCGTCGATTTGAGTAAAGGCGATGGAACATTTCGCGTCGTTCGCGACGGTTGCGCTCTGGAAGATACAACGTCCGTCTTACTTGAATACGGTTTCGTCGAAAGGAAAGATGCTAATGATGAATAATAATGTATAGGTGAATCATCGCGTTCCCGATATGAGGAACAAGAGCCGAACTAGCGTATATTTTGTAGAATGTGTAACAATACTAAACGTGTATAAAATCTATTCTTAAACCTCTAATCGATCTATTCTCACGCTATCTCTTCACACCAATCACAAATCCTTCCCTTCCACCTTAAAGTTATTCCGCTTCATCGCGAACCACGTCTTCTTGATCAAAAACGCATAATCTTTCGGCTTCAAAGGGTTCACAGTCGCTGGCAAATCTTCGGGAAACGCGAAACACGTCGCCAACGGCATGACGAGAAACAAGTACGTCGCGCCGGTGATTGGGTACAAAACGACGAAGAGTAAGCTTTTAGCGTGCATCAAATGCTGAATCGTTTTCCAGAGGAAGACGAAGAAGGTGGTTAATATCGTCCTGTTGATGATAAAAAGAGAGTTAGTTAGGTGAAAGATGTTTGGAAAAAGAGAGAGAGAGAACACTCACAAAGCGAGAAGAACGCGAACGGTTTGTTTGGACCGAAACTTGGATGGGTTCGTCTTCCCACTCGAAGAACGATTGACGTCGAGGACGCCCCGACCGGAGGACATTTTTGATTATTCGACGATGATCGTCGTTTTGCGTGTGCGCGTGCGTGATTACTTGAAGTGGGGGATTCAAAAATATAATAAAAAGGAGTATCGTATCGAATCGGAGGGAGAATGGCACCGAAAGCATCGTCCTCGTTGTCGCTCGCTCGACGTCATTCCCCGTTTGGGGATAATAATTGTAGTAGTATCGTGCTCATTTTCTTTGCTCTTCCCGGGACACTTTATGTCTCGATCGAGAGTTTCGTGGAGACTGCGAAACCTCGTCTTCGCGCAGTTCTCGCTCTCGACTTGCGTTGGAAGGCTGCGATTTCTTCGCGGACGCGGAGCTCGATATTTTCGTCCTCCTCGTCCTCATCCTCGTCGTTTATGGAGACAACTTTGTTCTTTTTCTTGGTATACGGGGTGAATATGTCGTTGTTTTCCTTATCGGGTTCCTCTTCTTCGCCGGGAGGCTTTGGCACCACCGCTCGTTCAGCCGCGTATCCCATGTACCTTTCTGAAATTTTGTGGCGAAGATATTTGAGGTCACTCGCTTTGGATATTACGCCGTTGAATAGAATCGGGTTCACCGCGCGAAGTTCCTTAATGTCAGCGGTTTCTCGGATATATCTGATAACAGTGTCTGTCGGCGTTGTACCATTTTGTATCATCGACAGGAGCAACGGCTTCGTGTTTTGCTTCTTCTTTGGCACTGTCTTCTTTTCGTCTATTTCTCGTTCGCTCGTGTACCCAAAATACACATCGTCGTCGTCGTCGTCATCATTATCTCTACTTTTACGCTTCACGCCATATCGTGACATAAACTCGGAGAGATCTCTCTGCATCCTCGCCACGTCTGCCGCACATCTCAACACGTCTCTCTGCGTTCTCATGGCAATTTCTTCCATCCCTTTCCTCGTCTCCCTCGCAACGCTTTCCAACGTCTTCCCCACCGCGCTCGTGATGCGTTTCGAAATATCCGACTCATCGATGCTCTTCCCATCGCTTGTCGTTAAATTCACCGGCGATGGAGACATCCCGGCGAGTCGTCGGCTTTGGCGCGCCTTATTCGCGTTCGTCCCATTTTCGTTGTTGTTGTTGTTATTATTCTCGTCCGTCTGCGTACCGGCAACCGCTACTCTCTTCTCCGTCGTCAACACCGTACCGGTTCCATTCGTAAATTCCGGCGGTGACATTGGTCTCATCGCGAGCGCTTCGACGTCGTTGTAGTCCCGAATCTTTCCTCCTAGTCCTCGTTGATACGTCGCCGTTGGCGCCAGAGGTGGAGGGGAGAGAAGAAAATCGCTCTTTCGTTGGTGCAACGAATACGTCGCCGTCCCTCCTATTCTCTGCTGTCGCTGCTGCTCCTCGTTCCTCCGTCGCGCCTCGACGGTTTCTCTCGAGTGAAAACACGGCGGCGACTGCGGCGTCGACTGATGATACCGCGGCTGACTCGCGCTGAACAAAACCTCGTTCCCGTACCTCGACGCGCTCTTCGCCTTCTCCACGTTTTGCACCACCAACGACGACGCGTTTTGTTGTCTCTGCCGTTGCTGCTGCGAGGGCAAGAGCGTCGTCGTGTTCGCGCGCGGAGAGACCAAATGCGACCCTTCGTTCACCCTCTCCCTCTGATTAAACCTCGGAGACTCGAACGGAGGATTCGTTGCCGCGGTTTCTCGACCGGCCATCAGCGATACCGGCGCGCTATCGCGCGCGTTCGAGACTTGCGTGTTTACGCAAAACTTTCGCTTCGACGCGTAAAAGTCTCTAAACATGATCGTCAAAAAATATGAGGAAAAAATTAATAAAATTGGAAACGCTTCGTTTTCTCCTTCTGATCGGTTTCTTCTTCTTCTTCTTCGCCGTCGTCGTCGACGCCTACGGCGCGTACGGGAAGCCTCGCGACGTGACGCACTTCACGCCCGAAGAACTCCTAAACCTGCGATACGAGTACACGCCGGAAATCACCGGGATGTTTCGCGAGTGCACGGAAGAAGAGGAAAAGAAATACGCGTCTCGGTGGTTGAAGATGTCGGGCGTAGGGGAAGAGAAGGAGGCACGAATGACGTGCTCGAGGTATTTCATCGAACTGAGAGGGAGGTGTTTCGAGGGACCGGGGAGAGCGCACGTGAGTTACGAGAGGAAACCGATGCGGGTGTACTACAGCGAAATCGACGAGGGCGATGGCGGTTTTGCGATTTTGAGCGAGTATTTAGGCGAAGATGAAGGGAGAATGTATTCGAGAGTTGAATATTTGTGTGATTCTCGAACTGCGAAAGTGCGCGAAGGCATCGACGGGTATAAAGATGACGAAGGTACATTTGTTTTGCCCTTTAACGCGTTTCTAATGGAGGACGATGTCAAACTCGGGAGCGGCAAAACGCGTTATTTGCACTACCAATCGATGGATACGTCGTGGTACAACGGAAATAAATTTGATTGAAATGATTACTCTTTCTCGCCTTTGCGAAAAGTTCCATTAGGGGATTGTAAAAAATCTCTGCTACAGTATTTTTCTAGGCCTCAAAATCGCTATCGTCACCATCTTCTTCTTCTTCTTCTTCTTCTTCTTCTTCATCATCATCATCAGCATCATCATCATCATCAGCATCGTCGTCGTCGCTTTCGGGAGCTTTGCGCTTCTTAGATGGAGTGACAGTCTTTTGTACACGGGGAGCGTCTTGCATTTTCACGTCGCCTCCTTGTTTCGGTCTCGCCGATCTCAATGTTGCTTCGTGGTGCTTGAAGTCCTCCGGATCTTCACTCTCTGCTGCATCGACAAAGTCGTGCGTTTTATCCAAGATAGACTCTAATCGGACCACCCGCACCTCAACTGGAACTTCAGGTTCGTCCTTCAAACACTGATCGCGGTTTGCCAATAACAAGTCCTCGTTGAACAACTCAGGAAATCGTTTGGCGTATTTTGGTCGAATCGCTGCTGTCTCCTCATCCGCTTGCGCGCGCGTGATGATGCCTTTGTGAATGTCGAGTTCGCGCCACTGTTGGTTTTCCTTGTCGCGCGCAGCCTGCGTGTACTTTTTGACTTCTTGATCCGGTTTTTGTATTTCAGCTTCCAAATACTCTTCGAATCTCGCAACGGGCTCAACGCCGTTAGCAAGAGGCTCCGGAACACCTGTTTCCCGAACCAAATACTCCAAATCGCGCAAGTATTGTTCGTACTTCACGCGCAACGCAAAAGATGCAGACGTTTGTCCGTTGAGATCGACGCGCAAACCTCGAGCGACGGATTTCCAAAGCTTTTCTCGCGTGATGGAATTGTAACCGCCTCGATATAAAGCTTCGACAAACAACGCATACAAATCGAGCGGTTCGCGGCAGAACGTCGGATTGACGCCGTTGCCGTATTGTATCGGCACATTCATTTTCAAAGCGTTGAACTGATCGATGAACTTCTGCTCTCGAATGCCTGTTTCGTTCCATCCAAGCGCGACAGCAAGATCTTTCGCTTGTTTTTTCAGGGCTATGATCTCGTTTGTTGGGCGATACGGCATCGGGTCGGAGGCCAATGTGCCCATTCTCGTCAAGTATGCACTCGCAATTTTACCAGTCGACGGTCCGTAAATATCGCAATTTCTTCTTCGAACATCCTCAGAGATATCGAATCGGTGAATGATGTACACCGGCTGTTTATCGCCCGTAGACTCTCGGCGCACGAATTGTCTACTGCCCGGTTGCGACGGTTTATATGCCTCAATGGGCTCGCGCATGTGCACCATCAAATCACGATCAACTTGCGGCTTCTTTTTTAGAATCTCCTTTGGCGCGCGTTCGAGTTCCCACGCAGATACAGAAGACGTCGGAGCGGCCTCCCCGCTCTTTTCCGCATCAATTTTCTCCGAATCCCAAACAACTGTGACCCCGTCAAAAGGGTCTCCTTTTTTCACCTTCATGACTTTGCCTAGGTACTTAATTTTCTTCCCTGGATCGGTTTCGTTCTCGTCTTCCACGATGCCGCGGTCGATATCTTCAAAAGCCTCACCGTCTGGAAAATGCATCATTACTCTATCACCACTTTTCCAATCCAAATTTTGACCTCGTTCGTACTGCTGCAGAGTGACGATATAATCCCCTACTTGCCCGCTCGGTATGAGCGGACATGCCAACAAACGTCTCTTTTCTTCGACCGTTTCTTCCTCGTCCGACGAAGTCTCTTGTAACTCTCGTTCAAACTCTTCGTCCGAATTCGCGGGTTCTCTCAAGTGTTTCTTTTTCTTCTTTTTCGCGGCTTTTGCACTCCTCGATTGCTCGTATTTTCTAGCCTCTGCTCTCGTCGGTTCATCGAGGAGTTCGAGGAGGAACCACGCCCATGGTTCATCAACATGGCCATCGTCGTGCTCTTCTGCGCCTCTGAATGCCGTAGCCCTGACTACACACCGTTCATAATCGCGGAGTAGCGATGTGTCCACGAAATGAGGAGGGATGAGGTCCTCAGAGAGATGTGCTTTTTTCGTCTCTTTGTATCCACTCATACAGAGCATAACAAAGTCTCCAGTTTTTATCTGCGATGCGTGTTTACCCAAACCTTCTTGGTCGGAAAACGCGAAAGTTTGGGCTGAAAGTCTCGCAGGGTCGGTCAATTGCAACACGACAAGCTTATGAAGTAATGCCGCGGCAGAAGTTACATTCAAAGGAACCTCAACGGCGCTGTCATCCATCATCGCTTCGTCGTCACCACCAAACTCGTCATCTTTCACACTTCCATCGCCGGTGCCTTCTGGTGATTTCTTTATGAACTTTTTGACCTTTGCTATCCATGACTGGCGGGAGTTCTGCCACTGAGGATCCATAACTTGAGACGTGCGGCAACAAGTTTCCAAAAGCAAGAAAGCCTTCATCAATCGTTGCAACACGACGGCTTCTGGAGCGTGTTCTATGATGTTCGTCAGTTCCTGATCGCACTCAAGAAATTTCTCTGTCCACTTATAATCTTGCACCCAGAACGGCGTCGAGTGTAACAAGTATTGCGCAACGGAAACAAGTTTCAAAGCTTTGGCGTGTGCGTCTCCAAAAACAGCTTCTTTAGAATTACCGCACTTTTCGTCTATCTTTGCGTACCCGTCGTATTCACCATCAATGGACTTGAGAAATTCTTTGAACTTGCTTCGCGTTTCCTCCTCGCCAAGCTTTTCGCTCGTCACGTTGTCGTAGGTCTCCCCGAGAGCAGATCTAGAAACCAAGTTTGCCCATCGACAAATATATTTTTCGTGTGGGTAGTTTGGATCGCACCATTTTGCGAGCTCTATGAGCTCCTCGTTCGGGTAAACAACGCCCCAATTCGAAGCTGATTCGTAAACTCCTGCGATGTCCATGTTGACTTGATCGACATTTGCGACAGGTAAATCAGTAAGATAATTATCCGTATATTCACCGTCGTCTACTGGTGGACCAGCGGGTTCAACTTCTTTTTCTTCTTCGCCTTCGGAATCGTTGTCTTCGTTGTCCTCGTCGTTTTCTTCGTTGCAATTATCTTGGTCAATTTCTTCCTTCTTTACTTTTTCCGGGGATGTTTTTTTCTCCTCCTTCGACTTCGGCGTCTTGACGTGCCACGACGGTAACGGTGACTCGACAAAAAGCATACCACTTCCATTTCTACCACCGAGTTGGAAGTAACGACGTCCACGCGCGTCAACCGCGACCGGTCTTCCGTGGCGCCAAATTTGTCTGTCATCGTTATCCCGATACCACCGCATTGCTTGTCGGGTCCAGAGCATGCGCTTCTCTTTGTCGTCCTTCGGTCTGCGCATATTCGGATCCTCAATAACGACCGGTGCTTTCATTTCAGCTGCGGCAAGTTTCCTCGTCGCGTGGTCACCGGGGAAAATACCCATGGCTTCGTCCTCTTTTCGTCGCGTGAGACAAGCTTGTCGTAACTGGCGGTTCAAACATGTGTGACAGTGTCCACATCTATTACTTCTTCGCTTGTCGGCTTTTCCGGTCAAATCGGGCGTCGCCACTGACGATCCAACTGCCGCCTCAGATTTCGGCTCCTCTCCTTTCTTCAATTCTTCTTCTTCTTCCTCTTTTACATCTTCTTTTTTCGCTCCGCCGATGATGGGTATTCTCAAGGACGCCTCTGGAATGACGATCGGAATCCCAACATCGAAAGCTTTCGAACCGAGTGCCTGACGCTTCTTATCGCGCACTTCTTCAATCTTCTGCATCTCGTACTCGTGGAAGCCTTCAGAATCTGCGGCGATGATGACTAGAGCTGAGGCTAAGGAAACGCGCAAACCGGCGTCTAAATCGGAAGCGTAGACGTTGTCCGCATCGTACATCATCAATTCTTGCAGCTTATGCACCGCTAAGTGTGCACCTGTTCGAACTCTAGGATTGCATGGTGTTGACGGAAGGAATTCGGTGATCATGTCGATGGCCAACTGGCGCCAATTCAAAGCCGCAAGGTCTTGGAGGCCAATTGTTTGGTCTTGAATTGATCGCGCTTCCGTAAAGCCCAACTTCAAGGTTCTCCTCATCGTCTCCGAAGAATCCACTGCATCAGCGCGCGCCTCAATAGCTCGAATGGCACCAATGACGACATCTTGAACGAGTAAAGCATCACTCGGAGTGCAGTCTTCAGTTTTGGATAAGAATGCGTGCGCGAATTTCCTAAGCGTCGTCGTTGGGACGTGGAAAATCGTCTCGTACACGCTCACTACGTCCCAGAGACTCAAAACTTCACCGACAATCGATGGAGAGGCCCATGGAAACTCGTCGATCGCTCGCGAACACTTCGTTGGATCTGCTATACGAGGCGGAATGACGATAGGTTCTTTACTTCTCTTCAAAGCCAGTGCTCTTGCTTCTGCTCTCGCTTCCCTTGCCGCTTCTTTCTGCGCCAGTCTCAACTGCTTTCGCTCCGCACGTTCCTTTGCACGTTGAATAGCGCGCTCTTTTCGTTCAAGTTCCATCTCCGCACGATCTTTCTTTTGCCTCGCTAGCCTGTTTGCAATCATCGTCCATCGACTGAAAGAAATCAAACATCTCGGAAGTTTCCCGGTGTACGGCTTGCCGTGCTTCGATGCTTCCGTCCCGGGAGGAAGTAAAACGCCAGATTTGACGAGATGTTCAACTTGCGAACAGACAAAGAACCCATCCTTCTTGATTTCCTTCTCAGAATATGAGAACTCGTCGTCGTCATCATCATCATCATCGTCATCATCATCATCGTCATCATTGTCATCTTCCTCTTCTTCATCAGATTCTCCCTCTGTGCCATCCGCGTCATCCTTCGCTTTCAAACTCTCCTTCTTCACTTTCACATCAAAATCTACTCTCGGCGCGTTCTTCAACGCTTCCAAAACCTTCGTAAAAGAGCAATCCCAATCTTCTTCGATGCATTTCTTGAACACGCTGGCAAACATTGCACGTCGTCTCGTCTGTGCGTACGTCTGTGCGTATTTTGCGCCCGGTTGACCGAGTTTATACCACGCTCTCGGCGTGACCAACCAAATAGAATACGTCCCGCCTTCCACTTCATCGTACGACACGCACCAATCCAGAATGTCCACCAATTTTAACGGGTGCGGTGGTCTCAACTGCGGTTGTAACTTTTTCATCAAAAGCGTCGACGGTGACTCGTTCTCGCCGCCTTCCAACTTTCGCGCTTTCCCGAAAACCACCAAGTCTGACGGTTTCATCGCCGAAGTCAAGGCGACTAAATTCTTCTCGTCTGCTTTTTCGCGCACGTCGAAATCCTCGAGGATACGGATTGGGAGGTAATTTTGCGGTTGGTGTTGCGACGGTTGCTGCTGCTGCGCCGATGCCGCCGCCGCCGCAGCACCCGCGTCTCCCGAAGCGGGCGCTTCTTCCTTCGGCGCGCTGGATTTCTTCTCCTCCTCCTCGACGCCGGCATCGCCATCAGCAACACTCATCCGTGGCGGTTGCTGCTGCTGCTGCTGCTCCGCGTCTCCCATCTCCGCGTCTGCGGCGGTATCGTCTCCACTCCGAGTCGCTTCATCTACCTCCATCGCGCGTTCGTTCCTTTTCCTATCTGCTTATCTCTATCTAAATCCCTCGTCGTCGCTAGGGCGTTTTCTCTGCTATTCAAAACGCGCTTATATTTATTCAAATTTGGACGAGACACTAACACAAAAAAAATTTGCAAAATCTCGCTCCTTGGATGATGTTCTTCGAGCGCTCTCGACCACCCGCTCGTCTCCGCGCGCCTCTCTGCTTTTCTTTCACTTCGCCGCCGTTTTCGTCGTTCGTCCGAGTTCGCGGAAATCGCGAAAATAGAGAGCAGGGGAGGGTTTTCTTCTTAAACGTTTTTTGGGGAGAGAAAAGCACTTTCCGATCGCCCACAGTTTTTTTGGAAAAAGAAGTTAGGTGTCTGCTTTCTATTCGAACAGAAGAGTTGGTATAGAGCGTTTCACGTCGTCAGCTCGTCTGTGATATTAAGAACTTGTTTTTCGTACACCAGCAGGATTTAATTTTGGGTGAATTGACAACAGTCTGCGGACACGGTATTTGTGTTGCGGGGAAAGACGACTTTTGACGCACACAGACAGCACGACACACGTTTTGCAGATAAACATAAAAGAGATGACGTCGAAGGGAAGAAGAGCGCTGTCGACGTTGCTGTCGTTGCGTTCTTCGCTTTCTCGTTGTTCTCGTTCTTCCTCTCAGAGATATCTTTTATTGGCGAGAAGAAGAAGAAGCGCATCGACGATGAGTTCGTTACAGGAGGAGGAAGAAGTGCAATTTGCGACGGCGATGACGACGATACCGAGCGATGATGATGCGAGCGGTTCGAGCGAAAAAGGGAAGAAACAAAAGATGGAAGAGGCGATGAAGGATGTGGTCGAACGCGCGATGAAGAAGCTGAACGGACGCGCGCCGACGTTTGCGATGTTATTCGCGACGCCAGAAGCGATGCGAACTTTCGCAGCGGGAACAACAACAACAGGGGAAGGAGACGACGACGAGAAGAAAAAGCGGAAGAAGAAAACGGCCGAGGACGTTCCGTCGGCGCCAAAGCTGTGCAGAGATTTGCTGAGAAAGAAGACGAACGCGGACGTGAAATTAATCGGTGGCGTGGTGGAATCTGTCATATCTGGTCACGCGCAAACGCAGAACGGTCTGTCGCTGACGCTGGCTCGGCTTCCGTCCGCCGGCGCGACGTGCGAAACGTTTCGCGCCAAGGGCGACGATCTTCCGAGCGTGCGTTGGAAAGAAGTGATGGAAAGCGACGCGCGAGGTCATTCGACGGTGTGTTTGACGTTTTGTGCGCCGTCGTTCACGGTTGGTGGAGTTGTCGTGGAACACGACGATGCTTTCGAAGATGACGACGATGACGACGACGACGATGAGAAGGAAAGAAAGAAATCGAAAAGAGCGGCTGCTTCGCTACGCCCGGCGCTTCGACCTACTTTGGATACTTTCTTGATGCGATTGAAACACGCCGTGCCGAATAATCTGGTATGTTTTGGCGGCGCGTTAGAAAACGATAGTGGAAAACATTCCGCGCTATTTCACGACGACGAGGTGTATTCGTCCTCGTCTTATTCTGGCTGCGTCGGTGTGATGCTCTACGGTGATGGCGGCTTTCACGTAAAATCTTCCTCGTTTAGCGAAGGCAAACCAATCGGACGAGCGATGAAAATTACCAAAGCGAGTCTGTGTGGCACTGAAATTTTAGAGTTAGATAAAGAACCCGCACGTAACAGGATCAAATCGATCCTTTCGAGCACAGAACCAGACGATTTGAATAAAAGAGTCTCCGTCGGCATTGGAGGATTTCTTGAGAATAGAATGGGCGAAGACGACTCGTCTTACGCTTTCGCGAGAGGCGAAGTCGTTTCCTTGGGAAGATTGGTTATGTCTGGTAACCAACCCAAAACATTATTTCCGGAACTCGAACCATTTTTCTCGAGTATATCCGGCACGGAGTCGATTGAAATAAGCGGCGCAACGGCGCAAGAAGGCGCCGTGGCGCAAATACACGTTGATGAAAACGAGTCGTCCTCGAGAGAACGAATGCAAAAGAAATTCGGGAAAATTGCCGCCTTAAAGCCGGCAGGTACGCTGTTCTTTTCTGACGTGCGATCCAACAGAATGTTGGCGGCGGATTTCGCAGAGATGGTTGGAAGTAAAGCGGCCGTCGCTGGGGCGTATTTGAGGAAAGAGATCTGCGGCATCGGTTCTGAAGAAAAGGAAAGATTTGCGGTGACAAAATCCACGTCCACCGTGCTCGCATTTTATAACAAAGGAAAAAAGAACAGCAGAACGTGATTTAGAAGATAGTAGTAGTCTTTATAGTTTTTTAGCGCAGCGCGTTGCAAAGTAGCATTATGTTTTTTAATCAATATCTACGTCTATCGTTTGGTTAGAGGCATCGCTGTACGATTTCCTGCCGCTTGAGTTGCTTCTTGGTGACTGCTGCCCACCCATGCCTCCCATACCCCCGGGACCTCCCATGCCTCCCATACCACCGTATTGGCTTCGTTGCATTTCTTCCATCCTCTGTCTCGCCTGCGCTTGCATCTTCTCCACTCTTTCGGAAATAAATTGCGGAAACAACAAATTCGTCATGAACGCTAACAACGCCGCGGAATATAACAACGTCCAAAATATTCCGCTCGAGAACAACCAAATCCAAAACACAAAGTTAGCCACCTTCCCTGCCGGCGTGTTCCTTCCTTTTTGGTAAGCGTCTCGTATCGGTGGCCACGAATTTTTCACGAATTTAGTTGCGCCTACACTTTTATCAAAATCAACCACAGATTTGCGCAAGCCCGCGACGACTTCATTCGTTTTCGCCCCGACTCCGTACCGAACTTCCAACCGATTCGCAGTTTCTCGAAAAGATGACACGAGAGCATCCAAGGATACTTTCTCTTTTACATTCTTCACGAAATTCTCGAAAAAATCGTTCTTCGGTTTTTCTTTTTCTTTTTGTTGCTGTTGTTGTTGTCGCTCTGTCGACGAAGAAGAGCTCGAAGAACTCGATGAGCTTCGGGCTGAATTAGCACTCGACGAAGCCGCTTTCTTCTCCTTCGCTCCACCCCCGTTCGCCTTTGCGTCCTTAAACTTTCGCAACAAGTCGCCTTTCTCGAAGCAATCGCTCGTATCGACGCCCTATTTTATACGCAAACCACGGAAAAGAAAAGAAGAAGAGGAGATCAAATCCAAGTCAGAACCAAGCACGCGAGAAAGGAAACGCAACTCGATATTGTGCCGCACGCGCAACGAAAGAAAAATTATAAGAAACAAAGAAAACAAAACGTCTCATTCAGTGGTGTTCGTTTCGCATCAAGATATTTCAGATCCGAAAGATGGTGTTTTTGAATGCATATTTAATCATCGACGTTTTTTTCCTTCGAGAGAGAGTGTACCTTTTGTAGGAGCACGAGACACGAAAGACACAAAAAACTTGGGAAACGCACCATCTCACCCAACGCTCTTTTCAGCTCGCGCGCGGACATGTTCGCGGCGCTGCCATCGTCGTCGCTGTTCCCGCCCGCCGTCGCTCTGCACGCGGTCGCATTTTTTGCGTTCTTCGTCAACGCGAACGCGTTTCGAGATCGAATTTTTCCCCGGAAACCTTCTCTTCTCCGGAGTTTCGAGCTCGTCGTCGTCGTCGCCCTCTCTTTCCCCGCCGCGTTCAAACGAGCAGCGGCAGCAGCAGCAGAAGACGACGCGCGCAAAGACGAAAACCTTCTGCTCTTCTTCGCCTTCCGCGCGAGAACGCGCGCGGGAGGAGACGAAGGAGGAGGAGAGACCCGTCCCGCGAGCAGAAGAGACATGTCTTTTTTTCTTTTTACGTCTTTTGAGGAGCGAAAAACTGAAGAACTTTTCCCCAAACTTTCTCACTCTCTTTTTGGGACGCGTAAAGCACGCACACAGAGAGAGAGACACACGCGCGCGTCGCTTTAGAAATGGTAGAGATCAAAGAAGAAGAAGAAAACCAAACGCCGGCGGAACGCGAGGCGTGGTTGCGCGCGCACGGCGTGGAAATCGAAACCGCGGAAGACCGATTGCGAATGGAAAACGAAGCGAAGCGGCTGCGAGAGAAGGAGAAGAGCGAGCCGACGAGGAAGCTCGTGTGCGTGAAAATCCCGGCCGAGGACTCGCTTCCGTTCGAGGAGGTGACTCTGGAAGTTCCGATGACGAAACCTGGCGACGTGTTTCCGGATTTGGTGAAGCCGTACTTCATCGGCGGCGGCGATATCGACGTGAACTTGGCGAAACAAGCCGCCACGAAACAGCTCGGGGAGGAGTTTGCGAGCAAGTCGCAAAATTTAGGGGTGAGTTTAGCGAAAGAAACCGCGATGGGGAGCACGGAGACGTTCGCGTTAGTCAGGCCGTCGGAGAAGAACGGGAGGAAAGGCGTGTACATATATTTAGACGAGGTTGGTTTGCTCAAAGGTAAGCCGAAGAACGCGAGAGCGTCTTCGCTGGCGGCATCGTGCGGGTTTCCCGGGACGACGTTTCACGGGGACGTGTTCGTCGGGGCGGTGCAAACGGAACCGCAACCGATGCGGTCGGTAGATTTTACCGTTAAGGAGATGGATAGTAGCGCGGCGTGGTTGAAGTTGGCGCCGATGGAGAATGCGGAGTACGCGATGTCGATGAAAGAGTTGGAGAAGGCGATGTCCGAGAAAGGCGTCGGGGGCGGACCGGGTTTACAAAGGATAAACATGGGCGGCGGCGGCGGCGGCGGCAACGACGACGGTGTGTTGCCATCTGGCGACGGAGAAGGGTACCGATGGGAACAGAACGAAGATGGAGAGGTTGAAATTTCCGTCTACGTCCCGGAAAACACGAGCGCGAAGACCATCTCGGTTGGTTTTCGAGCAGATTCCTGCGTCGTCAGCAACAAAAGCGAAGGTAAAGTCATCGTTCAAATCGACAACTTATACAACAAAATCCGTCCGGACGAGTGCACGTGGACCATCGCCGGTGGAAGCAAGAAGAACGAAGTGTGCGTCTCGTTGACCAAAGTCAACGACGACGAAACTTGGCCCGCGCTCACGAAGTAAAATAATAAAGAATAGAGTTGTAAAACGCACGTCAACAAACGCGAAATAATAATAATATAGTGATAAACTAAAGTATTGCCACCAAACTGATTCCTTTCGAGAGAAGCGATGAAATCGAGTTTGAACGTCTCACAGAAGAAGGTGTAGACCCTCTTTTTTTTGCTTTTCGATTTTAAAACCCTAAAACTATTTTCAACACCTTTTCCCTTCCGCGGCCTCCCATCGGCAAATTTTGGCGCGCGCTTTACACACACATTAGCGCGCGAGAACGTGAAAAAAAGATGAGGTGCAAAGCGCGCGGAGGTCGCGAACGTTCGTCGTCGTCTTCCTCCGGCGGCGCTTTGGCCTTTCTCGCGGTCTTTTCTTGCGCTAGTTGCACGGTCGCGAATGCATCGTCTCACCACCACCAACACGGCGTCGGAGGGGCGGCATCGATCTCCGCTTCCTCTTCCTCCGGCGGTAGTGGCAACGTTGTCGTTCCGATAACTCCGGACAACTTCCTCGGCGCGATCGCAGAGTGTCTCGAGGAAGATAAAGACGGCGCGTGTCCTAAATACGGCCAAGAGAGCAAGTACGGCGAGATGAAAGACTGGAACGTGAGCGAAGTGACGGACATGGACTACGGGTTTCACAAGCAAGAATCCTTTAACGGAGACTTGTCGAAGTGGGACACGAGCTCGGTGACGAGCATGAGAGAAATGTTCAGCGGCGCGAGAGATTTTACCGGATCGAAAAAAGGATTGGGAAACTGGGACACGTCGAACGTGGAGGACATGGGATCGATGTTTAGCGAAGCGTCGAACTTCAACGGGAAAGGATTGGCGAAATGGAACGTCGGAAAAGTGAAAGATATGAGTTTCATGTTGAAGGACGCCGTGGCGTTCAAGGAAGATTTGAGCGCGTGGAGGCCTTCTGAGTGTAAGACCGCGTACGGAATGTTTCAAAACGCGGTTGAGTTTGAAGCAGACGTGAAAGATTGGGGTTTGTCCGTGACTGCGGATACGAAGGATATGTTTTTGGGAGCGGCGAACTTTTTAGGTCGGTTTACATGTGCGCATCCGCTGAACGGGCCGCCGAGCACGTGCGAAGACGAGAATAAGGTCACTTTGGGTAAAAAATCATCATCAATTACTAAGATGAAGACTTTGCACAGTAGCAGAGGTGACAAATCCAAGAAGAAGGCTATGGAGCACGTAGCCGCGATGGGATCGGATGAAGACGAAGATGAACTTGAAGAGGAAGTGACCACGGTGGCGTCCGAAGATACTACACACACTTCATCCTCTTCCATTTTTAATACGAAAGAAGTCGATACCGATGGGATCTCTGACGCTGTCGACAGTGTAGATGAGGATGAGGACAGTGAAGATGAGGATGAGGAGAGTTCTGTGCCTTCAAACGTTTCCTACCCGCACACGGAAGCCGAGGAAAGTTCATATGACTCTTCTTCCACGACGACAACGTCGTCAACTCCATACGCGTCCTCATCTTCTTTAGATTCTAACGTCATCAATTGTAGTGATGGCGGTTGTCCAGAAGGAAATGCAGATAGTATCAATGACTTGAATCCGGAAGATAAAGATGTAGTCAAGGATGCGCTGGCGATTGATACATCTTTGAACAAAGACTCTCCTTTTGTTACTTCCGAGAAGACTTTAGACGAGTTCACTGGTAACGTTGTTGAAAAAGAAGATGAAGAAATTGATGATGATGATGATGATGAAAAAGAAGAAGATTCTGATTCGGAGGAGGACGAGAGCAGCGAAGACGAAGACAAAGACGAGGACGAGGACGAGGATGAGGATGAGGAGGACGACGACGATACCGTCGAAGTTAGCAAAGATCAAATCGAAGATCTCGTAGAAGACAAAGAAGCCTTTGATAAAGAGTTTGAAAGATTCATGAGCGCCTCAAAAATGGAAGATGAAATCGCAGCAAGCGTAGCTGCAGAAGCCACTGCGAAAACAGGTGATGACGAAGAAATAGAAGAGGCGTCATCGTCATCCTCCAAGAAATCCTCTTCTCATCTCAAGAAACAAGAAGAAAATGAAGAAAATGAAGAATCGGAAACAGTCGTCTCCGCGTCCATGACCAATCCTCTGAGACTCAAGAAGGACGGTACAGTTTCGAAAAAACATAGCAAAATCCCGGGAGTTTCTTCCTCGAGCACATATTCGTTATCGCAGGCGAAAAAACACCGTCACGTAATGGATGAAATCGATGACGAAGATGTAGACGTAGAGCTCGAAAGATTAAAAAGGAAGTTAGACAGATTACAATCGGAAACGCCCGAAGAAATTCAAGCGGAGCACAAATCGCGCAGACACAAGCAGCTTGACGATAATTCATTCTACCGAGCGATATCGAAGTGCATCATTGAGTCAGCGGCTGGTTTGTGTGTCGAGTACGGGGCGGTCACGCGATTTGGTATGATGCCGGATTGGGACGTTTCAAAAGTTTCAACCATGACGCACGCGTTTCAGCACTACGAAGAGTTCAACGCCGATTTATCGCGATGGAACACGAAATCTGTCACTGACATGTCGTTTATGTTTTACGACGCTAAGAGTTTTAACTCAGACATTTCTGGTTGGAACGTCGCTGGCGTGACGAACATGAAGCAAATGTTCAGAGGCGCGAAATCGTTGAACCAAGACGTCGTTTCTTGGTTCGCCAATCGCCCGTCATCTGAAATGAAACGTTTGAACATCGACGGTATCTTTGACGGCGCAGAAAAGATCGAAGCGGCGTACGAGTGCGGGTTGAGTAAATTTTTAGACAACGCAATGGACATGTGTAGATTTGCTAACGCCGCCAGAAGTGCGAAAGCTAGCGCGAAGTCGGCTGCCAAATCTGGTGCAAAAGCAAGCGCGAAAGCAAGCGCGAAAGCAAGTGCGAAAATTGGCGCCAAATCAGGCGCCAAAGCCTCTGCGCGCGCCAGCAGAGGCGCAAGAGATGCCTCCGGAGCTGAACTTGGTTCTTCGCGAAGCTTGCCTCGGTTGGGATGGAACCTTCCGAGAGAGGAAGCGTCTTCGTCTACCGAAGGCATCGAGTTTGCCACGCTGTACGTGTGCGCTGGCATGGCCATGATTGCTGTAGCGATTCGTGCCAAGCGAGAATCAGTCGTACACGCGATCGAGTCGCATTTTTATTCTTCTCCTTTGGACTCTGACGCTGAAGAAGACGCGGAAGAAGCAGAGGAAGAGAAAGAAAACGTCATTATTAGCCATAACACGAAATACGGAACGCTTAGCGAAGAGGAATCTCTCTTGTAATTCTTAATCAAGTAAATAAATAGTCAACTCGTAATATAATTAACAACATATGCGCTACACAAGCGAAACAAACTACGCAGCTGTTGCAGGTGCTAGCTGCGCTTCCGCGTCGTTTTCAACTTTCCTTGCATCCTGAGTGTCTTCCGCTCGCTCGCCTCCTATTAAAATTTTCGGAAAAGGGCCCGCGACGACGACGACGACGCCCAACAACACGACGAGAAAGCCAACCACGTGGTTTACTTTCAGAGGTTCTTTCAAAACAATCACCTGAAATACCAAGTATGCGATGATGATAAACATCTCGCTCACGCTTCGCAACGTTGCCGTCGACAAGGCGCCTTGTTCGTGTCCTATTCTATTCGCGGGAACTAGAAACAAGTACTCAATCGAGGCTATCGATACGCTCACCAAATACGCTTGCCATAATTTCCAACTCTTCATCTTCAGATGAAAATACCAAGCGGTTATCATCGAAACCGAGGCGAGACATAAGAGTATCGTCGTCAGCGCAATCGCACCTCCTCGCTTCATGTCTTCCAAATTTATACACGTACTCCTTCTTTTTATCTTTAAGCCCCGCGCGCGTTTCTTTCTCGATGCGACGGTTCCTTCCAAATTTATACACGTACTCCTTCTTTTTATCTTTAAGCCCCGGCGCGTTTCTTTCTCGATGCGACGGTTCCTTCGTCACGCGCGCACGCGGTCGCTTTCGTAGTCCTCGCCAGTCGATATAAACACAGCAACACTCATATCGCTCCAGAATCGGCAAAGCGAAGATAGATAGACACAGAGAGGGACTTCTGTTACACTCCTTTCTTAAAAATGCTGACTCGGTTGGACCTCTCTCTCGTGTCCAAAAGCTGCTTTCGAAAGGAACGGATGGGCGCGTGAATTCAAAACGTGTCAAACCATCACCAACTGTTTCTTTTTTTTTGTGTCTGTCGTCGTTTCGAAATAATTTTGGGAGAACGAAGAGAAGTCGTCTCGTCGTCGCTTCGGTTACTAAAAAGTTGCCTCTTGGTGCCTTCTTTTTCTTCTTTTCGTCTCGTTCGTCTTCTCCTCAGAAAAAAGAACGAACGCGAGAAGAGAGAGAGAGCAACGCTCACCATCATCATTCATCATGGCAACGGACGAGGAGCTCGAAGCGAAGAAAGTGAACGACGACACCACCGACAAAGCTCCGGAACAACAACTTCCGGAAAAGAAGAAGAAAGATGTCGCGACGGCAATTTTGGAGAGGAAGAAAGCGCCGAACAGACTCGTCGTCGGTGCGTTTTCTTTTTCTTCTTTTCGGAGATCTCTCTCGTTAAAAGCGTCGCCTCGGGGACCGATCGGATTTCTTTTTTTGTTCGTTTTGCTCTCTCTCTTTCTCTCTCTCTCTTTTCGCGCAGCGCGCGAACGGAAACAAAAGTAGCGCTCGAGGATGCGCACGCGGTGTGCGTGCGTTTGAATGGCGCGTTCGATTTTGCGCATCGAGAGAGAGAGAGAGAGAGTTCTTTCACGACGTGCGCTTCCGAGAAGAAAAAAAAAATCGTTTCCAAGCGGCACCTTTTTTTTCTCTTTTTTTCTCTCTCTCTTGACCTTCTCTGACCTTCTTTTTTCACTCGTCTTCTTCTTCTTATTCGCAGACGAAGCGGTGAACGACGATAACTCGGTCGTCGCTCTTTCCCCGGCGAAAATGGAAGAGTTGCAACTCTTTCGCGGGGACACGGTCCTCGTGAAAGGTAAGAAGCGCAAAGATACGGTTTGCATCGTTTTAGCGGACGACGCGTGCGACGACGGGAAAGTTCGGATGAACAAAGTGGTGAGGAAGAATTTACGGGTGAGATTAGGGGACGTGATTTCGATTCATCAGTGCACGGACGTGAAGTATGGGGCGAGGATTCACGTGTTGCCGTTTGGGGATACTATCGAAGGCGTTTCTGGGAACTTGTTCGACGTGTATTTGAAGCCGTACTTTTTGGAGGCGTACAGACCGGTGAGGAAAGGGGATACTTTTTTGGCGAGAGGCGGGATGAGAGCGGTGGAGTTTAAGGTTGTAGAGACAGACCCGGCGGAGTATTGCATCGTCGCTCCAGACACGGAAATCTTTTGCGAGGGTGAACCGATTAACCGCGAAGACGAGGAACGATTGGACGAGGTTGGTTACGACGACGTCGGAGGGGTCAGGAAGCAAATGGCGCAAATTCGAGAGTTGGTCGAGTTGCCGTTGCGACATCCGCAATTGTTCAAAACCATCGGTGTGAAGCCGCCGAAAGGTATTTTGTTGTACGGACCTCCGGGTTCCGGGAAGACTTTGATCGCCAGAGCGGTGGCGAACGAAACCGGTGCGTTTTTCTTTTTAATCAACGGTCCGGAAATCATGTCCAAGTTGGCCGGCGAATCCGAATCCAACTTGAGAAAGGCGTTCGAAGAAGCCGAGAAGAACTCACCGGCGATTATCTTTATCGACGAAGTCGATTCGATCGCGCCAAAAAGAGACAAAACGAACGGTGAAGTTGAGAGAAGAATCGTTTCGCAATTGTTGACGTTGATGGACGGGTTGAAGGCTCGCTCGCACATCATCGTCATGGCGGCGACGAACAGACCAAACAGCATCGATCCGGCATTGAGACGATTCGGCAGATTTGATCGCGAGATTGACATCGGCGTCCCGGACGAAGTCGGACGCTTGGAAGTGATGAGAATACACACGAAGAACATGAAATTGGACGAGGAAGTGGATTTGGAAGTGGTGGCGAAGGACACGCACGGTTTCGTCGGCGCGGATTTAGCGGCGTTGTGTACGGAAGCCGCGTTGCAATGCATTCGCGAAAAGATGGACGTCATCGATTTGGAAGACGATGAAATCGACGCGGAGATTTTAGATTCAATGGCCATCAGCAACGATCACTTCAAGACCGCGTTGGCGCAAACCAACCCGTCTGCGCTGAGAGAAACGGTGGTGGAAGTGCCGAACGTCTCTTGGGACGACGTCGGCGGCTTAGAAACCGTCAAGCAAGAGTTGCAAGAAACGGTGCAATACCCGGTTGAACACCCAGAAAAGTTTGAGAAGTTCGGCATGGCCCCGAGTAAAGGTGTGCTGTTTTACGGTCCACCAGGTTGCGGTAAGACGTTGTTGGCGAAAGCGATCGCGAACGAGTGCCAAGCGAACTTTATTTCCATCAAAGGCCCGGAGTTGTTGACGATGTGGTTCGGCGAATCCGAATCCAACGTCAGAGAAGTTTTCGATAAGGCCAGACAAAGCGCCCCGTGCGTGTTGTTCTTCGATGAGTTGGATTCCATCGCAAACCAACGCGGCTCCTCCGCCGGTGATGCCGGCGGTGCCGCCGATCGCGTCTTGAACCAGTTGCTTACGGAAATGGACGGCATGAACTCGAAGAAGACGGTATTTATCATCGGCGCGACGAACAGACCGGATATCATCGATACCGCGTTGATGCGCCCGGGTCGTTTGGATCAGTTGATTTACATTCCGTTACCGGACGACAAGTCGAGAGTTTCAATCTTCAAAGCCAACTTGAGAAAGTCTCCGATCGCCAACGACGTCGACGTGGAAACTTTGGCCAAGTTTACGCACGGATACTCTGGTGCCGATATCACGGAAATCTGCCAACGCGCTTGCAAATACGCCATCCGCGAAAGCATCGAGAAAGACATCGAACGTGAGCGCGCCTTGGCACAAAAACCAGAAGGTGCCATGGAAGAAGACGAAGAAAACTACGTCGATCCGGTGCCGGAAATCACCAAAGCACACTTTGAAGAGGCTATGAAGTACGCGCGCCGCTCGGTTTCCGACGCGGATATCCGCAAGTACCAAGCCTTCTCTCAAACGTTGCAGCAAAGCCGAGGCCACGTCGGCGATTTTAGATTCCCGAACGAAGGCGGAGCCGCTCCGCAGGCCTCTCCGGCGGCGGGGGGCGCCCAAACCGTTGGCGACGCTTTTGCCGCCGCCGCGCACGACGACGACGACGATTTGTACGATTAAACGTTGTTTTTACGAGAGAAAGAGTTATAATACATCTTAGTATTAGAGAGAGGGAGAAAGCGTCGAACATAGCAGAGAATCGAAAGAGATACAGAGAGATACACACAAAAACACGAAGAAAGAGAGGAAGAGAGAGAGAGAGAGAGAGAGAGAAAGAACAAATAGATTAAACTTTTAATACACTACCACATGTAAGAGAGAGATACTCCAGTACTCGCTCGTACTTCCTTGGAGAATAAAGAAGACCGTTATGAATGTGATGCATCGTATATTCTTTAAATTTTAGCGCGCCCAAACACGAAAAAATGTTGAACATGTTCGGCGTAAAATCCCCTCGCGATGGCGGCAACAAAGCCTCTCCTCGATATTCTTTCGGCGGCTCATCGAAAGACGACGACGAATACGATTACGAGCAGCAGCAAAGAGAATCTCTCGCCTCGGCGGAGAAAGTCCGCACGATGTGCCTCCTCCTTATAGCCATCATCTTGTCCTCCGCAGCGCTGTATTGGCTGCAGAGAGTCCTCGTCCCTCTCGTTTTGGCGGTGATGATGTCGTACACCTTGGCTCCTTTGGTTGATTTTTGCACCCATCGCGCGAAAGTTCCGCACGGCGCCTCGGTTACCATCACGTTGTTCTTCGGTTTAGGCATACTGTGTTCGCTTTTGTTTTTGATTTCCCACAGCGTGAAAGACTTGGTCCAGGACGCAAAAAAATACGAGCGATATGTCGTCCGATTGACGAACAGAGCAGGGGAGACGTTATCGAGAAAAAACATCGACATGGACGTCATCGAAGCGCAGCTGCAAGATATTCCGCTGGCGAAGATGGTGGCACAATCCACACACGCGATGTTGCAAGCGGTTTTAGATCTTCTGAGTAACGTCGTGTTGGTTTTGATTTTCGTCGTGTATTTGTTAGAAGGGAGGCGGCGACAGAAAGCAGAGAGAAGAGTTCCCGGCGGAGTTTGGACGAGAATCGAGACGAGGATTAAACGGTACATTTTGTTGAAGTTTTTCGTGAGCACTTTGAACGGTTTCATCGCGGCGAGCATGTATTATATGTTGAACGTGGAATTGGCGATGGTTTTCGGGGTACTGCACTTTGTGATGAACTTTATTCCGCACGTGGGGCCGATTATCGCGACTGTTTTGCCGCTACCAGTCGTGTTAGTGTCGAATGAAATCCACTTGTTTCACGTGATGATGGTCATAATACTTCCGGGCGTTACCCACTTTTTTATCGGGAACGTCATCGAACCTAAGCTGATGGGCGGACATTTAGACCTGCATCCGATCACCGTTCTTTTGTGTTTGATTTTCTGGACGATGTTATGGGGGATCCCAGGAGCCGTATTGGCGGCGCCTATGACGGCGAGCTTGAAGATCCTCTGCGAATCGGTTGAAGTGATGCACCCATTAGCACTTATCCTCTCGGGTAACATAGAAGAAGCGTTAGATGGGAAAGCGCCGCCGACGGTGGCGGAGCCGAGCCTCGAGGAGGGAGTGAGTAGAGTGGTTCAAGATACCGTGGACGGTTTCCAAGCGTTAAAAGAAGTGGCGACGACTGGAGGCGGGGTGCCTACGATGAAGCACGCGCGGCATTGATAAATTTTATCGTCGTTAACGCTTGAATGTTTATATTCTACTAGATACTTGACTACATAATTACAATTCAGCTACTTAATATTCTTTCTCCTCTTCGCGTTTTGATATTACTTTACTTGGCATCTTCCAACGCGGAAGCACCAGAAATAATTTCAATCAACTCAGTGGTAATCGCCGCTTGTCTTGTTCTGTTGTACAAGAGCGTCAACTTCGACAACATTTCTGAAGCGTTCTTCGAAGACGATTCCATGGATTGCATTCTAGATCCCAATTCCGAAGTGTTGTTTTCTGCCAATGCGTTGTACATAACCGCGCCAGTTTTGAACTCCGCCAAGTCGAGCAAGAACTCCGCACGATCAGGTCCTTCAACCTCGTACGAATCGAATTTATTCTCCAAGTTTTCCGCCGCCTTCTCGTACTCTTCCCCAGACAACACCGTCGCAATCGTCGGCTTGAACGAAATAGCCGAAACGAATCTGTTGTACACGATGTGTGCTTTACCCTCGTTGTCCTTCGCCACTTGCTCCGCGAGTGCCGAAGCCGTCCCAAATGTCAACGGTTGCTTCGTTGCGTCAACCATCACGTTCGAGAACAAATCACCCACTTGTCTTTGCATCAAACCTCTCGCCTTGTCGCCAATAACATCCATCGAAACCTCTGATTCTTTATCCTTAGCCGTGTCCAACAACACGTTAGACACTTTGACCACGTTCCCGTTGATGCCGCCACACAAACCTTTGTCCGAGGAAATCGGAACCATCAACGTCTTCGCCGTCTCCGCGCCGGGCAAATCGCCGAGTAATTTGTAAAACGGAGTCACCATCCCTCTCGAGGCCATCGCTTTGTCTTGAGCCGGTTTTAATCGAGACGCAGCGACCATCTTCATCGCCTTCGTGATTTTCTGAATGTTGGAGACGGATTTCATGCGCTGTTGCACGATTTGCAAGGAAACGTTACGGACGCCCTCTGGGTGCGCACTGTTTAATGACAAACGACAAAGAAAAAAAGAGACAGATGGGTGAGTATTGTGCAAGGTTTCTTCGACGACGCATCTCCGAGAAGAGATAGAGAACACGCGGTGATCAAAAGACAACTTTGACGAGAGCGAAGAAAAGTCGGGAGAAGAGTGGGAACTATAAAGTAAGACCGAGAAAAAAATGATCGAAAATCGCGCGGAAACCACGCTCGACGATGCATTCATCCGATCCAACTTCGCACTCCAACCCGTTCTTCGCGCGCACGAATTCTTTCTCTACGAGCTTTGCACCAGAACGATCCCGGAATAATCCCGGATCGGGTTCAAAAAGCACATCGCGCGCGCGCAAAAAGCACATCGAAAATCCGTTGTTGTAAAACTATTTAAGCGTAAAAATAATTACCTCGCCAAATTCGCATTCACCGCTGCGGTTTGTCCGACTCTCGAGCTGGTACCACCAACGCTCGTCGCCGAGGCGCGTATGCGCGCATCTTTGAGTAATCGAAACGCGCGATTGCGAGACATTTTCGATCTTCGCAAACTACGTTAACCTATCGCTAAAACTGTGAGGGCGCATAGATTTTTTTTGTGCGCCGGTTCTCTCACAGGCTCACACGCACCCTAAACTCGACGACGGCTCTGATTTTTGCCCCGAAAAGCGCGCTCTAAACTCGAACGCTTCAAAACACCTTACGATGGTCGCGCGATAGAAAAAACGAACTTTGAGGAAAAAACAACGATGCTCTCCGACGCCATCCTCGGAGAAATCTGTCGTTTCGTCCACCACAACACGACGCAAAACGTCGACCAACTCTTACAACGGTTGATGGATGAAGAGACATCGGTGACAGACGAACAGCTTCGGGAAAAGTACAGGATGCGAGCGAAAAACTTCATCAACAAACACGCGTCGTTCGACGCGTATCGAGATAAAGTGTGGAAAATGGACGCTGAATTTGTGTACAAGTTTAAGCTGCCGTTTTCGTTCGATGGGAATGCGGCGAACGATGGTGAAGGCGTCGCGGAAGAAGAGGCAGAGGAAGTTGTTACGACGAAGAGAAGGAGAGAATCTCGACAAGGAGCGAGAAGGAACTACGCGGAGATGATGGATCCGGAAGACGAGAGTGAGGAGGATAACGTTAGTAAGAAAAAGAGAAGGGTTAAACAAGGAAAGACCGTGGAACGAGAGTCGCCTCCTCTCGTCGTCGAAGCGCGCGAGCCGTCTCTGGTGAAGAAAAGAGAGACGCGAAGTCGAAGAAAGAAAGAAGAACAAGAAGAAGAAGCGAAGAAAATAGAAGAAGAAACGAACGTTGAAATCAAGGACGGTCAACCGATGGACGAGGAAACACAGCGATTGGCTGCTTCGCTCGGGTTTACCGGCAAAATTCGACGCGGGACGTGCAGACACGCGTTACTGGAAGCCATGAGGGATAAACCAGAAGGCGTAACTGTGGATGAAATCATAGAGGCGAGCGAGAAAAATGGATTGGCGAGAAGTTGGAAGAATAGCAAGGTTCCGAAGAATACGGTCGTATCATTAATGGCAGACAAGACCTTTACTCGGATCGGTCGAGGTGTGTACGTGTTGACGTGTTATTTGAACGACGAGAATGGTGAGAATGCTCGTGCTAGCGACGGAAAAGCGACGACGCCTCTGTATGAAGAGCGGCTGATTAAACGTCGACAGGAACTTGTCGCAAAAAAGCCCAAGAACAGAGGAGGAAAGGACGAGCACAAAAATGATGAACCATCACCAATAGGGAAAACCGCGGATGTGATAGAGGACGTGCACGAAGTCGCGTCGACGCGACTACCTCCGACCGATCTCGTCGACGAGAAGTTCTTAAGAAAACTCGTCGAAAAGCGAACAGCGGAGGAGTTACAGAAACAAATTGCGGTCGCGTTTGAGGCTCAGGAAAGAGCGGAGCACATGCAAGACGAACTGTTCGCTAAAGAAGAAGAGTACATCAGAGAAGAAAGAGAAAAACGTAAGTACGTGGAGGACTCCGAACCGGATTTCGATGTGCCCGAAGAGCAAGAGAAGTTTCAAGGAGATGAGAACGATCGAAAAGCGCTTTTGAAACATCGAAAATGGATTGAAGAAGAGAAGAGACGTCTGAATGTGCTACGAGAAGAATGGAAAAAAGAACAGCGCATAAAGCGGAAAAAGGCACAGGCTGCGTTGAAAGAACCAATCAAGTTGCCCAAACTCATTCAAAATGAGCGAGCGAAAGTTTTAAAATTTGCTAACGTTGCGGTCGAGGCGATTCAAGTCATGGAGAGTTTACGCCAAAAATTAGACCTGGTGAAAAAGAACGAGTATGATTACTCCCAAGACAAAGAAGCCGTGAAATACGTAAATAAGTTGGAAAACGATCAAAAGAAAGAGCGACGAAAAGAAGAGGCGAGGCAGAAAAAGCTCGAAGCCTTGGCGGCTGAGGAAGCTCGTAAGCCGAAACTTACTGAGGAAGAGATTGCGGAGATTGAACGCGCAAAAGCTGAAGCAAACGCTCAGAAAGCTGAAGCAAACGCTCAGAAAGCCAAATTAAGAGCGGCTAGAGTAAGATGGGAGAAGGCAAGTAAAGAAAACCCCATCTCCGATGTTGCTTTAAAAAAGTTAGACAAACTCTTGAGCGAAGAAGACGGCAGAGAGCCATTCCCGGATGTCGATATTGGGGAGGAAGCAAAGATGGATGATGTTACAATGGCGGAGATTGAGATCGCAGCCTTCATGGAACACGTCGGTCGAGACGTCATGTACGCCCTACCGCCGTCGTTTCAAACACTTTCTTACGAGCTTTTAAATCCAACCGATTTGAGATTAGGAGCGCTGTTCGAGCGTATCTTGCGAGTCGCCATTACCACGGCGTACGATCGTTTAGCTGAGTTATGGGACCGAACATTGGAGATTGGAAGTTGGCAGGAAATATTAGCGCAGTATTTTACGTACAAGTCAAAGTTAATTGTGAATACATCGGTCGTTTCTCCGTACGAAGAGATGTTAAACATCGCGCGAAAACTATCAGAAACACGGTGGAAGGATGTTTCTCGAGCAGAGTTAGTAGGCGTTTTGCGTTTATTGTGCGAAGATTGTTTGGATTCAGAACTTGTGCGTGACGCCATCGAGCGACGAGTACAAAAAATCGACGAAACGAAGAGTAAGTTGTGGCAGAAAAGACGCGAAGACGTGCGAAAACGTGAAAATGCTGCTGCTGCTGCTGCTACTGCTGCTGCTGCTGCTGCTGCTGCCAATTTTCCCAATAAAGACGTGGATGGACAAAACGGTACGACGAATACAGACGGAGAAGAGAATAAAGCTAATATTCATATTGAAGGCGAAGAAATCTCTCGTGCAGTAACTGAACGCCAGAAAAGTCTCATTGAGAAGCGTAAATTAGACGAAGAACGCGAAATTCAACGCAAACAAGAGGAAGAAGAGTACAGATTCCATCGTGAAATACAATCATCGCTGGTGAAGTCACACATTCGCGCACCAGAGCTTGGAAAAGATCGTGATGGAAGGCATTATTACATCTCCATTGGCGGGTTTCGCGACGTGCACTCGAAAGCTCCCGTCTTTTTAATCTTCGATCCAAAAGCGAGCTCGGAACAAGAAGCGTGGCATACGATGAAATCCATCGAAGAAATTGACAAGCTAGTCGCTACCTTGAACGAAAAAGGCAAGAAAGAGTCCGCGCTGAAAGAGAAAATATTGGGAAGCTACGAATCGTTAAGATCAGCGTTTGAGAAACGCGAGAGGAGAGGCGCTGTGGTATCCGAACCCACCACAACGACATCTTCGCCTGGCGAAAAAGAAAACTCCGAACAAAATGAACAGAAATCTACGCGTTTATCAAACGAAGATTCATCTACACTCTTCATAAAGCGTGAGTTAGGTATTCTCGCGTCGACATGTGAATTATACGATGCTCCATGTCCAGAGAGCGCTTCAAATTGGCACGATTGGACGCGAGCAGCGATGAAAACAGTCGGTTCTGATTTGTCGCAAATAGCCTCGTTCGTCAACGAAATTGAGGAATCTGCTTTTTTCATCAGCGAACAACCGAAAGCTGGCGCATTGGGACGAACCGATGTAGTTTCTTTCAATGCAGCGGCGGAAGAGTCTGATGAAGACGACGAGGCGGGAGAAGAACAAAATGAAGAAGAAGATGATGTAGATGAAAAAATGGAGGATGACGATGCCCGCCCCACAAAAACGGATGAAGTCGAAATGCCTCAACATCAAGAATGGTGGGAAACTTTAGCGCCCCCTCGTGATGCCGCGCATGATTCACTCGCGAAAGCGAAGTGCAAACAAATTTGGCGTTCAGACGAGGAAAGAATGACATGGAAAAAAGTCGTCTCTTCGACAGAAAGTAAAGCTGTACAATCGTCCGCTGTCTTGGCGCACGCGTTTGCAATTCTGCGCGATGCGTGTAGCGTCATGTTCGAAACACTCGAGAAAGAAAAGAAAGAAAGAGTAAGACGTCCAACAACGAGGGAATCTCAGTACGGTTTACAAGATCCATACGTAAAGTTTGTCGACGCCGATGAGTGCATACGACAAGGCGGCACAAAACGCACCGGCGAAAGACACTAGTAGTAACTAATAGAACGAAATGCTTTAGGGAAACATATAATAATAGTATTGACAATGTCTATAGGTGTATGTTGTAATAATAATACTGAAATCAAACCAGTTCCGCATGAAAAGCTGAAATCGCCGACATTGCTTTATTTAACGCCGCTAGACGATCCGTGGCATTTCTTCGCATCCTTGCTGAATCTGGATCTTCAGCCAATAACAGTTTCACCGTGTTTGGATGATACAAAGTCGAAATTAAGTGTTGCTGCAAACCTCGTGCGATTGAGTTTACCAAAAAGTGCATGATTGCCTTTGGAACCATATCGGCGAGAACGGATCGTGTTAGTTTGAAGTAACTCGAAAGCAGTGTTCGCGTGACGAGCACTTGCAAAAGTTCCTCGTCGTTATCGATTTGTGAAGGTAATAAGATTCCCGGCGGTGACATCAAGGACACAACCCCTACAGAAGTGTGATTAAAGTGATTCGAAGCGTTGAGATCCTGGATAGACTGTCTCAGCGAGTCGTTCCGTCTTCTCGTTGTCGTTCCTTTACTGCCATTGTCTTGTGCCTTCTTAGGCGTATTACTGTTACCTCCCCACAAACCTTTCGATATCCATGATATTTTTGGTTCCGAAGCGCCGTTTTCTTTGTCATCGAAATGCGCAGACGCCTCGTTCGATGATTCCGATCGATTATAATCGCCCTTATCGTTGTTGTTAAGTTCCGATGGGTTTTTCGTTTTCAATGGTGATTTTATTACGTTTGCCTTCTTCTTTGTCGGCGTCAACTCGTGCGCATCATCTCCTCCAACATTTTCTGACATCTCCATATCTTCTCGCTTTTGTTGTTGTTGTTCTAAAAGCGCTCTCTCTTTTGCTCGTCTCTTTTCCAGCTGCGCTTGTGCCACGCCGAGTGCTCTCGCTCCGCCTATGAAATCCGGATGAGTGGTGTTGATGTGCGCCAACTGACAATCGACCAGATTCGTAATCATCGATTCCGCCGGTTCCAATCCGTTTTTCAAAAAAGCTCTCGTCGCTTCTTCGATAGCTTCGGCTAACTTTGGAAACTGCTTCGACACTTCTCTCCGTACGCAAGTTGATGTTAAGGTGTTCAACTCTTCGTATACCAACCTCGCGGCTTGATGACACGGATCAGACATTTTCTCGATGGCTTTTCTCGCTAAAATTTCAAACGGTTCCTCGGGTAACAAGAGCACCGCTTTCGTCCCGGCAGCGTTTTGAATGGCCGTTCTAATGTCCTCCTCCGATAATTGCTGCGTCGGGTCTAACGAACACAAGCCCTTGACAAAAATCTCTTGCAAAACGTAATGCACTCTCGCGCCACCTTCCAAGGAATCCGTGGCTAAATTTTTCGATTTGCCTTGCACTGCGCCGTCGACGGCGTTACAAAACGTGTGGATTTTCTGCAAAACCACGCTCGCTTGCGCCGAATCCGAGTCTGGAATGCACTCACCAAATTCAGCGACGTCACACGCCGCTTTATCTCGTCTCTTCAACACACTTCGTTGTAAATCTGGCAACAATCGCGCCACGTGTTCGGACAACAAACGAGACACCGTGTTCCCCAACGCCTTCATACCGCACCGGCCGATAATATCCGCATACTCCTTCCTCGACTCGAAGAATTCACTCTCCGCGTTCCTCGCCTTCTCCATCGTTACTTTTCCCGCAATATCCGCCTGGCATCTATTCACGACTCCAATATATCCCAATTTCAACGGCACTACCTCGTTCTTCAAATACGCCCTCGCGTTTGTTCCGCGATCCATAATGTCCAACTTTGTGATCACCCCAATGGTTCTCAACCCTTCGGGATCGACTAACTGCGCCAACGTCAGCGCGTCTGAGTTTGCCAAATCGGAATTCGCCGGCGATACCGCCAAAATCAAGCAAGAATCTCTTTTGATGTAACTCAAAATCATATTTCTGATTTGCTTCTCGATATCTTTGGGCTGGTCTCCCACCGGCACTCTCGTTATCCCCGGCAAATCCACCAAAGTCATCGTCAGCACGTTCGGCGAACAAATTTTGAGACGAATCTGCTGGTCCGAAACTGCTTTGTTCGTCCCCGTCACCCGATTCGTCTCCTGGTCTATTTCTCGGCGAATCTCTTCGAAATCTGTGAATCGTTCCCCAGGTCGGTGAAGAAACTCGCCCCATTCGCTCGGCGCGTTGGAGCGAGGATTGGCGGGCGTGTGCACCAGCTGTAAGAGGAGAGGTCTGCGCGTGCAAATTTCCGGACCTCGCGGAAGAAAGTCTCGGCCAACCTGTCGCGACGGTAAAAAAGTAGGCATTCGATGGTCAGTTCATACACATCTCGAACATTTTCGCGGCGCGTCTCTTCGCGAGAAGAAGAGGAAGAAGGAGAGTTTGTTCGTTGGGGAAAGAAAGGAACAAAAAAAAATCTGTATCTCGCTTGCTCGCGCGCGTTCGATTTATCGAGCGGAAAGCTGACAGAGATTCAATACGACGCGAAGCGCTCGAAAGCAACAAAGAGAGAGAGACGCACCAACGCTTCCAAAACGCTGCTCTTCCCGCTCGATTGACTCCCAACGACGGCGATTTGCGGTAAATCGATGTCCGCGAGTTCCTCCAAACCAGCGGATGCGAATATGTCTTGCAGTTTATTAATCAGAGGCACGAGCGATGCGCCCAACGTTTTTTGCTGCTGTTGATGATTACGCTGACCATCGAGCTCTGTTCCCGCGCTTCGCATTGATGCGGTGGCTGCTTTTGACGGCGTGGTGCTGCCTCGCATGGTGGTGATTGTATTATATTTAAGCGCGCTATTCGGGGAAAAAGCTCTGGCGTTTTTTTTTTCTTTTTCCCCTTTTCCCCCTTTTTTTTACCGAAACCCTAAAACGTAAAAATTCTGATTGGATAGACATTATTCCTCTCCATTTCCTCTCCAAAACGAGATGACCGCCGACGACGCCGCGGAGAAAGGAACGGCGGCGACCGCGCCTTCCGCTTCTCCCGGAGGCCCGTCTCCGACGTTCAAAAAATCCGAATCCTTTCGCAACAAACCGCAAGAATTTTCCTCGCCGTCCTTCGTCCTTCGGGAATCCTTCGAGACTAAATTGCTCACTCGTTTTAGCAAATTGCACCGTAAAAAGATATGCTCGAACGACGCGCAGAACTCTTGGGCGGAGTTATTGGCCAAGTGTTTGCCGAGTCAGAGGCAAGCGTTGAGGTTTTTTTGGCGGCAGAGCGTGGTGATGCTGTTGATCACGGGCGTTTCGTTGGTTCTGAAGCACGTGGAGAACGAGCATTTGGAGAAGGAGGCTTTGGAGGCTGGCGAAGACCTTTCGACAGTGAAGTTGTTATCGACGATGGATGCGTTTTACGTCGTCGTGACGGTGATGACAACCATCGGGTACGGGAACCTGAGTCCGATAAGTTATAAAGGGAAACTTTTGATTGCATTTTTTAGCGTTCCGTTGATTGGAAGGTTCGGTATGCTTCTCGGGTCGATGGCGAATATGCTGCTCGATATCGCGAGAGTGTTGACGCACGTCTTTATTCGGTGCTTCGGGTTGAAAGTGCCTCTGAGATTGAGCATCGACCAGTCGAAACTGTTAAAAGCGCTCGCCGCGCAAACGACCAGAGAGTACGGGGCGATCGATTTGAACTACAAAATACACGTCGACGAGTTGCAGCCGTTTTTGAAGTGTTTAGGAGGCGGTTGGGAAAAAGTATCAGTGTCCAATTTAGAGAGGCACTTGGAGCACGCGGAGGCGTGCACGAAGACGACGAAGATTCAAGTTAGCGAGCTGATCGAGTTATTGAGTTTGATTCGAGCGAATCATAACATCGCGTACGAGAAAACCACTTTTTATAGCGCGGGCGTGTTGAGCTTTATTTGGTTCTTTATAGGCTTTATTTATTATAGCACGGATTGGACGGACGTGAACTCGTTTTACTTTTCCGTGATTACGTTGACAACGGTCGGATTCGGGGACTTCTATCCCGAAGGTTTTAGCGATATCATGTTCTGGTATTTTTGGATTTTGTTAGGTTGCGGTTCTTTCGCGGCGATGTTGAGCACGTACTCGACGATTACGCACGCGCAAGAAGTACAGACGCACGCGTTGGCAAAACTACGAAGGGCCATAGGGCATCGAGCGAGTTTGAAAGAAAAACTAATGGAAAGCGAGATGATGATTCGAACGATAACAGAAGGCGAGAGGAACATAAGGGAATTGAAAACAGCGGCTTCAAGATTAAAAGAAAAGGAAATCGCGGGCCGAGATGACGTGTCTCGGTCTGGCACGCCTGCACTTTTCAATACGAGCGATTCCCAACTGTCCTTCCAAGACTCGTAGGAACAAACAAACATCTATATTTATTCTGTACACGTGTATTTTTTCCATGTACATGTAGTAATGACCAAGTATCATTTCTATTTATTATATTTACAGTACGAAAATCTCCGCACCGCTTTCTACGCCTAAATACGCTAAGGTGTCCTCGTCCGGTTCGAGTTCTATGAAATTTTCTTTTGCGTCACCGTCTCGAATCGCGAGCGTACTCGTGCCTAATTTCATGCCGAATAACTTCTCGCAAATCGTCTTCACTCGAGCTACGGTGACACTTTTCGGGAAAGTGCGATTTTTCGATCCTTTACCTTTGCGCGTGAGCGTAAGTGCGAGCGATATCGATGAACTCGCACCGCCTGCGTTCGTTGTCCCATCATTGCAAGATTCTTTGGATTCGAGCTGTTGTTGCGACTGCGTGCATTTCGTCGTTTGCACACCAGCCAACGCTCTCTCGCCGTGAACTTTTTTCAGTACCTTCGCACGAGGGTGTTTTGCGAGCACTTTCTCCGAGGAAATCATCGCGTCGAGTTCGTCGTCCTCGAGTCTCGCACTGTTCGTCGACGAAACTTCGGCCATGATGTTGCGCAAGTATCGAATTTCACTCTCCCTACGCTCTTTCTCCGTGATTTCCGAGGCGTTCAAGGAGAGCAACTTCCCTGCTCTCGCGACAATTTCGTGGCGACTCGCACTATCGTTTTCGCAAAACGGGTTTTGAGATAGTCGAACGCACTCCAACGACGGAAAATGGTCAATTACGTCCACGGACTGCCACGAGCACACGCTGTTGTTCCCGAGAAACAATCCGCGAAGGTTGCGAAAGAAGCGTTTGTTGTTGTTGCTACTCTCATCATCGTTCTCGTACGCGATGTGCTCAACCGAGCATTCCGACGCGTATAGAATCTCCAGGCTTGGCAAAAAACGCAGAGCCCATATATCGTTCCACTTGACATTTCTGTTGCCGTCCAAACTTAACACTTTCACCTTGGGGAAGTATCTTCTCGAAGCCTGCTCGTCCACCAACTTTATATTTTGCAACTCGTTCCTATCCAATCTTAACTCTTCCAAATTCGGCATCTGCTCGATAATTAAAAGTGCTTTTTCCCAACTCGTTCGCGTCTTGTTCAATGCTAACGTTTTCAAATTTCTAAACTGCAAAGCCGCGAGCGCGACTTCCTTCATCAACGTCGATGTGCCGTCGATGTCGAAATCGCGAACGTCCTCGTCGTAAAACGCATCCGACGCGTCTAATATCTCAAGGTTCCTAAAGTACTTCCCTATCTTCCCGAGTTCGGCGAAGGATGTCATCAAATTCCCGGAAACGTCCACGTGCGTCGCATTCGGATTGAACGTTTTCGCGAATAGTTCTTCTTCATCATTCAACGCCGACGACGACGATGCTCTCGCCTCGTCCGCATCCGCCGGCGTTCCCGCACGTCTATTCACCCTCGCCAACCTCGCATTCGGGAGAAGAATCCTCTCCAACTCGATTAAACTTTTCTGTAAACTCAATTTCGTCTTCAATTCGATCGTTACGTTTACCTCTTCATCGCTGTTGTTGTTATAGCTGCCGTTCTTATCCTCCTTCCCAAACACCAATCTCTTCTCCAACTGCTCCTGATTTTCCAAATCGTACTTCTCCTTCGCCGCGGAGACGAAATCAGTCGCCGTCGCGACTTTTTGCACGCGCACGAAACTCGCTCGAGTGTCTTCTTCTTCTTCTTCTCCAGCCTCTTTTCCTCGTTTGCACTCGAAATACCGCTTCCCGTTATGTTTCCCGTCGTGTTTCCCTCGCTTCTGGTCGTCCCATTCCACGCCGACCCACGTGCCCGTTTGACCAACAACAGGGCCGACGTAACGGCAAAAGCCTCGGTTTCCGTCCAAAGTTTCCACGCGAGAGTTTACGGTCGGTCGCTCGTCGTCGTCGTCGTCGTCGTCGTAAGAAGAAGACATTACATTTACCAGAGACAGAGATAGCGCGCGCGCGTCAAGCGCTTTGATATCTAATGAAGAAACTTTCAAAAATGGTTCCCGAAAAAACAGCACAGCTACGAGTATGTGGGACAAAACTTTTATTTTTAGTACCTCAAAATGTGTGCACCTCTTCTGCGCTTTTAAGCGAAGAAGACGCTGACGTCTCGAAGAAGAAGAAGAAGAAGAAGAAGAAGACGAACAATTCCGATGGTAACGCGCGGACGTTTAGACGCGGAGCTCGCGCGAGAGGTGTTGTCTGACTATGATTGCGCGAACGTCATAGATTTGACCGTCCCTACTTCGCTTTCTAGGTGTTCAAAAAGAAGAGTTTCGCTATCAATCGGATCCATTCGTGACAGCTTCGCGACGATGTGCGCGAACGTGCGACGGTTGAATCTCGTCGGGCACTCGATTCGAACGAAGGAAGATTTGGAACCGCTGAGAAAGCTTTTGTTTTTGTATTATTTGAAGTTGCAAACGATCGATGGCCAGTTCGCCAATCCGGTGTGCGGATTGCCGGGGTACAGGAAGATGGTTTGCGAGGACGTGTGCGAAGGGCGGTTGTTGTATTTAGACGGAGTGAAAGTTGGGAACGGAGGAACGAGTATGTTGCAAAGGGCGCTAGAGAAAGTGAAAAGTGATGTTTCGGAATACGAGACGGAGAGGAGGATGAATGAAAAGGGTAAAATTAGTACAGGCGGGTTTCGTTCGAGTCAATGCGGCGAAGCGAAACACTCCATGCAATGTGAAACGGCATTCGAAGTACGTCTAGAAATTCAGAACGAACAAACGGAAAAAATAACTCGAATTTTTAGTAGATTCGACGCCATGCACGCCGTGGCGAACGAATTACATGAGCGAATTGGAAAATCGTTACGCGTTTGAACTCGCATCCGCGAGCCGCGAAGCGAATGCGCAAAGCGACGAAAAGTCTCTTTTATAAACTATTCTTTATTGATGTTACAACGGCTACAAATCACTCTAAACTCTTCTAGTCTATACAGCATTCAAACGCACGTGCGCGTGCTATTCCCCTCCTTTCTCCCCTTCGCCGTACTTCTCCATCACCTCTTTCACCCTCGTCGCCATCTCGTCCATCGAGTTTTGCAGTTTCAAGCAATCCTCTTCGCTCAACCGAATGCTCGTCGTCGCGGGCACACCACCACCACCACCCGCGCTCGCATCATCGCTCCCACTCTTCCCGCGCAAAGTCAACACCGCGCTCGCTCTCGCATCCATCGCGGAGGCGGTCGAAGACGCTTCTTCGCCTCCCGCGTTCTCGCGCATCTGTTTGTGTGTATCCGAAAAGAAAGAGGTGTGTCCACACACAGTTAGGGGTAAAAAATCAAATCACAGAAGTGTGGTGAAAGTACGACAACGAAAGCGTCGCGCGAGAGAAAGATATAGAAATAAAAAGAAGAAACGCACTCTTTGCACTTGCGCTTTCGACGCGATCGGCACGTCCACGCGCCATTCCAGGCCGTCGATTACTTTCGTGTCGTTGTTGTTGGTTTCTTTCATTTTCAATGAAGAGTTTTTCCCCACACAAAAAACTTGCGTTAGGGAAAATAAGATACGCACTTTGACATCTGGACTCTATTTATCTTTCTAGAGAACCCGCAAACAGAACCACATATGGCGACGACGACGACGACGACGAAAATCTGCGTCTTTGGATCTGGCTCGTTCGGCACCGCCATGGCTGCGCTGGTCAGCCGAACTGACCCGACCGCGGACGTCGTCGTGCTCACGCGAAGAGAGGACGTGGCGAAGAGCATCACCTCGGCGCACCGGAACCCGACGCACTGCTCGGAGTTTACGCTGTCCTCGAACATTCGAGCGACGACGGACGCGAAGGAGGCGTTGGAGAATGCTTCGGTCATCGTGCACGCGATTCCGTTGCAAAGCACGGAGTCGTTTTTGGAAGGGGTGATTGAACACGTGCCGACGAGAGGGGAAATCGTGTTCGTGTCGACGAGTAAAGGCATCGAGACGGAAACGTTGGAGTTGCCGTGTCATTTGCTGGAGAGAGTTTTTTACAAGCAGAAAGAAAAGAACAGACGGAGAATGAACGTGAAGTTGGCGTATTTGAGCGGTCCGACGTTCGCGAAGCAACTGATAAACGAGACGCCGTCTGGGGCGGTGATGGCGGCGAGGACGATGGCGTTGTCGAGGAAGGCGTGCGGGTATTTCGCGTCGCCTTCGTTTAGGTGTTATCCGTCCACGGATGTCGTCGGGGTGTGCGTCGGGGGCGCGTTGAAGAACGTGGTGGCGATTTTAGCCGGTGGTTTAGAAGGTATGGGTTTTGGCGTGAACGCGGTGGCGCTGTTGGTGACGAGAGGGTGTCGGGAGATGACGAGGATTGGTATCGCGATGGGCGCGAGCGCGACGACTATGGGCGGGTTAGCCGGTGTCGGGGATTTGATGCTCACGTGTCTTGGTGCGGACAGTCGGAATAAAGCGGTTGGATTTGCGGTCGCGTCGGAGGAGAAATCGGTGGCGGAGGTTTTAGAAACGAGAGCGGCGTCGTTGGCGGGCGTGGCGGAAGGGGTTGCCACGGCGCCGGCGGCGGCGAAGTTGTGCGACGTGCTGAAAGTGGACGCGCCGATATTTAAAGCGTGCGACCAGATTTTGAAAGGAACGATAACGACGAAAGAGGCGTTGTACGGGTGCATGACGTTACCGGTGCGACCAGACGCGCCGTTGCGAAGGAAAGGCTTCGTGAAGAGAACGCTTTTTGCGCATTTAGTCACGGCGGGCTTGGCGGTGTTCCTGTCGAGAAGCCGAAGTAGGAAGAAAGAAGGAAAGGACGTTTAGTTTATAGGAGTGATCTCTGCTTACAACTTGGCGTTCGAATGAAATTAGCTACTTTTCATGATCGTACGTTTCTTGTATGCATCGTCGATAGCAGTCTGGGCAACACGGTTGACCGGCGTATTTTGAGGACGTCTCTGGAACTACGCGGACGGACGCTTTATCTAAGTATTTCTGCGGTATACCTAATGGACCCATTCTCCCGGACCATATGCACGTCTCGTCTTTCTCGAACGCACACGTGCGAGTTAGCTTCATGTAACAAGTTTCGCAACAGTATTTATTTTCTCCAGCGTATGGATGCCATTCTGGAACTCGATAAGTTATGGATAATGCCTCACCTTCTCTCGTATGCTTTGAGTATATGCACGTGCCGTCTTTTGCAAACGCACACGTCCGATTTGCCGATTGCATTTTAGAGAGACAAGCAGGACAAATCCACTCTCCAGGGTATTCCTCGTGGTCTCTGGGTAATTTACGCAATCGGTTATAAGCAACTGGATCTATCTTCTTCTTCTTGTAGTTGTTGAAGAAAGAACAAGTTCCTTCCTTTGCTCGAAAGCACAATTTGCCTTGCGCTTGGATTTTGTTGAAACATGAAACACAGCAAAACTCGCCCGCACGAGGATGATTTGGAGGCACTATGTGCGTGCGATTGGAATATCGGATCGGGACATTCCTTATCAAGCAATTGTTCGCTTTCACACACGTGCCATCTTCATAAAAAGAACATATGCGACCAACTGGCTTTTGTTTTGATAAATCTATCTTGCTTCGTGATGGTCCGTTTCTTCTTAAGCGACCATAGCAGCTCATGCAACAATATTTTCCGGCATGCTTAGCACTCCAGGAAGCTTTAACTTTTATCAAGTTCACATAAACCAAGCGTGCGTTATTCACTTTAGCTTTATTTGCTTGTGTACACTCTCCATCTGCGGCGAAACAACAGATTCTGCCAGCAGCAAGTATTTTGTTGTAACATGTGTTACAACATCGCTTGCCAGGATAAATATCGTATGACGCGGGCACATACTTCGTTAGTTGATATTTCGGATACCTCAACGGTTCGCCGCGTCTTTTACAGGTCCTTATGTGTGGGCAAGTACCATCCGCCGCGAAAACGCACATCTCGTCGCTGTACTCTACCTGTTTCGGATGGTTTCCGAGTCGTTTCTTTTTTATCTCCACCGCGCTCACCACATCACCTCCATCAATCTCCAACTTCATCGTTTCATCATTTTCCGCTACGTCTCTCCTGTCAATCCTGTCAATCCTCTCTTCTCTCCTCTCCATCGCGTTTCCAAACGTCGATACTCTCTTTCTCGGATCGATCAACCTCTCTTCTCCTCCTCTGGTGCCGCTGGTGCTGCTCACAAACAAACCGTCGCTCCTCTCCTTCTTCATCGCGCGCATCGTCACGAAGCGCGTCGTTTTCAACGCACTACCTCTCCCGCTCTCAAAACGCGCCGCGCGCGGCGTTACCATCGCCGTCGCGCCGCGCATCGCCAACGATATCGCAAACATGTTTGGGTTTTGGGATATTTTTTGTATCTAAAAACGTCTTTTTTTGTGTGTCGCGATCTCGTCCACACAAAATTTCTGTATCGGAATTACACATTCAACACATTCGAGATATAAAGAACAGAGACTATGCGCGCCGCGCTCGCACCGTCGTTATCTCCGCCGCTGAACAACTTCCGCCGCGCGAAACGATCGATCGGACCGAGATCTTCTCGAAGATGCGTCGTGCGCGTGCGATCGGACGCAGATCCCGAGTCTGGAGCAGGAGGAGGAGGAGGCAGCTTGGGAAAAAGCGCGAGCGAGGAACAGAAGGAACGAGCGGAAACGCTGAGGAAAGTCGAAGACGCGCTGACGAGCGAGGAAGAGATCAAGAGGAACGGGCGGATGGACATGGATTTTAATCCGGACGATTTTGTCAACGTGGATCCGCAGTTGGCCGAGGACGAGGAGAGGACGATCGAGGGGAGTTCGGTGCCTCTTCCCATGCCTCTGATGAGCATGGAGACGTCTTCTTCGAAAGAGGAGGAAACGGAGGAAGAGGAGAAAGAGGTGGACAAATTGAAGACGGACATGGAGGGGGTGAAAAAGATGATGAAGGAGAACCACAAGAAGGAGATGGATTACATCGTGGAGACGGTCGTGAAATCAGAACGTGTCGTCGCGAGATCTAACGTCAAATCTATCAAGGCGAAGAAGAACGCCGAATCGGCGGAGATGAACGCCGTTAGCGCCCGCGAGTTACTCGACGAGAAGAAAGACGTATCTCAACAAGAGATTTCAGATTTGGAAGCGCAAATCGAAGAACGCTTGGCGCAAGACATTCCCGAGATTTACAAAGAAGCCGGTATTTCTATGGACGAAGTACCAGTGCAGCACAATCCTCTCAAGAAGATGTCGGGAATGACTTGGTTCATAACGCCGCCGCCGCCGCCGTCTGGTTTGACTAACGCTTCTCAAGCGCAACGGATGGGCGTACCGTTTGATCCCAACGAGCAGTTTGACATTCACGCGTCGTATTTGGAAAGGTTCCAAAATTGGACGCCCGCACTGGTTTTCGTCTACGTCCTCACGCACCCGGGATCGCCGTGTATTTTTGCGCCTCAGATTCCGGATATCTTTGGTCTTCCTAATGAAAGCGTTTTACCGCAAGAACGCGAGTTGTCCAATGATTTACTCACGCGAGAACAAATCGACAAGCTGATGGAAGTGCGTAAACGCAACGACATCAAAGCGGCCGGGACGGTACAAAATGTCGCCTCTGAGAAGGATTTATATTGCGCGTTGATTAACAACAGAGTGTTTGTCAAGATTGGCGCGAGATTCGAGTTACCGCGAGACATCTTGATCTCTTCGTGCGGAAAAGAACTCGAACAGTTTGATTTGTGCTGCTCTGGCCATCAATGGGCAGTTTGGCAAATCAAAGACGAAGAAAACGATACGTACATCGACTCTTCAAACGTTCCGAAGATGGAAGCGCCGACTGTGGAGGTTCCGTGTTCGTCCTCGGCGAAAGGCGTCGAAAAGGTGGACAAGCTTCTCGAGAAGGCGAAACAAGAACTGGAGGAGGAAGGGATGAGGTTCCGAGAACTTCTCCAAAGACCCCACTCGAAAGAGGAGGCGATGATTTACTCCGCAAAGCTCGTCGCGAAAGAAGAAGAGGTTGCAAAACTCGAAAAGGCAGACGCGATGTTGAAGATGAAACAGGCTGAAACTTTTGAAGGCGGCGAGAAGTTATTCGAACCGGGAGAGGTTCACGACAACTTGAAGAAGCACGTCGAAATCGCGGAAGGAAGCGACGCGGAAGAGTACGATGAAAGCGACGTCGTCAAAAAAGCAACAGACGATGTCGATGAGTTTGAGTCCGGGTGGGCATGAAGGAGGAGGTGGAAGAAGACAATGTGAAGGAGAGAGAGAGAGAGAGAGAGAGAGAGAAAGAGAGAGAGACGAACGCGATGTAAACCATATTACAGAGTTTTCAAACGCAATTAAATATACATATACACTACCAAAACTATTGATTACAACTACGAAACAATAATACAAAACTACAATACGCTCGTCGGCGATGGCTCTTCTTCCTCTGAATAATAATGACTTTCTTGGTGCAACTGCGCAAACGCTTTCGTGCCGATTGGAGGTCTCGGTTTCTCGTCCGCGCGGGCGAACCGCGCTGGACGATGAAACCGATGTCCTTTCCTATTTTCCTCGCACCCGACGCACACTACCTCCCCTATCGAGCCACCACTCGTTCTCCTCATCATGGGCATATCGCACGTACCGCACGTTTCCTTCGCTAAACTCCACCCTTTCATCAATCTCTTCGCTATTTTCTGCGAAGCGTCGTCGTGGTTTCCTCCCCAAGCCGCTCCATCTTCTTCGACTTCAGCTGCTATGCTGGCGCAATACGTATCTAAATCCATCATCTGTGTTCCGGACCACTCCGCGTTCATGTACGAATAATCTTCATCATCCTCGCCGCGGTCTAAACTCCCGCACGAACTCAGATACCCCTCGTCGTCGTCGTCGTCGTCGTCGTCGTCGTCGTCTTCGCTCCACGCCTCGGACGTTTTTTTACCTTGACCTTCGAACTTTGGATACCCCACCAACGTAAAATTTCCCAACGAGCGCGGGGGCGGTGGTTCTCTCAAACCCTCGTCCGTCTCCGTCGTCGTTAACCGCAATCCTTGGAACAGTTTAGACGAGATCATCAGAGCATTCGCGTCGTCGTCGTTCGTCCTCGCGGTCGATGTTGATCTTCTTCTGCCTCTTCTTCGCGCCTCCTCCCGGTCGGGGCGATGAGAAGGGTTCGTCATTTTTTTTTGTTTTTTCTTTTTTTGTGCGGAGCTTTTTTGCTCAAAAAGCACCAACGGTTTGACACTAACGAATTTAATTGACTTCTGCGCCCAAAAAAACGCCCGTGTGCCCACTTTCGTTCGAATTTAAAAAGGTGCCTCACTCAGAAAACAGAGAGAGAGGCGACATACGCTTTCTCTCTCTGGCATAAAAAAGACATACCAAATCAAATGCCCGACGAGAACAACCTCCTCTCGAGCGTGAAAACGACGCTCGTGGCACTCGCGACGTCGATATTCTCGCTTCATCGTCGTCGCGCGAATGTGTCCGATTTCGACCACCAGACGACGCCGTACGCGGCGCAAATCGTCCCGCGCGAGGTTTTTGAAAGAGGCGAGGTTGGGAATTTTTTTCCCTCTTCCGCTGGTGCTTCTTTTGGCGGGAAGGACTCTCTCTTTTTGGGGGGTGCCCAGAATACTGATTCGTCTCGCATTCTCGCGACGCCATTTTTTTCGCCGGAGAACAGCGAGGAAGTCGCGAGGGTTATGATTGACGACGCGAAAGAGACGCTCGATGTGTTCACGCCAGGTTTGAAGTTTTGGTCGCGCGAGAGGAGGGGTGAGAAGAACGCGTCGTCGTCGTCTTGGTCTTGCGGCGGCGTGCTGCCTTCTCGAGCGATGGCGAAGGAAAGTTTCCCGGTTTTCTTCGCTCTATTGAACGCGGCGAGGAGGAACGTGACCGTGAGAATCTTGACGAATAAATACGACGACGAGGAGGTTGGGTGCGATGGGAGGGTCACGATGAAGGATTTCTTGTCGTTGGCGAATCCAGAAAAGATGGAGGTGCGGTACTATCGGACGACGTCGTTTATGCACGCGAAGTACATCGCTCGAGACAACGGAGAAGCTCTCTCGATTTCCTCCGTGAATTGGTCGAGAGAAAGCATGCGAGAGAATCGAGAGGCGGGAGTTATTTTGGAAGAAAAGCGCGATGGTTCTGATCGTCTGTTTGATCGCGTATCGAACCGAGCGTTTGAGTACGATTGGAAGCGAGCGCAAAAACACGTCAGAGGCGTCGAGGATATTGCAAAAGAGGAGATGGCAATCATAAAAAACGGCGTTAGTAGTGGTGCGAAACTGGAAAATACGAAAAACGACGCGATGGTGAAACCGTTCGTCACGAAAATGGAGCAAATACTTCTCGGCGAAGGGAGTAGCGTAAAAATGTTCGTTTCGCCAGATTTTTCGCGCGAAGCTTTTTTGCGCTTCCTTCAAAGCGCCAAGAACGTGGTGTATATTTACACGTACCAAGTCACGGACGATGACATCGCAGATGTTCTCATTGACTTGTCGATGAACAAAAACGTGAAAGTGTTCATGATGCTTTCGCCTCGCATCTATGCGGACTGGGACCGAAAAAAAGCAAGTCAAGTACAAGCGAGGTTGTATAAAGCGGGAGGAAAAAACATGATAATCCACTCGGCACCGAAACATTTTCGGTATTCGCACTTAAAGTTTATCGTTAAAGACGAGAGAGACGCGTTCGAGACGCTACTAATGACGGGAAATGTATCGCCCTCAGATCTCCCCAAAGGTGACATCTTCAACCCATGTCACGGCAAGTCCTCGTGCAGCCGAGCGAACCGAGACGTGAACGTCCTCTTTCGAGAGAAGGACGGTCGTATCGCTTCAAAGTTCTTGGAAGTGTTCGAAGGCGACTTAAAAACAGCGACGGAGTATTCCAATCCGACAAAATATTAGATAACATTGATAACAGAGAGAGACGCGCGCGCACACATACAACTTATAGCTACACAACAGCAGAGAATTTTACTACAATACAAAATAAATACACATTCTCATAAAATATCAATGTTCGGTGGATGCGTTGTCCTCTCTCCTTTTCGCCTTCCGATTCGCGGCTAAGAAAACCGCCCCAGCGACTGCAATTGCCGCCAACACTTTCACGCGAACATTTCCACTATTACTTCTTTCAAATCCTATCGGTGGTTTCATGTTCGCCGCCGCATTCGTCCCTCCGACCCCGCCGCGTGCGTTTGCGCGCGGCAGTCTGTTCGATTTCGAATGTTGTTGTTGTTGTTGTCGCCCTCCTCCTCTTCCGCTAAATGTCATCGATGGACCAACCTTCCCTCTCTTCTGCCTCGCCCGAAACAAAATCTCCGCCGCGGATAATTCTTCCTCCGACCCTCCACCGTCGTTCAAACGCTCGTTGCCTTTCTCTTCGTCCTCCCGATTCTTCTCGCTCGCGCTGCTCGTCGCGTTCTCGTCGTCGTCGTCGTCGTCGTTGTTCCACTCTCGCGCCGCTCGCATTCTCCCACCGGTTTGTCCGTGCTTCTCTCGCATTTTTTTCGCCGCGTCCATTCGTGCGCGCATGCCCGGACCAAATATAGGTCCTTTATCCGCATCGTCGTTCTCGTCCGAGCGACCGGTGAGCGTTTCGTACGCGTTTTTCAGCTCCAGAAAGCGCGCGTTTTGTTCCGAGCTGTCGGCGTCGGATTTTGAATTTTTGACGACGTCCGGGTGTAACTTTTTAGCCTTCTCTCTGAACGCGGCTTTGATTTCGGATTGCGTGGCGGACGAGGAAACGCCGAGAATCTCGTAGAGCTTCGATTTCGGGGTTGGGAAATGAAACGGAGGAGGATCATCCGCGTCCTTGGTGGTCGACATGTTGATGCGAGGAAAAAAATGAAGCATTTGGAACGAGAGAAGACGTTTCGATGTTGAAAAGTTACACATTATGACATTAATGGAAGAAGCGCTTTATACCGGTACAGTGAGCACGTGAAATGAGTAATATCTGTTGAAACTTTTGCAGCGCGGATAAATATACACAGCATGTTTATACTTTACAACACAACAAGAATACATGGCACACGCGTCTACTTTTTTACAGTCGGCCCGCGGGTAATCTTCGCGGAAACCGTCTCCGCCGCATCGACGACGCGTTCACTCACGATGTGCTCTCCACCCGGCGTTAACCATCCGCACGAAAATGTCTTACCGTCTGTGAACGTCCAAATATCCAAGCCGTTATACTTTGTGATCGCTCCTTCCGGTACGCCCTCCATTTCGTCAAACTTCACCTCGCTTCGCGGGTACTCGCCGTATTTCATCGTGTTTTTGGTTCCGCCGCAGCTCGCCACTAACGACGCGCCGTTCGTGTATTTCTCGTAATACGCCTCTCTCCATACTTTCACTTCGTTTCTCTTTGCCTCTGCTCGATGTTGCGTTATCCGAACTCGTATGTGAGGTTCCGAATCGACGTACCCGTCGTGCGTCCCGCCTTTCCTCGTCAACACGTGCGTCACCGTCTCGTCGTCGCTCGCGTTAAAATCCCCACATCCCGGATTAAAATGTCGCACGTTTTGCATCTCGCCTTCAAACTGTTCGTGAATGACCGAGGCGTCCACTTCGCACCCGGCGACTGGTATAAATTTCATGTCTTTATACGTCACCGCGCTCCCGTCGCCGCTCGCTCTCATCGCGCATTGCGTTTGCCAATCGTACACGTCCACCGCCCAATCGTCGTACGCTTGCGGCACCACGTAATCGGGAAGTTTCGTCGCGTTCGGAAGCTTCGACTCTGGATCGATGGAAAACTCGACCAAATGGCCCTCCCACTCTCCGGACGGGACGGTTTCGTCGTCGAATTTGAAAGACGAAGACGAAGACGAAGAAGCGTGGGGAAACGTCAAAGCGCGTTTTCTGCTTCTTCTCTTGACGTTGTTGTTGTTGTTGTTGTTGTTGTTACGACCGACCCGTCGTCTCGTCTTTGCGGACAAAGATCCGTCGCGGGAAGAAAAAGAAGAAGAAGAAGAAGAAGAAGCGAACATCTCTCTCGCGTTTGTTCGTGTGTGTGTGTTTATCGCGCGTATCTAATGAAGTGTTTTTGCTTTTCGATTATCCACTTTTCCCCAAAATAAGCCCGTGTGCCCGTCCTCTTTGTCGTCTTCAACCATGACGCCTGGATCGCTGCTATCGAATAACGCTTCTTCTTCTTCTTCTTCTTCTTCTTCACACGGGACGCGCAACAACAAGCGCAAATGCGCGATATTTCTGATCGTTTTATTCCTCGTGAAACTCACCGCGTTGTCCTTCGTCGCGATGACTTTCGGAGGGAGAAACGCGCGGAAATTTGCAAAGGAGTTTGCGCTGCTTCCGAGGACATCGTCGATGACAATGACGACTACGATGGATGAAGAAGGAAGCACCGCGGTAGATTTAGAAACGATAGAGGCAGACTTGGACGCTTTAGACAGCGAGGACGTGCCGTTTTACGAGCGCGCGGAAGACGAGATGTTCCAGGACGAATTCGAAGCTAAAGGAGGAAAACAGAGGAGACGAAAATACGTCGCGCAGAAAGACGCGTTTTGTAACGGGAACGCCGCGATTGGACTGTACGCGAGCGACTTGGATAACGACGACGATGGTAGAGATATGAATGCTGGTCGAAAAGTGCGGTTAAAATGTTCGAGCGGCTCGTTTCGCGTGCACATGTGTTTCAATCCCAGAGCGATAAAGACGGACGGCGCGCACGTGGCGAGAGCGTTTCGAGAGGAGAAATTTAAAGGCGAGTCGGTATTCATCGAAAGCGACGGTCGGTTTTCGATCGGAGAAGAAGGAGGGTACAAGAGCGTGCTGGTGTGTGAAACAGGGAGAGGAGGGAAGTGTGAATCTTTAGACGACGCGTTGCCGATATGCCAGGAGGAAACGAGAGGTAAAAAATTTACAAGGTTGGCGTTGAAAGCAGCCACGGACGCGGCCAGGTTTGGATTTCTAGGTAAAGGTGTGAAAGCGAGAAAGTTTCGACCAGTGCCGAGCGAAAACGCGTTGATGAAACAAATGAATGGGGAGAGACGGCAAGAGACGTGTTTTTTTAAGGAAGTTGTGTCCGAGATTAAGAGAGGGTGCGATGTAGGTGAAATTGGAAAGAACGAAAACGACGAAGAGGAAAGCGACGGATTGAACGAACTCGTGAGAGGCGGTTACCTGGTTGGGTTTAAAGGCGTCGCGATGGTGAAGAAAGTGAAACCGAATACGCCAGAGTGTCGCGGCGGTGAAAGTATCAGTGCCACTCCTAACGTTAACTCGGATGACGACGCAGAAGATGCGTCGTCCTCTTTTGTAACCGAAAAGAAGCTCGAGTTTCTCGTCATCGAAGATATCACACGAGGTATTCAAAATGCCTCCATCGTCGACGTGGACGTCAGCGGTGCACCGGCTTCGGTCTGTCGCTATTGCTCTTTAGACGTGAAGAACTTTCGTCTCGGCGATGGCATCACCAGTGGCGACCGCTTCTTCTGGAAACGCGAAGCGAGGTGCGTGAGCTCCAAAATTTCCGACGTGTTTGAGAACGTCGTCTTGAACGCCCAGTCCTTCTTAGGGGACGCCTCGGACAGCAAAACCTTCGCCGCTCTATTGAAAATAGAAGTCGAAAATATCGTCGAACTCATGCGCAAACAAAGGTTCGTTGAATTTACGGATAGTTCCATTCTCCTCGCGTATGGCTTGTGCCCGAACACGGGCAAACCAAAAGTGCGCGCTCGCGTGATTGATTTCGGTCACGCCACGTGGAAATCCCTCGAGTCCTCGCAAAACGCATTACCATCGAACAAACCTTGGACATTATCCAAATCCGTGGACGGCTCCAAATTTACGTGCGGCGCAGAGGAGCTCATGCACAGACTCGATTACATCGCCACCGGCAAACCGGCGCCAAAACGATGCCTAGCCGCGTGCTTGAACTACTGCGACGCGAGCAAAGCCGAAGGCGGCTACTCGTGTCGCTCTCGAGCGAAGAAGGATGAAAACCCAATCGGCGAAGAGAAGGATAAGATTTGCCCGTGGGAGTTTAAAAGCGACTATTAGATGAGTAGAAATTAGAGTATGTATTGCATTACTTTTTTGTAGCTCGTTAGTTATCGATTGAAATAGTATTTGGAGAGAATGTCGTCGCGCTCGCTCACATTTTGGTCATCTCACGTTTTTGTTCTTTCTTCGAGTGCCTTCATTCCATTCGTCACACAAAAAAGCTTCCTTCCGGAAATCGAGAGGAAGAAATACGTCCGAGCATCTCAAATCTTCCTCCTCTTCCTCTTCCTCCTCCTCCTCCTCATTCCGCGGTCGTCGCAATGTCCGCTTCGGACAAGCTCGCCTTCCTCTCTGCCAAGCTCGACGACCTCGCGTCCAAAGCAGAGTCGCTCCGCCACGAGCGAAAGAAGCAAAGCGCAAAACCGGATGAACTCCCGACAACGATGCGCAGTAGTCGCCGACTACTCACAAACATGCCAGACACGCCTTTACAGAGAATACCGTATCACTTAAAGTATCACTTGCAGCGATTCGCGGCTGTAGCGGCGACCAAATTGAGAGAGTTTCGAGTGTTGGATAGAAGCGTGAAAATGATTGTTCTTTTCGTGCTTGGATTTTTCCTCTTCGTGTGTGTGTTCGCGGTGCGCGGACACGAGGACAGAGGGTACATGCACAACGACGAACGCGAGGGTTACCAAGAAGAGTACGATAGTTCAGAGTTTGGCGACAGTCAATTTCACAAGGCTTTGTTTCATCCAGTCTTTCACGCGAGGCGAGTGGTGGATTCGATGAAGACGAATTTCGTGCGGGATAAATACGAAAGCTCGCACGCCACGGAGAAGCATCCGTACTCAACGAAAGTAAGTTTTGACTGTCCAGAATTGACGTGCATGAACGTAGCTTTAATTGGTGCCATCGGTGATGGGATGACGGTAAATACAGAGGTCTTACAAAACGCTTTGGATAGCTTGGCAATGAAAGCGAAAGCAAGAACACAGACCTTGGCATTTCCTCCGGGGAGATGGTTGACTGGTCCTTTGAAGTTGAAATCGAATGTTAAGATTGTTTTAGATGGCCCGAGGAGTTTTCTGGAGGCAATAAAGACGACGGATGCGTGGCCCATCGACGACTGGAAAGAATATCCGTCATTGCCTTCGGATGATCCGACGCCTATTTTCCGAGCGTTCATACATGCGTATAATCAAACGAACATTGAGATCTCTGGCGGCGGGACGATTAATGGCCACGGTGATTTTTGGTGGGACCGTAAGACGGACGAAAAGTATTCGCCGTCCATGCGTAAGTCAGCGCACGTGCCAAATTTAATTCATTTAGTCGGCTGCTCGGATGTAAATATTGAGAACATTGTGTTGACAAACTCGCCGCACTTCACAGTTCGGCCACAATATTGCGACAAAGTAAGCGTTTCGAGAATCCACATCTCGAATCCCGCGAATTCACCGGGTACAAACGGTGTAGTTTTTGATTCCACGTCTAACTCTGTTTTGAAAGATTCTTTCATAACTACCGGTGATAAAGAAGACGCGGTGGCTATAAAATCCGGGAAGGATTACCACGGTAGGAAAGCAAACGTGCCTTCAAAGAATATTCGTGTGGAACACGTGACAATTTTGGGCGGTCACGCGTTATCGGTAGGAAGCGAAATGAGCGGAGGTGTGTCGAATGTCATATTTACCGATATTACATTCGACGGTAGAAACAATAAGTTTGGTGTTGGAAGCGCGAGAGTGAAAACGATGCGCGGTAGAGGTGGCGTCGTGGATCAAATTACTTTTCAAAATATTCGCGGTTGGAACGCATTATACGCTCTGGAATTGTACGAGTATTATTCGAAGCAAGACACGAACGTAGGCCCGGTCTCCAGAGAAGAAACACCCATAGTAAAGAATATTAATTTCAAGAATGTTCACATTGAAGGCATCAAGCGATATGCTGGCGTCATCGCCGGGTTGCCAGAGATGGCCGTCAGTAACTTGGTCATCGAAAACGTACACTTAACGAAGGTGCATAAAGGCTGGAATTGTCACAAGTTCAAAGAGTGCACGTGGGCAGGAGGTGGGTGCAGTTACGGGAAAGTTTCCGACGTACAACCCGAAATACCAGACGGGTGCGTGTTAGATCAAAGTACGATGCCGCACAGACAAACCGTGGGAAATTTATGGACTCCGGTCGGTTGAACAATTTAGACACCACGATGTGTAGATTTAAATTAGATGATGGCGTAGCATCTTCTAGGCATGATAAATATCTAACTAACAACGTCTAGTCTACTTCTATTTCAAACTTTCTAACCCAAACCATTTTCGCAATTCTTCGGCGACAACAAATGTCACCATTGTTTGTGGCCCCAACCGAATGTAGTTCGCGGTGAAACCTCGCATCGCGCCTCTCATGGCACCGTATTCATTCACCACCTCCATTACAGCCTCTTTCGCCGATAACTTCTTGCCTTCTCCAGAAATGAACATCCTCGTTTTTACGACGTCAACTGGATTTGTAGCCGCTGTCGTTATCACCCCCGCCGCCGCGCTCGCTCCAACGTGTGACGTCCAATCGTCTTTAGCATTTGGCACCGTCTTCATCCACAGTCGTTTCACCTCCCCGTACGCGGCGACTTGACTCGCCGTTAATAGCGCCGCTCTCGATGCCGCCATCGAACTCCCTCGCCATAAAGACGACGCGCCATCTCTTCGCACCTGCGTTTGAATAGTCTGCCAACTGTCGCCTTTCATTCTCCTCGTTTTCACGAGCTCCGTCGGGTTCAACAAAAACGCCGCGAGCGCTCCCGAGCAACCGCCCGCGAGTAACTTCGTCGACACGCGGTTTTCATCCAACCGAAACAAAAGCGGCGAGGAGGCGATATTCTTCATCGGGTCGTACAATCCCAACCGTAACCCGCCGTACGTCGTCGCGCGCAAAAGAGACGGCGTCAACCCGACGTAAAAACCGCCAACGCCTCGCTCCCGAAACACCAGGCGAAATGTTTTCAACAGTCCCACTCCTCCTCCTCCTCCTCCTCGAGAAGAAGAAGAAGAAGACGGAGCGGAAGTGTTACCACTGCTCAACGCTTGCATCCGAACTTTCACGACGTCGATGGGATTCGTCGTCGCCGTCGCGCACGCCACGGAGATGCCAGATACGAATATCGGGAGCGCGAAAGAATACGCGGAGGAGGAAGAGGAGGAAGAGGACGACAACGACGTCGAGTTTTCCCGGCGTTCGCGGTCGTTACTCATTCGTTTGCGTGCGTTTCCAAAATGGAAGAGTCACCTTTGTTGCATATTTACGATACATAAAAACACGCGAGAGACGCTTGGAGACGCAAAAAACCTCCGACGACGCTCGCTCGCGGGCGAAAAAAGAGACACTCACACAGAGTGTGTGAAAGAAAGAGAGAGAGAAAGAAAGGAAGCGCGCGGTTCTCTCTCTCTCTCTCTCTCTGTTTTTGTGAAGAAGAACTCTACGTTTGGAACTTTTTGGGAGGCCTCTGAAAATACGAAAATACGAAAACCCTAAATGAAGACTCTCCAAAAATTTTCCCTTGTGTGCTCTCGGGGGGAAAGAAGGCAAAAAATAATAAAATCCTGGCACTCTCTTCTCTCTTGTTCACAAAGTCGCGCGCGCGATTGATACGAGAAAAGAGCAGAGAGAGAGAGAGAGAGAGAGCGTCCTCGATAGGTGCAACACGCGTCACTCTCGTTGTTCGATTGAATACGCGTCTCATTTTATCTCATTCTCTCTCTGCGTCTTGAACTCTCACACGAAACAAAAGTACATTTTTGTTCCCCGGGAAAAATAAAACGTATCTCTGCGGCAGAAGAAGAAGAAGAAGAAGAAGATAGTAAAGCGATGGGAAGCGACGCGCTGCTCGAGCGAATGACGCCAAAAAAGAAACAGCAAACCACCACCGTTCGTCGGTCTCGGCGGTTGGGTCCGTCCGTCTCCATCGTCGGCGATATGGGGGAGAACGACGAGACGCCGTTGGGGAAGATTCGCGAGACGGCGACGCCGAAGAAGAAAGCGTTCGACGCGACGACGACGACGACGACGACGACGAGAGCGACTGCGAAGAGCTCTCGTTTGGGAAGAGGCGCGGACGATGGATCGAAGAAAATTCGGTCGCCGCTGATGGATCGAGGGAACAACCAAGATGCCGCGCTGACAGTTACCGCGGAGAAAGACGCAGAGGAAGAGGAGGAGGAGAAGCCGAAGAAGAAGAAGAGCAACAAAAAGATTGACGTCGCGAAGAAGCAACCGGCGGCGAGAAAGACGCGAGCAAAGAAGGAACAAAAAGAACAAAAAGAAACGGAGAAGGAGAATGAAGTCACGATGAACACGAGCGGCGACGCGCCGAAAGATGACGGCGATGAGGGAGCGCAGACGACGAGGACGACTGCGTCGTCTTCCGAAAAAGACATCCACATCCGAGAACAAGAAAAGATACAAGAAGAAATGGACAACGAAGACCCGATGCAAATATTGAAGCTCGCGGTAGCGACGTGGCAGAGGCGTGGAGTGGACCCGTCCGAGGCTATTTTTGAGGCGTTTCCTTTGCGCTTATCGGAACGGAAGGACGGGGCGACCATGCGGCGGTTGATGGCGGCGTTGGCGGGCGTAGAGTTGGCGCCGACGACTGTGAAGAAAGCAAGAGCGATTCGCGAGGAGATGTTTGAAGACGTGGAAGAGGAAGACGTGTGCGATATGGTTGAGGATAAAGAGGAAGTGGGCGATAGCAAAGATGACTCGAAGCAAAAGCCAAAGGCGGAGCAGTCGCTTGAGGACCACGCAACGAGACGATTAAGTTTCGGATCCGGGAACGGCGAGAAAGATGAGAACGCGAAGGAAGATGAAGAAGAAGTAGCAGCACCAGTAGCAGGGGATATTGAAGGAGAAGACGAAGAGTTTGGCACTCCGGAAGGGAAAATTGAAGACGAAGAAGGCGATATCGAAGGCACGTTTGATCCGTGCAACTGCGGTGAGCTCGAGTGTCCGAAAGAGAAAATGTTGAAAAACAACGGACCATTCCAGCTCCCAGTAGTTAAACAAGAGCAACCGCATAAGCAAGTGACACCAGTGAGAACGTGGATGGATGCAGAGCAACCGTCGTTGTCGAATAATGCAGACGGAGCGGAAGAAGAGGAAGAGGAGAATGAGGAGGAGGACGATAGCGAAAGCGTTGCCGCCACGGACGTTGACGAAAACTATTCCATCCGCGACGAGGAGGAAGACGACGACAACGACGACGACGATGTCAGAAGTATTGCAGGCACTGATTACGTCGCGTCTCCTCTCGTTGAGAGCATCATAGATCGCGCTTCAAAGAATCAAGAAAAAATAGAGGACGAACCGGCACCTCCTGAAAAGGAGGCTGAGGTGGTAGAAGAAGAAGAAGAAGAAGAAGAAGCTGTAGCCGCTCGACCGAAGCGTAAAGCAGCGGCCAAAAAGAAAGTTCAAATTTTGTCCTCTAGCGACGAAGAGGAAGAAGAGCACGATGATGGTGACGACGAAGAAGAGAGTGCCGCGCCGGTGCGAGCGTCGAGGCGTGTAGCAAATAAGCGCAACGAAATCGCGCAGAAGATATCGAATCGAAGAAGAAATCAAATCTTGGAAGATAGCGATGAAGATGAATCCTCAGACGAAGACTATGATAATGATGATTCGCTCTCGGAGATTGCAGAAGAAGAGGAAGCAGATGACTCCGAGTTCGCTCCTAGCGACGATGAAGACGACGACGAAGTGAAACCATTCTTGAAAACAGCGATGAAAACGGCAATGAAAACGCCGGGACCGCCAGCCAAGACGCCCGGCAGAGTCAACTTCAAAACACCAACGCCTCCACGAACGGGTCCAAATACGCTATTTCGCGCGATGACAGATAAGAAATGCAACACGGCTTTACGCGCTGCGCGTCTCGCGGCTATGGAAGACGAACAGAAAGACGAAGACATTTCTCCCTTCAATCTCGAGCGTTTGCAAACGCCGCCAAACGAGCCGGCGAACATGTCGCCAACAAAAACGTTTTCTGCATGGAAACCACCGCCGTCTCACTCGAAAGCGTTAACATCGGCATTGAAATCCGTTGGAAAGACTATTGGCGGTAATTTGAAGAATGGGTTCGACTTCAACAAGCACAAAGAATCCATCACGAGAGCTCTTTTCGACGAGTTCAACGCGAACGTTTTCGAGCGACAACTTCCAGATGGATTTGAGATTACTTGGAGTAAAAAACTGCTCACCACGGCTGGCTTAACCGTGTATAAAAGAACCACCATCGAAGGTGTTCGTCATTTCGCGGCACGTATCGAGTTGAGCGCAAAAGTACTCGATTCCGTGCACAAGCTCGAGGCGACTTTGTTACACGAGATGTGCCATGCGGCTGCGTGGCTCGTCGATCACGTGGCCAAACCGCCACACGGAGACGTGTTCAAAAAATGGGCGAAGCTAGCGATGCAAACGTACCCGGGAACGAATGTATCAACGTGTCACGCGTATGCGATTCACACGCCATTTAAATGGAAGTGCACTCAAACGTGGTGCGAACAAGAATACGGACGACACTCGAAATCCATCGACGTTGAGAAGAAGCGTTGTGGATTATGTGGCGGTCGATTGGAGTTTATGGGCAAGTTTACCTCCGACGGCGTACTCGTCAAAGGCTCTAACGTCGAAAAGAAAGCGACCGGGTACGCGAAATTCGTCCAAGATAACTTTGGAGACGTAAAGAAAGAGCTCGGTAATAAGACACCGCACAAGAAAATCATGGAAAAGTTGAGCGAAAAATGGAACGAGAAGAAGAAAGCCGGGAAGAACGGCAGCGGCGAAAGCAGCGGCAGCAGTAGCGGCAACAATGAGAGCTTCAGCGAAGATAAAGAAAATATCCCAAAAGAAGCTCCAGGAACTATTTCGAAGGCGGCTGCCAGGTTTACGAAGATGGCTTTGTTCGAAGAAGAAATCATGTCCTTCACCGAGAAGAAGAAAAAGAAGAGCGTTTCTATCCAAGAGGAGGAAGAGGAAGTCGAGACGAAGATGAAGGCGATGAACTTGAACTCGCTTTTGTTAGAAGAGGAATGAGAGTGGTATATCCAAATGCACGCAGAAACACACAGACAACGTATAAAAGTAGATTTTATCTTTTGTTGATTATATCATTTTGTATAAGTATTGAAACAAGTTTATATTAGTTCGTATGTGTCAGGTTCCTTGCTTTCTCGCATTCCATCCTCGCTATGTGTTATATCAATATGTAAAGTAACTGTATTTTTTATCGTCTTCCTTCTCCTGGTATTGACTTCTATAATTTTCTCGCGTCACTACGCATCGAAAGATGCTCTTTGCCAACATCTGGCAGAGCGGGTCTCGCGAAAGAGCGCGCGCTCCGATTTTTTTTTTAGTATATAATATAAAATTCCTCCTCTCGCAAACAACCTTTACTTCGCGTTCGGGTCTTTTTGCGTGTACGTCTTGATGACTTCACGGAGCATTTCGTTCTCCTTTTCCAAAGTCTTGCATCTGTTCTCTAACTCGTCCAATTTCGCTTGTCTCTCTCTTTCCGCGTTCTCCAAAGAGTTCATGTATGCCTTCTTTCTTTCTCTCGCGTGTTGCGCGGAAACTCGGTTACGCAACAACCTCTTGAGGCGCTTGCGCTCGCGTTCATCCTCGGCGGTGTTCCCAGTCGGCATGGCCGGCAAATCCTTACCGTCGTCGTATTCATCGTTCTTCTTTTTCGGCGGCATGTCGGACGTTGTCGTCGGTACCGTCGCTGTATTTGCTAAGTGTGTTGTAGTGTTGTTGGTTTGTTCCCAAGGACGCGAGTGACCTTCGCTGCTCGTCGTCGTTGGCGCGTTATTCGTCCTCCCGAGCGTATCAACGTCCGGAACAACCTGTAAATCCTGGTTGTCGGTAAAGTTCGAACTCGTCGGCTTCGCTTCTCCTCCAAACGGTACTTCCGCTCCAGCCTTTCTCTTCAACTGTAACAACTGCTTCCCTTTCGCCGCTAACCGAACTTGTTTTCTCGCCTGTCTAATCTCCCTCGCGGATTGTCTCGCGCGTTCCTCCGCTGTCGGTAATCCAGTCTGAACCGGTGCAAATGTCGCGCCGTGTACGTGGACCGGGACGTGGACCGCTTGAAACTGGTGCGGTTGGAATAGATTGGTTTCTGTTGGTTTCGAGCGCGGCGCGCGGAAAAAAAAACAAGGTCAGTCTTTGTCCGTGTTGTTTCTCTGAGAATTTGAGAAAAGAAAAAAAAAATCTCCCCCTCCCAATCCCTTTCACGCTGAGAGCGCGCGCATCTTTCTTCACCGCGCGCGCTCTTCGCACCTCACGCACAAACTCGCGACGGGCAAAAAGAAAGACCAAAACGATTTTTGCCCTTCCCGATCGCGTTTCGGGAGGAAAAGATACCGGGAAGCCTCTCGTACACGCGACGATCTTTCTTCGTCTCTCGGGAAAAAAAACCTCGGAGGGAGAGAGAGAAAAGAAGCAAAAGAACACACACGTACCTTGATACCCTCGGCTCGCGTAATCCTCCGGGTGCGAGTCCGGACACAACAAATCGGCCAAGTCGTCCACGCCTCTCAACAGAGTATCGTCGATGTCCGGAACTTCGAAGTTTGACTCGTACCCCATACAAAATACGCGCTAAAAAAGATGGATATGTAACGTAACTCTCAAGGGACTCTTTTCTTCTTTCCCGTACTCTCTAAAAAATGGTCGCTCTCTCTCTCTCTTCCTCTTTAGGGAGAGTGCTTCTCTACTACTGCGTGCACAAAAGGCCAACTAAAAGCGCGGAGGGGGAGTCCTTCTGGACTACTCGGGTCGAGCGCTGTAACTTTTTCTCTCTAAGGCGAACACACGAGCGCGCGCGTTCTTCTTCTCGCGTGTTTCTTTATGTGAGGTGAGATGGAAAAAAGAAATGCGTCTCTCTCTGCTTCTGGTTCCACTCCGGGGGTAGGGGTGATTTTCCACCAAAGAAGAATGGATTTGATTTTTTCGGTAAACGGTCGACGTGGCTTCCTCTGGATAGTGTGGAGTCTTCTCGTTTGGTCGTCTCGTTGCAACCCTAAAAGGGCTTCGAACACCCTAAATATTTTTTTTTTGTTGTTGTTGGTCCAGTTTTTTCGAGGTGTTTTGACACATCGAGAGAAAAAAAAGGTCGTTGTTGGCAGAGTTGGTGTGTTGTTTCAGAGGCGTTTATCAAAGAGAGAGAGAAAGAACGAATAAACGAGGAAACGAGATGAACTTTGTGAAAGCGCAGCTGGAAAAAGCGGAGCGGTTCGTCGAGAACGTGGAGCAGAAAGTCGCCGAGCGCGTGCCCGGGTTGAACAACAACAACAACAACAACGCGAATTCGGATTCCGAGGACGAGGACGGACGCAGAAGAAGAAGAAGGCCGAAGGTGGTGTTATCGGATGATTCGGACAACGAGGAGGAGTTTTTGAGGGAGAGACGAAAAGAAGACGGTGGTGTTGTCGTCGATGAGGCGAGTTTTCGGATGGATTCGAACGCGACGCCGCCGCCGGCGCCGTCGTCGTCGGTGGCGCTCGAGAAGAGCTCGAGTTTTGCTTTTGAAGAGAGCGATGGTGCTTCAAATATCGCGCACTTGTCGCCGTCGAAGCAGTTGTTGGGTAAACCGCCCTCGCCTACGATTTCCGTCGTCGCGAAAGAACAGCAGACTGAGACGAAGAGCGCATCGAGCGGTACGAAACGAGAAGGACAAAACGAGAAGAATATCATCATCGCGCGAGACGACGAAGAGTATAAACTGAAAGAGAAGATTGTCTTGTACAAGAACAAAGTGCAAGATTTAAAATCAGAGCGGGACCATTTTCAGAGACTTTTGAGGGACATGCAAAACGAGGCGATGGTGAATACGGATAAGTTGATGTTATCGCAGACAAAGTTGGAGCAAAAATTGAAAGAGAAAGAGGTGAAGTTGAAGGAGAAGGAGGAGGAAATCAAGCGGTTAAACGCGACGGAGAAAATAAGGAACGAAGCAGAGGACGAGGCGCAGTCGTTGACGCAAGAGTCAATCGCGAGTGTCTTAGCGGGTGCGAAAGAAGCACAGATGCGCGCAGAGAGGCAGGCAGAGGCGTCGAGCCGGGAGATTGTGACGCAACGGGAGGAGTTTGCCAAGAGAGAAGCGGATTTGGAGGACCAGTTGGAAAGGTTGAGCCAAGACGTGGCGAAGGTTTCGCAAACGAGCGAGGAGAGAGCGAGGGCGTTGGTAACTTTTGAACGAAGAGCGGTCGCGGCCGAAAACGATCACGAGAGATTGTCTGAGATGGTTGCTAGGTTGGAAACGTCGTTGGCGGCAGAGACGAAGAGAGCAGAGAGGGCGGAAGATGATGGCGAGTACGAGAGGATGAAAGAGCAATTGGAGATTGCAAACGGGGAGATGCAAAAGTTGAGGAAAGAAGTAGACGTGACCAAACGAAGAGCGGAGATCGCGGAAAGAGATTTAAAAGTTCGAGTTGGCGTTTTGAATGGTGGCAGAGATACGACAAACGGCGGTGAGAACATCGATGGACTAGCGCAGGAAGACCAAAACGAACTCGAGTCGTTGCGGAAACGATCCGAGGAAATGACCAAGTTATTATATGAGAAGCAACGACAATTAGAAAGTTTACAAGGAGAAAAACAAACGTGGAGTATGCGTTTAGAACGCGCGAAGGAAGAGGTTATGAATTCTGCGGACGTTTCCATGATTGCGTCTTCGTCGGTGAAGCGGAGAGCAAACGCGATGGACATCGAAACCGGTAGAAATTTTGCCTCGGCGGATGTTGATATTGTGCCTATGGAAGCGTCGAGAACGTTTTCGCGATTAGCACAAAACAGACGGGTCGGAAAAGTGGTTACCAAAGCGTGGCAAGGTTTAGATGCCGCCGCGGCAACTTTGTCGGACGGTGTTAGATTATATCCGATTGCGCGAGTAGCTTTCTTTGGGTACTTGTTTTTCATCCACATGTACGCGTACTTTTTGTTGCATAAGTTGCAGCATAACGCGCACATGGCCGAATTGCATTTACATGATGTCGCTGGTCATCATCCTTAGTATTACGAGTAGGTTTATTGCGCTAGAATATGTATGCATAGTTTATAATCAAACGAAAATATCATTTTTTTCCTTTATAATACAAATCACGTTCTCTCTCTCTCTCTTGCAAACTTTCTACGGTTCCACGTGACGCCTTCCTCTTCTTATTATTGATACTTCCTTCGCGAAGTAGTGCTACTAATACCTCTTCTTTCTACTAATATAAATGACTAATTGATATATGTGATAATAACGTAATAATGACGCATATGCAATCGTGGGTGGGTACGATATCTTTTTTCTTCTACCAACTCGATACCCCGTAAATAGGACCTCTGATGCGTCTCGCCAGCTGCATATCCTTCGGCATAATCGTCACCCTCTTCGCATGAATCGCGCACAAATTACAATCTTCAAACAAATGCACTAAAAAGTCCTCCGAGGACTCTTGTAACGCTAACAACGCCTCCGCGGTCCATCGCATCGGTTGATCCGTAAACTCGTTGCAGATCTCTCTCACGAGTCTCGCAAAGGGCAGTTTTCGAATCAACAAGTCGGTTGATTTTTGATACTTTCTGATTTCTCGAATGGCTAGGGTTCCCGGTTTGTATCTGCGTTTTTGTTGAATCAGCGGGCCTATATGTTCCGGACACGTGCGGATAGATGGAGAAAGAGAGATACATTCATCAGCCGACGCGTCGTTCGCTCTCGCAGGTTGAGAGAGAGAGAGAGAAAAGAGAGGCCGAAAGAAAGAAGCGAAAGGGGGTGAAAATTCAAAAAAAAAAAGAGAAAAATTTGAATCGCCCCTTTGAACGCTTTTGCGCGCACGGTAAAAAAAAAAGCTCCAATCAAAGCCGAGAGAGAGAGGTCTCTCCGCGACGAAACCTCGAGAGAGAGAGAGAAAGATAGAGAGCGAGAAGTGCGCACCGTTTAATCGCCCAAACTCCGCTCGTCTTTGCGGCGTGCCCTGTGTTGTTTTAAAAATTTTAAACCCCGCGAGAGTCAGTTTTTGAATCGCAAGAAGAGAGAGAAAAGAAGAAAAAAACAACCGGCGGGGAGAAAAAATTGAAACAAGAAAACTCGCGCTCGCGTTTACGTACCTTTCGCCCCATGCTCACCGGCCGAACCATCGTCGCGAGAGAATTGAAAAAACAACGGTTGTCTCTCTAAAGGCGGCTATTCTCTCGTGTGGCGCTGTTTTTTGTTGGAGACGTTCGTGCGTCGTCTCTCTCTTCCTCTCTCTCTTTCTCTGAAGAAGAACAACGGAAGCTCCACAGAAGGAGGAAACATTGAAATTGAAACCCTAAAACAGAAAAAAATTGGTTTAACTCCGCTTCAAATTCCCGCTCGTGTTTTGTTTGCAGAAGACGAGCACGACCGCGCTCGAGAGAGAGAGAGAGAGAGAGAGAGAGAGAGAGAGAGAGAGAGAGACGCGAAGAAGCCACCACCACCACCACCACCACCACCTCTCAAAGCAAACGAAGCATCATCATGACGACGCAAACGGACCCTCTGGCGAAATCGGTTCGCGGGACGAACCCGCAAAACATGATGGAGAAAATCACGCGAGATAAAGTGTACGCGATGACGTTTTGGAAGGAGAAGTGTTTCGCGGTTTCTGCGGAAACGCTGGTGGATTTAGCGGTGACGGATTTGACGCAAATAGGCGGGATATACGGAGGGAATAATCGAGCGACGGAGTTTTTGTGCTTGACTTTGAAGATGCTGCAAATAGCGCCGGAGAGAGAAATCGTGATCGAGTTCATCAAGAACGAAGACCACAAGTACGCGAGGTTGTTGGGGGCATTTTATTTGAGACTGGTTGGGAGCTCGGCGGAGGTGTACAGATATTTAGAACCGTTGCTGAACGATTACAGGAAAGTTCGGAGACGCGTGAAAAGTGGCGGATGCGAGTTAACGACGGTGGATGCGTTCGTGGACGAACTTTTGACGAAGGATTTTTGTTGCGACATCGCGTTGCCGAGACTGGCGAAACGGTTCGCGTTGGAGGCGACGGGCGCGTTGGAGGAGAGGAAGTCGTTGTTAGAGGAAGAAGTTGGAGAAGGCGAAGATTTTGAAACGGTGATTGAAAAAGCCGTGGACGAAGAGATGGCGAAAAGAAGAGCGATGACGATGCCAGGGGAAACGGTCAACGTAGATGGGGACGAAGAGAAGGAGGAGGACGCCATCGCTGCGAATAAGAAACGAAGTTTAGAAGACGAAGGAGAGAAGGAAGAGAAGAAAAAAGCGAAGAAAAAGAAGAAAGGAGAGGGAGAAGAGGAAGGTGACGGGCAAGACTTGGAGATAGCAGAAGCGAACGCGCTGCGCGCGAAGCTGGGATTGAAACCGTTGAGAGGTTGAGTGATTTCATCGACTGTAAAAATATAGAGAATTATAGACTAGAGAAAAATAGATGTCGTTCACGCCTTGCGTGTGCGTACGTAAGTGTAAATTTTTAATAATAGTATACTAATAACAAGTTAATTTATATATTTATGTTCAATAGGCGAAGCGTTCGCTCGAAAACAGTGTGCGTTTGAAACGCGAGAAGCATCAAATGAAAAAGCGTTTTGCTCATTATATAGAAGCGCACTCGAGCCTTTCTCGATTTGAAACTCTCTCCCTCTCGTCGCGTTTACTTCGCCATCATCATCTTCACAAACTCTTCGTAGTTCACTTCTCCATCGCCATCAACGTCCGCTTCTCGAATCATCTCGTCGACTTCTTCGTCCGTCAACTTCTCGCCCAAGTTCGTCATGACGTGTCTCAATTCCGCCGCGCTGATCGTCCCGTTTCCGTCTTTATCAAACACTTTAAACGCTTCGTGCAATTCTTCTTCGCTGTCCGTGTCCTTCATCTTACGCGCCATCAAGTTGAGAAATTCTGGGAAATCGATGGTACCGTTACCATCCGCGTCGACTTCGTTGATCATGTCTTGAAGCTCCGCTTCCGTCGGGTTTTGGCCGAGAGATCGCATCACCGTGCCTATACAACGTTATCATAGAATTTGAAGCAAAAACAAAGTCAGTTTTTTTGGGATTTTGGATTCAAAAAAATGTGCTTTTCCCGAGCCCGCGCGTTTCCTCCTTCTCCTCCTCTCGCGCTTTGAACGCTAAACAATATCGCATCCGCATCGTCGTTCCGGTCGCTTTCACTCTCGCAAAGATCGTCGCATCAACGAAAGTAAAAGGCAAAAAAAAGAACTTTGAAAAAACCGCGCGGCGCCGGTTCGAGATCGTTCGAAAAAAGGCAACCCGGGGGAGTGGAAGGAGGTTTAAAATCTTTCTCGAGAATCCCACGTATTCTCTCCTCTCAGAGGAGACGTTCGAACGAAAGAGAGAGAAAGGAGGGCGATCGCATCGGCCGCAGACGCGAACGATGCGTTCCGCTCTTAAACAGAGAGAGAGAGAGAGAGAAAAGAGAGAGAGAGAGAGAGCCTTTGAGACACCGACGATTCAATTTTGTTGACCGATTCGTTCCCCACGCACGGGAGGAACCTCTTTCAAAAAAAAGAACAGAACGAAGAACGCACCGAGCTCTTTCGTGGTGATGGTCCCGTCGCCGTCTTTATCGAACAAAGCGAACGCTTCTTTGAATTCGGTGATTTGCTCGTCGGTGAGTTCAGCCGCCATTGTTGTTATTTCTTTGCGCGTGTTCTTTATAACAAGAAAGAGTGAGGCACGCGCTGGATTGGATCAATTATTTTTTCGTTTTTGAAGGCGGGGTCGAGCTCAAAATATCCCGAGAGGAACGAAAGCTCTTTCTCTCTCTCTCTCTCTCTCTCTTTCAACTGTCGCCGCGCGCGCCGGCGGTTGTGTTTCTTCTTGTACAAAAAGTAATATTACAACTGTTTGTAAATACGTGTCTCTCTCTTTCTTTCTCTTTCTCGACGACGCTCACCGGGAGCAGCAGCGGCGTCTTTTACTTCTTCTTCTTCTTCTTCTCCTTCCTTTACGTCGCGAGTGAGGCGGCGAGACCTTCTCGATATCGGGCGCCTTTGCGTAAGACGATGGGAGGGATATCGTCGAACGCGAAGCTCGTCTCGTTTTCTTCATCCTCGTTTTTGACGAATGTTTCTTGATCGGCGTCGACGAACGCCTCGCTTTGTAAGATGAGAACGTTGTAGAAGCAGCGAGCGGCGGCTTGACGCGTCAACGCGTTGGATTCGCACAGCTCGGTCAAGTCGACCGAGGAGCTGGTTTTTCCTTTTTCTTTTTCTTTATCGTCCGATGAAACGGCATCAAACGCGGCTTCGCTCGTGTTGGCGTCGTCGTCGTTCCATGCGGTGTTTGCGGAAAGGAAGACGAGCAAGTTCTTCGCGGCGCGCGGGATGCGTTCGTGGCGGTTGCGACCGGAACAATCCAAGTACCCGGCGGGTTCTTCTTCCGTCTCTTTCAGAGGCTGACTTTTGTCGAGTGGTTCGCTTGATCTTTGCGAGAACGTACGACCGAGCATTTCACGATCTTCGTGAATGGTGTCCTCGTGCAAGTTTCCTTGCGGTTGTCCGTGCTCGTCAACGAACTCGAGTTCTTTCCCTTCCAGCGCGTCCGCTAAGGAGGATGGAGTTCGAACGACGCTTCCGCCTCGCGTGCCTCGCAAAGACGCCGAAACACCACCACCAGAAGAAGGTGTTCGGACGAGCGCCGCGCGCTTCTCGGCTCTTTTGCGCGCGTCGTATTTGAGGAAGTGCTCCTCTTCCTCTTCGTCCCAAGCTGGAGGAACGTTGTATCCGTCTTCCTCGTCTTCCGTGGTGTACTCACCGTCTGGACGTCGTTGTTTGACTTCTGGCGGAGGAACTAACGTAGCGTCGCCGGGAATGGGCGCAAAGTTCACCTTTGACTTGTAATCGGGATACAAAATCGCTTCGAACTTCTTCCATCGATCTCCTTTGCGGAAGAAGGATTCGCGTCCGGTTTGGAAAGCTGTCGCTCGGAAGTGCGCCGCCAACGCTTTCTCGTCGTGCATCAAATGGATGTCCATTTCGTCGATCGGAATCTCCTTTTTCGGACGTTCGCACACGATATCGTCGCAGTTCTTGAGCCACTCTTTATACTCGTCGTTTTCGATCCGCGTCTGCTGATCGAAGATAATCGCGCGCTGGTTTGCGAGTCGAGCGACTTTCGGTCGTTGTTGCCTCGGACGCACTGGCGCGTTCGCCGCGCGCAAATCGAGGAGTAGACGCTCTTCGCGTCGGTCTTGTTCCTTTTGCGACTGAAACGCGGGTTCGAGGAACGCTCTTTCTTCTTCAGAGTCATCCATGGGTATCGCTGCATATCCTTGTTGATCCTCATCCTCTGAGCCTTCGTCTGGAATAGGTGCCAAGATGTTCTGTTGGTCGTCTTCCTCTTCCATGCCAAACGCGCGTTGACGCTTACGTTCTTTCTCTTCTTCGTCGCCCGAAAGGTCGTCGTCTTCCATTATCCCACCGTATCCGAGACGAAACATCATGTCGTCGTCGTCCAAGTCGAGCTTTGCTCTCCTGCTCTTTTCGAGCTGTAAACGCTTTTCGGACTTGCGCTTCGAGCCGGCTTCATCGGCGTCGCTATCGCCAGCGTTCTTAGCCCATTGCAAAACCTCCTCGTCGTGAAGGTAAAACCGATTTTCGCCTCCGGATACGGCTTTCGAGCCACTCGGCGCGGCATTGAACTCGCTCATATTCGACATCGTGTCGAGATTCTCGTCTTTTCCTCGATGCGGATCGTCTCTGTCGAGGAGCAAGTTCATGTCGTACTCGAGCAAATCGGCGTCGTCCAAACCGCTATTCCCCATTTTACGTCTCTTCTTTGACTTTTTCGTTCCATCCGCGTTGTTTTTCTCGTCCTCACCAGCGTTTCCATCCGCGAGCAACTTGACGTCCTCGCGTTTTTGTTTCGATTGCCTCGATTGAATCTTCACCAAGCGTTGCACGACGTCTCGACAGTCGTCGTGTAAAAAAACAATCTTTCGATTGTATAACGTAACGACGCCTTTCAAAAGCACCGCAGCGAGACGCAAAGCCTGTAATTATGAGTATTGAAGTCATCATCGAACCGCATAACGGAAAAAGAGTCAGTTAAAAGAAAGAGTCAAAAATCGTTTGGCGCGGTCGCTCGGCTTTTGTTTGTTTTTTCGTTCGGCTCAGTACGAGAAAGGAAATATTTTGTCACTCATTTTCCTACCGTGCGGGGTAGACGACGCCATAAACACACCACACGTAGGAATCGGATAATGAAGGAGGGTATGAATTTAACATCATCGCCGAAAACAAAACGTTCCAAAGACAGCTCCCTCGATCGCGCTCGCGTTCGCGTGAAACGAAAATCAAATGCGAGATCTACAATTGAACAAAAAGCAACGCGCGTACCAAAGGACTCGGCGGTTTCATGATTGTCGCGCACGCCTCGCTGATGGACATCCCGTTCGCTTTCGCTCGCGTCAACCGCTTCGCTTTTTCCGGGTGATGCGCTAAAATCTGCACCATTACCAATAATAATAATAAGAAAGGTCGTTAGTCCTCCGCGTTTGAAATACGCGGATCGCACTCAAAAACGAGAGAGTAACAAAGTCGGATCGAAAGAAAAACATACGAACGCGAACGATGCGAGCGGTCAAAAAGCGCGCCAAACGCGCGAAACGAGACGCACCCAAACGTTTCCGAGCGCGCCTTTCGGGGAGAGCAAGTCGATGGAGTAGAACATGTTTCGTTTACGATGTTTCTTTTATATATGTTTTTCTTTTTTGCGCTTTCGAGCGTCAGAACTCTGACGCTTTTTCTCTCGTCCCTATAAAGACAACACAAAATATAAAATAATTAAATGGCGAGCATCAAGAGCTTACACGAGAAGCTCCGCGTGGACTCCGGGAGCTTCCACCAGTTGCAGCAAGGTGCGCGTTCCCATTCGGTTTTTCTCTCCGTTTCGCGTTCGCTCGCGCGTTTTTTTTCCTTTTCCGAGAGAGAAACTGACCCAAAATGCAAAACTCTTCTTTTCCCCGACGCGAAACAGAACTGCACGCGAACATCGAGGCGAGGAAAACGTTCACGCAGCAAGCGACGGAGAACGAGATGGTTTTGGAGGAATTGAAATCTTTAGAAGAAGGCGCGAGCGTGTATAAATTGATCGGGCCGATGTTAGCGAAACAAGACGTGGTCGAGGCGACGAGTAACGTGACGAAGCGATTGGAGTTCATAAACGCGGAGAGGTGAGTGTTTTGTTTTCGAGGTTGACTTTTTTCCTTCTTCTTTTCTTCGTCTCTCCAAAGCGCGCGCGCTTTACGATTGAAATCACGATCGAACGTGTACTGATTACGTGCTCATCTCTTATCACTCGTACACAGAACGCGCTTGGAGAAAGCCGCGGAAGCTATCGAGAAGAAGTTTGATCAGACGCAAAAGGATATTCAGATCTTACAGCAGCGAATAGCGCAGTTGTCCACGGCAAATGCAGCCGGCGTGGTGGATACGGCTTAATATTAGTAGATGAGTTTTAGGAGAGAAATGTATTAGTTATGTCAATTATTAATCAGCAGCAAATGTTATTTGAATTTACATCTATTTCTAGCGGCGCTACGGTTCTACGTGACTATTTACGTGTGTATCTATTTTTATGATTTTATCGCGGACCGCGATGTTGCGTTCCCGACCGCATGTTTCTGAACGAGTCTCTCGACCGCATGGCTCGTTCGCTCAAGACGCGTTTCGGTGGCAGCATCGCCGGGTTCGGCCAGACGCACGATTGCGCTTCATCTGTCCTTCCTCGCAAGTTGTCGACTTTCGAGCGCATCAGCTTCATCTTTTGCGTCTCGGCGATGTAACTTTCAACATTGTCCTTCTTGAACGCTTCGAACGCATCCAAGTTGGCACCGCGAACTCTCTTGATGAAAACTTCATCCTTTTCAGCTAAGAGCTTCATCGGGAAAGGGTCTGGTGCAACGTTGTGTTCTTCCATGAACCGGTGTCTCGGCTTAATGCGCGTATCGAGCGCCAAGGACCAATATGCCGGAAATGAAATCGCCGTTTGTTTTGTACCGCCAAGCTCGTCGATCAAGTACTCGTACTTTGGTCGCAAGTTATCTTCCAAAGATAACGAGAAGAACGTGTTCAAACGGCTGATAGTCTTTGCCACCTCGTCGTCGTTCATTTTACAATCCTTCGCGAGAAAGTCGACGTGCTCTTTGATCCCATCAAAGGAGTATTGCAACGTCTGCGGGTGACGAAGAATCAACTTGGCGACGTTTTCGTGCGAGATCCCCAAATCCTTCAAGAATTCAACTCTCGGAGCGATTTGATCTTCCACCGAAAACGTCAATACCGCTGGGTTTCTCGTGATGACTTTTGCTAAATCCTCCGATGCGATCCCTAGCTCGTGCCTAAAGTAATCCACTCTCGGTTTCAGAGAGTTTTGCACGGATAAGTGTAAAATCGAAGGCTGCTTGGAGAGCACTGACGCCAACGCTTGCGTATCTAAACCCAAATGCGTCAAATATCTGCATCTCGGGATAGAATGCCTATTTCTTTGCAACAAAATCTGTGGATCCTTGCTCACAATCTTCACTAAACTCGTCCCTTCTAAACCTAACTCTGACTTCAAGTATTCCACTCGCGAGATAATCTTCGAGACTGGTTTCGAGAACAGTTGGTCTTCGCTTTGCAACAACAACTTTTCCAAATCCTTCTCTTTGAACCCGAGAGAAACCATATACGTCAACATTGGTCGGTGCTTTTGCTCCAACGACAACTTTCTCCGCAACTTCTCAAACGCTTTATCCGGCATCTGTTCGTACTCTTGGTACTCCATGGAGTAATAATCTACGAACGCTTGGTACTCTGATTTTTTCGGCTGACTCTGCGACGACGCGCTCGATTTCTTCGAAGAGCTCGCCGACGCTAATCCTCTCTTCGCCTCCTCCATCGCCTCCTTCACCGCTAAGGAGACCTTACCTCCACCGCTACCTAATTTCTTCTTCGCTTTCGTCTTTTTCAATTTTGGTGCCATTGGCGCAAACAAATTCGCCAAGTCTTCCTCCGGTTTGTTCGTCTCTATGATCTGCGCAACCGGTAAAAACACCGACGAATTCGCATCCGTCGCACTCTCTTCGACGTTTTTCACCTCGCTTCGTCTCTTATTCACCTTCGCGACGATGCCTTCTCCTTCATTTTTCCCGCCATTCGCCGTAAATTTTTTCCTCCTCAAAGCCGTCGTCGGCCCCCCGCCATTTTTCTTCGACGACGACGACCTCGTCGACTCGCTCTTCGGTGGTTCCGAAATCGCGCACCGCGTCGTCAGCGTCGCGGAAAACATATTTTCAACCGTTCAAATCTGCACTTTGGCGGTTGAAAGTGCGTTCGCGCTTTTCAGACTGCCCCCCGGGTGCAAACTGTGTTTTTTTGTTATTGCGTGGGTGCGACGGCAAAAATTTATGCCGCATGTAGGAAACACGTCAGCGGTCAGCGAGAGAGAAAACAGAGCGAAACAGAGCGAAACGTTTTCCAATTCACACGAAGAGAGACTTCTCCAAAAAAAAAAGTGCCCGCGTAAAAGCAGAACGAAGCGCTCTCGGGTACACACAGAGAAGAAGAAAAGCGCTTCTTCTTCGCGTTTTCCTTTCCCGTCGAGCGAGAGAGAGGGACGGTGCCCGGACTTCGAGGTGGAAAAGAGAGGCTCTGAAATCTTTTCTCAACGCAACAACTCGGAAGAATCGCCGCCCTCCTTTCAGGTTTTTAAAGAAACCTCTCTCTGGCTCTAGCGGCGCGGTAGAAGAGAGAGATGGCGACGATGCCGTCTTTGGCGTCCGCGTCGGTGTTTCATCCGTCGTCTTCTTCTCTCCGGAAGAACTTCAGCGCGAGTAAGAAAAGCGCGGTAACGCCGGCGGTGCGAGCGGCGGCCGACGCCGACTCCTCTTCCTCCTCCTCCGGGGGGGATCGTCACCCGAAAGAGCGACTGCGAGTGTCGCCGACGCCGCCTGGAGGCGGGATGAAAAACGGGCGCATGAAGAACAAAAACTCAACGACGAGTTTGAACGCGATTCACGACGCCGTGAACGACGCGAAGAACGCGAAAGATTTGAGAGAGAGTTTACACGAGCTGAGTAAACACTTGGCGACGAAGACGATAAAAGGACCTATCGGAACGACGCCTCTCGCTAAGGATGCGACGACGACGAGAAGAAGAAAGCAGGAAAGGAGGGCGGTTTTGGAGCATTTAATGGGGAAGGTTGATAAAAAAGCGAATGATGATAGCGATGACGATGTGGACGGTCCCTCTTCGTCTGAAACGCACGCGAAACACCAAATCATTTACCAAGGGCTCGACGGTGGTTTCGTCGTCGGTAGCGAAAAGCCGAGAAAGCACACGCAAGCGTGCGCGTGTCCAAACTGTAACTTCTTACGAAAACGCATACTGGAAAATAGAGGTAGAGATGACGTAGAAATTCGAGTGTTAGAGGACGATAGAGTGTTGGCAATGGTTGGGGACGACCCGGAGGCAGTTTTGAGACCGGAAACGACCAGGGCGAACGAGTTGAAACGGCGCGAGAGGATTTCGATGGCGAACAGAGGCAATGTGCCTTGGAATAAAGGACGTAAACATTCGCCGGAAACGATCGAGAAGATTCGACAAAAAACGATGGAGAGGATGAAAACACCAGAAGTTCGAGAGAAGATACGCGAGGCAGCTTTGATGAACGCTGGAAAGTTATCGCCGCACACGAAGGTGCGCATATCGCTTTCTGTGAGAGACGCGATGAAGAAGAAAAAAATTGAAAAAATAAGCAACGAAGAAAATCGTTTGGTCCCGAAACAGAGTAAAGTTGGTTTAGCTTCGTACGGAGCGTTCGGTAGAAGAGCTTCGGCGGTTGGACGCGTGTATTTTGGCATCACGAGCGAATACGAACGCATCGCCACGGCGAATCGAAAGAAGAGAGAGGAGCAAGCGAGGCGCAAAGAAGAAAAGAAAAGAGAGACGCAACAACGACAAATGGAGGCGAAGGCGAAGAAAGAAGCGGAGAAACTTTTGCGCATACAAAATGGTTTGACATCGCCGACGAAAAAACGGACGCGAGCGCACAACGAGAAGATTTCGGCGGCCATCAAAGCCAAATGGAAAGACCCGGCGTACGCGAACAAGTTGAAGTCAGCCGCGCACGGTGGCTCGCGAAAGCCAACGGTTCACGCTTCAGCATCCAGAGAGAAGAAACTGAGCACTTGGGAAGACCCAAAAGCGACTCCTGCCTCGCAAGAGAAGCAGCAGTACAGGCGCATGAAAAGAATCGCGGAGTACCGAGAGCAGATTCGCGAACTCGAAGCTAAAAAAGCGCAAACCGAAACGTTGATGGGTCAAATGAAAACTGCCAATGACGCCGCAAATGTTGCCGTTTTTAACTTTGAACAGAAACTCGCGAACGGTGCGAAAGTTTCGGACGACGATTTTGATAACGACGCGTACGAAAAAGCCAGCTTAGCAAAGGCCAAAACGGAAGAGATGATTGCCGGTTTGTGCGTCTCCATCGAGTCCATGGAGTTGGACATTCAAGACGCGGTGCGAAACGAAACCAAATGGGCTCGACGATACAACAAAGTGCTCTTGCAACAAAAAGACGAGGAAGCGGCGGATACCACGGCAAGGAAGAAGAAAACGTACTTACTACGCGAGAGAAAGAAGAAAACGGAGGAGGAGTTGAGACAGGATGCCGAGGACCAGCAAAAAAGAGCGGCGACGGCGGCAAAGTTGAAAGAAGCGCTCATGAAAAACAAAAGCATCGTGAGCGGCAGCGCGACGAAGAACAAGGACATCGAAGAGAACGAGGACGAGGACGAAGAGGAGGAGGACGATAATAGAACTGCTAGAACTAGATAATGCGTGTTATATTATGTGTGTTTGGTGTTTGCATCACGCGCGTATTTATAAAAAAACTTCTGCTCTCCCTTTTGTTTTTTGGAAGCCCCCCAAAAACACACAACACAACCACACAGGCGGTGTGTGACTCGCCACATTTACGACCCTAAATAATTTTTGAGCCTCCACGTTTTGCCATTTTGAGCACCCTAAAACTCGGCGTCTCGGCCTCCGAAAACCAAAAAACGCCGCGATCCGAAATTTTTTCAAAGACCACTCTTCCTCACAAAAGCAAATAGGACTCCCCTTTCGCGCGCTCGGTGCGGATACGTTTGAGCGAAAGAGCGAGAGCGAGAAGTCGTTCATTCTGCTTCGTTCGAAGCGCGAGGACGGACCACTCGCTGCGCACGCGACCGCGCGTTGCGCACGCGCGAGAAGAATTTTCTTTGTGAAAACCGCACTCTCTCGTCGCAGAAAAAAAAAAGTTTCAAAAGAATTGAGAGATAGATTTTGGTCTTCGGGTCCCCGTCTCTTTCAAAGTTTACTCTCTCTCTCTTTTAAGCTCGGAAAGCGGGAACAAAAATAAAAAACATGGCCGGGTGCGTCGAGTTTATCGCGTCGTCGTCTTTCCTCCTCGTTCGTTTATGCTCGGATCGAGAAAGATCGTCCGATCAACTCCTCGCGAGAGGAGAAGGTTCAAAGAAAACCAAAAGCGCGAGACGAGTCGATTGCTTTTTTCTTCCTTTTTTCCCGAGAGAATGGCCTAAAAAACCTTTGCAAAAAGGTTGGGGCAGCGGAACGAACGAACTTTTTTTGAAAGAGAGAAGAGAAGGAAAACGACATGCGGCTGTCGAATTTTGTTTGGTGTTCCAATTTTCCCGCTCTCTTTCTCCTTCCTTCCTTCGCGCGCGCGCATGGCGCGCGCTTTCGGAGACGAGGCGCTGACCTTTTTCTTTTTCTTTATATTTTGTCGTGACACGCAGGCTGAACCCGCCGTCCGTTCAAGGGGCGCAGGTGGACGACGCGGCGAGAAAACAAGACGCGCTGAGTTATTTGCGACACTTGAAAGATCGCCTGAAAGATAGGAAGCAAACGTACGATGAGTTTTTGGAAATCATGAAGGAATTCAAAGCGCAAAGGTGAGGCTGAAAGATTTTTTTGGGCAAAAAGAGAAACCTGCAGAAAAGCAAAATTTTTTCCTGCTGCTTTCGTAACAAACGCGACGCTCTTTCTCTCTCTCTCTCTCTCTCTTCTATACATAGACATAAATCGTGTTTTCTTCGTCCACACATCGCAGCAGATGCACGTGTGTTTCTTTGTGCGTGTACTGACGCGATGGCTTCTTTTCTTGCGTGCTTTTTATCGTGAACAGGATCGACACCGAAGGCGTGATCAAACGCGTGAAGAAAATTTTCAAAGGCCATCGGGATTTGATTTTAGGCTTCAATCAGTTTTTACCTCGAGGGCACGAAATTCGCGTGGAGGATATCGAGAAAGAGGAACGAGAAGAGGCGAAGAGACAAGCGCAAGGGCAAAAGCCTCAAGTGGAATTTGTCCACGCGATATCGTACGTGAACAAAATCAAGACTCGTTTCGCGAGCGACGAGAGAGTGTACAAGACGTTTTTGGAGATTTTGAACATGTATAGGAAGAATTTGAAATCGATTTCGCAGGTGTACGAGGAAGTCGCGCAATTATTCAAGTCGCACAACGATTTGTTGGAACAGTTCACGTACTTTTTGCCAGACTCGACGCAACAGGCTGGACAAGGCGCTACCGGAAGAGGGAGAGGCGGAAGAGGAGCGGGCGCAAAGGCAGCTCGAGCGCAACAAGCTCCCGGACAAAACAGAAGAAAGCAAAAAGGTGGCGTTGTGTACGACCAGGCGCAGCAAGACGAGATCACCGAGGAGAAGAGAGCGGCGTTGCAGCTAGCCAAAGAGCTTTCGTATTTTGATAAAGTCAAAGCGAGGTTACGTTCGAAAGACCAATACGCGGATTTCTGCAAGTTGATTGCTCTGTTCAACGCTGATTTAATTTCCAAAATGGAATTGCAAGGTTTGGTGATGGATGTTATAGGAAGATTTCCTGAATTGGTGACTGGATGGAACGAGTTTGTCGCGAGATGCGAATCGATGGACTTTGAAGCTGCCGAGGCGCCGGCGGCGAAGAAAGCTGCCGGGATGAAACTTACGACGCGGGAAGTTGTGAAGATGAAAGCGTCCGCTGCGAGAGAAAAGTTCTTGTCCAAACCAATTTCCGAGTTGGATTTGTCAACGTGCGAGCGATGTGGTCCGTCCTATCGTTTGTTGCCAAAGAACTTCCCGAAAATGCACGCGAGTACTCGAACGCCTTTGTGCAAAGAAGTATTGAACGACAACTGGGTTGCGGTGACCTCAGGGTCCGAAGATTACTCATTTAAAGCCATGAGAAAGAACCAGTACGAAGAAGCTTTGTTTCGATGCGAAGACGATCGCATGGAGATTGACATGGTACTCGAAACAAACAAATCCGCTATTGAGTCCTTGGAGAAGGTTCACAAGGAAATCGCCGAGATGTACACAGAAGAGGTCAAAGTCGTTCAAGAACCTGCCGCTCCGTCGGTAAAAAAGGAAGAAGATACTGCTGCTGCTACCACTGCTGCTGCTGCCTCCGCTAAACCGACTGATGGTGCCCCAGCTGCTACTGGTGAAGCACCTGCTCCCGCTGAAGGCGCGGAAGGAGCCGCAAAGGAAGAGAAGAAAGATAACATGGAGGTGGACGCCGAGAAACCGGCAGAAGCGGCAGCTGAGGAGAAACCCGCTGCCGCTCCGGTGAAAAAATCGAAAGAAGAAGTTCAGAGCGAGAGATTAGCACACAATCTCCCGGAAGGTACGATTTCGCCAGTCGCCTTACGTGCCGTAGAGCGCATCTACGGCGATCGTGGACGCGAAATGCGATTCTTAACGATGAACGCACCGTGGGCCACCATCCCAGTAGTCGTGAGACGGTTGAAGCAAAAGTCCGAGGAGTGGCAAATGTTGAAAACAGAGATGCTTCCGACATGGAACGATGTGTGCGCGAAGAACTACAACAAATCTCTCGATCATCGATCGTTCTACTTCAAGCAAGCCGACAAGAAGAACTTGTCCGGTAAAGGTATGACGCAAGAGATCAAGGAGGTTTCTGACAAGAAGAAAACAGCGGACGATGCCATTGGTCCAAGAGCTGCAAAACCGCCGGGTGCATCCCCGGACTTGATCTTTGAATATGCCGATCGCAATGTACACGACGACGTTTATGCCATCGCGCGCTTTTCCGCTCGCGAAATGATGTCTGGCGAGCCGGCGAATAAAGTTATGACGTTCTATCGAGACTTTGTTGAACCGTTCTTCAAAATCAAGCGCGATAACGAGGATGATTTTAAAGATAGAACGGCTGATAACTGCGCGAAAGCTGTCAAAGCTGCAGAAGCGAACGCTTCTCCAGGTGGTAAAAAGAAAGGTAAAAAAGGTGGAAGCAAAGATCCCAAGAAGAAAGCATCGGAAGAAGAAGACGCTGAAGAAGAAAAAGACGAGGAAATGGAGAAAGAACCGGATCAGGAAACCGTGGACGAAGGCGCGGAGGAAGAGGAAGAAGATCCAGAGGACGAAGGCGTCGCAAGCGTCAAGAAACGCGCTGCAACGCCGAAGGCTTCGAACAAAGAAACCACCGCCGCGGAGGCGTTAGAGAAGGCGCTCGGCTTAACCGGCAATGACGACGACGACGACGACAAGACGAAAGATTCCAGCGAAAGCGACGGCGACGAGAACGATTCTTCTGATTCAGAAGACGACCAGGACGCCAGGTACAAATCGTGCAAGCCGGTTTCTGGATTCGTTGTCGATGGTAGCTCAAACTTAAAAACTCGATACTTCGAATTACCTGGTAAAGTATTCTACGGTGACGAAGGCTTTTATCATCTTATGCGCTTGCACCAACACTTGTACGACCGTCTTCAAACGGCCCGGGCTTCTGCGACAGCCATGGCGAAGAAAGCCAAAGGCAAGAAAGCCGAAGACGTCCACAAAGAGTTCTTGACTCTTTTGTTTAATTTATTGAACGGATCGACGGACCAGTCGCATTTTGAAGACGATTGTCGTTTGCTCTTGGGTGCGAACTCGTACTTGCTCTTTACGCTTGATAAACTTGTTTACAAGCTGATCAAACAAGTGCAAGCTTTGTTAGCGGAGGACATCGACTCAAAGCTCTTACACCTCGCGGAGTACGAATCCACGCGCGATGCGCCGTTTCACGAAGGTGTATACCACGCCAACGCTTGTGTCATATTAGGCGACGAGTCTGTGTATAGAATTGGCAGCGAAAACAACGGCAAGACGCTCCAAATTCAACTCTGCGAACCGTCTTTAGATAAGATCGACGTCAAAGCTGGAGCAATGGACGGTCACTTTGCGACGCACTTAGAGGGGTTCTTGCACGTTGCCGCGCACGAAGACACAACGATCGTGGAAACTGGTGACAAAGAGACGGATGAAAAGGAACGAGCGCCAGTGTTTTTGCGCCGCGCGAAGAAGAGCGCCGGCTTCGTCGTCCATTCCGCCTCAGGTGAAACGGATTCGCAGCTCAGTTACCAAACTGCGATGACCAACGCGAGCATCCAAAACGCGTTGGAGTGCAAAATCTCCTGCTCCACGTCCAAAGTATCGTACGTTTTAGATACGGAAGATGTCTTCTTTCGTTCTCGCGTTCCGCCCGGAGGCTACTCGGCGAAGTCCGTGGCGCCTCCGGCGAAGAAAGCGAAGAAGGGTAGCAGCAAAGACAAGGCCGTCGCAGTGCCGCAACCGGCGGCAAGACCGCTCTCCCGCAAAGAGAAACTCAAAGCAAAGAGCGCTAAATCCAAAGCTCAAATTGAGAAATTCCGAGCGTGGATCGAGAAGAAAACTGCCGAAGCGACCGACGACGAGGAAGAAGATAAGAAGAAAGACGCCAAAGTCGAAGAGAAGAAAGAAACGGCGGAAGAGAAGAAGGACGGCGACGAGGCGGAACCCATGGACGCAGCGTAATGATATAACACTAAGCAATCTAGTATAGAGCGAGAAAAAAGGAGAAGAACAAGAAAGAACAGAGAAACAGAAGAAGAGAAGATATGAGTGAGTGAGTGAGTGAGTGTGAGAGAGAGAAAGCTTTAATAATTCGGTTTTTATAATACTACAGTAATCAATATTGTTTCACACGCGTTTCGCAGTTCACACGCGCTCCAGAAAAAGAGAGAGAAGCTGCGCATCCCCCACAGTTCGACTCTATTCCAGAGAACTCCGCACACAACAAACGCATGTCACTTTGCCGAGCGGTGCAATCCTTCGCGGCGTCTTCATCTCAGTTCACCGCTCGAGATAAAGGAAAACTACTCAGGCGATCGTATTCATCATCGTCATCAAAAGTTTCATCAACCCGAACAGTTACCGTCATGGCTTCCGAAAACACGTACATCTTGTTAACCTTGGACTACGTGGAAAACATGCTCGAAAAGCGAGGCCCGTACCGCGAAGAGCACATCAACGGCGCGAAGAAAGCGTTCGAGGAAGGGAAGTGCGCGATGGCGGGCGCGTTGACCGATCCGGTCGATACCGGGGTGTTTGTGTTTAAGAACGTGGATAAGGAGTTCGTTGAGAACTTTGTAAAGAACGACGCGTATTATAAAGCGGGATTGGTTCCAAAGTATACGATTCGACCGTGGATGGTTGTGGTTGGTAATTAAAGAGTTGTGTGTTTTACACGAGTGTGATTGACTGATACAACGTAGGGTATTTATCATAGGTATGAAGCGTCGACTTTATGCGCACGTCTCGAAGCACTACGCAGCGGCGATCCTCGTCGCTCTACTTCTCTCGACATCGACACCACTTGTTTTTATTGTTGCTGTCGTTGCTCGTTCGTGAAGAAATAGCGCTGATTTCAACTCTGCATTCTCCATGGCGACCGTTTCGAACTGTTGTATCGCTCTTTCAAGGTTCTTTTCCGCTTCCTCTCGCTTCTTCTCGCACGTTTTAATCGACCTTTCGAGGAAAGCGAGGCGTTGGACTTTCCTCTCGGCGCGAATTCGCTTCTTTTCTTCGCTTTCTGCCTTTGCCTCGGCGAGCTTTGCCGGCGTTTCCGAAGCCTCCACTTGTGCTTTTGCTCGTTTTGCTTCTGTTTCCGCGTGGTACACTCTCCTTTCCAACTCTGCGACTTTAGCAGATAACTCCATGGTCTTCTCGTCCGCGGATTCCTTCAACCCCCGATAATACAGTTCAGTCTTCTTCATGTGCTCTTCAGTTTCCTTCTCGAGAACTTCCAACTGTTTTTCTTTGCTTTTCGTAAGTCGCTCCACGGTTTCCGCCAAAATCTGCTCTGATTTTTCGAAATGCATCCTCTCCCTCCTCGCGGCCACTTCGCGTTCCTTCTCCCTTTTCTCCTCGAATTCCACGCGTAACTTCGCAATCTCCTTCATCCGCTCAATCTCGCTCTTCCTCACCATTTCTTGACACTTCACCTCCCTCTCTGCGATTTTCTTCTCTCCGTCGCGCATCTTTTCTCTCATTTCTTCCATTCTCTTCTCGAACGCGTTCTTCGCCTCCCTCGCCCGCTCGGCGCTTTCCGCCCGCGAAAGGTCAACCTCCCTTTCGTTCTCTTTCTGCTCGTGTTTTATCTGCTGCACTTTCGCGCGTACCCTCACGTCCGCGTCGTCTTCCACGTCTTCGATTCTTCTCTCGTATTCTCTCGCGCGCGATTCGCTCTGTTCTAACGCTCTTTTCGAAATCTCCCAAAACGCGTTGATTTTGTCTCGTTCCAGTTGCGCGTGGTTTCGATACGCCGCTTCTTTCGCGAGTTCGGTTTCCAACCGGTGGATTTTCGTTTGAAGTTCGGCGACGACGAACGAACCATCCGACGTCGACGGAGACGACGACGACGATGACGATGATGAGGAGGAGGCGCGCTCTTTCTTTCCGTTTGAAGCGTTGCCTTTCGCTTTCTTCGTCGTCGCGGCGCTTTTAGTAGCAGAGCGCGTATTTTCGGAACTCTTCGTCTTCTTCGACGTCGACGCCGCCGTCGTGGCAGGCATGGCGCCGTCGAAGCGATGCCGTTCGTCTTCTTCCTCTCGCTGAAAAAAACGTTTTCCTTTGAATGCGCAGATCGCGCGTCGACGCGCTTTTGATTCTGTCGCTGAATCAACCGACGGATGGTTTTGTTGGCGCGTTCTTCGCGCGCGTGTGTGTGTGCGTCTATTTTTGGATTTAAAAAAAAAGGTCAACGTAAAAAAAATGAATATCCGCACGAGCGAGCGCATTCGTTCGCGATTGGTTCTTCGTAGTAATTTTACACCGTATTCGTTTAAAACTTTTCCACGCGCGCTCAGGCATCTTTCACTTCTAACAACTCAACTTCGACGACGATCTCGCTTCCGGGCGGGATTTCGCCTTCGCCTTGGTCGGCGTAACCTAAATCCGCGGGCGTTTTGAGAATTCTACGACCGCCAACTTTCATGCCTTCCAACGCGCCAGGGACATATACCACCGGCGGTATCGCCGGTCCGGTCTCGCCGTTGAACAGACCTCCGCCACCTTCGATGTTCGCGTTCGCGTTCTGTTTTTTTGGAACAATCACCGTCGCTTCTCTCGTTAACGTGTACTTCTCCACCGGCGCGTCCGGTCCGGCGCGCGACCCACCTTTTTGAACCGTCACATCAACAGTAGTTTCCACCGGTCCTAGCAACAGCGCACCAATCTCTTGAATCGGTAAGTTTGCTAAATTCTTCGTCCCATCAATCTCTAAAATCACGTCGTTCGCTTTAAATCCAGCCTTGGCCGCGGGCCCGTCCGGCGAAACTTTCACCACGTACAATTCCCCAAGTTCCGGATCAATTCTCACCTCCGCCCCGATACCGTTCACCGTTTTCCTCTTCAATGGCTTCGAATACTCCGTCGGTAACTTTCCGTACGAAAATTGCATCGGTTCCGATACCGTCCTGTTCCCGCCCAACGTTCTCGCCGTCCTCGTCGAAAGAACCGTCAAACCTCTCAACTTCACGTCAAAGTGAATAGTCGCCAAAGCCCCGGGTTTTAACTCTTTCCCATCTCCTACTCGTGCATCACCGTACTGAACGCCCGCGTGTTCTTCCCCTCGAAACTGAAACGGTTGGGACGTTTGTAAGTTCAAATCGTTCAGCGCGACGCGCTTCGGCTTGAGCTCCTTCTGAAAGCCAATCGCCGAGGCCGACGGAGGGAACGCGACGACATCACCCGAGGCCAAGACGAACGCGGCGAACGCCGCGGACGAAGTCGTGGCTTTAAAAAAAGCTCTTCTCGTGCTCTTCTCGACGGCGTCTTCTTCTCCGTCGACGCGTCGTTGGTGCTGCTTTTGCGCGAAGCGTTCTTCGTCGTCGTCGTCAAAGTTGTTGTTGTTGTTGGGGAAAGACGTCGTTGTTTTTGCATTCGTCGTCGCGCGTTTCTTTCCATCGCGAGCGGCGGCGCTTCGGAGGCTGCTACGATGTTTGACGTTCTTCTTCAGAGACGCGAGAGGTGACGATTTGTTTGTGCATCGAGAGTGCGCGAACATGGCGGGTAGAGTGCGGGCGCGCGTTTTTTTTATGTGGAATATTAACGCGTGAAACTCTTTATCCATTTTAAGATTGATGGTGTTAAAATACGCGAATCCTTCCCCGCGCGCGCCGCTTCACTTCTCGCGCTCTCTAATCAATAAAGTACTCGCAATGTATGATATTAAAACACACAAAAAGTTTTCAAAAATCATCGATTCCAGACATGCGCTTGAAAGCGACGACGAGGCTCGCGGCGACGAGATTCGCGCAGACGCCGTATAGAATCGCGCTCGTTTTCGCGAAAGGTTCTTCTAACGTTTTATCTTCTAAATTCAGTCTTTGCGCTCGATTTTTTTCCTCTCCCGGTTTGAATTGGATGGAGGAGAAGAGCGGGCACAGGCCGTAGTAGGCGAGGAGGATGCCGGAGAGAAATCCACCGAGATGGTCCCAGTTGTTGACGACGTGGGTGGCGCCGTCCGAGGCGGTTTCAGAGGCTATGTAGCAGAGCGCTATTGCGGAAGCGCCGATTCGAAACAGGCGCGTGGTAAAGCCGCGTTGGTTCCACCCGGACTCGAGGTTAAGAATTGTGTACGTCAAAATGGCACCGTAGAGCGCGAACACGGCACCGGAGCTACCCGCGATGACCTTGGAGTTGTCGTCGAAGGCTAAAGTTGCGATGGCACCAGCCGTGCCTCCGAGGAAGTACACGCCTAAAAAGGAAGTCGTCCCGAGCAACGTTTCTATTTCTCTTCCAATCAGCCACAACGACACGTTCGTTGCCAACACATGTTCTAAACCAAAATCCGCCAAAGCGGTAGACGGAAGTCGCCACCACTCGTTTTGCGTCTTCACCGCGTCGGCAAACAACGCAAAGTTACTAAAGAAAAAACCGCCTTCCGTATTCGCTCCACTTTTCACCGCGACGAAATCCGCCGCGAAGAAAAACAAGTGCAAAACAGCCAACCTCTCCGCCGCTGTCGGCTCTTCCGTCGGTACGTTGTATATGTTCGATAGCGGAGAAAACAACGGACTCCAGTACTTCGTCACACCTTCGGCTTGTTGATATTTCGGTCGATTGAGCGGGTTGCTCTGCTTATCGCTCGTCGCTCGCGGCGGCGGTCGCGCCGCTTTCTTAATCATCCGAAAAAGAACCGGAAGTTTCTCATCGCCATCGTTCTCATCCTCGGTCGCTTCTGCTTTCTTTACTTCTTCCCTCTCGCTCGTCGTCGTCGTCGCGTTCTTCTTCGCGTCTTCTTCTTCTTTTTCGTCTTCTTTGTCTTCTTTTTCGTCTTCATCTCTCCTCTTCTCGCTGCCGACGATGCCGAGCGCCTCTAAGCTCGACAAAGCGTCTTCCGAAGACGACGAATTAATAACGTTACCATCATCGTCGCGACTCTCGCCGCTTCTCGTCGCTAAAACCGATGAGTCTCTCCGTCGTCGTTTCAATCGCGCAAAGGGTGTTTCTTCGGAACGATTTTTGTCGATGGTCGTTACGCGAAGAAAACTCGTCGCACTCTTCGTCGAAGCTCTTCTTCTCGACGCGGAAGAAGAAGAGACGACGTTCAACGACTCGCGTCGTCGCTGATGACAGAGCTGCTGCTGCCGCCGTCGAGAAAAAGAACAACAACGAGAGGACGTCGTCGTCAGCATATCTGAGGATGAAAATATCTCGCGCAGCATCATCGTCAAAAGTGGAGCACAAAAATTTTTCCAATTCGTTTTCTCTACAAATAAAGTAAAGAGTAAACATATGCCGGAAACGACCCCTCCTCTGGAGGAGGGAGGAAGGAGAAAGCGACCGAGGGAGGAAAGAGAAAAGGACGGTGACCAGGAGGAAATAGGCGGCGTTGGCGAGAAGAAGAAACAACAACAGCGGGCTTTGAGAGATGAGCGAATCGAGAACGACGCGGCGACGGTGGCGGCGGGTGACGATGACGTTAAAGGAGGAGGAGAAGACGCGATGCGTTCTGGCGGGACCGCGCTTATTCGAGGCCTTCCGTCGGCGTGGGACGAGAGAGAGTTTCGGAAGCGGTTGGACGAGATGTCGGCGACGGGACACACGTCGATTAAGAAACGCTCCGGTTGGACGCACGCGTTTGTGACTTTTAACTTTCCGAGAGAAAGAGAGGAGTGCTTGAGGAAGTTGCGGGAGAGCGCGAAGGCGCAAGAAGAGGAGGGGAAAAGCCTGGCGAAAGGACGGAAATTCGGGAAGAAAGTGACCATGCACGATGCGAGAGATAAGAGTGGCGGTAACGGTAGCGGTAACGCGAAGCAAGGGAAGAAGGAGAAGAAAGCTGTGACGGAGGCGCGAGACGCGGTGTGTCCGTTGTGGAACGTGAAGTATTCCGAACAGTTGAAAGCGAAGAAAGAGAAGGTGAGGAAGGCGTTAGCTATGGTGACCGAGTTAGTCGGAAAAGCAAATGGGAAGTTTAAGAGAAATAATTACGGGAAGGGTGGTGTTACTGCTGATGGAGACGCGGAGGAAACTGAGCGATGGTTGAAGGAGGCAAACGGGAGGAAAAGTAAACGGTGTTGCGATTTAGTCGGCATCGTCCGTTCGCCGGTTCTCGAGGGATACAGAAACAAATCGGAGTTTACGATTGGAAATGACAGTCAAGGTCAACCGACGATTGGGTTTAACGTCGGCTTGTTTAGGGAAGGAAACGTAGCGATTGGGGAACCCGTCGGATGTAGGAACATTTCAAAGGTGGCGATATGCCTGCAAGAAGCGGCTCAGAAGTATCTTAGGAACGTCGCTGGAACGGAGGATGCGTTGCCGTGTTGGGATAAGCGAAACGGTAGTGGTTTTTGGCGATTGTTGATTGTTCGCGAGGGTGGTTGCGCTCCGTCCATGTTCGATGATAGCGGTAGAAGTAGAAATAGCAATGATAACGATAGCGCCGCTCCGGCGTGGCGCAAATGGCTTCGATTAGAAGGCGAATGTGACGAGGATGGAGGAGATGCAAAAAAGACTGGTGACGATGAAAGATCCACGAATGATAACGTGGACGATGACGCTGAAAACGCGTTATCGTTAGAGCCTCCGATGCCAAACGGCAGCTCAGAGGTTATGGTCGTTGTACAAATTAATCCAGGAAAGGAATTCGACTCGGCAAAAATGGAGAAAGCGTTGAAAGGCATTAGGGACGCCATGGAATCTGCGGCGGCGGTGTTCGAACCGAAACCGTTTTCAATTACCGTTCAATTACGCCAGCACAACGAATCCGTGTCAAACATGGCAGCTGCAGATGCGCACACGTCCGATCTCGTCGTCAGTGATGAAAATAATGCGAACAACAAGCCGATGGTTATTTGCGAACGCATGTGCGGATTGAAGTTTTCCTTGTCGCACTCTGCGTTCTTTCAAGTGAACACCGCCGCCGCGGAATTGCTTTACGCCTTAGCGGGCGAGTGGGCTTCACCTAATGGAAAGTCGCTGCTACTCGACGTGTGTTGCGGGACTGGGACGATTGGTTTGACCCTTGCTAGTTCGGTCGGGAAGGTTGTTGGATTAGACATTGTCGAAGACGCCATTCGCGACGCGGAGAAAAACTCAAAATTAAACGAAAAAGTGAATTGCGAATGGATTGCGGGAAAAGCAGAGGATACTTTAGACGACGTGTTGAAAAAGTACGGCGAGCACGTGAAAACCGTTGCAGAAAATACCAAGGAAGAAGGCGGGAACAAAGAAGAAGAACGACAACAAAAACGAGAGTTTCTCTACGACGACGTCGTGGCCATCGTCGACCCGCCTCGATGCGGTTTACACAAAAGAGTCCTCAACGCCCTCCGCGCGGAAACCAGACTCCGAAAAATAGTCTACGTCTCGTGTAACCCCGAGTCTATGGCGCAAAACTGCGTCGAACTCTGCGCCTTGAGGGCGAAACAGTTTGGTCCGCCGTTCCGCCCGCGAAGCGCCGCCGCGGTGGATCTGTTCCCGCACACCGCACATTGCGAAGCCGTTTTAGTCTTAGAACGTTGATGATGCAATAGATGTAATAAGGTACGCGCGCAGAGGAAAGACTGCGTGCCGTTGCGTTCGTGATGTCGTTATTATAATTTCTGTGTTCTGTTTTGTTTTCTTCTAAAATATTCCTTTTCCCGTGTCCTTCGCGCCACAAACTCAAAAAGGGATAAAAATAGTAGCGCGCGAGAAGTTTAAACGAACTTTTGTCGATCAGACCGCAAAAGAAACGAGAAGAGACGGAGATGTTTGCCAAAACCACCAAAAGCTCGAGAGGCGGTGCGTTTATGAAAACGCCCTTCCTCTTTCTGTGTTTCGCGCTCATCGCGTGCGCGTCATCTCTGATGCTTTCCGCCAACGCGTACGTTTGTAACGACGGTTCAACGCCCAGCGCAAATGGATGCTGTACGGTGAACGGAGAGGAAGGATGCCCGTCGTGCACCGCCGGAAAGGCAGTGGCAGGCTCTGGCGCTGACACGACGTGCGTGTGCTTTGGTACCGCCGGAGACGAGGCGATCATCGATGCCCGGTGCGCCACGAACGAAGGCTGCGATGCAGTTCTGGGTGTGACTGGTAGTACCTATTATACTATCGCTGGATGCACGAAGTGTTACAGCAACACCGGCGGCCAAGTGTGCTGGCCGACGGAAGCCGTGATGAACACGTGCGCGAACTTGGAGAAAGTTCTTGATCCATTGAATGGTCAAATAAAGAGCGACGAGGGAAAAGTGACGTGTTCCGCGTCGTCTTCGTCTTCGTCTTCGTCTTCGTCGGCGTCTCCAAGCGCGACGGCGGTTGGGTTCTTTTTGGCGACGACGATGGTCGCCATGCTGCTGTAAAAGAGTGTTCACGAAGGAGATTTCCATGTGAAACTATTGTACATATACCAGTAATGTATATAATGAAAAGGAAAACACATAAAAGACTATTTGCCCTGAGGAGGATAGTTCCCGAACGCTTCCCCATCCGCATGCTAACGCGCGCGCTATAATATAAAACCAATTCAACTCTCAACTCTCAATTCTCTCTCTCTCTCTACTTCTCCTTGCTTCTCTCGAAATAGCGATCGACGACGACGTCTCTCTTCCCCGGCGCTCTCAATATGTTTCGCTCTCGCAGCAACGTCCCGTCTCGCACCAACGTCCGCTCCGAAATAGTCCACCACCCCGGTCCTCTCGATATCAGCCTGCACACGAACTGGTTCGTTCCATCCATCTTCACGTTCCCCGAAAGCATGTACTCTTTCCTCCCTCCTTTCGTCGTGCACCTCTTCTCTTCTTTTCCAAAGCCTCGCAGCGCGGTTTCCGTCACGTTTTCCTTCGTGAGCATCGTCTTATCGACCACTCTCAGCTTCGTTCCATTTTCTTCGCACGAAATCGTCAAGTGCGTCGTCAGCTTATCCACGATGCCGCACACGAACGACGGCGCTCCTAAGCCTTCGAGCAAAGGGCACAGCGAATCCGTTTGGTACGGAGGATTCTTCGGGAAAACTTGCGTCCATTTGCCTTCGACGGACGCGTCGCATCGTTTCCCTTGGATGTATTTCGAGAAATTTTGGACCACGGTGTTCTTCGCCTCCCCGGTCTTCTCGGTAAACTTGCCCGCAAAATCGGAAAAGGATGGCAGAGAGCTCGACATATTAACCGCGTAAACACCGCGCGCGGTCAACAGCGACGCTCTTCTTCTTTCGTTGACGTTCTGGAGACGCCGCAAAACTCTCTCTTTTGCACTTTCTTTATACCGTTATTTAGGGTTTCAATTTGTTTTCAAGCGCTTCTTTCTCTCTCGGGAAAACGCAGGCGACACAAAGACCAACGAACGCACATGGCGACTCGTAAACTCTTCGCCGCGACCGCTCGGTATTTGAACAGCGACGACGGCGACAGAACGGATGTTTCTCAACCTCTTCTTTCCTCGAGATCTATCGCGAATGCCAACCATAAAATCGATCTTAAACTTCTCAAAGACGCGCAAATTCGAGAAAACGCACGTCAACAACGAAGCGCGTTGGAAGTGAACAAACGTTTCTTAAACTCGACGGTGGTGAACGCGTTGCAAGGGAACCGGTACCGCGATTCGAACGCGATGCACCGAGCGAAGAAGAAGAGAGAAGAGTTGGAAGAGAGGAGAAGGAGTGGATCGTCACTGTCGAAAACGACGAAGGCAAGGACGATGAAAACGCCCGGGACGAATAAGAGATGGAGAGAAGAAGGAGAAGAGAGAAGATACGCGTCGTCTTCGTCTTCGTCTTCGTCTTCGTCTTCGTCTTCGAGCGGCGAAGAGAGCGACGGAACAGAAGACGACGACATCGAGGATAAAATACAAAAACTGCTGCTTCTGAGCAAATCGAAGCGCGGGAGAGGTTTAATCGGCGCTCGGATGGACGACGTCGTCGAGACGCCGACGACGACGAGAGCGGGCCGGCGCGCCGACGACGACGACGAGAAGAGGATACTGAAGAAGGCGCTCGCGTCGTTGGAACGCGAGGCGAAAAAGAAGAAACGAAGGAAAAAAGAGAAGAAAAAGAAGAAGGAGAAGAACAAGGAGAA